>JACDJA010000114.1_pt1 | contig 112786 bp, 90 predicted proteins | sample 7449241 | NCBI WGS metagenome assembly JACDJA01 (sample SAMN14253289, study PRJNA609438) | sludge metagenome | isolation source: initial anaerobic sludge | collected 2018-12-20 | reverse complement strand
TCAACCTGACAAATTCCATCACCAGCCTCAGTTACGGTTCCTACTGAACGGACTTCATAAGATGTCTCGAATTTTTCAATTTTATTGATAAATTCTTCTGTAAAGTTCTTCACTGGTTTTGCCATCTAACCTCCAAAATTTATAAAAAAATCCCACTCATTTAGTAAATAATTAAAAAGAATAAATTGGATAATCAATACCCAATTTTATTTTGTTTTTGATTCTCTCTTAATTTGATTGTTAAGTATGTTGATGCTTACCTTTTCTAAAAAATTAATTGTGATGTCTTGGAATGATAGATCTTGCTCGCTAAAACCTTTATTGTTTTGAATGCACATATTTAGCTTTTGGGATCTATGCATACCGATGCTCTCTTTCATTGGAAATTTATTAATTCTAAATAAGAATCATACCTGAAAGGACATAAAATGTCTAGTTTAAGGGTCTGACAATTTTATAATTGTTGATGAAGTTAATGGAAGAAATTGATCAAGAAAAATATTGCAACGCTATTCGAAGTCTTTCTTCTATGTCCTCAGAAGTATCTTTTGGAATAAACTGAATTGCAGACTGCGCTTCTACTACACTGTACCCCAAACTTATAAGCGCATCCATTACTTCTAGATCGACATCTAACTGTCCGGATTTCAATCCAATTGTGTCAAGATCACTCTTAATTTTTCCTTGAAGATGGATTGAAATTTTCTGGGCAGTTTTTTTCCCAACTCCGGGAACACGAGAGAAAATATCATACATTTCTGATGCAACAGCCCTATTAATTGCATCAATAGATAATGTAGACAGAATAGCCAAAGCCATCCGCGGACCAACCCCATTCACGCCTAATAATAAGTTGAAATAATCCTTTTCAACTTCATTCTCAAAACCAAATAAAGTTAAGGAGTCTTCTCTGACAATTAATTGTGTATAAAGAAATTTTGTATCCCCAACTTTAGTAACTTCATAAGATTCTCTGGTAGTAAAAACCTGAAATCCAACACCATTAATCGTCAATACTAAATAATCCGTACCTTTATGAATAATCTTGCCTTGAATAGTTGCTATCACAATTTTCTCAACTTCCGATTTTGATTAAAAATTTCATACAAACAAACAGATGTTGCAACCGCTAAATTTAATGAGTCGTTTTTACCAATCATGGGAATACTAATCAGTTTATCACAAAGATTTGTCAAAACTTGGCTTAACCCTTCACGCTCACTTCCCATTAGCAAAATCATATCTAATTGGTAAGTGATTGACTGATAATCAATCTTAGCTTTATCACTGGTGCCAATTATTATTGGTTTATTTTCAATCGAAAATTCAGTGAATGCTTCACTGGAAATTCGAATAATTTGCAATGAGAATAAAGACCCCATGCTACCCCTCACAGAGGAGATATCAAAAGGATCAGTACAATGATCTATTAATATGATTCCTTTTCCACCTACAGCATCAAGGGTTCGAAAAATACTACCCAAATTACCTGGATCTTGAACGCGATCTAACGCTACCCACAAACCAGGATTTGTACGTACTTGCTGAATTTCGAAAGTGTTTTGTTCCAATACTGCAGCGATTCCTTTTGGCCCATCTTTTACGGAAAATGATTCAAAAACCTGTTGGTCAACTGCTAAACACTCAATATTATTACTCTGTAATTTGTGAATCAAATCTTGTGTGAAATTATCTTTTATTAATGCTTCGGAATAAAAAACTTGATTGAAATTCCAGTTGTTAGAAAAAGCTTCAGATATTATTCGTGGTCCTTCAACATAAAAAAGATTAGATTCATCCCGATATTTCTTAATTCTTAATTTCTTAATGAATTTAATTTTTGGATTGGAAAAACTTGATATCATGGCAAATATTGTAAATCGGTAATTTTTTTACTATGCGCATGACAAATTGCAATTGCTAATGCATCAGAAGCATCGTCTGGTTTTGGAATTTTGGAAAGGTTTAATATTGACTGAACCATTATTTGCACCTGTTTTTTACTTGCCACCCCGTATCCTGTCACTGCTTGCTTTACTTCGAGTGGAGTGTACTCAGCACATTGTATATATCTCTCAGCTAACGCTAATAGAACTACTCCGCGTGCCTGACCGACACTAATCGCAGTTGTGACATTTCGTTGAAAAAACAATTTCTCCACTGCACAGGAATCTGGTTGGTGGAGATCAATTAAGGCTAACATTTCCTTATATATTATTTGAAGCCGTTTTTCCATGGCTAAATCAGGTGGCGTTGAAATAATGCCATAATCGATTAAATCCAGGCCATTTCTATTTTCTATGATTAAACCGAATCCGGTTGTCGCGGTTCCCGGATCAATTCCTAATACCGTAGCCATAAAGGTTGTTTACTCCATTGCCTCCATAGCTTCATCTGAAATCTTTAGATTGGAAAAAACATTGACGACATCATCCAACTCTTCCAAAGATTCCAACACTCGCATAACCTGTACAGTTTGTTCAACATTAAGCTCTAATTCCTGATTGGGGATCATCCTTAATTCACTTTCCTCAGGAGAAATACCAGCTTCATGAAGTAGATCACTGACAGTTTTAAAACTTTCTACAGGAGCAATGATTTCGATTGTATCGTCATCATTAGTGACGTCATCTGCTCCACCTTCTAAGGCAATCTCAAAAATTTTGTCAAAATCATTTGATTCGCTTGGGAAAGAAAAATAAGCCACACGATTGAACTGCCAACTAACGGAGCCTTGTTCACCCATTGTTCCATTTGCTCTATTTAATATGTGGCGAATATCTGCAACAGAACGGTTACGATTTTCAGTAACACATTCGATCATCACTGCAATTCCGTGAGGGGCGTATCCTTCATACATTACTTCTTCAAAATTACCCTCTTTGGATTCCCCACTACCTCGTTTAATCGCCCTTTCAATATTTTCTTTAGGCATATTAACAGCTTTGGCTTTATCAATCGCTAAACGTAATCTGAAATTGCTTGATAAATCTCCACCACCCTCTTTTGCTGCCATAAGAATTTCTCTGGTTACTCTGGTAAATACTTTTCCACGCTTAGCATCTGCCGCGCCTTTTTTCCTTTTAATGGTAGACCACTTGGAATGACCTGACATGAAAAATCTCCTTAATTAACGACGGATAGGAATTATTTTCAAGATTATACCATGCATGAAACAACAATTTTTACTTTACAATCGGTCAATTTTCCTTTGGAATAAAGCATTTTTCTTTACCAAATTGAAACTTTTCATTGCAAAGTAAGATTTTGTCCTAACAAATTTGAAAGGTGGAGCCAAAAAAGCCTATTGAAATCGTAAAATCCTAACTGAATTATTACCAATTAATAACGGTTTAATAACTTTATGAAAAATTTGAGATTTTACGGTTTACTAATAATATTCTTACTTTCTAATATATTTGCTTCTCTTTCACCGAATTTAATTCCTGTTACTGCAGAAGCAAATTTTAGCAATGAAGCGATGGATGTAAACTTCCAGAAATTTAGTTTTCAAACATTTAGTAAATTCATCAAATCAATTACGGTTGAAAAAACTGGCAATCAATTTGTAGGAATTATTTCACCAAAATCATTTTCAATGCCAATTATTCAACAACCAGCCGGGCAACCCGGTTTTGTTTCAAACGAACCTCAAAAAATTACAGAATTTTCACTCACACGCCAATACGGAACTACAGGTTTATTAGCCCATAATCATCTTGCTGGTGCTTATTTTTCAAGTTTGCAAGAAAATGATTTATTAATAATGGTAAATGCTGATAAAGAGTATAAATTTTATCGAATAGAAAAAATCCTTTCTTTTCAGGCATTATCTCCTAATAGCCCTTATTCTGATTTTGTTGATTTAGATAATCCATCAAGAATTCTTAATGCCACTGAATTGTTTTATGAAGTTTATACAAATGAAGGTAGTTTGGTTTTGCAAACCTGTATTGCTCAGGGAAATGAGCTATCCTGGGGAAGATTATTTATTCAAGCACAACCGGTAGACCAAGTGAATTTTACTGATCTCATCAACCTACAAAATCAAACGAGTAATATTCTTTTTTAGAATAAACGGTAAAACAAAAAAATGCCCCATCAACTGGAGCATTTTTTGTTATATTTATATATTTCTTCTATTAGAAATTGAATCTTTTCCTGACTGATTGAAGGACTAACCCCAAACCCAGGAAACTCAAGCCCATATTGAAGATGAAATTCTGAACATCACTGAGCGGAGAATTGCCACCTAATTCAATCCCGGTAACTGGAATTAAGACAGTTGGTGGATCATTACTTACTGGTGGCGCCAAAGTTGGCTCAGGTGGATCATTCGTCACTGGTGGTTCAGTAGGATCTGGGGTTTCATCTGTTACAGGCGTTTCTGTTGGATCCGGAGTTTCATCTGAAACTGGTGTTCCTGTGGGATCTGGATCTTTAGGTTCTTCTGTTACCGTTTCAGTTGGAGTAGCAGGAGGTTGGGTATTTGTCGGGGTAGCCGTAGGAATATCTGTGGGAGTGTTCGTTGCAGTAGACCCACCAGGTGTCTGAGTTGGGTCTGGATCATCAGGAATTGGTGTATTGGTAGGGGTATTGGTGGGCGTGTTGGTAGGTGTATTGGTAGGTGTGTTGGTAGGTGTATTGGTAGGTGTGACAGGTGTGTTAGTAGGCGTGTTCGTGGCCGTATTTGTTGGTGTGACAGGTGTGTTTGTAGGTGTGTTAGTTGTTGTAAAGGTTGCGGTAGGTGGTGGTGGAGGTGTGTTGGTTGGTACCGGAACTAGTCTGAATGAAGCATGGCTTATGCCTTGTTGATATTTACTTGTTAAATTAACTTGCTTTTGAGGAGGGTCGTAATCGTCAAAAACTAATGGATTATTGCCAGCTTTATAACATGACTCCGCGACAAGCATACCATCCGGCGCAGTATACTGAAAATTTGGTTTATCACCAACATCTTCTTTTATCCACCCACCACCAACCGGGCAGGTTTCAGCTTGTCCTGCTACTGGAATATTTACTACGGACAGTAAAAGTGCTACAGCAATACTTACTGCCCCAAATACAGTGAAAAACTGGGGTGCAAATCTTAACAACTTTCTTAATTTAGATAACATGATAATCTCCTTAAAATAAATAACTAATCGGTTTTGATTCGATAACCAACACGATTTGAGTTTGATAAAATCTCCACATCAGAATTGATTTCTAAAAATTTATTCCTGATGGAATGAACAAGATATTTAATTCGGTTCTTTGACAACTGACCTTTCTCTCCCCATAATTCCCGCGAAATGTCATCATACTTGACTACATGCGGAATATTGCGTGATAGAAATTCAATTAATTCATATTCTTTTGGCGACAGTTGTACATATTGACCCTGGAAACTTACTTCTCTTTTTGAAAAATCAACTGTCATATTCAATTCGGGGATCGAAACGCCATCAATAACAGATAACATCGTAGACCTTCGCAAAACAGCTTGCAGCCTGGCAACCAGTTCATCTCGATGGAAGGGTTTGGTTATATAATCGTCTCCGCCCAAATTAAGTAATTCAACAATATTTTCTTTACTGGTTAAGGCAGAAAGAATAACAACCGGTGAATTTGTGACCTCTCGCAGTTTTTTTAAAGTGGTACGTCCATCAACATCAGGCATCATTAAGTCGAGCAGTATAATATCAGGTTGAATTTTGTCAATTAAGGTGAATGCGTCAAATCCACTTCTTGCTGATGCTACATCGAAATCCGACAGTCGCAGTATTCGTTTGACTAATTCAATCGTATCAACATCATCATCCACAATTAATACTTTCTTGTTTCTGCTGAGCGTTTCATCCAAATCTATACCAATACTTTGGGATAATATTTCCTTTTTGTTTTCATTTAACTCAATCATCGTTACGCTCCAAAATGCCAAAAACCGGCTCTTATCAGCCGGTTTCGCTTCTTGGCTCCACGAATACTTACCCTTTATGGGAAAGCGACCAATTAATACTCGCTTCAAAGCCTCTGAAAACACTAAATTGTTAAAAACCACTAACCTTCTTCTCAGGCCGGTTTCGCTACTAAGCTCCACAGACAGTTCCTTTTCAAAAATTCAGCGACCATAAAACCTGTCTGTTTCATCGCTTCCTGATGGTTCTATATTATACTATTTTGACCGTATTTGTCAAGATATTAATACTCAAAAACAACCCGTTTTCTAACCAATTTAGATTAGAATTTCTTAATAATTGCTTAATTTAAATTGAATGGAATATTTTCTACAGCAAATCGTACACAATCAATAAATATTTTTTTGTAAATCGAATAAATTTTTCCTATCTAAAACCTAACTTAATAAATATTCTGATGAATGATTAAATAAATTACCCCGGTTTTCACCAGGGTAATTTCTTGTAAATTGTAATTATGTTTATTGAATCTTCTTCCGGATCGATTGAAGTACAAGCCCTGCCCCGATTAATCCTAAACCAAGATTGAAAGCAACCGATTGTGTTTTACTCATTGGTGTTCCAAATTCGATACCAGTTACTGGGATCAATACTGTAGGATCGCTGGATGTCGCTGGTGGTGCCAAAGTTGGGTTTGGTTGATTTGGTTCATTTGGATCATCAACTGGAACTGGTGTTGTTGCAGGATCAGGTGTAGTTTCTGGATCCTGGGTTTCTGATGGGTCAGGTGTCTCCGATGGATCAGGATCTCCTGGAACTTCAGTTGTTGTTGTAATGGTAACAGATGGAGAAGGAGTCGTCGTGGTCGTCTCTGTTGCTGTCTCAGTCGCAGTCTCTGTTGCTGTCTCAGTCGCAGTCTCTGTTGCTGTCTCAGTCGCAGTCTCTGTTGCTGTCTCAGTCGCAGTCTCCGTAGCTGTCTCAGTGGCTGTTTCTGTGGCAGTCTCCGTGGCTGTTTCTGAAGGCTCTGGTGTTTCAGTAGTTGGATCTGGTGTCTCAATCCCACCTACACAATGACTAACAGTTAATTTAGTTCCATTATCGAGTTCCCCAGAATAGGTAACGTATGCATTTACACTGTTATCAATATAACCAGAACTCACAGCCCTCCAAACTGAACCATTGAGGGTCATAGAGTAATTATCTCCATTGACTGTCAAAATTGCACTTGTTAAATTACTTCCCGGAGCTAAGTTCCACTGTGCTCCGTTCTCACAAGGCAATTTATCACTTCCATTCCCTTCCCAATTAATAACACCATCTTTTGTATCATTAGCTTGTACCGGCAAATTAACCATAGACAACAGCATAGCAAAAGCTACACTCACGGCGCCTAGCACCATGAATACATTAGGTAAAACTTTGAGTAATTTTCTGAATTTGGATGACATAATAATCTCTCCTAAAAAAAATAAAATCCTTATTCTGATTGAATACGGTAACCCACTCGATCGGCCGTGATGATCACATTAACCCCAGGTTTGATTTCATCAAATTTGTTTCGAATGGTATGCACTAGATATTTAATCCGGTTTTTCACATAACTATTATTTTCTCCCCAGATCTCACTGGCAATTTCTTTGTACTTGACAACATGGGGCATTTGTTTAACTAATAATTCAATAAGTTCATACTCTTTGGGTGATAATTGAACAAACTCTCCTTGAAATAGAACCTCCCGTTTTGAAAAATTGACAGCCAATCCTGTTTCTGGGATGGAAACGCCATCAATCACTGACAATAACCGTGACCTGCGTAATACTGCTTGTATTCTCGCTACCAATTCGTCACGGTGAAATGGCTTGGTTATATAATCATCACTTCCCCTATTAAGCAGATCTACAATATTTGCTTTATCAACCAAAGCTGATACAACAATTACTGGAGTGTGTGTTGTTTCTCGCAAATTCTTTAAAGTCAAACGGCCATCAACCTCCGGCATCATCAAATCCAATAAAATAATGTCAGGTTGGATTTTTTCAGCAATTGACACCGCATCGGCTCCTGTTCTTGCAGAAGCAACATCAAAATCCGCTAATCGTAAAATTCTTTTCATTAGCTCAATTGTGTCCGGATCGTCATCAACAATTAGTACTTTTTTATTTCTTTTCAATGTTTCATCCAGATCTATTCCTAAATTTTGAGTTTGAATTTCTCTTCGATTAAAGTTTTCTGCCATTTAGCACTCCAAATAAAAAAACCGACCAAAAATTGGCCGGTTTCGCTCCTTTGCTCCACGAACACTTTTCCTTAAGTTAGGATAAGCGACCAGTTACATGTCCGTTTCATTGCATCCAGTTATTATAAATTTTTAAATAACAAAAACCGACTTGCCAGGCCGGTTTCGCTACTTGGCTCCTCAGACATTACCCAAAAGTCGGGACAGCGACCAAAATTTGTCTGATTCTTAGCCTCCTGATTAATTAATTTCAATTATATATCTATAGCTGGATTTGTCAATAGTTTTATAACCAAACTCTAACCACATTCCTTACCGTTTTTGTTTCCTCATTCTCGATTGATAGGAATTTTAATTGGTTTGGATTCAACTGGCCGGGCAACTATGATCAACCGATGCGTGTTGCTGAAATACGGCCAGCAAGTTATGAGGGTTATGCGCTCATCTTCGGATGGCAAGATCCAGCGGGCATTTTCAAGTCTTTTCTCAAAAGATACGTCTCTCTCAGGGAATATCATCGTATTAGATACTACGTATTTGTATTCATACGAGTCATTTCCATAAATAAAAATTTCATCCCCTGATGTCAATTTGTCGAGATTTTCGAATACTTTTCCAAAAACATTATGATGACCATTCATTACTGTATTACCAGACTCTCCTAAAAAAGCACTATCAAAATGCCAACCAACAGCATACTCATCAGGAGCTAACCATTGTATGTAAGTTTTTTCACCTTGTACAATTTCCTTACTTTGTGCGTTTACGATATCAGCTTCTAAATCAATAGCTGGAATTGATAATCGTATCGGTATTACATCACTGGCCTTTGTTGGTTCTGGTGTGATATCAGGAATTGCCGATACTTCAACACTCAACGGTAAGAACCCTTCTTCTTCCGAAAATTCCAATTCACTCGTGATGAATTCTTGCGTTTTAATAGGGGTTATTGTTTTAACTATTGAATTTTCTGTTGCTAATACATGACTTGTTGGGGTTAACATTAATTCAGAAAAAAAATTTTGCCGCTCAAAATTCCTTTTTAATCGATAATAACCATTTACTATTGGATCTTCAAATAAATTAAAAATAGAAATTCCAATTAGGACAATTCCTAACAAGAATAGTGTTTTCCCGGACAAATCCTTCTTTACAGTTTTTTCCATAATATATTAATTTTTCACTTCTTCAAGTTAATGATCTAAAAAATCAATTACTCTAACCATTTACTAATTTTTAGTAAAGTTTATTTATTTTACATAATTTTTCAATGTACCAATTCCCTCTATTTCAATTTCGATCATATCTCCCGAATTTAGCACTCCAACCCCAGCCGGGGTTCCTGTTAAAATTACATCACCAACTTCAAGCGTCATAATACTTGAAATAAACGAGATTAATCTCTCAGTGGGGAAAATCATATCTCTGGTTGAAGCCATTTGTCGAACTTGTTGGTTTACCCGGCAGGTTATTAGCGCATCCGAGTCATCAAATTCGGTCTCAATAACCGGCCCAATTGGACAAAATGTATCAAATCCTTTTCCTCTTGTCCATTGCCCATCCAACCTCTGCAAATCTCTGGCAGTTACATCATTAGCAATGGTATAACCAAAAATATATTCTTTCGCCAGGTCGGGTTCAATCCATCTACCTTTCCTTCCAATAATTACTGCCAATTCTGCTTCATGTTCAACCTGATTTGATTGTGGAGGAATGATAATATTTTCTCCATCAGCCAAAATTGAACTTGGAGGTTTCAAAAAAATTAAAGGAATTTCAGGAACTTCGACCTGATGTTCAGCAGCGTGCGCTGCATAATTACGCCCAATACAAATAATCTTTTCAGGTATCACTGGAGCTAAGATTGATATCTCATCCAGAGAAAGATCGAGGTCGTGACGTTGAAAGTCTTCATAAATATTTCCTTCAATTTTGCCGACTCTACCTTCAAGAACCCATCCCCAATTGATTTTTTTTTGATGTTCATAACGAATAATTTGCATAAAGTTTTTCACCGAATAATTTTTATCATGTTATTGATTCTTATTGATTATTTAATACGAAATTCAAATTCGTGGTTATTTCAAATAATTAATTTTCATAGTTGATGAATTGTCATACAGGTATTATAATTCCTCTATCTTCGGGCGGATAGCTCAGTTGGTTAGAGCGCATCTCTTACACAGATGAGGTCGCAGGTTCGAGCCCTGTTCTGCCCACTTTTCATTTAAAAAACACCTTGCAATGATTGTGCATAACCTGTCAATTCTACGTATCCAAATCCTTCAATAATTTCACCATTCATGGTTCCAGAAATAAAAACAGCTCCTTCCCAATATTGGAAAAATAGATCCATTTCCTGGTCTTTGATAACGGGAACAACCTCCAATTCAAGTCCTAACTTTTCTATCCTTACACTCCATTTAATCGGATATTCAGACCCAGTTGGGTTTTTCCAGGTGTCAATAACCTCAATCGCAAATTCTTTATTAGACAAATAGGTTGTTTCCCCATTTTGACCGATAAAAGTTCCACTCGAAAAACCGCTTATAGACTCATCTTCATTTCGGATTTGAAATAACATTACTTCAGTTTGATTTGCAAACTGCATTGAAAACCAATCCCATCCAACTTGGTTAGCACCTAATGTGCTGGTGCCAAATTCATGATCCATCCAACTAAATCCACTTACCTCAAACCATTGGTCATCTATTCTCAATCTGCCATTTGTATCAAGTCGTGTTTGGCTGAAGTAGTAAGATGCGTTTCCAATTTGCTCACCTTTTTGGCTCAAACCACGATCGCCATGAAGAACTTCTGGTTTCGAGTTCTCCAGCAAAAATTCTAATCCAAAATTATCAGCATCTGCTTTCATCATAAAAGTATTTTCATCCGTTTGTCTTATTTGCCAGTTATTAAGCCAAATATAAAAATATGGGTCAATAGAAGTGCCAGCTAGATTGTTGGCATTTCTCGCGATTTGATCTGTAACCAAATGAGAATTACTTTGGGTGTCTGTAATAGCAAAATGAGCCAAATAAATTTGGTTAGTTGCCCAATCTGAAGCTCGTTTTTCTGGTATATCCGTTGGAATTGCTCGTCGAAAAAAGGTCAGCTGATATCCAAAATGTCGTCCATCTTCGGTTTTTACATTCCCTGTGTAATACCACCATTCGGTCAGATATTCAGGATGGGATGCATAATCTTCCGGAAATGTGAATTCTCTGATCTCAATCGCTTTTTCAAAATCCATAGAGATATCATTGGATAAAAATTCTAAACTATCGGAACCCGATCCTTTTATATTTTTTGGGTTTTCACTTTCCAACCAAAAAAATACAATAATACTAACCAATATACATGCCAAAATAATAAGTTTATTCTTCACGTATCACCTGAATTGGTTCTAAACGATTTAACGCTCTTAGTGGATAAATTGTTGCTAACATTGCAGCTACAATTGCAATCACCAATCCCTGAACCAGAGACCAAAAATCAACACTAAATTGAATCGTCCATCCAAATGAACGCAGATTAATTACATAAACCAAAATCAGCGAAATTACGATACCAGTGGGTATTGCAAATATACCGGCAAACACACCCATTAATCCGGTTTCAACAAACAATAATTGATTCAATTCAGATTTTCGCATCCCAATAGATTTTAAGATGCCAAATTCTCGTCGTCTATCAATAAGAATTATTAAGGTTGCACTCAATATTCCAATAAACGACACAATAGTGGTTATAAATCTTAAGGAGTTAGTAATCGCAAATGTTCTGTCAAAAACAACCAGTACATCGTTTCTTAAGGATTGGTTTGAACGGATTAATAGCTGCTGATCAAAATCCGATGCTAACTTGTTTATCTCTTGTACAGCCTCTTCTACTTCCTTGCTTTCCGGTAGAATAATTGACATTGCAGTGATTCCATTAATATCCCAATACTTTTCAAAAATAGGACGTGGAACCATGATATATCCCTGGCTTGAAGTGTAATCGCTAAATACTCCAAGCACCTCAAATGCTACTTGTCCTTTTGGCGTTTGGATAGGCAGCTCACTCCCCACCTGCAAATTCAGTCGATTCGCAAGAGGTTCAGCAACCAAAATTTTATTTTTCTGCATTTCCTGCCATACAATTTGATTCGGAATAGATATCGAAGTAAATATTCTTTCAAATGCAATATCCTGATTAGAAATTACATTGATCTGGATATCACCACCATCGCTTATCCCATTTATGGTTAACAAAGTGTCGATCTTTTTGATATGAGGGTACTGGTTTATAGCAGTAACTATATCTTCGCTGATAAATCCACCTGACCGATTTGCGAATTGGTTTGGAACTGAAATATAAATATCTCCTGACAAGGTTTCTTTAAGCCAAACAGTTACTGTATTACGAAAACTATTGATCATTATCGCCATGCCAACAGTTACGGCGACAGCAATCATCAAGGATGATACAGCAACTGCTGTGCGGCTTAGAGATCTGTATAGTTCACGTGTGGCCATTCCTGGAATCAAACCAAATTTTCGTTTAACAAATTTGGAGAATTTTGGTAAGAAAATAAATAAAATAAGTGCAGAAAAAATTGCAAAAGCAATAACAATTAACAAAGTTGCCAAAAATGCCCACCATAGGTTATCGAAATTAGGTGAAAAAAGAAAGAATATTCCTTCACCAATAAAAAACAATCCAAGCAGAAAGACAAAACCTATATATTTCTTTAACTTATCTTCAAGACCTGATCTGAGATTTGCAACTCTAGGTGTGACTTGAGTCGCTTCAATTGCTGGTGGTATAGATACCAATACAGTAGCAAAAATTCCTAATGCCACACCTTTGATAACACTGACAAGGGATAAACCAACTTCTTTGACATTTGTCACGAAATACAAATCATTGATAGTTTGTAAAATTAAGTTCACCGTTCCACGTCCAAGAAGTGATCCTACAACAACCCCTAAAAATGTGCCAATAGCACCAATAATTAAGGCTTCAAAAATTATCATTGCAAAAATGTCGGACTTAAAAAACCCTAAACTTCTATAAAGACCAATTAATTCTCTTCTTTGGACAATCGAAAAAGTCATAGTGTTGTATATCAGGAATCCACCAACAACCAGAGCGAGTAGGCTAAGGGCAGTTAGATTTAACTGAAATGCTGCCACCATGTTTTCTAATTGAAAATTTTGTTCACTGGTTGATCTCAAAACCATTTCAGGTTCAAGATTACTCCTTATTAACTGTACTTCTTTTTCGGAGTTGAGAATTAATTCAACTCTGTCAACATACCCCACCTTATTCAAAGCTTCTTGAGCTGTAGCAATATCAACAATTATCAATCCTTTTACTGTTTCACGAACAACCGGCTCGTTTGAAGAAATGAAACCAACAATTTTTAATACATCAGTTTTTCCTTCATATTGATAAGATATCAAATCACCTAAATTAATTTCAAATGTGGAAGCGAGCTCTTTCGAAATGATAGCAGTATCTGGTTCAGAAATTATCGTGAATAATTGAGACAACTGTGTTTCATCCTGTCCATAATAAGACCTGAAAGGAAAATCCAGCAATGGGTCAATGCCTAATATCAATAATGCTTGTTGGTCAAAGTCTGAAACTTTAACATACCCTTCAATGATAGGAGAGGCAACATTCAAAACACCGTTTCTCTTCATTTCTGAAAAGTAATTGTCCGGTATGCCCAATCCTGATGAGACGATTTGATGGGTGGATTTTCCCGTCACACTTTTTGTGCTGAGAGTTAATGCTCTCTTTGAACTTTCATTGGAATAATCGATCGCTATTACAACGCCAACACCTAACAAAATGCCTACAATCAACAAGAATGTTTGCCATTTTTGACGCCAGAGGTGGCGTAGGCTGAACCGAAAAATTGTGAACCCGAATTTCATTTTCATTTAGTTCAAATACAATCGACCAACTTGCCATCAACCAATGAAAAAGTTTGGTCAGCGTATTTTAAATAATCACGGTTGTGAGTTACCAGTACCATATTTTGATTATTTTCTTTTGCCAACTTTGAAAGTAGATCCATAACAATTTGTCCGTTGCGTTCATCCAGATTTCCCGTCGGTTCATCCGCTAGAATTATTTTTGGTTGGTGTACAATAGCCCGTGCAATCGCCACTCGTTGTTGTTCACCGCCTGATAATTTATCAGGATATTCATCTCGCCGATCAATCATGCCAACTTCAGATAAGTATGATTCCGCTCTATGCAAATCGTCTTTGGTTAACAAATTTTTCAATTCCAAAGGCAAAATTGTGTTTTCCCAAACTGTTAATGATGGCAATAAATTAAAGAATTGGAAGATAAAACCAATATCATTCCTTCTCAATTCCGTTAATTGACGATCACTCAATTTTGTTATTTCAAAACCATTGAAAAAAATTGAACCTGATGTAACATTGTCAATACCACTGATCAAATTGAGTAAAGTGCTTTTTCCGCTACCACTTTTCCCTAAAACAGCAATAATCCTGCCTTCAGTAAAGGAAGCAGAAACCTGGTCTAATACAGTACGGGTCTTATTTGATCCATCAATATAGCTTTTGGTAACTTTGTCAAATCTTAAAAATGATTTCTTTTCCATTATCAATAAATTTTAATCGACAAATAAATTCTAGATTCAACTATGTACAACATTTTACAAATTTTATACAACCTTTGTTACACACGATTCGTTAGTTTTAATGGTTTTAAAACCATTAAAAGCTGGATTTCTGTTATAATATACCTATCTGGGGATGACAGGCTTCGACGGGAGAGGCTGGTCTCAGATTGCGAGCCGAGAGGTACCGACCTCGATAAATCAGTACAAAAAAACAAGTGCCAATCGCACAAACAGTTACGCTGCTATGCCCCTCGCTGCTTAGTGAGAGACTAGTAGCTACATGGTTCTTTTGAGAACCACGTCTATCTACCCCGCTCTCTGATCGGTGGAAGAATAGGCGCCACAAAGTCAGAGTGCCGCATATCCTTCTGCGTGATGTGTGAAAGATGGCTTTCGGGCTAAAGCAGATAGCACTTCATCAGTTTTGTTAGTTGTCTGATGGAGATGCAAAACGATCAACTGACTACGCTCGTAGATATTTGCTGATCTATTCTTTCGGACGCGGGTTCAATTCCCGCCATCTCCACCTTAAAAATCAATGGGGGTTAATTCTTAATGCAAATTAATCCTTTTAAATAAGCGGATTCAGGATAATACAAATTTATTGGATGATCCGGCCCCTGTGATAACTTTTCCAAAAGGGAAATTTCAACGCCTGCATCTAGCGCCGCATCAGCCACAATTTTTTGAAAAAGTGCATCTGAGACGCCACCAGAACAAGAAAAAGTGGCTAAAATACCACCAGAATTTAACAACTTCAGTGCTAGTAAGTTTATATCTTTGTATGCTCTGGCTGCTTTATTTACATGAGAAACTGTTGGGGCAAATTTTGGTGGATCAAGTATGATTACATCAAATTTTTGATTTTGATCCCTCATTTTCCTTAATCCCATAAAAGCATCCATTTCAATCCATTGATGATCATTTTCAGCAAAACCATTAAGTATATGATTCCTTTTGGCTAGAGAGATAGCCTCCTGACTGCTGTCCATTGATACAACTTTTGTAGCTCCAGAACCAATCGCATAAATACTAAAGGCACCAGTAAAAGAAAATACGTTTAGTACATTTTTCTCTGAACAATAATCAGCCACGATCCTTCGATTTAAGCGCTGATCTAGGTAAAATCCCGTCTTTTGACTACCAATAATATCCACTAAAAAGCGATAACCATCTTCCACAATTTCAACATTATCTGGAATAATCCCAGAAATAGCACCAGACCTTTCCGGCAAGCCCTCCAGCTTTCTTACTTCTGAATCGGAACGTTCAAAAATATTTTCAATCCCAGTCACATCAATTAGTGCTTTAATAATCGTCTCTCTGAAATATTCAGCGCCACTCGAAAGAATTTGCACAACCAGCACATCATTGTACTGATCAACAATTAAACCAGGAATCAGATCCGATTCTGCATAAACTAACCGCCAGGCGGAGTCTTTGTATTTGTTGATGAAAGTCAATCTCTTTTTTTTTGCATCGCTAATTTTTTGACAGAAAAAATCATAATTGATTTCTTCGTCAGCGAATGACCACATTCTGATGCGAATTTGAGAATGAGGACTATAAGATCCAATACCGAGATATTCATTCTTTTTTGAATAAACTCGTACCAAAGATCCATTTTCAGGATTTCCGGTCATAGAATCAATAGCACCTGAAAAAATCCAGGGATGTCTCCTTAAAATTGCTTTTTCTTTACCTGGTTTTAGAATAATTTCATTCATTAAAATTAACCAAATCTAAAAATTCTGCTTCACTCAAGATTTTAATTCCCAACTCTTTTGCTTTGTCATATTTTGAACCTGGGTTTTCTCCTACCAAGACGTAATTGGTGTTTTTACTCACACTGCTAGTTGTTTTTCCTCCCATTTGTTCAATAAAGTCTTTGATTTCTGTTCTGGAGAACTTTTCCAAGGTGCCAGTAACCACAACCGTCTGCCCTGAAAGTGGTAAACCTTCTAATGATTTACTTTCTCTTTTTTCAATTTCTGGCCAGACACCAGCCTCCTTTAATTTCCTCAATATTTGTTGATTTCTTTCCTGAGCAAACCACTCAATAACTTCATTTGCTATGTTTGGTCCTACTCCTTCAATCATCAGCAAATCTTCATATCTAGCCTTCGATAATTCATCTAAATTGGAGAATTTCTTCGTTAATTCGGATGCCATGACTTCTCCAACACCTTTAATCCCGAGCGCAGTGATTACTTGACTCAGTGATCTTGATTTTGAATTTTCTATCGCCTCAATCAGATTCTCAGCTTTTTTTCTTGCAAAGCCCTCAAGTTCTAGTAAATCTTCTACTTTTAATTTGTATAAATCAGCGACATCTTTTAATAATTTTTCTTCTACCAACTGTTCAACAATTTTTATGCCCAACCCAACAATGTCCATTGCAATTCGGGAAACAAAATATTCGATATTCCTTACCAGCTGGGCGGGACATGCTGCATTAACACAATACCAGGCGACTTCTCCAGGTACTTTATGAATCGGATTATCACATGCTGGGCATTTATCTGGTATTTGATATTTTTTTTCATTTCCTGTTCTAACTTCTGTTACAGGACCAATTACATACGGTATTACATCTCCTGCCCTCTTAACAAATACCTGATCTCCTATTCTGATATCTTTTTCGAATATGAAATCAAAATTGTGAAGTGTTGCTTGCCGGACAATAACACCACCAATTTCAACTGGTTCTAATATTGCATAGGGGGTTAATACACCTGTTCTACCAACATTAACACCGATATCATTTAGTCGGGTTACTTCTTCACGAGCTGGAAATTTTAGAGCGATGGAACCTCGTGGATCTTTACCCACAAAACCAAGTCGCTTATCAAGTTCCAAATCATTTATTTTTATAACAACCCCATCTACTTCAAAATTAATTTTATCTCGTAGGTTTTGCCACTTCTTTGAAACTTTAATGACATCATCAAAAGTATCACATAATTCAGAATATTCAGAAATCGGAAAACCAAGTTGCTTTAAATAATTCAATACATCCCATTGAGTTTTGGGTATTTCTCCATCACTATTAAGAATTGCATATGCATAGATGCGCAGAGGTCGTTGTGCTGTGATTTTTGGGTCTAATTGTCTTAACGACCCGGCTGCTGTATTTCTTGGATTTAAGTAAGCTTTTTCTCCTGATCCAACGACTTTTTTATTCAATTCTTCGAAATCAGAAATTGAAATGAACACTTCACCTCTAACAAACATATTTTGAGGAATGTTGACATCTTCATTTTTGACAGGGATTTTCATTGGAACTGAACGAATTGTCCGGATATTGCTGGTAATATCCTCCCCAATTTCTCCATTTCCACGGGTTGCCCCTTGCACAAGAAATCCGTTTTGATAATGCAATACGACGGTTAAGCCATCAAATTTGGGTTCAACAACAAATTGTGATTTATTTACTGCTGGGTCAATTTTACTGATGCGGTCTTTCCAGGCAATTAAATCTTCAGAACTAAAAGCATTTGCTAAGCTGAGGACTGGAACCGGATGGTTCACTTTCTCAAATTTGGAAGAAGGTGCAATGCCGACTCTTTGTGTTGGAGAATCAGAAGAAATTAATTCCGGAAAATCAGATTCTAGTTTCCTTAACTCGACCAACAATTTATCAAATTGAGCATCACTGATCACCGGTTGATCCATAACATGATATTGATAATTATGAAAATTGATTTCATTTTTCAATTTTTCATATCTTGCTTGAACTTGATTATTAGTCATAAATCTCCAAAATAACAAGTGACAATTTTTCTAGCTAATATTACAATAATTTTCATAGATATTTGATAAAATAATTCTAGTACAGATTTCGTTGAATTATCCAAAAGTTCCATTTTCCCAAATAAATCGTGGAGGTATTAATGAAAATAATTGCTTACATTGCGTCTGCTATTCTGATTCTATTTGGTGTGTTATTCATTCTCAGCGCTTTCAGTCCACAAGGACAAGTCGGTAATTTGTTAGTTGGTGCCATATTATGCATAATCGCTTTTGTCATCATTTTCTTTGTAACCAGAAAGAAAAAAGAAGAATCAAATACAACCAACGTAACGTTAAATATTGACTTACCCGGCAATGTTTCGCTAGAAACGATGACCTGTAGACAATGCGGAGGTGCATTAACAAAGGATGCCATTTCAATGGTAAATGGTGCTCCAATGGTTACTTGTCCATTTTGCAACACAACATACCAACTCACTGAAGAACCTAAATGGTAATTGGACGTACAACGGGAGTGTGTCATGATTCGAAAATTTAAATTATTCAGCTTATTACTCGTTTTATTATTGCTTGCTGGTAATACTAATATTGTTCAAGCTCAGGATTATTTTTTTGCAGTCGAAAAACAGGATATGGAAGTCTTTGTCAACGAAGACGGATCTTTAACGATTGATTACACATTTGTATTTGCAAATCAACCTGGAGCACATCCAATCGACATTGTGGACGTAGGATTGCCGAATAATAATTATGTCCTGAATAGCATTACGGCAGAGATTGATGGATCTCCAGTAGCAAGTATTGAAAAATCCGACTATATCGACATTGGAATAATGGTTGATTTGGGAAATCAAGCTATTCCACCTGGTCAAAGAGGAACACTCCATGTCAATATTGGCACAATAAATAAATCGTTATACCCATCCGAGATTGAAGCGGACGAAGATTATGCTAGTTTTGAGATTTCTCCAACCTGGTTTGGTCCACAATATGTCACTGGAAATACTGATTTAACGGTCACATTATATTTGCCCGTAGGTCTGACTTCAGAAGAACCAAGATATCACACTCCTCAAAGTTGGCCTGGGGATTCACAACCAGTCAGTGGTTTTGATAATGTAGGTGGTATCTATTACCAATGGAATAGTCCTAATGCCAATGCTTACACGCAATACAAATTTGGTGCTAGTTTTCCAGCTCGTTTTGTGCCAGAATCTCAAATTGTAAAACCACCAGCGATCTCAATTGATCCAGAGGCAATCTGTTCTGGATTAATTTGTTTGGGGATAGCTGGATTTTTTGTATTATCCATTTATTCAGCAACTGTTGGTGCGAAAAAACGAAAATTAAAATACTTGCCACCAAAAATTGCAGTGGAAGGGCACGGTATCAAACGTGGACTTACAGCAATTGAAGCAGCAATTCTAATGGAACAACCAATGGACAAAGTCCTAACGATGGTGCTATTTTCGGTGTTGAAAAAAGGTGCAGCAGAAGTTGTTTCTCGTGAACCATTAAAAATAAAAATTACCCAACCAAAGCCGGAAGGTTTACATGCATACGAAGAAGAATTTTTAATTGCTATGGAAAAAGACAAAAAAGAACAACGATTATTACTTCAAACTATGATCATAAATTTAGTTCAATCAGTTTCAAAAAAGATGAAAGGCTTTAGCCGTAAAGAAACAATTAACTTTTACAAGGAAATTATTGAAAAAGCGTGGAACCAGGTCGAAACAGCCCAAACACCCGAAGTTAAATCTGAAAAATATGACGAGAACTTAGATTGGACTATGTTAGATAAAGACTATGATCACCGCACACGAGATACATTCGGAACCGGACCTGTTTTTATCCCAACCTGGTGGTGGCGTTATGACCCATCCGTTAGGCCAGCTACTAGCTCACCAACCTTTGGAAAAGTCGATGCTTCCCCTTCCCCAATAGGATCTGGACAAACAAGTATCAATCTACCGAGTTTACCAGGAGCAGATTTTGCAGCTTCAATTACTAATGGGGTTCAATCATTTGCCTCAGGTGTGGTTGGTAACGTTACTGACTTCACGAATGGTATAACAAACAAAACCAATCCGATCCCCAAAACATCATCCTCGGGTAGATCTAGCAGAGGTGGTGGCGGTGGAGGTTCCTGTGCCTGTGCTTGCGCCTGTGCAGGTTGTGCTTGTGCTTGTGCTGGAGGTGGCCGTTAATGTCAGTTTCTTTCTGGCAAAAAATCGCAAGAAAAGGTACTTTTTCAGATTTGCCAAAGTTTGGCATTTATCATTTTTCTCAAGAAAAACAGGAAAGCAAAAATCGCATTCACCTTCGCGTTGAGAAAGATGGAAATGGTCTGTTGATGGTTAATGCAGCTCGTGCATACCATCTCAACCCTAGCGCTACAGCGATGGCTTATTGGTCGCTTTCAGGGCAAACAGATACAAATATTTATAATTCACTAACAAAGAACTTTAATATAGCAAAAGAACAATGCATTGATGACGCGAAAGCATTTCTCTCACAAATGGCAGTTATCACTGATCCCGATGAGAGTTGTCCACTATGTGAACTGGATTTAGATATGGATCTCCCGTTCTCACATACTCCCAGTGCACCTTATCGGATGGACATTGCTATCACGTATCAATGTAACAATGACTGTACACACTGTTACAATGCAAGAGTTCGTAATTTTCCCCAGCTTCCTAAACAGGAGTGGTTTAAGGTAATTGATAAAATTTGGAATTTAGGAATTCCTCACGTCGTTTTCACTGGAGGTGAGCCAACATTATATGATCATCTTCCTGAATTGATTCATTATGCCGAATCCAAAGGTATCATTACAGGAATCAATACCAATGGAAGGAATTTGGCGGATTGCAATTATTTAGATAGCTTAATTAATGCCGGATTAGACCATATACAAATTACTATTGAATCCTCTAATTCAGAAATTCATGACGAAATGGTTAATCATCCTGGTGCCTGGGATGAGACTGTTTCCGGAATTCAAAATGTTCTCAACAAAAATATTTACATGATGACAAATACAACAATGTTGAAAACAAATTATGAGACTTTGTCAGATACTTTAGATTTTTTAGCACAACTAGGCGTCCCAACTGTAGGATTAAATGCTCTGATTTACTCCGGAAAAGGAAAAGATGTTGGTACCGGATTGTCCGAAACCCAATTAGAACCACTATTAGATATTGCTAAAAATAAAACCAGCTTACACAATCAAAAATTAATTTGGTATACGCCTACCCATTATTGTCGGTTTAATCCAATAACTCACGACCTTGGTGTAAAAGGTTGTTCTGCTGCTTTATACAATATGTGTATTGAACCTAACGGTGATGTGCTTCCATGCCAATCTTATTATTTCTCACTTGGAAATATTTTACACAACACGTGGGATTCGATATGGAATCACGATTTGTCCATTCAATTAAGGGAAAGAAGAAATTTGCCAGATAAATGCAATCATTGCGAACTGGTACTGGAATGCGGTGGTGGTTGTCCTTTATCCCGTTAATAACTAAATCCCTTAAGTTTCTCATTCAATGGAGGAAAAAATGTCCAATATAATTCAACAAATAAAATCCATTTTCTTTGATAAAGCACAGGTTTTACCACCAGGTCTTTATAATTACCAAACACCAAAGGACAGTGAATATCAATACCGCCTCCATCTTCGCATTGAACCAGCTGGTGAAGGCTTATTAATCATCAATGCCAGTACGGTTTTACATCTAAATCGGACAGCTACTGAACTAGCCTATTACCTGGTAAACCAGGTTCCTAAACATGAAGCAATTGAATTGATGGTAAAACGTTATCAAACCAACGTTACAGATGCAACAAATGATTATAAAGATTTCATGGACCGAATTGAAACCCTGATCAACACACCAGATCTCGATCCTGTAACCTACTTAGAGTTTGACCGCTTGACTCCTTACGAGGAATTTCCTCCTGCACCTTACCGTTTGGATTGCGCTCTTACTTACAATTTGTCCGCCAATGAAACTGAAGGTCATTCTCCAAAAGAACGGGTGACAAGGGAACTGAGCTTTGATGAATGGAAATCAATCCTGAAAAAAGCATGGGATGTGGGAATTCCACATGTAGTATTCACTGGTGGTGAGCCAACTTTAAGACCTAATTTACCTGAGTTGATTGTTGCTGCTGAGGATTTGGGGATGGTTACTGGTTTATCAACAGATGGATTAAAGTTGATTGAAGAAGGTTACTTGGAACAAATCTTAAATTCCGGATTGGATCATTTATTAATAACCTTAAATCCCAATATGGAACAGTCCTGGGAATCGTTAAGAAAAGTTATTCCACAGGATATCCACACCACAGTTCATATTACAGTTGGACAGTCACTTCAAGATTCCTATATTGAAATATTGAATGATCTCCAAAAAATAGGTGTTGAAAATATTTCATTGAGTTATTCAGACCCGTCAGCTGAATCAGATTTGATGGAAATTAGAAACAAAGCAGCTGAAATTGGTTTCAATCTGGATTGGGATCTCCCTGTTCCATATTCACAATTCAACCCTGTTTCAGCAGAAATCAATGATGATGTCTCCAAACCAATTGGCGCTGGTAAGGCCTGGTTATATATTGAACCCGATGGCGATGTTCTTCCTGGGCAGGGAATTACTAGAAAATTAGGTAATTTTCTCGAAGATCCATGGGAAACCATCTGGGGAAATGCAAAATTAATGAAAACCAAAGATGAGTGATTATAACTTTTGGGCTGAAAGATATAACACCCAGGCATGTTGGACAGAGCCCATTAGACAATATATTTTGCAACAAATCAAACTTCCAAAAAATGGAAATGTTTTGGAAGTTGGTTGCGGTTCTCAAGCTGTACTTAAAGAATTCACAAGTTTAGGACATAAAACAGTCGGTATTGACATTGATTATTCAATTCTAAAGTATTCCAAATCAAACCAACTACTTTCAGAACTTATCAATGCTAATGGTTATACCCTTCCTTTCAAAGATAATTACTTTGATTTAAGTTTTTGCCACTACTTACTCCTCTGGGGTGAAAACCCAATAAAATTTCTCAAAGAAATGACCAGAGTGACTAAAAAGTCGGGATGGGTGAGTTGTTTTGCTGAACCAGATTACTTATCCAGAATCGATTCACCTCAAGAATTAGAAAGATTAGCAATAATTCAAAATAAATCATTGCAAAATCAAGGGGTAAATCTCTCAGCTGGGAGAAATTTGCTTGATTGGTTTGCAAAAATTCAACTAGGCAATATCAACTGGGGAATTATTGGTTCTCAAAATACCCCTTCATCTCAAGTAGAACAAGATCTTGAGTGGAATACGTTACTAAAAGACATTGAAGGATCCATTACAAAGGAGGAAATTGAAGCATTTAGAATAATTGACCAACAATCTCGAAATAATGGTACGAGAATTTTGTTTGTACCGACTTTTTATGCCTATGCGCAAAAATTGTGAACCAATATCTTCAAAAAACATATCTTCAAAAAAGGTTGTCAAATTAATCATCACCCGCTATAATAACGCCATCGGGGCGTGGCGCAGTCCGGCTAGCGTGCTTGCATGGGGTGCAAGAGGTCGAAGGTTCAAATCCTTTCGCCCCGACCATTTTTTCCATCTAATTTCACCAATAATAGTTCTCCCCAAGTAGTTCGTACAATTTTTTATTATGCGGCAAAAAATAGTCATTTAAGTATTGGTAAACTTCATCACTAACTTTAATCTTGTTTTTTGAAACATGTTTTGGTTCCAGGTCATATTGGCTCAGGTTTGATTCCATACCTAAAAAATCAAATATTTTTTCTAGAGCATTGAATGTGTTGTCAAAAAAATATTCACTACTTAATATTAATAGATTACTTCTGTCAAAATATTTAAAATACCTATTTATTTGCTCGTAATAATGTCCACGTAATTTGTATGAATATCTAAAGAAAGCTGAATTTTTGAATTCTCTATTTTTAATGATCGATTCAAGTCTTTCTTCCTCTACTTTAAATGCATCTAAAATTGGTAAAATCTCTCGGTTTTTTCTTGTATCATGAAAATATTGAGAGATCGCTCTTTCAGTTGGGTTTCTTAATAGGGCAATCATTTTAACGTTTGGTAGCAAATCATAAATTCTCTTAGGAACTTGAGGATGAAATAAATATGAAGGTGTTGCTTCGAAAGTTAAATTGGATGCTCTTATTTCATTTTTTTGGGGGAAATGTGCTTTATACCAGGCTTCACCACGTAAAAAATCATCCCTATCTGGATCCAAGCCACCATCAAAATAATGGATTTCTTTTTTTATTGACGGAATTAAATGAGGATTCTGACTCAGATAATAAAATAAACTCGTTGTTCCAGCTTTCTGTGCACCAATAATTATCAGACCTGGCAAAACCCTTGAGTAACTCGTTCTCATACGATAAAACCAATTTAATTGCTTTTTTACACTATTAATTACTGTAGTTGGCTTCATGTTTATTTTTTTCCCAAACAAAAATAATCTCAATTCCCTTCATTTTAATTTCCTTTATAGAACAAATCAATCCGTTGAGGTAAAAAAATGACCGATCGCTTGATTTTGTTTCCTTTGAAAATCTTATTAATTTTTTCCTTATGGATTATTTTCTAATTCTTAGTCATTTCGACTACCTTGTAAATGACTATTAGAAACCTTACCCATTTTTAGTATAATGGCATTATGTTTAAAAAATTGACATCTCGTAGAGAATTTCTAAAATTATCAGCAATTTCGCTAGGTGCATTAACTACCCAGGCATTTTCGCCTTATTTTGGATTTGAATCTGAACAAAAAAGTAACTTATTAGCTCGAATCGCCACTGATTCTGTCAGTGTTTATTCTCAGCCAAATGACGAAAGCAAGATTCTTTACCAACGCTACCGTGATGAAATTGTTAACATCTACGAAGAAGTAATTTCTGAATATGGACCAGGATACAACCCACTTTGGTATAAAGTCTGGGGTGGTTACATCCACAGCGGCTATTTGCAAAGAGTCAAAATCAGATTTAACACCATTCAATCAGACATCCCGGAAGAAGGTGTTTTAGGCGAAATTACTGTTCCTTTAACCCAAACAATGCGGGATCGGTCATTTCTGGGTTGGGATCCGGTTTATCGTCTTTATTACCAATCTACACATTGGGTTATGGGATTAGATGAAGGACCTGATGGTGAACCATGGTATCGTCTCAAAGATGAGTTGCTCAATGTTGATTACCACATTCCTGCAACACATTTACGAATTATTCCATTGGATGAAATGACGCCAATATCACCTGAAATTCCACCTCATAAAAAACATATTGAAGTATCTATCATTCACCAGAGTCTCAAAGCTTTTGAGGATGGCAACCTGGTTTTTGAAACCACTATTTCATCCGGGGTACCAATGAGAAATCCTGATCCAACTTTAATTCCAACGGATACTCCGAAGGGGACTTTCCATGTCCAATCGAAATTACCTTCCAAACATATGGGTAATGGAAATTTAACCTCGGATATTTACGCGTATGAACTCCCAGGTGTGCCATGGACAACCTTTTTTGAACCAAAAACCGGTGTTGCCTTTCATGGTACGTATTGGCATCATAATTACGGTCTTCGCATGAGCCGAGGTTGCGTGAATATGAAAACAGAGGAAGCTAAATGGTTATTCCGTTGGTGCACACCTGAAACACTTGGCAACCAAATCGAAACCAGAGGTTTTGGAACCAGGGTTGTTGTTACTTAATTAACAAATTGTTGAAACACAATATTACCAACAAGCCGGGCTTTTTTGGTTAACATTATTTTATTGTTTTCACAAATCCGGATTAAATCATTTTTCAGCAAATAATCCAATTCACGTTTAAATACTTCTAAAGGTGAACGGTCAAATTTTTCTATAAATTTTTGGATGGAAACACCTTCTTCTACCAATCGTAAACCAAGCATCATCGTTTCTTGCATTGCAGTGAATTGATCGATTTCTGTCGATTGTTTTGTAGCTGAACTTAAAATATCATGAGTTTTTTCATTTTTACTCATACTGTTTATATATTCACCTATACCATTTACATTCTCATAACGATTACCTTCAATGTACCCGTGTGCACCTGCACCAATCCCTAAATAATAGTTATCTCGCCAATATTGCAAGTTATGTTGGCATCGCCAATCTTCATCATCACTTACTATACAATAATTAGAAATCTCATAGCAACCAAAACCATTTTTGGTTAAGACTTCATCTGCTAGATCGTACATTTCAGCTGCTAAATCAGGATCAGGATTTTCTACCAATCCTTTTTCAACCCAGTCAAATAACGGTGTCTTTTCTTCAATTCCTAATGCATATAAAGAAAAATGTTGAGTACCCAGGCACATACCATCTTCAAGATTTTTCTTCCAGTCATCAAGTGTTTGTCCTGGTAACCCATAGATAAGATCCAAATTTATATTATTGAAGCCAGCTAACTTAGCCCACTTTATTGCATTAATAGAATCATAATGACTATGAATGCGTCCCAATAATTGCAATTGAAATGGATTTGAGGTTTGTAACCCGAAACTGATACGATTAAATCCAATTTTTATCAAATTTTCAAGGTATTCCAAAGTTACAGTCCCGGGATTCGCTTCCAGACTAATTTCACAATTTACAAGAATATCAAAACTTTTATATATTTCTTCAAAAAGTGTAGAAAACTGTTCAATCGATAATAACGAAGGAGTCCCGCCTCCGAAAAAAATCGTCTTAATTTTCATCTGTTCAGAAAAAGCATGACCGTAGTGTTCAATTTCTTTTTTCACCTGATGGATATAAGATGGAATCAAATGATCCAAACCAGAAAATGTGTTAAAATCGCAATACGAACATCTCTTTTCGCAAAACGGTATATGCAAATAAATACTGTGAATTTCTTCCATAATCACAGGTTATTATAAATCAGACCAATCAATTTATTAAATTTTAGTGAATTTTCCTGCTGTGTTATAATGCGAATTTGAGTTTTTTAATGGAAAATAAAATTAAATAGGAAATAATATGACAACAAGTAAAAAAAGTGACCAAACATCTACCTGCCCGGTGTGTGGTTCAAAAATTAGTCCAAACGCTACACGATGTCTGGTTTGTGGATCCTCTGTGGATAAAATACCTACCAAAAGTACAAAAAAAACTGAAATTAAAGGGCCGAAAGTTCCTACAGTTTCAATAGCTTTGCCATTGGTGATTGCTTTGGCTATCTTATTTTTAGCGATCGGTGCTGGTGCAGTTTATGCAGTGATGAATCAAACTGGAATGGTGGTGGAACCTACAGTAACGTCTACTGTAACTACAACTGCAACAATAACTGTAACACCGACCTTGACCGCTACGCCAACAATAGAACCCACTATGACACCACTTCCAGATTTAGAATATATTGTGCAATCCGGTGATGATTGTTTGACAATTGCTGTCCTATTTAACGTTTCTGTCAACAGTATTGTTGTAAGAAATAATCTATCTGCAACATGCAATAATCTGTCTGTTGGACAAACATTGTTAATTCCACAACCGACACCAACTCCATCACCACAGCCATCTGCAACCTTAGGTGAACAGGATGCAACCAGAGCAGCTTGTAATACGATCAATTATACAGTTGGTGCAGGTGACACGCTTAGTACTATCGCAACCAACTACAATGTTGAAATTGATGCAATCAGACAATGGAATGGTATAACATCCGATATTGTGTATGAAGGAATGCCATTGGAAATTCCTCTTTGTGAAAGATTACCAACTCCTGGTCCTACTCCTACTGCAACAAATCCACCACCCTATCAGGCACCCAGTTTATTACTTCCAGCAGATGGGGAGCCTTTCACTGCTGCCAATGACACAATCGCTTTACAATGGTCGTCTGTCGGTACACTGCGTTCAGATGAATATTATGCCGTGACCATAGAAGATGTAACCGAAGGTGAAGGTAGAAAAATCATGGAATATGTAACGGACACAAAATTTATTGTTCCAACAACCTTCAGGCCGAATAGTACCGTTCCTCATGTTATTCGATGGACAGTATTAGTGGTAAGACAAACAGGTAGTAGTGAGGACGGTCAAGCCATTTACCAGCCAGCAGGTAATGTCAGCAATCCAAGGACATTTATCTGGTGGGCGAATGTAGCCTCAACCCCGTCTCCGTAAATTTCATTGACAAAAAAAGAAGCCTCCTTCTACATAGTCGGAGGCTTCTTTTTATTTTTTGAGTGTGATTATTCTCTCTCTTCAAGAAAACGAGTTGCTTGAATTGCCGCTGCAGCACCCCAACCAGCAGAAGTGACAACTTGTTTGAAACTTGAATCCATCACTTCACCAGCTGCGTAGATACCGGGTTTTTTTGTTTGCATTTTTGAATCCACTTCCAGATAGCCGTTTTCATCCATATCCAATTGACCTTTAAATAAATCAGTATTTGGAGTATGACCAATAAAAACAAAAACACCTTCAGTCGGATGATTTGTTGTTTCTCCAGTTTTAACGTTCTTTAACAAAACACTTTCGACAGAATTATCTCCATTAATTTTTTCAACTACAGTGTCCCAAATAAACTCAATTTTAGGATTATTAAAAGCTCTAGATTGTAAAATCTTACCTGCTCTCAGTTCATCGCGACGGTGGATAATCGTTACAGATTTTGCAAATCGGGTCAGAAAGATACCTTCTTCTAAAGCGCTATCTCCTCCCCCAACAACAACAATATCTCTATCTTTGAAGAACCATCCATCACAAGTACCACAATAAGAAACCCCCTTGCCTGTCATTTCCTTTTCTCCAGGAATTCCCAAGTAAACGGGACTTGCCCCAGTGCTGATTATTACTGTATCAGTTCTATATTCTTGACCATAAGTTCTTACTGAATAAGGTGCCTTAGAAAAATCTACCTCTGTAACACTATCAAATTCGAACCTGGCTCCAAATCTCTCAGCTTGCTTTTGAAATAACTCCCCTAATTCAGCACCACCAACACCTTCTGGAAATCCAGGATAATTTTCAATAATATGTGTTAATGATGCTTGTCCACCCAATGACATACCTGTCAAAACCAATGGTTCCAACTCAGCTCGTGCAGCATAAAGCGCGGCTGACAATCCTGCAGGTCCTGCGCCAATAATAATCATTTTTTCCACTTTGTTTGGATCGCCATCTGATCCACTTATCTTGCTTAAATTAAATTCCATCTACTCACTCCTAATTGTCATCTATTATATTGATGCTATTCCGTCTAAATAGTTGCACCCTCAACATATGCATCGGTTATATCAAGAGCCTGATCGATTATATCAAACCCAAATTTTAGCTGTTCTTCTGTAATAATGAGAGGGGGGATAATTAATACTTTGTGCCAGTGAATATGTATGTATAAACCGTTATCTACACAAAATTGTCTGAATTTCATCATGATCGCATTATTTTCATTGAATGGTGACATAGGCTCTTTTGTATGCCTATTTTTTACCAATTCAAGCACGCCAAAAAGGCCAATCGATCGAACCTCACCAACACTGGGATGTTTTTCATACATATTATTTAATAAATTTTGTAATAATATTCCCTTTTGCTTTGCTTTCTCTACCAGCCGGTCTTCTTTCATAACATTAATGACTGAAAAAGCTGCTGTGAGTGACACAGCATGACCATTGTAAGTTAATCCACCCTGATAAATTCTGTCATTAAAACAAGCAGCGATTTCTTTTTTCATAGCTATTGCTCCTAATGGAGCATAACCTGAAGTAAGTCCTTTTGCCATTGTGACGATTTCCGGTGTTATATCCCAATGATTGAAGGCAAACCATTCTCCAGTTCTACCAAAACCACTCATAACTTCGTCACAAATCATGACGATATTGTATTTATCACATAAATCTCTAACTCCCTGTAAATAACCATCTGGCGGAATTATGATTCCATTAGTACCTGTAATGGTTTCGAGCATTATCGCTGCGATTGTTTCAGGCCCTTCATACATAATAATTTCTTCTAAATGGTTCACATAATCTCTCGCAAAATCTTCATCGGATATTTGAGGATTATGTTCATGAAATGTCGAACGATATCGATAAGGATCCAGAAAATGAACAACACCCATCATGACAGAAGGTTCCCATGCCAATCTTCTTGGATCACCAGTTAATGCAGTCGCACCATAGGTTGCACCGTGGTAAGAGCGATATCTTGTTAGGATTTTGAATTTTCCCGTGTACGCCCGCGCTAATTTAATAGCATTTTCGTTTGCATCAGATCCACCTAAAGTGTATAAAAAGTGATCCAGAGGTTCAGGTAAGATGCTTCTGAGTGCTTTTCCCAGGAGGGCGCGTGGTTTTGTTGCCATTCGTGATCCAGCAAACGGCAATTCATAAAGTTGTTTCACCATTGCATTAATTACTCGTTTATCTTCATGCCCAATATTGACACACATGACCATGGAATTAAAATCCAAATATTTTTTACCGTTAATATCCCAAAAATAGACTCCCTTAGCATTATTAACGGCTATTGGCTCAACTTTTGCTTGTGCAGACCATGTCCAAAAATTTGTCTGAACACACAAATCATAAATTTCTTTGTCTGTAACAACGTCTGAAATTATTTCATTTTCTCTTGGATTCCTCATATCTCTCCTCTTAGAAAAAGTATCTAATCAATCTTAACATAATGACAATTGTTTTTCGCGGGATTTCTATCATGATTTTTGTTGACTGAGTACATGTTATAATTTTTTCACTCAACAGATGTCGGGAAAAATGATTTGGTCGAAAAATTACACCCCAGAGCCATAAAAGGTATTATATTATTTAATCAGAAAAAATTCTTCGACGCCCATGAAGAATTGGAAATTGCTTGGAGAGATGAACCAGGTCAAATCCGTGACTTATATAGGGGAATTTTACAAGTCGGTGTAGCTTATTACCACATAACCAGAAGAAATTTTTCAGGGGCAAAAAAACTAATAATTCGATCAGAAAAATGGTTAGAACCTTTTCCTGATAAAGTACTGGGCATAAATATAAAAAAATTGAAATCAGATTCAAAAAATATATTAGTTAAGCTTGAAAATGGATATTTCGACAGCTTATCTTTTAATGATAATGATTTTTTCGCTGAAATCGAATTCAAATTAATCCAGGATCAAAAATGACAGATAAATTCTTAAGTGGAAAACTCGCATTGGTTACCGGTTCTGGCCGAGGAATTGGTCAGGCTATAGCTATCAAATTCGCTCAGTTAGGAGCCGATATTATTGTTAATTACAATCGCAATCGTAGCCAGGCAGAAGAAACTGCCAAAAATATTGTTGAAATTGGGCAAAAAGCGTTTGTTATAAAGGCAAATTTGTCGAAGGAAGATGAAATTGATGCTTTATTCGAAGAAATTAATTCCAGTTTTAAAAAATTAGACATTTTGGTTAACAATGCTGCTTCAGGTTTTAATCGTCCCTTTGTTGAACAAAAAGTAACTGGTTGGGATTATACAATGCAGGTAAATCTACGGGCAGCAATGTTGTGTAGCCAAAAAGCAGTTTCGCTCATGGATAAAGCAGGTAAAGGTCACATTATCAACATTTCCAGTCCTGGTTCTTCACGAGTCTTACCTGATTACATTGCTGTTGGATCATCAAAAGCTGCCCTTGAGTCACTGACAAGGTATATGGCCGTGGAATTAGCACCAAGAAATATTCATGTTAATGCAGTTTCTCCAGGTATGGTTGAGACAGAAGCATTAAAACATTTCGCCATCATGAAAAATGAAGATGTTACCAAAACCACCATTCAGAATACCCCTGCTGGACGATTAGTTACGCCAGAAGATGTGGCAAATTTAGTCTCATTTTTATGCAATGAACACGCAGACATGATTTGTGGACAGGTTATTGTTATCGACGGCGGCTTTACGTTGATTGTCCCGAAATAATCCCTCAACTTTGAAGTAAAACCACCCTGGCTGGAGCTCCATCAGCTCCCTGCAATTTAATCGGTAATGCGATAAGTTGATATACCCCAGGATTTACTTCTGTTAAATTCAAACCCTCAATAATAATTACCTCATTTTCCAACAAAACCACGTGCGTTTTGTCGCCATTCTCAAATGGCGCAATGGAAAGATAATCAATACCTACCAGTTTCACCCCATTGGCAATTAAAAACTCTGCAGCATCAACTTCGAGAGCAACGAATTCTTTTGAAAATTCCGGTTTCTCTAAAAGTTTCTGAAATGAATTATTGGTTTTAAATAAAACCCTCAATGGCCAATGATTCTTTCCTAACTGAGCAAGGGTTGAATCTGTGATTATTTTTACATCATGGTCAATTTCGATAACTTCTGCTTCACCAATCAACAAATCCAAATCCATTTGATCAATGGAAATGCCATTATCTACAAAATGAAATGGCGCATCAATATGTGTACCGGTGTGTGCGGACATTTGAATTTTTGTTACGTTCGCATCACTCCCTGCTTTGATAGAACTTTCTAAGCCATTGCTAACTTTCGGATCACCAGGCCAAACCGCCATTGTGCTGTGAATTGGAACAGTTAGATCGATAATATTCATTCTCCCTCCTCGGAATAGGTGAAATAAATGAAAGCTTCATTAAGCAGATCAGCTCTTTCTTCATTTGTCATTTTAACAGGCTTAGCATAATCTTCCAATTTTGCAGTCAATAATTCTGTGCTAATGTATCTTCCATTATAAAAAACATGACGATCAATAAATTCTTTACGGTTAGCGAGGTTATCCATTTGATCAAAAAATAGATTTCCTAAACCATAATGAATAAACCCATTTTGATAAATTTCCATTGTCATCGGAACATGGGATTGACTTCCACTAACAATAACTGCTCCAGCATCAATCATACTTCTGGAATCCCGAACTTGTGTTGGAGAAGGTTTTGTAAAATTGGATTCAAAATATTGAAAAGTGACAATTGGCAGATGACCACTTTGCACCAAATCTTGAATTTGAGATTTCATAGAATCAAAATTACAGTAAGCTACGCCACTTCTTTCAATCCCTGCCCAAACATTGGCTGGACCAGCAAGATTACAACCGATAAAAGCAACTTTATTTCCATTGTGTTCAATTACTAATGGTTTTGTCGCTTCATCTTCAGTAAATCCACCAGCATAGTAGCTAATCCCTGAATCCAAAAACAATGACAAGGTGCTTTCAAAGGACTGATTCCCTTTATCAAGCAAATGGTTTCCAGTCAATTCAATAATATTCACTCCTAAGTACTCAAACAATTCAACATAGTCGGGCTTAGAACAAAAAGATAAATCCTCTTGATATGGATTTGGATAGGGACAACCATCGAAAAATGCTGTTTCACTGGAAACATGGCGAAAATCGGATTGATCAAACCAAATTTTTACTGCTGCTCCAGGGTAAGTGTTTCCCATTGCTTCCATTCGGCTTGCCGTCGCTCTTGTTAATGCAGTAGTGCCTGACATCAACACAATTGTTAACTTATCCTCATCTCGATTTGAACTAAAAACAAATTCTTCCATAAGGGTCGGCTCTTCCTTATTTCCTTCTAAACAATCAATTGCAATAGGAATATCAAAAAAGTAATTCTTTGAACTAAGATTTTTTTCTAATGGAGAAATTTCATCAATTTTTATAACTTTCCATTTAGGATCTAAGTTTTCAAAACCTATGATGCCGAATGAATTTATATCCTTACGAACTCTATCAAAAATCTCATTCTCAGAGGCCACAATTACCCGACTTGATAATTCACCTATATATTCATTCAAAATTTGATACGAAAGTTGACTGACATAAATTGCAGAAGGGCTACTTCCTTCCACTTCTTCACTTGCAATTATTTTTAGAAGATTTTCTGAAGAAATGGTGTCATCAATAGAGTTAAATAATTTGACCACAACAAAAGTCAAATTTCCAATGATAAATTCTCCACCACCTATATTGAGACTACATAGAGTAAGATTTTCATCATCAACCTGAATAAAATTTTTAGATTGATCAGGTAAAATAACAAATTTTTGTAAATAATCCGGAATAAAAACTGAGATTTTTGGGTTTTTAGTTGCTTGTATTGGTTGAAAAGGAGTAGCAGTTTGGTTTATTAGGATATTTACCTCATTACTAAATGGAATGTTATCCGAAACTATTTCCGAATTAATCTGGCATGCTACCAGAACAAACATCAACAAAACCAACAGAATGAATCGATTTTTTCTCATTGTTCAGATTCTTCAAAATAAAAACTATTGCTATAAAGTTTTTCCAATAGCAACTTTTCTTCTTCGTTTGTCATTATTCTTGGTTGACCAAAATTTTCATTAATAATTGCTATCTGATCTGTGTTGATGTATTGATTATCGTAAAAATAATGAATATCAACGGTTGCCATGCCCCAATAAGTGTACATTTGATCAAATAAGAAATTTCCCAGCCCATAATGAATAAATGAAGAATCTACAAAATCTATTCCATGAGGATAGTGGGCTTGACTTCCGCTCACAATTACCGCACCGGCCTTTGCCATTTTCCAGAAATCTTCCTGCATTTGGCTCACGGTTTTGAAAGTATTGAATTCAAAATGTTGAAATGTGAAAATCGGATTGATATTTTGTGCGCGTAATTCCGAAACGAAATTTGCCATTTCATCCAAATTACATTTCAACGCTCCAGGACGCTCATCAGTAGCCCAGTTGTTTTCTGGACCAGTAACATTACAACCTAAGAAAGCAATTTTGTTTCCATGATGATCAATAATCAGTGGTTCTTTGGCAATTTCATTGTTTTCTCCCCCACCGTAATAACCAATTCCATTTAATTCATAGATTTTCAAGGTTTCTAGGAAAGCTTCTGGACCCCAATCTAATAAATGATTCCCGGTTAATTCAACAATATCAACACTCATCCCTTTCAATACTTCAATATAGCCAGGGTTACTACAAAATCGCATTTCTGGCCGAACAGGAACGGCTGGGGGACATTCAGAATAGAAGGGAACTTCGTTTGAGACGTGAATTAAATCCACATCTTCTAAGATTCCGGTAATATTCTTATATGGAAATTCATAACCATACTCTTCGATTTGGAAAGCGGTATTTCTAACTAACGCGGTTGTCCCAGTTATCAAAATGGAAGTCAATTTTAAAGGATCAAAATTTGATGATTTTTCCAAAATCTCAGGCATTTCAAATTGATTTTCTGTGGTTGGATTTTGATTAAGCCAGATACGATAAACCAAAGGATATTGAAGATAGTCAAATTCCTTGGATAATAGGGACTGACCATCAACTTCGATTATCTTCCAGGTTGGTTCAACCGTCGAAAAATCACCAATTCTTAAACAATTATTTTCCTGGCAAATTTCTGGTTTTTCATAAGATATAAGTATCAGATTTCCAGGTTTATTCCCAAAAATCTTACTTAATTCCTCAACATCATCTGGATTCACCCAGAGGAAAAAATCTGGTGTATCAGAATTAATTTCTACCCAAACTTCTCTCAAATTATTAAATTCTATATTTTTTGTTTCACTTACAAAAGGAACAGTCAAAACAAAAAACCTCTCCAAAATAATTTTCTCATAATGAATGTTTTGTTCATCCTCAAACCAAAAATTAGCCATTTGTTTATCTGAAACGAAATTCAATTCCGAAATACTCAATCCAATCGTTTCAAATTGATTTTGTAGTAAGGGATCAACCCAAAACAATGGTTTTTCATTATCCTCAATAGGTGAGTTCTCCACTACTTGATCTGCGGAGTTAGAAGTACTTTCTAAAGGTATCAATGTCGGAAAAATATCTTTCCCAATTTTCTGCAGGTCTTCTGATTTTTTAGTTTCATTGCAACCCGAAATTGATAATCCGACAATAAATACAAATAATGGGAAAATTAATTTAAAAAACCTTTGTTTCGTTCGCATCAAAAATAATTATACTTGTCAAAAACCCAAGCTTGATAGTTCTTGATAGCATATCTCGATATAATTTCAAGAGATAACGTTTACTGAAAGGATTCACACATGCGAGAAGTAGCGGTCATTGGGATTGGTCAAACTAAGATTGATGAACATTGGGACAAATCTCTTAAAGATTTAGCAGGTTATGCTATTTTGGATGCTGTCAAAGACGCTGGTTTAAATCAGGTAGAAGCATTATACGTGGGAAATATGATGTCAGCTTCTGCCAATCATCAAGCCCAACTAGGAGCTTATATTGCAGACTGGGTCGGTTTACGTTATGCCGAATCATTCAAGTTAGAATCTGCATGTAGTTCAGGTGCTGCTGCTTTCAGAACTGGATTATTAGCTGTTGCATCAGGTGCAGTGGATACCGCTGTTGCAGTTGGAGTGGAAAAGATGACCGACTCACCAGGCAATGAGATCACTGCCGAATTAGCTACCGCCGCTGATTCTGATTGGGAAATTGCTCAAGGAATTTCGTTTGTCGCTTTAAACGCATTAATTATGCAGCGTTACATGTATGAATACGGTTGGACTAAAAATGCATTTGCTCCATTTTCAGTTAATGCACATGCAAATGGGGTCCATAACCCTTATGCACGATTTCAGAAAGCAATTACCGAGCAGCAATATCTCAATGCGGGAATGATCAACGATCCTATAAACTTGTTAGATGCCTCACCTATTGGAGATGGAGCGGCAGCAGTCGTAATGGTTCCACTCGAAAAGCTCGGACCATCATCTGCTAATCCGGTAGTAAAAATTATTGCTAGTGCTGCAGCAACTGACACGATTGCGGTTCATCACCGAAAAGCACCATTATGGCTTAAAGCTGCTGAAATCTCTTCAAAAAAAGCTTACAGCCAGGCAGGTATTAGCCCGGAAGATATCGATTTCTTTGAAGCACATGATGCATTTTCAATCATGGCTGCTTTATCATTGGAGGCATCCGGATTTGCCGAGCCAGGTCAAGGTCCAAAATTGGCGTTAGATGGTGCTATTCTCCCGACCGGGAAAATACCGATTGCAACACGAGGTGGATTAAAAGCGAGAGGTCATCCGGTTGGTGCGACCGGAATGTACCAATTAGTGGAGGTCGTACAACAACTTCGACAACAGGTAAATGGAACTCAAATTGAAAATGCAAGAATCGGAATGGCTCAGAATATAGGGGGAAGTGGTTCGAATATCATTACCCATATACTACAAAGAGTGTAAATTTTAGGCGGAGAATAATTCTCCGCTTTTTTTTATTTCTGTGTGTTTCTATTTAAAGACCTATATAATTAATCTAAGCAGAGCCTGGAGGGCTTATATGGAAAAACATCAAATGGAATTTCACATTTCTAAATTGGCTCGTGATAAGTACCAGTTTGAACAATCCTTATTTGAACTGGACGGCACAATTGCTATAGGTAATTTTAATGCTGCAAAATTATTAGCATCAAAGATGAATGAGCAAAAAGATCTTTTAAACTTTCCCGAATCTGCTGCAAAAGCTAGTGAGATATACGCCATAGGATTAATAGATGAAATCTTTCATCATGTATTAAATTTGTACAAGAAAACCATAAAAGAAAACATCTTTCAGGAAGCTGTTGAATACTTAACACAAAATTTAACATCACAAGAAATGAATCAGGTAATACAGTTATTTGTTAAAGAATTCCCTCCCCAAAAAGTATATTTAAAAGAACAATCCATAACTGACTATATAAATGAAATATTTAAAAACCAGAGTTACTTTCTTCAAATGGAAGAAATAATTATGTTGTGGGTCGAAAATCTTAACCCTGCCCTTGAGCCTTATAATGAATTTTTCTTTGATAAAGAATTAGAAAACAACAGTCAATACAATAAATTTATGGAATTACTGAATGATTTTTTTGAACTCCAGCCACATTTCGGACCAGAAAATCTCAATATCATTCAAATGCTTAGAACACCATCGATCGTAGCACCCAATTCTCTTCATCAACAATTGGAATACATTCGAACCCATTGGGCAAATTTGCTTGGAGATCTCCTCTACAAATTAATACGAGGGATTGATTTTATTAACGAAGAATTCAAACCCTCATTCACAGGGCCAGGTGAATTTCGAGTACCTGGTTATAAAGAGATCTGGGATTTAGACCAGGAAAAATTTAGTCCGGACAAAGATTGGATGCCCAGCCTAGTATTAATCGCCAAAAACACTTATGTGTGGCTAGATCAAATGAGAAATAAATACAAATTACCAATCTACACCTTAGATGACATTCCAGATCAAGAATTGGAGATTATCAAAGAACGTGGTTTTAACGGATTATGGTTGATTGGTTTATGGGAACGAAGTGAAGCTTCTGCAAAAATTAAACAATTATGTGGAAACCCGGAAGCAATTGCATCTGCCTATTCGCTGGCTGGGTACAATATTGCCCACGAATTGGGAGGTGAGGAAGCTTATCAGAAGTTTAAAGACAAAGCCTGGAAAAAAGGAATTCGCCTGGCAGCTGATATGGTGCCCAATCATATGGGAATTGATTCAAACTGGGTTTATGAACATCCGGATTGGTTTGTCCAATTAGATCATAGTCCGTTCCCTTCTTACTCATTTACCGGCACAAACCTATCAAAATATTCAGATTTTGAAATAAAAATTGAAGACCATTATTATGACCGCAGCGATGCTGCTGTTGTGTTCTTGATGAAGAATAACTACACAGGTGAAACAAGATTCATGTATCACGGAAACGATGGCACAACGATGCCCTGGAATGATACTGCGCAATTGAATTACCTCATACCAGACGTTAGAGAAGCGGTTTACCAGACAATTTTGTCTGTTGCGAAGCGATTTCCAATCATACGCTTTGATGCTGCCATGACTCTGGCAAAAAAACACTACCAAAGACTATGGTTCCCCGAACCAGGTGGAGGCGGTGCAATTCCTTCACGAGCAGAGTTTGGATTAACCAAATCCCAATTTGACCTACTAATGCCTAATGAATTTTGGCGAGAAGTAGTGGATCGTCTCGCGGTCGATGCCCCGGACACTTTGTTGTTGGCTGAAGCCTTTTGGCTAATGGAAAGTTTTTTCGTTCGAACGCTCGGAATGCACCGTGTTTACAATTCTGCTTTCATGAATATGCTACGAAACGAAGATAATGCTAACTATCGCCAATTGATCAAGAAAACAATCGAATTCGACCCACAAATTTTGAAAAGGTTTGTAAATTTCATGAATAATCCCGATGAAAAAACAGCTGTAGATCAATTCGGAAAAGGGGATAAATACTTTGGAATTTGCATCTTAATGAGCACTCTTCCAGGTCTACCGATGTTTGGACATGGGCAATTTGAAGGTTTTTCCGAAAAATACGGAATGGAATACAAAAAGGCTTATTGGGATGAAAAAGAAGATCAAAATTTGATCAACAGGCACAAACAATTGGTTTCTCCCTTACTTCACAGAAGGAATATTTTCTCAGAAGTAACAAATTTTCTTCTTTATGACTTTCAAACAAGAGATAACTTCGTAAACGAAGAAGTTTATGCCTATTCAAACTTCAACCATAAGAAGGCTTCTTTGGTTATATACAATAACAAGTTTGCCAATACCCAGGGCTTTATAAAAGAATCAGCAACCCGTATTTTATTAAACGAGAATGGAAAAAGTGCTTACCGAACAGTAAATTTAGGAGAAGGCCTTCATCTTAACAGGGATTTTGACTATGTGATTTTTCAGGATATTACCACCAAGCTTGAATACATTAGATCGGTCAATGAAATTTATCAAAATGGAATGTTCTTTGATTTACACGCTTATCAATCACATGTAATGATTGATTTTAGACTGATTAAGGATGATCAATGGCAGACTTACAAACGCCTTCATGAGTATTTACAAGGAAAAGGGGTTCCAAACATAACTGAAGCAATGTCTGAACTGATGATGTTGCCTCTGCATAAACCGTTGAAAGAAATATTAAATCGAGGATTCTTTGATTTTCTTTATTCTCAAAGAATAATGTCATCCAAAGATATTTTGAAGCCAAAAATAAAATTGGAAACCCAAACCAAATTAGAAAATTTATTTGTGGGTATCAATGAAATCTTAGAAAATTCAACCAACGAAGATAAGATTGCAAAAAAAATTCAAAAATCTCTGGAATTTCTCTTATCAATACCAATATTTGATAAAAAGTTTGTCAGCTTAAAAAATAAAAATCTAAAAAAGTTTGTTGCGAATTTTCAAGAAAAACTCTCCAAAAATGATGAGGGCTGGATTGTAAGTTTAATTTATACTTTCCTCCATCCAATTGGTGAAATTTTTGAAACAAATAATACTGCTTTCCAAAATCAATCCTTATTTGAAGAGTGGAATATTGCCAAAATTATAAGAGAGTTAGGAAATTCCTATCAATTAAGTGAATTACAACTAAACAACTTAGTTCAAATTACATATATGCTCATTGGATTATCCGATTGGTATCAATCTTATTCGGAAAACCAATTCGATATCTGGTGGAAGCAACTACTCAGTAAAAAGGATGTCCAAGATTTTATTGAAGTGAATCGTTACAAAGAAAAGTTATGGTTCAATAAAGAAAAATTTGAATCTTTCGTTTCCTGGTTAATTTCAATCGCAATGATTCAAATTGGTTCCCAACCAACCACTTCAACAAATACACTAATTGAAAGCTTTATTCGTTTACAAGCATTAGAAACCTTATTATTAGAGCGAATGAAAAAATCGGAATACCAATTTACCAATCTTGTGATCGAGTAACAAATTGGATCAATAATCAACTTGTTTTTACATTTGATTGAAAATACTTAAAATATTTGTCATAATTTCTATACATAAAATTAAGGGATGGAAAATATGTCAAATTTGAAAAACAAATCAAAAGATTTGGAAGAAATGGAAAAAATTCCAAATTGGGAAAAAATGGTGTCGTATAACTATGATTTCTTTCCAAAACACGAATTTTTAGTTCGTGTTTATAGATTTGAATCTGATAAAAGTACGAACCGATTTGTCTCAAAAATTTTGAATCTAGCAGAAAAAGAAAATCACCACCCGCTTCTTATTGCAGAATGGCACAAAGTGACGCTTTCATGGTCCACCCATGATCAAAAATCAATCACAGGCCTTGATTACAAGTTAGCCAGAAAATCTGATGAAATTTATTTAAAAATAAATCCAGATGAGGGAAAAAATTTCACATAAAGTGAAAGATTGGATGAGTTCCCCAGTAGTTGTATTAGACAAAGACAGTTCTGTAGCTTATGCATTAACTTTGATGAGAAGAAGAAATATTCGCAGTTTATTAATTTCCATTGATCCAGTCCAAAACATATATGGAATTATTACGACGACTGATATACGTGACAAAATCATTGGAAAAGATCAAAATCCAGCTAATATTTCTGTAAGTGAAATTATGACCAAAAATCTTATCACCGCAGATCATAATTGGTCATTAATGGAATGTTCTATTGAAATGCAGAATCATAACATTCATCACATGCCTGTTGTGGACGAAAACAAGAATTTAGTTGGTTTAATAAGTTCAACCGATTTATTTTTTCCAGCTGAAGAGATTGGTTGGGAAGGTAACTAATTCTTTAAGTTTGTACCGGCAAGGAACTGTTTTAGGCGAATAAATTTAAATATTTTTCTGTTTGGTGGTCAAACTCAGTTGTTTGAACTTTATTATTAGTTAATTTCATCAATGTTTCATTTAAAATTTTATTAACCGGTGTGTGAATACCAACATTTTCTCCATGGCGAACAACAGCTCCATTTAAATAATCTACTTCTGATTTCATTCTTCCGCTTACAAGATCCAAGTAGAATGAAGGCATTTTTCCACCTCTCCCCTTTGAGATGGATTTTTTCAAAACCATACGACTTATCCATAATGGAAAATGCCTGATTACAAGTGCAAACAATTTCACAGGAGTGCCTGGTAAATCAACTACGCGAATTTTTTTGGCTTGCATAACCTTCAATACTTCACGTAATTGTTTTATTTCAATCTTAAATAGTGCCGGATTATTAAGAATTTCTTCTGGAGTCATATTTAGTATTGCACAGCTGGCATTGGTCGTGACATTTGTCAATAATTTAGACCACTTCATGTCGTCAGGATTTTCGAAGGTCACTGCATTTAGACCTGCCTGATTCAAAGCATTTATGATTAATGAAGACAATGAATTTTTATTTTCTATTCCAATTCCCCGTAATTTCTCAACAACAATCCCGTTTTCGATTCTGCCAATTGCTGTAGTGATTGTGCCACTAATTGTTTTTTCATTTCCTATGATTTGACTAATCTTTAGTTCATTCTCTACCCCATTTTGAAAACAAACAACTGGTGGGATTTTTTTGGAAAATTCATTCCAGTTTTCAATAACTGAATCAGTATCATATGATTTAACTGCGAGAATTGAAAAATTGTATTCATAATTAGAAATTGCTTCGCTGACCGTATCCCATAAATAATTTGGTTTAAAATTATGAATTCCAGTAGTAAGGTGAAGCTCAATTCCATTTATCTGTATTCGATTCAGTGTTTCAGGTCTATCCACAAAGTGAACTTCATGTCCAGCAATTGCGAGACTACCGCCAACATAGGTACCAATTGCACCAGCACCAATACATAACACCTTTAATTTATTGTGTTCAATCATATCTACCAGTTACGGAAGCCATTAAGAAATACTTTGCCAGACATCTGTTTTTTCCCTGCTGGTTGTACCATTTCCAGTCGTAAACAACCATCTCTTGTACCTACCAATGGAAATCCATCACAAACTGCTCTTTGTCCAATTTCTAAGTTGCACTCAACTTGAACACTGGCTGAAATGACTTTAATTCTTTCATCGTTTATGGTCATGTAGGTGCCTGGCCATGGATAAAAAGCACGTATTTTTTGATCCAATTCTTTGGCAGTTTGATTGAAAACTAATAATCCGTCTTCTTTTTTTAACGTGGGGGCGTATGTCACACCATCTTCTGGTTGTGTCTGCGGTTTAATCTTTCCACCAATATAGTCAGGAAGAACACGCACAAGAAGATCTGCGCCGACAACTGACAATTTTCTTCCTAAGCTTTCACTGGTATCCACATCAGTTATCGGTACAAACTCTTGTTGCAAAATGGGGCCGGTATCCACACCCTCGTCCATCTTCATAATCGTTATACCTGTCATTTCGTCACCATGGAGAATAGATGTTTGAATCGGTGCTGCTCCTCGCCATCTTGGCAATAGCGATCCATGAATGTTTACACAACCATATTTGGGTAATTCCAGTACGTTTTTCCTCAAAATTTGACCAAAAGCAACCACAATGATTACATCAGGATTCCAACCTTTAAGAATATCAAAAACACCCTCATCACTCAATTTCCTGGGTTGGATCAAATTCAAACCGTGCTGTTGAGCAATTTCCTTGATGGGAGGAGTTTTCAATTCCTTACCCCTTCCAGCAGGTTTATCTGGTTGTGTAACTACTCCAACCACAGGAAAATTTTGAATTAATGCTTCTAATGACGGAATGGAAAATTCGGGAGAACCCATGAAGACGATTTTTATTGATTTCATAAATTGATTATAATGTTTATCTTTTCTTTATCCAATTTTTCTATATAATAATAAGATAACCTATTTTTTAAGGAGTAAAAATAATGTCTGATTATAACCCGAATGAAGTAACCAGTGACGATCGATTAATGGCAGCTTTAGCTTATGTGTTTTCTCCATTAGTCCCAATTATCTTTATGCTGATGGAAGATAAAAAGAACAGGCCATTTATAAAGGCACATAATGCACAAGCGTTGGCAGTTGGAATTATTATGATTATTGTTGTACCCATCATTGCTGCAATTACCCTTGGCTGTGGGTCAATTTTATGGCTTGTAATGTTATGGTGGGGATACAAAGCTTATAAAGGTGAGTATATTAATATCCCGGTTATTTCCGATTTTGTAAAAAAACAAGGCTGGGCATAAATTCAAGCTTTTTATTACTTTTCAGGGTGTCTATGACACCCTGAATTTTAATTCTCAAAAAATAAATCATGATTGATGACAATTTACAATCTTCTTTACTAGGAGATTTAAGAAACGCTGAAAAATATAAAGCAAATGGTGAAGAAAATAAAAGCCGTGTTATTGCCCGTCAGGTTGCGGGTAAAGCAATTCGAGCTTTGTTAGAGTGTTTGAACATCAAACAAGCTAAGACCATCAATCCTTACCAATATTTACTCATTTCAAAAGAATTTCCTGAAATTTTTTCTCCGATTCGATATGAAGTAGACGCTTTAACTAGGAAAGTCAATCCGGATTATTCATTTCCAGAAGATTTAGATTTAATTAAATCATCAAAAAAAATTATTGAATTCGTTAAGGAATACAAGAAATAAAATGGAAAACATCAAAATAACAATGTATGGAACACCATGGTGTGGGGATACTATCCGCGCAAAAAGGGTCTTCGAGGAATACAACGTAGAATACGATTGGATAAATATAAACAAAGATCCAAATGGTGAAAAAACTGTAAAAGAAATCAACAATGGATTTAAAAGCGTTCCAACAATTATCTTTCCAGATCAATCCATCCTGGTTGAACCGGACAAACAAACATTGGTTGATAAATTAAAATCATTAAAGATTATTTAAATATTATCGTCGTCTCAACAACCAAACCAGAAGTACACCAAAAAAAAGACCCAGGCTGGTTAGAATGTACAAATAGCCATAAGTAGGGTTTTCAATTTTTATGTTTTTCTTTCCTAATAATCGATCCCCTAAATTAACTATAAAATCTGGAGATGGCTGAATTGATTTTAAATGATTTACTAAATTGTTCTCTAAAATTAAATGTTGTTCCTGATTCATTTTTTCACCTTGTTACGTATTTTGGGTTGGTCAATTTTTTCAATTTCTTTTCGCAACGATTCAAGAGTCCGGTGATATAAACTCTTAATTGCTCCTTCAGATTTACGCATAATGATTCCGATATCAGCATTACTAAGACCTTCAACATATTTCAAAATTATTAATTGTTGACGTTCTGGTGGCAACCTCCTGATTGCTTGCATCATTTTTTCAGATTCTTGTAATTGTTCAAGTGCAGACTCCGGAAAATCAAAATGAAAGTTTGAGGGTAAATGGTCCTCTAAGGTTACTTCTTTTTTTCTACTTCGATCCCGGTACCAATTTGCAACTAAATTATGTGCGATACGATATAACCATGCCGAAAATGGAATTCCACGATGATTGTAAGTAGCGATATGACGATATGCCCGGTGAAAAACTTTTGATGTAAGATCTTCAGCTTCATTGATATTACCTGTACGATAATAAATGTAGTTGTAAATTTTTCCAACATAGCGTTCATAGAGCAAGCCAAAGGCTTCATTAACCCCATCGCTAGCATCTTCGATTAATTTGATCTCTTCAGTGTTGTCATTCAAAGCTAAAACCTTTAGCGGGGTTTATATCTATAACCCCAAATCATCCATTTAGTTTCATTTATCTTATCCAAATAATCAACGATGTTCAACTCATTTTTGCGAGTTTGGAATAATTATCTCAAATCAATACATTATTCAATTCATCAAATTCGGTCAAATTAGATTTTCATTTAAAATACCAACTTGATATATAAATATAGATGAATATTCATTTAATAAATTTGCTTCAACCAGAAAAGAGGGATAAATGTCAAATTCGGAAATTTTTTCATGGAAAACGAAAGAGGGTGATAGTATTCATGCCCAAAAATGGATGACGCCAGATAAGCCAGTAGCAGTGATTCTTCTAATCCACGGACTCGGAGAACATATCGGTCGTTATGATCATGTTGCGAATTTTTTCAACAAAAGAAATGTCAACGTTTATGGCTTTGATCATAGGGGACACGGGAAAACCTCTGGTAAGCGTGGGCATATTCCATCAACCCAGGATTATTTTTCTGACATCGATTATTTATTAGAATTTTCCAAAAAAGAATATCCTGCAACCCCAATTTTTCTTTATGGCCATTCTTTAGGTGGCAATATGGTTCTGAATTATTCAATGAACAAAAAACCTCCCATAGATGGTGTTATTTGCACAAGTCCTGGCTTAGCTGTCGGGGAACCCGTCCCACCTGCAAAACTATTGATGGCAAAGGTTTTAACAACCTTGTTGCCTTCTATGACAATTAATAACGGTCTGGATGTAAACAATCTCTCCCATGATCCTTTGGTAATAAAGAAGTATCAGGAAGACCCAATGGTTCATCCGATGATATCAGCAAAACTCGCAATGGATATGTTGAGCAACGGTGAATGGATAACCAATAATGCTAACCAATTTTCTTACCCGTTATTATTAATGGCTGGTTCAGAAGACCACATCATAAATTTAGAAAAAGTGAAACAATTTGCTGAAAAGTGTCCGAAAGATATACTAACCTTCAAAATATTTTCAGGTCTTTACCATGAACTCCATAACGAATATGAGCAAGAGGATGTGCTTAATACCATTTTTGAATGGATTACAAAACAAATTTCATAAATTAATTCACAACGATAAATTGTAATTAATTAGATTACATAGATAACTTGACCAATAGGTATAGGTTTTCTACAATAGTAAGGAGAGCAAATTCCAACTTAAAATGATTTTGCATTTTGGTTGGTAAAATTAAATTCAAAAGCCTAACAGGAGAAACAAAATGTCTGATTTTCTATTTCGTGGCAAACTCAGTGAACTCGACGCGGATGTATCAGAGTTAATTCAAATCGAGCATGAAAGACAAAATCGAAAACTTATTTTAATTCCAAGTGAAAGCACAGCACCTAAAGCAGTCAGAGAAGCCTTAGGTTCCGTTTTCCAAAATATTTACGCAGAAGGTTATCCGGATGACCGGATGCGTTTGATGTCTGAAGATGAAATTCTTGATTATGATGAACAATTAGCCTATTACCGCCGGTATTCCGATCCACGGTACTACAAAGGTGTAGAATATGCTGACATTATCGAATCACTTGCAGCGCGTCGCTGTGCTGAGCTATTTGCTACAAATGGGATTTCTGCTAATGATTTATTTGTAAATGTTCAACCTCTCTCAGGTGCACCTGCAAACAATGCTGTTTACCATCTAATAAATCCTGGTGATACGATCTTAGGCATGAATTTATTGCACGGAGGTCATCTTACCCACGGCTCATCGGTAAACCGTTCCGGAAAGTTATTCAATGTTATTCATTACACTGTTGCGTCAGAAACAGAGCAAATAAACTATGATCAGGTGTCTTCCTTAGCCTTAGAACATAAACCAAAAATAATCATTGCAGGATACTCATCCTATCCTTTTGTTCCTGATTGGAGAAAATTCAGAGAAATTGCCGATTCAGTTGGTGCATACTTGCTGGCAGACGTTTCGCATATTGCTGGATTAATTGCTGCTGGTGTAATTCCTAGCCCAATCGGCTTTGCACATGTGACCAGCTTCACAACCCACAAAACACTTTGTGGACCAAGAGGAGCATGTATTATCACCGATAATGCCGCTTTAGCAAAAAAGATTGATAGAGGCGTCTTTCCTGGAGAACAAGGTGGACCGCACGTCCATGCGATCGCTGCACTTGCGTTAACTTTTAAACTAGCTAAATCAGAAGAATTTAAGAAATTACAAGAACAAATAGTTAAAAACTGCCAGGTATTAACCAATCATTTAAGTGAGCGAGGTTTGAGGATTCCTTTCAATGGAACAAACACCCACCTCGGTAATATTGACTGCAGCACTATAAAGGGTCCAGATGGAACTCCACTGTCTGGTGATCTTGCCGCCAGAATTCTCGATATAGTCGGTCTGGTAATGAACCGTAACACAATTCCAGGTGATACATCTGCACTTAGAGCCTCAGGTGTTCGATACGGCACTCCCTGGATGACCCAGCGAGGTTTGGATGAAATTGATATGGTAATGGTTGCAGATATCATCGCAGATGTTCTTTATGCAATCACGCCATATTCGATCGATTCAAGAAAAGGACCTGTTCAAAGAGCAAAAATCGATTTCAAAGTCCTTGAAGATGCAAAAATTCGGGTTAGAAAACTAATTGAAAAAGCTGGTGTAGATCCAGAAATCTCCACCCATAATTATCCCCACTTTTATTATCTTGATGAACTGCCAAAAGGCAAAGATGGCAAAATGGGGTATGATCTAACCGGAAAAGGAATACGTCAATTTGTAAATTACACTTTTGCCAGTAATTTGGAATCGTTAAAACCAGGTGAAGAGCAATCTACTTTTCTTTTTGCTGATGGAGAACTAATCAATGGCGTTATGACTTGTGTTAGTGCAGAGCATTTTCGCTTTACCACCAGCGTAGAAAAGGGAAATCTGGCCGCCACTTGGTTACGGGATTTATCCGATGCTTATATCAAATTTGATAATGACTTACTTCGAAGATTACCAGGCCCAGTCATAGTGAAGGAATCTTTGGTCGTTTCATCTAAAGATATAAAAGATGATAACGTAGAAATTACAAAACCCTATTTTGTTGGACAGGATTCTTCAAAAATTGATCAACCAGCAAAACCATTTTTTTCCTGGGAAGAAAAAGAACCGACTGAACTTAAAAGAACTTCACTCTATGATAATCATGTCAAATTAGGAGCAAAAATTATCCCATTTGCTGGTTGGGAAATGCCAGTTTGGTACACATCAGTCACTGAAGAACACATGGCTACTCGTAAAGCTGCTGGATTATTTGACGTTTCCCATATGGGTGTTTATCAGGCAGAAGGTCCGGATGCTGTTACATTTCTGGATAGTGTTTGTGCCAATGATATTGCTGCACTTGAGATAGGTGAATCTTGCTACACCCATTTCCTTGATCCAAATGCGAATGTTATCGATGATTTGTTGGTATATAGACGACAACAAGAAGTTTATTTAGTTGTTGTCAACGCTTCAAATGATGACAAAGATTGGACATGGTTAAATGCAGTTAAAGATGGAAAAGTCCTAGTCGATGTAGAACAGCCTGGAGCAACTGCATTTGGTGAGAATGTTATTCTGCGAAATCTTCGTGATCGATCAGCTGGTGCTGAGATGCGAGTGGATATTGCGTTGCAAGGACCTAAGTCTAGAGAAATTCTTTTAGCATTAGGTTGTGATCCACAAACCAGAAAACGAATCATGAAATTGAAACGCACGGAGCTTTGTGAAGCTATTGTAGGTGAATTTGACCTTGTAGTCTCCAGAACCGGTTATACCGGTGAAAAAATGGCATTTGAGTTATTTATTCACCCTGACCATGCACCAGAATTTTGGGATGCATTAATCAAAGCTGGTGAACCATTAGGATTAAAACCATGTGGTCTGGGAGCCCGTGACTCACTCAGAACAGAGGCTGGATTACCCTTATATGGACACGAAATGGGTGGTGAATTAAATCTAGGTGTTTCTGAAGCGAACTTTAGTAGTTTTATCAAAACTTATAAACCATGGTTTATAGGACGTAATGCATACCTAAAACGGGAAGAAAAACGCAAAGGTTTTGTTGTGCGTTTCCGCTTCCAGGAAAAAGGTGTTCGCATGGCTCATTTAAATGATCCAGTGATTGACAAGAAAGGAAAGGTAATCGGTGTAGTTACTAGTTGTGCAATCGACTCGGAAGGTTTCTTGACTGGACAAGCATTTATTGAAGAAAAGTCTAATGAAGATGGTGCAACGATCTTTATCTACCAAGGATCTCCGGAAAATATAGGGAAACTTCCTAATGAACTTACAACTGGTGACCGGGTGAAACTTCCCTCGCCAGCGATTATCATTTCACGATTTGCTAAACTTTAATCCCAAAAGGGATGGTGGATTTACCATCCCTTTTTTTATAAATTTTGAAATAATTAAAGGAGTGAAAAATGCAGACTTTATGGGATGACCGATACGCCTTAAGAACATATTCGATGAAAGGGTCGGCTATACGTGAATTACTGAAGTTCACACAGATGCCGGATGTAATATCATTTGCAGGTGGGATGCCTGCACCAGAAATTTTTCCTGTTGAGGAATTCAAAGAAGCATGTATTCGGGTTTTGGATGCACATGGGCCAGAAGCTCTCCAATACGGAACAACTGAGGGGTATCTTCCTCTACGAGAAATGATTTCCCGTCACACAAATCAATATGGAATCAAAGTTACAGCAGACAATATCATGATCACCAATGGCTCTCAACAAGCGTTGGATTTGTTGGGAAAAATATTTATCAATCCTGGTGATCGTATATTAGTTGAATCCCCCACTTATTTAGGAGCGTTACAAGCCTGGAATACTTATAATGCCCAATACATAACAGTCCCATCCGATGGTGATGGTATTCAAGTAGACAAACTTGAAATGGCTCTCCGTGCAGGTCCAAAATTTATGTACATTCTTCCAAATTTTCAAAATCCAACAGGGGTCACGATCCCGTTGGAAAGAAGGCAAAAATTGGTGGAGTTAGCTGATCAGTATGGTGTTCCTATTATTGAAGATGATCCCTATGGGCAACTTCGTTTTGAAGGAAAACATTTACCCACTTTGGAATACTTAGATGACCAACTATATGGAAATAATGGAAATTATCATGGTAATGTGGTTTATCTTAGTACATTTTCAAAGATACTTGCTCCTGGGATACGGTTAGCTTGGGTCGTGGCAACACCGGAAATAATTCAAAAATTAGTAATGGCAAAACAAGGGGCTGATTTACACACTTCTACTTTCAATCAAATCGTCGCTTATGAAGTAAGCCGACAAGGTTTCCTTGATAAACACATTAAGAGAATTATTGATGTGTATCGCGAAAGGCGCGATATCATGTTGGAAGAATTAGAGAAAAATATGCCTGAAGGTGTCACTTGGACCAAACCCAGCGGTGGTTTATTCCTATGGGCTCTGCTACCAGAACAATGTAATTCCCAAGAATTGCTGAAAATTGCAGTGGAACAGAAGGTTGCCTTCGTACCTGGTAATGCCTTCTTCCCGAATGGTGGTGGTGATAATACAATGCGTTTAAATTTCTCAAATTCCCAGCCAGATATGATAAGGATTGGTATAAAAAGACTCGCGCAAGCGATAAAAAGCTCGATTTGTTAAATCACAAACAAAAACTTAAAAGAAGGTTATGGGTACCATCAATAACCTTCTTTTTAAATTAATATAATTCTGTTCCGTTTGTATTCCACAATTTAAAATCTTTTAGAATAGAAGCCCCAATAAACTCCTGCAAAATAGAATTATCAGGAATTAAATCAGTATTGATGGGTAAAAACCATTCCAAAAAGGAAAGTATTCTTTTTGCTTCTACATGCTCATTAGTACCATAAGGGACTTGCCTTAAAAGAGGTTCAACAAATGGTTTTAATGCTGAAAGTTCGTAAACCAAAGCTGAATTCATGATTTCATCAGCATTGTCCTGATATGGAAAAATGTGTCTTTTTTCTCCTCTGCCCACCGATTCCCATCGTTTGATGGTGTCATAAGCTGAATATCCTCGTTCTCTTGCATCTCTGACAATTCGTCGGATGAGTCGCGAATCAGTTGTCGATATTCTATTGTGACGGTCCAGGTTAAGTTGTGTCAGACATGAAATATAAATTCTAAATGTTGATTCTGATGGAACTTGTTCCAATAATTTTGGGTTCAAACCATGAATCCCTTCAAGTAAAATAATTTGACCATCTTCGATTTGTACAATTTCCCCAGGATAACTCTTCCCCTCTTTAAAATTAAATTTCGGTAATTGAACTTTTTCACCGGCAATTAAATGTTTTAAATGATCATCCAACAAGGATCGGTTTAATGCGTCTATTGATTCAAAATCAAAATCGCCATTTTCATCTCTAGGTGTCAATTCTCGATCAACAAAATAGTTATCCATTTCTAATGGAAAAGGAGAGATTCCCTGTGCCAATAATTGGACAGACAACCTTTTTGAAAATGTAGTCTTTCCTGATGAGCTAGGTCCGGCAATTAATACAATTTTTATTCTGCTGGAATCAGACGAAATTTTTCGGGCAATATCAGCAATTCTCATTTCATGAAAGGCTTCGGAAACAAGAATTAATTCCCGGATTCGATCATTTTCAATTGCCTCGTTTAATGCACCTACATTATCAACACCTAATCGTTTTAACCAGGAACCATATTGTTGAAATGTCTTCAATAATTGTTGATTTTCCGGGATTTTTTCTAATATTGTGGGTGACCTCCGACGTGGATACTGCAAAATAAAAGAATTCGAAGTCATCCAAATTAATTCAAAAAATTCCAAATACCCACTGCTTGGTACCATATAGCCATGATGATAATCTTTTTGATCATCGAGCTGATATAAAACTAAATGAGGTTTATTTCGGTACTTCAGTAAACGAACCTTATCAAGCTGTCCCTTTTGGGTAAAATATTCAATCGATTTTGCCAAAGGAACTTCCATCCGTTCAAATTTTTTATTCTCTCTGACTATTTTCTTCATAAAGTCTCGAAGAGCATTCAAATCATTTACTGAAAAATCATCAATTCCTTCAACCTGGCAGTAGAAACCACCTGAAGTTACCGCATGATCAATCGTTACCTTTGCTTGTGGAAAAAGTTCTTGAAACGCTGCCTCAAGCAGAAAATTTAACGATCGCCGATAAATTCTTGCCCCATCAGCATCAGACATGTTCAAGGGTTTAACTTCAGCATCCATCTTGATGTCGTATGACAACTCACGCAAAACACCATTAACGATTGCCCCAACGATTGGTGGATTCTTCCATTCTGGTAAGACTTGCAGGATTTCTTCAAGTGACGAATTTCTATCTGCTTCTAAAACTCGTCCATCAGGTAAATAAATTTCTATGGTTTTGCGTGGTTCCACAAATTTTACATCTTTCATTAATCTCTCCCAAAAAAATGATGAAAGGCAATCATACCATATTCATAAAATGTCTTTCATTCATCCAAATCCTATTGAATTGTAATTAATTCGATGATCGCAAAATCATCCAGTTCTAGTTTGTCCATACTCACATTTAGAGGTTCAAATCCGGATAACATTTCCATTTGTGTTATGGAATCCCCTTCCGGCCAAGCCATATCAATTACTCGAGTGTGATTCGTGGTTGCCCCTGCACCACCAAATCTCCATTGTTCTGCAACCGGATTGACATCCCGAATTCTCCACACGCCTGTTGTTGGATACCCTTCTTGACCCATGACCACAGCCACATAACCCCATTCTTCGAAATTAGAAGAATCAAATAATGATTTTGCTATGCGAATTGTAATAGATCGACCAGCTGAGTCAACAATAATTTTATAATCAACATCAGATACTTCTTTTGGTTCTAAAGTTTGGGAATCAGGTTGCAAAATTTGAGATGTCCATCCTTCAGCCCACACGGCATAATCCCAACCATTATCTATTGATAAAGATAGATTTCTGCCTGGTAATAATTCTCTTGCACCAGTTTGAGCACCTGGATCAGTATCCATATATACATCAATTGTTTGTATAGCCAAATTATTAGGCGAACCCCAAGGATTGGGGATAGCGCCAAATAATTCAACCTTAAAAATTAAGTAATTTTCATCATAAGACACTACAAATGATTTAATATCGTACACTTGCGGAGCAAACACAGAGTCAGTTGGATAGGTGTAAGTGCCAGGGCCAAAATCATCACCTTCCGGATCATTAACTTCCAAAATTACAGTGGATAAACCAAGATCTGGTATTATTATCTGTCCGGGTCCATTTTCTGGAATTCTGGTTTTGGTATCTTCTTCAATAACTATAAATTGAATTTCATCACCAGCAGATATTTCACCGAAATCTTTTATTGGAATCCCAATCTCAAGAACATCTTCAAACTGGGTAATTGCATTATTCTCCTCTTGCAACTTCCATCCACCTTGCGTTGGTTTGTAGTATTGTGATAATCCATTTTCCCAATCATAGAGATGAGTAGCATTTATGCCTAGCAACCTGGTATTTGGTCCTTTAGAAAATGTGTAAGGAAATCCCAAAAAATTTCCTTTTATGGCTTTCAGATAAACAGATATCCTTGAATTTTCAGAATATTGGCTTGGTTCAATCAGAAAATAAATATACTTCTGGTCATACGTAAATTTCACTTGATTTATAAGCGCATCGCCTTCTCCTGAAAATAATCCAGCTGTTTCCCATTCTCCATTAGCAAGAACTCCATCAATATTGGGTGTGCTCAATCCTTCTGGTGACAAAACTGCAGAAACTGTAGTATCCTGAATAATTGGAACATTGACAAAAGCTGGAACTGGCTCATCGATTGTTTCAAAAACCTTCCTTAACAAAGCTCTAAACCCTTCATCAAAATAACGATCCTGCCCAGAATCCTGATCTGCTCCATACCACCAAAACCAATCAGAACCCTCTGCTAGATACATGTAATCCTGTGCTGTTGATAACACATCATCAGGAATTGATTTTTGTTTACTAATATCATATTGGGCAAGTACTTCCCGGGTCTGACGCAAATAATCCCAGGCTTGATTTTCTTCATCTTCTCCTATCCAGGTATCATAATTAGGACTGAACCACGCTCCAGGGAACAATTCATCAATTTCTCTTTGTTCTGGATACATTTGAAGATATTCGGTTGGGGTGATTGTTTTTATGGTTTTACTTTCCGATAATGCCTGGTACAGAGCGTGGAAAAATTCTTTGCCATCATTTTTATAATATTCCCAGGCATTTTCTCCATCTACTATAATACTTACAACATGTGGACCCTCTAAGCCGTCAGCATCAATCTTTTCACGAATATTTTCAAGTCGTCCCATTAAATCATATGCAGCGGCTGACCCTGACATACCGGAATAGGTAAAACCGATTTTGTCCGAAATCGTCCCATCCCTAAAAAAGACTGCCAATTTCTCTCCATTTCGATTTTTCACATAATATGGCCGATAAAGCAGATCAACCTCATTAACAGTTTCTTCAGTATCACGTGTAAAACTATCGATTCCTAAGGATTTTGCCAAAACCGGTTCACCCGTAGCCATCCAGTTATATCCAGCATTGATTACGTGCGGTACAATCAATTGAGCCACCGACCCTTCCCCAGGCCATAATCCATTAGGTTCAATTTCGAAGTTCTCTTCATAAATTTGTTTGCTTTTGTTCAGATGTGTGATTGCGTCTTGTGCATAACTAAATTGTGCAGGCATATCCGAGGAGGGATTTCCTACACGAGCAATGTTCGAATCTACTAACAAGGGAAGAATTGGATGCGCGTAAGGAGTTGTTATAACTTCTATCTGCCCATTTTCTTGTAATTTTTTGTGCAATGGAATCACTTCATCCATCACTCTTTCGACTTCGTTGAAAAGTATTATCTTATCTTCTTCAGAAAACCCTCTTTGTTTATCAACTAAATTGACTAATGGTTCAATTTCCAAAAAATCTGGATCAAACCACGCTAAATTAAACCAAATTTGTAAATCTCTAAAATCTTCCTCGGAAAAGCTTTCGATTGCTTTTTGAATTTCTTCATCTGAGGAACCACCTCGTTTTTCTAGGAGTTCCTGATATCTCGGGAACCGTGCAATAATGTTGTCCCAATTTGCATCAAAAAATCTGTTTAGAATAAATACTTTTTCATCATTTGTTAATTGGTTGGCAGGTATTAAGGAAAATTGCCAGTACAGGTCAATTGCACCGTTTTGTACAAAATCCTCAATTTGTTTGATGAGAACAGGGGTAAGGTTGAATGTCAGCTCTACTTCTGGATATTGTTCTAAAATTGAAGCCATATCATAATAATCTTTTGTGGCATGAACTCGCACCCATGGCCGCGTATAAATACCACTATCGTCTTTGTAATAAAGAGGTTGATGTTGATGCCATATTAAATTTAGATATAGCACATCCTCTTCGACAATTTCAGTTGGAATTTCCGTCGGTAAATTCGATGTCGTTGGTAACACTTCTGGAACTGGCTCTTCTTCTAAAGGTTGAGGTACACATCCAGAAAATAGAAGCATAATAATCAATAATCCGTTTATCAAAAACATTGCATGTTTCATTCAAAACCTCCGTTCTCCCTCAATCAATTACCCAACGTGTACAGGCATCAAAATTGCACCATAATAATGAATGTTAATTCATTGTATTATAATTTTAGTCAGTATTGTTTATGAAAAATAACCTTTATGAAATCATGTTGCCAATTTTCAAAGTGAAAATTTATATATTTTTCATATTATTTTCAATGATAATTTCTGCGTGTGCTTCGGTTGATAATTTTGAACCGACAACAACATTTATATTTGAAACTCCCACGCCAATTCCCCCCACTGAAACACCATTACCAGAAACAGATTTAGGAACTGATGAAAATCCATTCATAATTGCTTATATTGTCTCAGGAACCCCAGAGAACTTTATTAATTATTCAGTAGATCTTATAAATTCTTTAGAAGCTAATTCCGGGTATGCTATAGCGTTTAAACCATACAACGATGGTCTGGAGGCTTTTAATGATTTAAGGCAGTCAAAAATCCATTTTTTGTTTATCCAGCCACTAACATATCTTGCAGCATCAGAACGTGATTTAGTAGTGCCTTTATTAGTTTCAAACCATTTTGGTCTTTACAACTATGGAACTCAATTTTTTGTTAATAAAGATTCATTATTTAATACATATTTTGATGAAAAAACCAATAAATCTACGACCACCGCGGAATTTGCACTCCGACAATTTGAGGGAAAACGACCTTGTTGGACTGAGCCATCCTCTTTGTCCGGTACAATCGTGCCATATGGAATATTAGCAATCAATGGGGTTGCATTTCAGCCACCTGCATATTTACAAAATCCTTCATCTGTTATTCGTGCACTTTACATAAAAGGAATTTGTGATTTTGGAGCAACTTATGCATTCAGTGGTGATCCTAGAACTTCTTCTCAGGTGATAAATGACTTACCTGATGTTCTTTCTCAAATAGAAGTGGTTTGGCAATCGGAAGCATTTATCCCAAGCTTGGGTTTTTCGGCTGCAGCTTCTATTCCGAATCATATTCAAAACGAATTCAAAGATTTATTAATAAATTTAGCTGAAAATGATGAAGGAAAAGCGATAATTTCTGAGGCTATACAATATGACATTCAGGGTTTTTTACCAATTGAAGATGATTTTTATGACCTGCTAAGAAAATATGTTGATGCGGCGAATATTAATCCTTATCAACATTTAGGATATTGATAACAATGAAATTTCTAAAAAAATTACTAAAAACAATTTTCTGGGTTGTCTTTCTTTCAGCTCTTTTCCCTGTACTGATTTGGTTGCTATTTAAAGTGATTTATGCTGAAAATATAATAGAATTGAATGATGTTACCAGTGAATATTCTGTAGCAATCGTTTTTGGGGCAGGATTACGTCGGGATGGATCCCCTTCACCAGTCTTGAGAGACAGAGTTCGAGCGGCAGTCGAACTTTACAATAATGGAAAAGTCGAAAAGTTGTTATTGAGCGGTGACAATCGATTTGTTGACTACAATGAGCCTGGAGCGATGCAAGACTATGCACTCGAACTTGGTGTACCAGTTGAGGATTTAGTACTGGATTATGCGGGACGACGAACGTACGATACTTGCTACCGAGCGAATGCAATTTTTAAAGTTGAAAAGGCCTACTTGGTAACACAAAAATTTCATTTACCAAGAGCATTATTTTTGTGTAACCAATTTGGAATTGAATCGTTGGGAATCAATGCTGACTTAAGAGAATATTCGAATTATTCATTGCGCTATTGGAATTTTAGAGAAATGTTTGCAACAACAGCTGCTCTTTGGGATGCCTGGTTCAAGAAACCATTACCGGTATTGGGAGAAGAATTACCAATTTTCTAAATCTAAAGCTAAATCTGAGGAATCATGCAACGTGAAGAAGTATTGAAAATTGTTCGTGAATATGTAAAAAATGAAAATTTAGTAAACCACATGCTTTCGGTTGAAGCTGCCATGCGGTTTTATGCTGAATTATTCAACCAGGATGAAGAAGAATGGGGGAATGTTGGGTTGCTACATGATTTTGATTGGGAAATCCATCCAACGCTTGAAGAACACCCACAAGCTGGAGTTCCGATTTTACGCCAAAAAGGTGTGCCCGAGCATTGGATTCGAGCAATCCTAAGTCATGCTGATCACACAAATACTCCGCGAGAGACTTTAATGGAAAAAGCATTATTTGCATGTGATGAAATTACAGGATTGGTTACCGCAGTAGCGCTTGTGAGACCATCGAAGTCGTTATATGATCTTGAAGTTAAATCTGTAAAGAAAAAGTGGAAAGACAAAGCATTTGCTGCTGGAGCTAACCGCATTGAAATTGAAACCGCAACAAAAGAATTTGGTGTTGATTTATGGGAACACGTTGGCAATGTGATAACAGCTATGCGAAAAATTGCACCACAACTTGGCCTTGAAGGTCAGATTTCTGCAGGAAAGTTAGGGTGAGACTATGCTGAAAGGTAAAGGATTCTTCATCTGGAAAATAATTGACTGTGAAAAAGGTGATCCTAAAGCAATTGCAAACGTTGCAAAAAGAGCAAACTTCACCCATGTTATCTTAAAAATCGCTGATGGCGCATTTCCATATAATGTCAATCGTCAAACAAATTATGATTATGTTGGACCGGTTGTGGATTCTTTACGACAACAGGGAATCGAGGTCTGGGGTTGGCATTATGTTTATGGTGATTACCCAACCAGTGAAGCAAATATTGCTGTTAAAAGAATGAAAGAATTTGACTTGAGTGGTTATGTAATTGATGCTGAGATGGAATACAAAGAACCGGGGAAAAAGAATGCTGCTGCAGCATACATGAAGATTTTGCGACAAAATTTACCAAATACCCCGATGGCATTAAGCTCATATAGGTTTCCAACTTTCCACCCACAACTGCCCTGGAAAACTTTCTTGGATTATTGTGACTATAATATGCCTCAAGTTTATTGGGAACAAAACCATAATGCTGAGGCTAATCTCAAAAGAACAGTCAAAGAATTCCAGAACTTAACGCCATTTCGCCCAGTGATTCCTACTGGACCCACCTATCGAGCAGGATCATGGGTCCCTACGGTTAAGGATTTACGTGAATTTTTGGAAGTAAGTAAAGAGCTGAAACTGGATGCGGTCAACTTTTTCAGTTGGGATGAATGCAGGCCGGCATATCCAGACTTATGGAAAACAATTGAAGATTTTGATTGGGATCAGCCGGATAAACCAAAAGATATTACTGATTTATGGATTACAGCCTTAAACAATGGTAAACCTGATGAAGTTATAAAGCTATACGCAGATAATTCGGTTCATATTACTGCTTCGCGGTCGATTCAAGGCGTAAAGGAAATACTAAATTGGTACAGATATTTACTTACCGAACTATTACCTAATGGTAAATTTAAAATTACCAGTGTTTCTGGTTCAGGAAATTCTCGCACCGTTAATTGGATTTGTGATTCCGAAAAGGTAAAAATTAGTGATGGGCGTGACACAATTGGATTAATAAATGGAAAAATTGCATACCATTACTCATTTTTCAATACAAAGCAGTAACTTGTAATAAGATTCTTACGCTACCCAAAAAAATCTCCGTTTCAAAAAACGGAGATTTTTTTATGATTTTATTTAAATTTACTCTTCAGCGACAATCGGTAAATCTTCTAATTCAACTTCAGGTTCATCCCCAAGCTCTTCTTGCTCTGAAAACCTTCCATGAATGAATCCAGAACCAGCAGGAATCAATTTACCAATGATCACGTTTTCTTTTAGACCAAACAATGGATCTTGTTCACCAGCAATTGCTGCATGCGATAAAACTTTGATCGTGTGCTGGAATGAAGCAGCTGATAAGAATGAATCAGTGCTGAGTGAAGCTTTAGTTACGCCTAACAATACTTCAGTATATTTGGCTGGCACTTTGCCTTCGTTGATTAATCGTTCATTTACACGTTGAATCTCAAGTCTGTCAACCAAATCCATTGGCAAATAAGGTGAATCTCCAGCACGAATAACCTGAACGCGGCCTAACATCTTTCGAACGATGACTTCAAAATGTTTGTCATTAATATTCTGACCTTGAGCTCTGTAAACTTTTTGAATTTCAACAAGCAAATACATCATACAAGCATCGCGACCTTTGATCTTCAAAACCGTATGTGGATTTAAGGATCCTTCGGTCAAAGCCTGACCGGCCTCAACATGATCACCATCTCTTACAATGATTCTCGATGTGGTAGGAATTTCGTATTCTTCCATGTCACGCTGTTCATAACTGACAATAACTTTTGTTCCTTCTACTCGAATTCGACCAGCATGTTGGGCAGAAATTTCTGATTCACCCAAAGTTGCCAAAGTATCACCCATAGACACAGTATCTTCATCAGCTACTTTTATTTCCCATTCTTTTGGAACATCATAAGTATCGCTAAGCATTTCACTATGTTCAACGCGGATCATTCTTTGTTCACTGTACTTATCGCTTTGTAGGATCTGTGCAACCCCGGAAATTTGACTGATAACAGCCTCTCCTTTTGGTGCCCGTCGAGCTTCAAATAATTCCTCAACACGTGGCAAACCAGTCGTAATATCGCCACCAGCTGCCACACCACCAGTGTGGAACGTTCGTAAAGTTAATTGTGTACCTGGTTCACCAATGGATTGTGCTGCCACTGTTCCAACAGCTGATCCGAGAGCAACCAGTTTGCCTCGACCTAAGTCCATTCCATAACAGGTCGCGCAAATGCCATGGATCAATTCACAGGTCATTGGAGAGCGAACTTTAACTTCTTTAATTGCGTGTTTTTCAATTTTTCGGATGTGATCATGATCGAGAATATCATTGTGTTCAACAACGACTTCACCGGTTTCAGGATCAACAATTCGCTTGGCTACAACACGGCCATATAATCTTGTTGAAAATGGTTGACCTGCAACATCGTCCGTCTCACGAATGTAAATACCGGCATCGGTTCCACAATCAACCTCGTTGATAATTACATCCTGAGCTATATCCACAAGACGTCGGGTTAAATAACCTGCATCTGCTGTACGGAGCGCGGTATCAGCCAAACCTTTACGGGCACCATGGGTCGAAATGAAGTACTCTAGTGCTGTTAATCCTTCTCGGAAATTTGACTGAATAGGCAAGCGAATAATACGACCAGCTGGGTCAGCCATCAAACCACGCATACCAGCTAACTGAGAAATTGGACCGAATCCACCTTTTGTTGCACCAGAGTTTGCCATCGTGGAAAGATTACCATTAGGATCCATTCCTTCTCTGACTGCAGAAGCAACATCTTTCGTTGTTCTTTGCCAAATCTCAATTTCTCTTTCATTTCGCTCTTGTTCGGTAAGTAATCCACGGCGGAATGAGCGTTGGACATTCTCTACTTCTTGCTGAGCTTCTGCTAAAATCTCTGCCTTCTTTGAGGGCATCGAGATATCAGCTACTGCCAAAGTAGAACCTGATCGCATGGCGTATTCAAAACCAATATCTTTGATATTATCTGCGGTTCGGGTTGTGGTTTCTTCACCGTACAACTCGTAAACTTCAGCAATCAAATCTTTGACACCACCTTTTTCCAATTCTCTATTGATGAATTGAATTCTTTCGGGAAGAATTCGGTTAAACAAAATTCTTCCTACAGTTGTCTCAATAATCGCCTTACGAGGTTTATCTAAACGATTTCCTTCTTCGTTGTACCAAGTTTCCGTTTGCAATTTTACTTTTGAATGTTCTTCAACTTGTTCCAAGGTGAATGCAAGTTCTGCTTCATCCATACTGGCAAAAATTCTTCCGTCACCCTTATGTTTAAGATTATCAGAGTGGGTCAGGTAATAAACACCTAAAACCATGTCTTTTGCAGGGCTAACAATTGGTTCACCATCCGCTGGTTTGAGAAGGTTCTTTGAAGATAGCATCAAATTTCTTGCTTCCCATACTGCTTTATCTGATAAAGGAACGTGAACTGCCATTTGGTCACCATCAAAGTCAGCATTGAAAGCTGTTGTAACCAGTGGATGTAATTGAATAGCACTTCCTTCAATCAAAATTGGTTCAAACGCCTGAATTCCTAAACGGTGCAAGGTTGGCGCTCGGTTAAGTAAAACGGGTCTTTCTTTGATCACTTCTTCCAGAACTTCCCAAACCTCAGGTCTATTTCTTTCAATAAACCTGCGGGCACCTTTTACATTCGCTGCGTAACCGTGATGAACCAGACGAGAAATAACAAACGGTCGATACAATTCCAGTGCCATATTCTTTGGTAAACCACATTGGTAAAGTTTTAAAGTTGGTCCAACAACAATAACGGAACGACCAGAATAATCTACACGTTTACCTAACAGGTTTCGGCGGAAACGACCTTTTTTACCCTTCAACATGTCGCTTAAGGATTTTAGTTCTCGGCGTCCTCGGCGCGATAATGCTTTACCACGTTGAGAGTTGTCGATCAAAGAGTCTACCGCTTCCTGCAACATACGTTTTTCATTTCTGACGATTACATCAGGTGCACCTAACTCCAATAATCTCTTCAATCGATTATTGCGATTAATTACACGTCGATAAAGATCGTTCAAATCAGAGGTAGCAAATCGACCACCATCTAATTGAACCATTGGGCGCAAATCAGGTGGGATTACCGGCAAAACGGTCATAATCATCCATTCAGCGCGATTCTTTGAGCGCCTGAAAGCTTCTACAACCTTTAGACGGGTAGTAGCTTTCTTTCTTTTCTGTTTACTCTTGGATGTGCGTACTTCTGTCCATAATTCTTCGGATAATTTATCAAGATCCAAACGTTTGAGAATGTCATAATAAGCTTCAGCACCCATGTCAGCTCGAAAAACCTGACCCCAGCGTTGTTTTAATTCACGATAGCGGGTTTCACTCAAGAAAGTGAATGGTTTTAGGTCTTGCAACTCATCACGCAGTCTAGAATTCTGATTCTGAGAAACATTCGATTGATCTTCAAGATTATTGCGCAGCGATTCCATTTCAAGATCCGCTTCTGCTTTTATTTGATCAATATCCATTTTGATTACTTCAATATCACGGATAATTTGGTCGCGTGTTTGATTCTCTAGCTCTTCTAAATGTTCTTTTACTGCTTTTTGAACAATTCCAATGTGGTTATTTGAAATGGTTTCTCCAGCTTTAACAATAACCACATTATGGATTTTCTCAAAGATAATATCAGTGCGAGCAACAGAACCAATTTTTTCCTGTAATTCACGTTCTAATGTTTGTCCATCACGCATAACAGGCGACAATTGGTTGGCGATTTGTTCTTCCCGGCGATCTTGAATCTCTTTTTGCTGTTTCTTTAATTCTTCAATTTTTCGATCACGGGCTTGTTTTACTTCAAGAATCCTTGCATTAATTTGTGTGGCTTGTTCTCGTTCAGAAAAACTAATTTCATCTTCTAATCTTTTAAGTGCTTTTTGTCTTGCGTCTTCATCTACATAGGTAACAATATATTGTGCAAAATACAACACACGATCTAAATTTCTACGTGAAATGTCAAGCAATAAACCTAAATAGGAAGGAATTCTACGGGTATACCAAATATGAGCAACCGGAGCGGCTAACTCAATGTGACCCATGCGTTCTCTACGAACAGCTGAACGGGTAACTTCTACACCACATTTATCACAAACAATCCCTTTGTATCTGGGATTTTTATACTTTCCACAATAGCATTGATAATCACGTGTCGGTCCAAAAATAGCCTCACAGAATAAACCATCTTTTTCTGGTCGTAAACGACGATAGTTAATTGTTTCTGGCTTTAGTACCTCACCATAAGACCAACTTCTGATAGTCTCTGGGGAAGCAAGACTGATACGTAATGCGACAAGACTCTTGGTTTCCACTAAAAAGCCTCCTTATAAATGACCCTGAAAACAACAAAGATAAGCCATAGACAAATTGTCTACGCTTACCTCAAATTAAACAACACAAAACCATATACATGCAAACGAATATTATACCACAATTAATCAAGAATCGAAGCCAATTTTTTTTGAATTTTCCATTCGTAATAAATTTATTTAAAACTTTTTACGTTTGCTTTGTTGGTAATTGAATATAAAAACTACTTCCTCTTCCTAATTTGCTTTCAACCCAAACTTTTCCATTGTGTTTTTCTATGATCGATTTCACAATCGCTAAACCGAGACCGCTTCCCCGTTGGTTATATGCTTCTCTTCTACCACTTCTGTAAAATTTTTCAAATAAGTGAGGTAAATCAATTGGGGCTATTCCTATTCCATTATCAGAAATTTCATAAGTAGCAAATCCATTTTTGGCGCTAATATTCACTTTAACTTTTCCGCCAATCGAATTGTACTTTAATGCATTTTCAACAATATTATAGATTGCTTGTTGTAGCAATGCTGAATCAGCCTCAATCAACATATCCCGGTTTAAATCATTTTCCAGTAATAACTCAATATTCTTCTGAGTTGCATGTGGCTGTAACTCATAAACAACTTGTTCAGCAATCGAAATTGGATTAAGTTGATCAATTTTCAAACCAATTCCTGCTTCGATCCTTCCTAAATCCAAAAGATTATTAACAAGTTTCGACATACTATCAACACCGGAAACTATTTTCGCTATATAAGACCTTTGTTGCTCATTAATTTCACCTACCATCTGTAGCATTGACGCATAACCTCTCATCAATGTCAATGGTGATCGCAGATCATGACTTACCATTGAAACGATATCAGACTTAAAAGTATCAACTTCTTTGTATTGGGTTATATCTCGTAATAAACATACTTTTCCAACAGACTGATCATTACGAATTACAGAAGAAACAGTGGTAAAAAATACTCGTCGGTTTGATAAATAAATTTCCCGGGATGTATCCCGATTTGTTGTATCTTTGTTGAGTAAATCCAGAAGTTCCTGGTGCTCAATTACATCCTTGATTTTTAACCCAATTTCGGTCTCTTTGAAAATTCCACCGAGTTGCTTTGCTGCAGGATTGATTAATATCAGACGATTTTCTTCATCAAAAACCATCACAGGATCAGGGGTTGAATTTAAAACCGCCTCAAATCTTTGTCTCCCCAATTCAGCGGTCGAATATAGCTGGGCATTTGATGCAGCCATAGCAGCTTGGCTAGCAATAGTTTTGAAAAACTGGATTTCTTCTTCTTTGAAAAGCTTTGTGGTGCTGTAACCAACCCAATAAACACCAAAATATTGATTCTCCTGGTGCAACGCAATTGCAAGGATAGCACCTGGTTTTTCTTGTCCTGGAATCACAAACCGTTTAAATCTCGATAAATTCTGGATCGGTAAAATATCCTGGTATTGCATCATCTCAAAAAGTTGCTGATCCAAAGATTTTATTGATTCGTTTTCTTTCCCAATTCCAACTGGAAGATAACTTGATGAGAGTAAATCTGCAGTTACCTGCCGAATAAGAACAACTCTTGCGCAATCTACATTTTCACCCATTGATGTTTGCAAAATCGGCTGAATTGAGGTTCTGATATCTAAATGTTTGGAGACTCCCTGACTGGCAAACAATAGCTGTTTTAATTCATCTAGACGATCTTTAAGTCTGAGCCGCATCTGTTCAAATGAAAAAGCTAATTGACCTAGTTCATCAACACTTTCAACCGACATCGAATTTTCTAATTCACCTTGCGATATTAACTTTGCCTGCTTGGTTAATGATTGTAAAGTTTTTGTAATTGGATGAATACTAAAACGAATTGCCAGCACTACAAGAACGATGACAAACAACAAAACCCACAACAATGGAGCTGCAATTTTTAATGCCAGATCTTGAACCGCATTTTTGGGTAGACCAACAACAACTGACCAAGAACGATTTGTTAATGGTTGTGAATAGTAATAATAAGATTCACCATTTGCTGATAAATTCTCAAACAAACCAGAATTTGATAGGTTTTGAGCATATTTTGTCCACAATTCTTGTGTTTCATTAGAATGGAAGATGATCCGATTCTGATCATCCAAGATAAAAATTTCACCACCACTGTCACCAGAAAGATCCATTGAGGAAAGAACTGGTTGTACATAAGGATTGGTCTCAAACACTGTTCTCCCCATCAGAACACCTTGCAAATTGTTCTGGGAATCATAAACTGAAGATATAAATGTCATCAAGACTGTTTTATCTCCGTGAGAGGAAATGGATGAATAAATTTGAGAACTCACACCAGTTAATGCCAAATTAATACCTGTTTGTTCTTCAACAGACAGAGCTTTGGGTTGTGGGGAAAAATTGGGGTATCCACCTAGAGAAGTACCCTGCCTGTCAAATATGTAGATTTCTGAAAAATAGTTTATTGATCTAATTGAATTCGCCAATTCCTGATTTAAATCCTCGGGATTATTGATGAGTACATCCTCACCAATGCTTAATAGTAAACTTTGTCCTGTTTCAAAAAAGTACGGTAAACTCGCAGCTGCTACTTCAGCAGATCCTTTCAATCTGGTCTCTATCAAATCCTTAGATGCGCTGTAAGCTACACGCCAATCTACGAAAACTACAAAAATGAGCACAAAAAGAATGATTGGCAGGATCGTTGCCAAGAAACGATTTTCAATTTTTCTCTCAATGGGTGTCGGGTTTAAATTCTTTGGTTTGAACCAGGCCGAACGACTAAGATAAAAAACCAATGTACTGAACAATCCAGCAATTACTAACTCAAAAAACCGTAATATACTGGAAATAAATGTTTCCGAAAAACTATAATCAATCCTTGTCGCTAACGATCCATCTATCGAAACAGCCTGATTGAATATTAAAACCGGAAGAAAAATTGCTCCGGTAAAAATTGCAGCAAGGATGGGTATTCGCACATACTTGAAAAAATTAGACCGAAAATTTTGACGAATAAGAATTGAAAATAAGAATGCCATTCCAATGGTTTCAGGAATAACAAAAATATTATGTGTACCCCAAATTGCAATCGATATTCCGCTGAACAAAGCAACGATCACCGCTGGGACCATCCCAAATAGTCCAGCAGCTATTTGCCAGGGAAGCGCTGCAAATATGAACAAAATTAATTGTTGGTTCTCAACGATAGAAATTGGACTACCTTTAAATGTAAATCCCCCTAGCATAGTGACAATAGGTGCCAGTACCGCTAATAAGTAAAAAAACCAAATCTTATCTTTTGTTCGATTGGGAAAAGGTTGCCAGAGTTTAAAAATAAGCAGAAATATTAAAAAAATGGACACAAACCACACCAGAAATCCAAAAAAATCCTCTGGCAGATTTACGTAAGGTTTGGAAGGAAATAAAAAAATATACGGAGAAGTCATTCGTAGTTTGTAAACCCTATAAAAATTATAGCATCGCTATAAATTAATCTAAAGGAATTTTTGCTCTGCTGTTATTTTTATTCCAGAAAGATGAATAGAGAAAATTAGTTTTATTTTTTTTATCCATATTATCCAACTGACGATTCCACTTCGTTTGAAAATCAAATGCTTTTTCAAAACTGCTTTCAATCGTTTCTAACTTACTCTCAGTGTTGGTCATTTCATCCATGAAGGACTTCTCTAATTCATCCCTTTCGTTCTGGTATTCACGACTTAAGTTTTGATAATCCTTAATAATTCTGCGATGAATTCTTTCTTGTTGCCACCAATAAGATTCTTCATCATAGCTTTTTTGGGGTTGTTTCCCAAAATAATTTTCAGATTGGTTAAATGACATCGGCTTGAATATGCTCAGGCATGGGGCGGAAGAACCTGTTACCCAAACAGTACAACCATTTTCATCCTGAACAACAACCATCGACCCAGTCGTTTGGCTTAAACGAATCGGGCCAAAACCAGCATGCATACACAAATCTGCCCCAGCCAATCCTTTATCTGGTTTGAAATTTTCTTCTTCTCTGTGAGATCGGAGCGTTGAGAAGACATCTGTTATGGTTGTTTTCTTTCCAGTTTCGTTGATCTTTCTGATCGAACAGGATCGTCTTTGTTTTGAGTCACTAAATGTGGTAAAAACCCAATCGCTATAGGCTTCCCTGAAATTAAAAGACTGATTTGCTTTTTTCCAATTTTTTTCTTCTGCAATTGCAATCAGATTTTCAGAAAAACAATCTCCTGTTTCTATGGAATATCCATTAGATATTGCACCAAATCCACTAATTTTTTCAGCAATCCATTCTTTTCCGACAGTTTCCAACTTCCATGCTTCATTCTTGTCAGAAATGATAAAACTATTATGATAATAAAATGGGTGTTCAAACCCACAATTCCCCGATTGTCCATAAACTTCTAATAATTGGGTAATAATTTCTAAAGATTCAGAAGCTGAGTTCCCTCTTTCCAGCCCAAGTCGCAAGTAATCCATCCCGATCAATCCTGGTTCTTTACCAGCAGGGATTTTTGAAAATACTGCTTCATTACCAATTACAACACCATGTTCATTTACCCCCATTTCAGCTCCCCATATCCAAACAGGTTTGGATAAAATCATTTTGTTTGTATGCTTAACTTGAGGAATTGAAATATAAGTGCATTGTAATAAATCATCTTCCAGATCTTCTTTGCGAGGATTTATTGCTACTTCATGTGCTTCATTTGGATCCCTATCGGAATTTTTAGCAAAATAAAACTTTCCATTTTCTGTAAAATCGGGTAATAAAACGAAAGTGTCACACATTTGACATCCCTTTCTTTTCTCACTTCAATAACTTAAATTAATTATCAGTTTTTTCCGAAATAATATCCATCATATAACCAAAAACTTGCTCAATATTCATATTATCCGAATCGATGATTATCGCATCCTCTGCAGGTTTTAATGGTGCAATCTCTCTGGATGAATCAATCTTGTCACGCCTTTGTAAATCTTCTAACACAAATTCATAATTAGAGTTTTTACCCCGCTCAACCAGCTCCAAATGTCGCCTCTTTGCTCTTTCTTCTACGGAAGCATCTAAATATAATTTAATTTCAGCATCGGGTAAAACAACCGTTCCAATGTCTCTACCCACCATAACTACTCCCCCTTTATCTCCTATTTCTCTTTGTTTTTTGGTCATCGCTGTCCGAACACCTTTATAAGCAGACACTTGAGAAACGTGAGCTTCCACATCTGGGAGTCGAATTGTCCAGGTTACATCTTCACCTTCTAAGATAATGTCATTGCTTCTTCCATCATCAATTGAAGGTGGCCGAATTTCTAAATCCATCGTTTCTGCCACTTCAGTTACCAGTAATTCATCATTTATATCAATGTTATTATTTAATGCTGCAAGCGTAACTGCCCGATACATTACACCAGTATCCAGGTAAATAAAATTCAATGTTTTGGCTATCCTTTGTCCCATCGTGGATTTTCCTGATGCAGCTGGACCATCTAAGGTGATTGTCAATGATTTCTTTTGCATTTTTATTCCTCTGATTAAGAATTATTTTCAAAGCCTGGAACTAGACTATTTCTTATCCAAATAATAAGTGATTCGTGTGATTGGACTTCATTTGAAATACGACGAGTTAAAATCCATTTTGTGGTTTCGGATAATCCCATTTCCTGCCAATGTGGTTCAGAATACCAAAGTATATCTTGACCTCGAAAGGAATCTGATTGCTCCAGGATTAGGTTGTTACTGGTGATAACCACATCGAAAATTTCATTCCGAGGTATTGATTTCTCATACCTTACGTTTGAAAAATTTCTTAATGACCACTTTATTGAAGCTAAATCATTGTCAATCACCAATATATTCAATTTGTAATCATTTTTATAATTCCACGATGAAAAGTCTTGAAGTGTGTCAACCAATAAATCTTCATCCATTGGAATTTGATCGATTCGAAATAATTCATTTTGAAAAGGTTTCCTTAATCCAGCTGCATTCCACATGGAAGAAATTGTAAAAATCGTGAAACACACAATTGAAAGCAGTAAATAACTTTTACCTGCAACCTCCCAACTTATTGCCCAACCTGCCAATAATCCTGCACTTATAATTAAGGTTAAACCAGCTAATATATACAAAACTCTGATATTGGCTTGGTCAACAGAATGAGTTTGATTCGAAAACATACTTAAAAACGCCAAAATAATAAAAATTACGATTGCAAATGCAATTGCAGTGATAAATAAAATTTTGTTTAAGTTATATTTAGGAATGATAAGAGAGCGACTGAGGAAGATAGATCCACTAATCATGAATGGAAGGATCAAATATACGTTCCAAATTATTAGTTTTTCATTAACAAGTATGATCAGAATGAGATTGATCGTAACAAAACCTAAAATTAACAAACCACCAACTGGCTTCTTTTTGATCAACCAGCCCAATCCGATAATTCCAAAAAATAAAGTTGCTATTTCATAAAAAATAATGCTTCGAGTGATTTCCCCTAAACTACCAATAAAATTAGACCCTGAAAACAATTTGATAAATTCTAAAAATGAACGGGAAATGCCAGAGAATTGATTGGGAAAAACAAAGCCGAATGTACTGACTAGCGAATAAGAAATCAGGAAAGATAAGATGAAAGTTTTATATTTAAAATCATTCAGGTAGCGTTTGAATATTTCTTTCAAAGAAGTATCTTTGTTACTAGCGAAAAGCGTCACATATAAAATTACTATTATGAGCAAGGTAAAATTCCAGAAAAATATTTTTCCGGCTAACAAAGAAATAACTAAAAATATCGCACTTACAACTGGTTTTTTTTGGATTAAAAAGAAAACGAATATGCCAAAAGCTAAAAGAAATAAGATCGAACTATTAACTTGCCTGGATAATGAGACAAAGGTTGGACTTATTGCTATCCAAAAAGATAGCATTAACAGTGTTTTTCGGTTTAAGAAACTTCGGGACAAAGCTGGTAGAAGAATAAACAACGTCCCCATCGTCATTGGGAATAAACGGCTAATAAAATTGCCAGTGCCAAAAAAGTAAAATAAAACACCAAGAACGTTTGTCAATAATGTTTGATCAGACTCTAATACTGCCCGCTTACTTGAAATCAATCTCTGGGCATCCAAAGCTATACTTGCTTCATAATCCGAAAGAGGAATTTCACCTAAATTGATAACACGGATTAGAAACCCAAAAATAAATATAATTCCATATAAAACAATTTCAAAGGTAATTTCTTTTCTATACATCAGGATATTTTGTTATTCTTCTCAATTAGATTTCCTATTCGAGCCAAAAATAATCACCATTATCATTCTTTTGAATACGATAATAACCAACTACATTTTCCAGTTTTAACTCATTATATAAATGTGGATAACCGCCAAAGTCTCCAACGGTTTCAATTTTCAAATCTGATTGTATCTTACTTGATTCAACTTTGAGCACCAATAAATCTTCCAACTCTTTATAATATCGCTTAATAACACTATCTACTTGGTCAAAAAATGAGAAGTGAATAAAACCTTCAGAGGAGAGTGAAACAGGTGCATAACTATCTTTTTTTGAAACACCTTCCCACTCATTTTCTGAAATAATGTGATAAATAAATTCTTGTGTCATTTTTGCTCCAGTACTTCATAAATAATTGTATTCCCTTCTTCAAATACAGATTGCCAAAGCTTTCCTTCTAATTGAGGGAATTTTCCAATCCCTTCTCCAAAATATTTTGCGCGTTCTAATTGCCCAACAATAATATAAGACACATCGTATTTATCAATAAATTCTTTCGTTACTTGATAATCAGTAGTCAAATAAAAATTGTTTACTTCTTCAACTCGATCGGTAACCCAATTTGATGGTAATATCCCTCTTTGTTGTCTTTGATGCCAATTCCACCCAACAACACCTGGTAACCCTGTATAGATTGAGTATCGACTACCCCATTTATATTCCACAGTATTGGCTTCAACAATTACAGGTGATCCGATTACATTTTCCTGTAACCATCGAATGGCTCGGTAGTCCTCACTTAAATCCAATTCAACACCTTCATCATAATAAAATGAGTTCAGCATAAATTTCATTCCATCCAATGTTCGTGGTGTTGTACTACTCATCCGATCATTAATTTTCTCCAGTCCTGCTGTTATTGGGTAAAGAGCAGTACACACGAAAAGAGTTAGTAGAACAAATCGCCAGAATTTCTGATTGAAGTTTGACCAATGTTGTTTGATTTCGGAAATACTCCACATCAAGGCAGCACCACTACTTATGGCGAACAATATCCAAGCCTGTAAGTAGAATTTGAAAACCGTATTCATTCTACCAATATCACCCTTCAATACGACGATTTCCACCATCAATGTTAGAACAAGGGCAGATCCGGTAAGAAATAAAACAAATTTCTTTGAATCGTCCAATTCCTTTCGCAGCAGTAATACACCACACCATGCTGCCATTGGAAATACCAACCAGGCAATATTTATTTGTTGAATCAAAAGAAAAATCGTCAATCCAACAACTGCAGCAATGGATATCCAAAGCAAAAATTTGTACTTTAATAGTTTTCTTGCAGAAGATAATGGTGTTTCTGCCATCCATTTTGTTGTCTCAACCAAAAGCCAGGTGAAAAGAATCACGAGGAAGAAACCCCAATGGGTAAAATATGACCAGAACGGAGATAGACTACCTTTCCACAATTCGATTTGGGTGTAGGCTTGTCCATACCAGTTATAAAAAGGTTTATACAAAATAAATGTTGTAACAATAAAGAAAGTTAAAAGCATCACTAATTCAATAATTTTTGCTGATGAGGTATTTAGCTGATATGAAGTTCGAAAACCTTTTCCGAAGCGGAAAATTGTGTAGGTTAATGTAACAATTCCAATAACAAGATATGTGGGAAAATCCCAGGTGTTTGTTGGACGTAAAGCACCGATTGTTATTGCTCCTGCAATTAATATAATTAGCTTCGTAAACCATTCAGGGATTTTTTCAGTAAATTTCCATTTACTGATTAAAATTGATAAAGCCCAGGCTATTGCCATAATGGTTATTGGCATCGCGATCATATGAGCGTGCAAATCTGCGTAAAGAAAGGTGAAAAATGGAAATTCGGTTATTGGTTCTTGCGGAAGTGCTCTACTTGGCACCCAATACCAATCACCTGGATAAAATGGAAGATTTTGTCCTTTTATGAACTTTGATATTCCTTGAAAAGTCCATAAGAAACGCTCAAACAAACTAGCCCCTTCAATAACGCCGGCTGGTGAGCCAATTCGTTGTAATCCATGCCATATCATGCGGATCGTTCCTAAATTCCCCAATATCACAGTAAAAAGTAATCCGGCTATTCCTGCCTTTCCAGCTTTTGATAAGATTAATTCTTTAATACTTAGAGTGGAAATGTTATTTTCATTCAAGGTTTCATTTTGATGATAAACAAGGTTCCAAACAATACTAAATGCCCCAATCCCTACAAAACTGAACAAAGTGGGTAAGACAATGTTATAAGCTATGCTAGGAACAATCCCTAACCATTTGATCAATATCCCAACAATTACAAACCCGTAATAATAATAATTTATATAACCACCGGCATACCATGGATCATATGGAGGAAAAGTCGAGCTTTTGATGACTGCGTTCAGGTAAGAGAAATCCATTGGTTTTTCGCCACCCTTACTTGGATGCCACAAATCCGAATTACCCAAACGCACTAACAGGAAAGCTACAAATAATAATAAAGATAAGCTTTCAACTAGAATCAACAGATTCTTATTTAACTTTATTTCCTGGATGATTTTTTCTTTAGTGAATAAACCAATCAGCAACGAAACAATGAGAATGAATCCAACCACGAAAGATATGAATGCACGTGAAACAGAAATACCAAACGAACCACCTAACCAAACTATTAATGAAATTAACAGGATGGCAAATAATTTACTGAAAGCATACCCTTTATCAATTAACCCATTGAAAGCTAACCTTGTGATAGGATATAACAACCATCCCAATAGTAATATAACAATATACCAGAAGACAACCGCTAAAAAGGGGCTTCGATTAACAAAATTTGACGTATCAAACAATTCTGACCAGGTTCCTGAGGCACGCTGATTTTCCAACCTTTTTGCAGGTAATTCAAGGTTTGCGGGATAATCCGGAAACTCACCAGGTGTAAAATAGATAACTTTGTTTAAGTCAACAGATCCTAATATATTGGATACTTGAAGAAGGTTGAAATCATCTGATTTCTTAAAAATCATTACTTTTGGATGGTCATACACAGTGAAAGCTTCATCAGCATATTGGTCATTAATCTTAAAATTACCGATTTGTGGATAAGATTCAAAAACTTTCACTAAATCAAATCCCAACTCACCCTGATACATGCCAGGCTTAGCTTCACTGTAACAGGTGTATAGATCTTCGATGTAAGGGCAACCCAAAAGTGATTTATAAAATTGAGTGGTGAGTGGGTAACGTTCCGGTACACGCGTGGTAGTGCCCCACTGCCGATTAGAAGATATAAATATGTAATCACTTGTATTTAGGGTTGAGATAAACCGATCTAATTTTTCGCTATTATCCTCCCAATACATCTCAAAAGTTAAGTCTTTCTGATAGATACCACCATAAGCATCATACCCATCGGTTCTTAATGGGAGTCCATCATCCCAACTTGATTCGTTCGCAGGTGCACTCCCTAAAAACGTAACCGGAATTATGCCCTCATTTTTAATAGTGAATTCATAAGACTGATTTGCATTAAGAGTAAGTGTTGGTTCAATAAAAATTGTCAGATCATTTTTAGCACCAGATAAATCATTTCCATCAATAGAAATTTCCACCGCTTTTTCAAAAACAACATTGGAATTTGCTTGATCAGTGATTGATATAAAAATATTTATTTGTTCTTCCTCAAAATCACCTTGTTTTTGAATGTGTGTGAAGTAAATCCTTTTCAGGAAAGAATCACTGTCCATAGTAAATGTGGATGAATACTTATTCCCATCTGATATATAAAATTCATAGGGAAAAGAAATAATTTTTTGTGATTGTTCATTTCCATCATTTTCAACGATCATGTTAATTGGACCAGGAACATTTTCATAAATCCACCGTGAAGCTTCTACCCTCGTAATAGGTTCTTCATAGATGGAACTGAACATATATGCCCAAATCACAGAACCTGAAACTGCAATAAAGAAAGCAACCAGACCCATAATTTTAAACAAAGGTTTAAGAGTTACATTTAATGGTTTGTGTGTATACAAGAAATGAATAAACCACGCTGCTAAAAGTCCTAGCATCGGATAAATCGGTAACTGGTAACGCATGACTGAATTTCCAAGAGAAGATTGCCACAAGAAATACCCGACAGTCCAAAACCAGGCCAATGAATATTTATGCCATTCCCCTCTCACAATTCTCCAGCCCATTGTCAACATTCCAAACCAAACAAAAATGCTTAGAGGCAACCCTAAACCCCACAATGTAATATTTTTTGCAGAGAATAAGAACCCTCTTCTAGCCCATTGAAGCGCAGGTGGAAAATCAACTTTTCCACTTGATTGGGCACTTACCTCACGCAAATTGTTGAGCCATAATTCGTTTATTTGTAAACCAAAGAATCCAGGTCCTTCAAAAGCATAAGGCTGGAAAATCCGAAACGAGAGCAAAGCGAAAAATCCACCCAGAACCAGATCTCGGAAAATATAAGCTGTTTTCCTGGAAGGATCATCAACTGGATATTTGTTCCATAAAATCAAGAACGCAATCGGTAATAATAATGAAATTGTCACCGTATTAATTTTCGAAGCGGCTGCTAAACCAACCACTATACCGAAAATAATCGATAGAATTGATAATTTATAAAACGGAAAATAATCATTAAAGCTTTTAGGTTTCTCTTCCTCATCAGGAATTTTTTCATGATTGAGAGTTTTCTCTTTATCAAAACGATGATTTGTTATAAGAACAGCTATGAATATTGCTAATGTAGTAAAAAACGTGGCGAATGTATCAACTGTGTAAAAATGTGATTGCTGAATTTGCAGAACTGCAAAAGCTGAAAATGCGGAAGCTAATAGGCCAACCCATTTATTAAATAATTTCCATCCAATCATAAATATTAATACAACACTGCCGAGATCAAATAATGATGATAGAACACGCCCGACTTGTGTTATTTCATTCCAACCAACGAATTCAAAAAAACCTTCGGCGATGTAACGAGTAAAAATTATTGGAAAATCCCCATAAACAAAAAATCCATGACCACGATTGTGGGGATTTAATGATGAAAGATGTGTATTGAAATATTCTCCAATACTGTTGACAGATTCAATACTAGAGCCAACCCAAACAAGAAACCTCTCATCTGGATGTAAATACAAATACTCTCCCCAAAAAAGTCCACGAAAACGGAAATATACACCTACTGCTAAAATGATGAGAAATAATATCGGAACAATAAATGCTGTTAATGTATTTTTTTTCGACCTATTATTATTCATTGATAATGCCTGTGAATGCTAATTTCCAATTGGACTGATCAGTGGTGGAATATGAAAAATATAAAAATCTTTTCCTTCATAACCTGAATCGTAATTATACAAAACCCCATTCGGAAATAATTCTCTTAATGAAGACAATGCTTCTTGATTGTCAGGTTTTAAAATCACTAATTTTTCTGCAGGATTTTCAGACAATACACCAAATTGTTCTGGCCATAATGCGTAATCTTTTGTGGGATATCCAGCATTAATCCCTACTAAGCGAGTATCAACCCAATGAGGTGAGGGAACAACATAAGCATCATCAGCATTACCAGTAGATTCTGAAAATCCTTTTATCACCTTTCCAATTTGAGATGTATTCCAGGCTCCTGCCATGAACTGTTTATCAAATTGGTTAAATACAAGGTCATGATTGATCGTAGCAGAGATCAAAAATAGGGTTGAACCAACAATGATTACAAACGCTTTCAATCTCCATTCTTTGGCTACACGCCAAATTTGCTTAAATATTTGCTCAAACCCAATAGCTACAATGATGAAAACTACAATGGACGCTCCACCAGTCCTATTTAAACTTGGATTTTCATCCGGAAAGGCAATTGATAATATGGATGGCATTAATAAAAGTGGGACTGCCAAAATGAGAAAAATGTCCTCCCAGTTGCGGAATTTTAAATACTGAATAATTACGACCATCGTACCAATAAAATAGAATGCAGCAGAAATTATGTCTAAGGCTGGTCTGTTTGGTATCGAATGTACCCATGTGGACCCGTTAGAATAGAAGAACATGGTATTCGCCTTCCAGAAATTATCTGCAAATATTTTGATTGGTGAATCGGAAAATTCTCTTTCGGTGGTTGTCAACCGAGTCAGCGATCTATAGGTTACTATTTCCGGGTTAACAATAGTAAATTTAAACAAAGGCAAAAATATGATAAAACTGCCGATAACCAGCGTAATCAATGCGTTAATTGTCTGAGTTCGAATTCCCTTTGAGTGTTTATGAATTAAAAACAAAATAATCGCAGCAATTACAACAAAAGGTAAAAACCTTGTTGAACTGTACCCATGTAATCCCAAACCTAGTGCTATGCCTGAGTAAATAAAATCATTTCTTCTACGCTGTCGAATTCCGCGAATAAGATAAAAAAGTGTTGGAGCCACAAACATCGGATAAAAAGGAAAACGAAGCCCCACTCTTGAAATTACATTTGGCCAATATGCAATTCCTGCAAAAAGGAAAGCGATAATCCCTACCCATTTATTACGTAGTTCTTTTCCCAATAGGTACATATAAGGCAATGCGATAAAACCCGCCAAAGCTGTACCAATTTTTAGACTCATAAAACTAATGCCGGTTTTAAAAATGATTGCAATCAGTGCTGTCCAATAAAATTGGAAAAATTCTCGCCCAGTGTTTCGAACGAAGAAAACTGGATATTTTCCAGTTAATACATCATAAACATCTAATAATTTTTCAGCATGATCACTGAACATTTCACCTAGCACTTCATTCAAGCGGTAAAACCGAAAATAAAAAACAATAACTGTTGAAATTAATAGGAAGATCAACCAGGGGGTAAGTTTTATTATGACTTGCTTATTAATGGCGATTGATTTCCAATTATTCAAGGTCCTTTTTAAATCATTGAACTCTAACGCTGCAGCTAAAAACAGAAGGAATGATATTGACCATAATGATAAATTTATAAAATTAAAATAAATTTCATTGAATTCATTTTTTCGAAAAGCAAAAAAAGCCAAAATGAGAAAAAAAATGCTTGCAATTAGCAGATTAATTTGACGATTTGAAAGATCAAAACTAAAGGATTTTGGGTTACCCAAATTTTCATAAGAGAATGATTTGGGATTTGAAAAAAACTCCCACAAGATAACAGCCAAACTTAGAGCATAAAAAATTAATGCGACAATCATTCTTCTTGAATCGGGTTCCAGAAATGACTGTCCGATAAGAGCAAAGATTAAAGCAATAAATAATCGAAAATTTTTAATTTCGAAGGATCTTGACTGTGGTTGATCTTGGATTTGACCAACTGATTTATCAAATTCAACTGAAGCGTATTCAATTTCATCATCCTTTTGAATTAAGTCTTCAGAAATTGAATACTTCCATGGCATTATTTTTGCTTTTATATAATCTAAAAGACTAGGTTCATTCATAGAAATTCAAGGCTTCAAGTTTTTCCCAATTATATCTCATCAAAATTTTCAAAAGAGAGAAATCATGGGTCATTGCGTTTTTAATTGTGTTTGTGTGTCAGATAAAAAGAATATGACCCCAACGGTTGCTTAGGATCTTCATCATAAAACTTCTTCAAGTATTGATAAGTAAGACTCAAATTCCATTTCTGTGGAACCACTACCCATTTTCTAAATATTACATGCGTAATTAGTGAAGGTAATCCAAAATAATGACCCAATTCAAGTGCTTGCAAGGCTTCAGGAGAGAAATAATGCCACCAATGATCTATCTTAAATCCAGCTTGCTCAAGTCTTGTTTCCCAAACATCCGGTGCGTCACAATGATGATGACGGGAAACCCAATTAAAAAATTTCTTATACAAATTACTTAAGGTAATTAATTTCAATTTATTTAGAAAATTTGAAATTGATAAGTTTTCCAAAAAATTATGATTTGGAACACAAAACACAAATTTTGCATTTAGTTTTGAAACCCGGGCAATCTCCTGAATAACAGGATCTAAATTTTCTATATGCTCTAAAACTGAGTTGCTAATAACGCTTGAAAAATATTGATCAGGAAATGGTAATTTATCTCCATTTCCATTAATCACAAATCGATAACTTTTTTGTTTCGCGGCTAATTTTACTGGCCCAACCCATGGATCAATTCCTACATCAATTGGATCAGAAAAAGCAATCGATGCAAAATGGCCATCCCCACAACCTACATCCAAAATGGGTCCATCTAGTTGTATATCCTGATAAAATCTCGCTTCAACAGCTCTTAGGAGACCACGAAAATAAGGCATTTCTTTAATTTGTTGCCAAAGAAAATCTTTTTCCGGTATCGCTTTGTCCGCAATCTGACCCATAATTATCAGTAAATTTCCTTTTGGATAGTTTCAAACATCTCTTCGTACTTAATTGCAACCATTTCAGGTAAATAATTCAATCTGATTTTCTCAGGATCATTTTTATATTTTTCTGGGGTTTTTAATATCTTGATGATTGCGGAAGATAACTCTATTGAATTCCCGATCTCGATAATTTCACCCATGTCGTGCATTTTTACTGGTTGACGAACTCCTGGTAAGTTTGAAGCGACACAAGGAATACCATTCATCATTGCTTCTATTTGAACCAATCCAAACGCTTCTGTCGAATTGAGACTCGGTAAAACCAATAAGTCTAAATTAGGATAATATGCTGACATCTGCTCAGGGCTTAAAACCCCAACAAATTTCCAATTTCCGCTTTCCTCATATTTTCTAATGATGGGTATTAATCTATTGAAGTATTCTTCCTCACCGATAATATTTTCATATGGACCAGCAAACTGTACCAAAGCATTAGGAAACTCTTTTAGAACCTCTGGTAATGCTTTCAGTAATATTTCAACCCCTTTTTCCGTGGCGAATCTAACTGCCATGCCTATAACAGGCTTTTTCATTTCCGGATTATTTTGCTTATCAAAATCAATAACATCATCATTTTTCACTTCCGGCAATATGACCGGAGGTAAAATTACATTCAATTTTTTTATGTTGCGATTTAAATATCTAGAATTTTCGGCATAATCCATTGTGTAAGTAACAATTTTATGGGCAAAAATCGCAGCCAAATCATTCATTATGTGGACTGCTTTATTAGCTATCCAGGGTAGTAACCCTGAAGGCATTAATAAATCACAATGGTATGTAATGATGGTTGGCTTTTTGAATATTCTACCTCGCAACGCAACCCCAGCAGCATCAAATTGAGGTAAATGTAATTGAATTACGTCATTCTCAAGCACTAATTTGGTTGCCATGTAACCAAATGAAGGCATAATCACACCTTTACTAAGTCGAAAGAGAACTGGTACACGAACAATCTTCACACCATGTAAAACTTCATTCTTCGGCAATGATTTTTCAAATTGTGAGGTTAACACCGTTACCTCGTGTCCTCTTGTAGCCAATGCATTGGCTAACCTTTCAGTGTAAATGGTTAATCCACTGGTATGGGGGCGATAGTAAGTAAGAACGATTAAAATTTTCATCATTTATGTCTAAAAAAATCTAAATTATCATTCACCCAATTATATAATTTTGTGATTCCAACTTTTGGAGAAATCTTTGGTGTCCAACCTAAATCAGAAGATGCTTTTTGAATATCAGAAATATATATTTTTTGATCTCCAGGACGCCAATCCCCCCAATTAACTGTAATTTCTTTCTGAAGTAATTCTTCCAACATGGGAGAAAATTCTTTCCAAATCGAAATTTTATTTTCAGTACCCCCACCTATGTTATATACCTGACCAGCAGTGGTTTCGATATTTTCAACACATAAATCGTAAAAATCTAATAAGTCATCAACAAACAAAACATCACGGACTTGCTTACCATTGCCATAAATGGAAATTTGTTTTCCACTCAATAAAGCTATGATAAACCATGCAATCCAACCTTGATCCTCAACTCCAAATTGTCTGGTCCCGTAAATACAGCTTTGTCGTACCACTACTGTAGGTAGACCATAAATACGGAAATAATCTCGAACATATTGATCTCCAGTGCCTTTTGAACAACCATACGGAGAATGAAAATCTAATGGAAATTCTTCTGAAATGCCTTTTGGGAAATCAACATAGCTATAATTCGATACATTTTCCTGAACTCTTACGGATTCCATTCCACCATAAACCTTATTTGTTGAGGAATATAGAACGATTGGTTTTTTTCCCATACTTCTTGCAGCTTCCAGTACATTGAATGTCCCTAAAGCGTTGATTTCAAAATCTTCACGTGGGTTAATGACGGAAGTAGTCACAGCTACTTGACCAGCAAGGTGAATAATCACATCAACATCTTTTATAGCTTTTTCAAGCGCGTCAAAATTTCTAATATCGTCTTCAATTAATTTGAATGAGTTTCCTTCAATTGTTTCGAGCCACGCCAAATTCAATTTTGAACCAGCTCGCGAAAGATTGTCAAATATGGTAACGTCTTCCCCTTTCTTTAAAAGACGAGCAACATAATTTGCACCAATAAAACCAGCGCCCCCAGTAATTAAATATTTTTTAGGCATTTGGTTCTCCAATATCTTTTTCTTTATTTAATTGATCTTTAAAGGTCACTAATTGGGTAAAAAGATTTTTCAATGAGGTTCCATCACGTGATAAAGCAAACAATCCTAAAATGGCGATCAAAACAAACTGTGAAATATGCATAACTAAGGCAAAAGCTAATGCCACTGGTTCTCCAATATTAAATAATTTCAAGCCCGCAACGATGGATGATTCGTATAATCCCAAACCAGCTGGTGCAGAGGGTAACGCAATGCCTAACGCAAGCACCGAATTAGCAAAAATTCCCCACCACCAATCAGATTTTTCAGTAAAAAGGTTCAAAAAAAATGAAAATTGTACAAAACTCACCAGCCATGAACCTAAAACACCTCCAAAGCCGACAAGGAATTGTTTGGGGTTTTTGATACTTTCAAACCCTTGCACTAAGGATTTTATAAAAGGCATGATCATCTTTATAAAAATATTCCCTTTATTTTCAATTTTCTCCAGAAACTTCACTAACTTTGGAGAATCTCTCAAAATGAGAAACAATACCACCAAACCAGTAACCATTACAGCCAAAATGATCCATGCCGTTGTTCTAATCCACTGCATCCCAACTACATAAGGCAACATAAGAAGCAAAAAGAAAGCAAGAATGATTAAATCAAACACTCGCTCAAGAAAGATTGAAGATAGGATTAATCCAGGGTTAACTTTTATAGAAGCACCCATAAATATTGCTCTACTTATTTCGCCCAATCTGAAAGGAAAAATGTTATTTATAAAATATCCTAAACTCAATTTATGAAAGGTTTCCTTATATGTAGGTTTATAGCCTAATAATGCTTGCCAACCGATGGTTCGGATCAATAAAAATATAAAGGTAAACAATGCTGATAACAAATAATATGTAACAGGTACATTTTTTAATACTTCAATTGCCTTATCCATTGGAACAAGTTTAAAGAGCGCAAACACAGCAATGAAACTTAACAAAAAACCTGGAATCCACTTCCAAATTGATTTTTTGGTTGACTGCATAGGTTTCTAAATCCTCAATCGCCTTCTAAACGCAGAACAGCCATGAAGGCATCTTGAGGGATTTCCACATTACCCACCATTTTCATTCTTCTTTTTCCACGTTTTTGTTTTTCAAGCAATTTCTTCTTCCGGGTAATATCACCACCGTAACATTTAGCCAAAACGTCTTTTCGTAATGCCTTAACATTCGCCCTGGAAATGATTCTTCCCTCAGCAGAAGCTTGAATGGCTACATCAAATAATTGTCTGGGAATCAGTTCCTTTAATTTTGAAACTAAGGCTTGTCCCTTATGATAAGCATCTTCTTTATGAACAATTGCGGCTAATGCATCAACAGGTTCTCCACCCACCAAAACCTCTAACTTAACCAATTTCTCAGGGCGATATTCTGCGAAAGAATAATCCATTGAAGCATATCCACGAGTTCTTGATTTCAAATCATCAAAGAAATTAATAATTATTTCAGATAATGGGATCTCAAAGGATAATTGAACACGGTTTGTAGCTGGGTATTCCTGTTCTTTGTAAATACCTCTTCGCTTCCGAACCATTTCCATTACCGTTCCATAATATTCGGTTGGAGTAATAACCTGTAAATTCATCCACGGTTCGAGTATCTCAACAAATTCGCCTTCCTCTGGCAGCATAGCGGGAGAATCTATGAATATTTTATTTCCATCTTTAGTAATAACCTGATATTCAACAGATGGTGCTGTTACTACGATGTCTAAATCATACTCACGTTCCAACCGTTCTTGTATGATTTCCATGTGGAATAATCCCAAAAAACCACACCGAAAGCCAAAATTTAAAGCCTGTGATGTTTCTGGTACGAATTCTAAAGCAGCATCATTCAACTGTAATTTTTCAATCGAATCGCGTAGATCAGGATAGTCTTCCCCATCAACAGGATAGATTCCAGCAAATACCATTGGTTTGGGATGCCTGTAACCTGGCAATGGGGATGATGCTGGATTTTTTGCTAATGTTATTGTGTCGCCAACGCGACATTCTGATACAGTTTTTAATCCAGTGGCAATATAGCCAACTTCCCCATCTGACAACTCATTTACGGTTCTCATATCTGGTGCAAACACACCTATTTCTACCGGACGCAAATCAAGACCATTAGACATAATCCTTATAATGTCTGTATGGGTCATTTTGCCTTCCATAACCCGGATATAGGCTACCACCCCTTTGTATGAATCATAATGAGAATCAAAAATGAGGGCCCGCATTGGAGAATTTGCATCCCCAATTGGTGGAGGAACATGTTCTACAACACTCTCCAGTACAGCGCTAACATTCAACCCTGATTTTGCTGAAATTTTAATTACCTGTGTAGGATCAATCCCTAATAAATTTGCTATTTCTTCAACGATTTCATCAGGTCTTGCTGAAGGTAGATCGATCTTATTTACAACCGGAATGATCGTCAAATCCGATTCAAGTGCCAGATATAGATTGGCAAGGGTTTGGGCTTCAATTCCTTGTGAGGCATCCACAACTAATAATGCACCTTCACAGGCTAATAATGCTCTACTCACTTCATAGTTAAAGTCAACGTGGCCGGGTGTATCAATTAAATTCAATTGGTAAGTTTTCCCGTCATTTGCCCGGTAATTCATTCGAACAGCAGATGCTTTGATCGTGACACCTTTTTCACGCTCCAGGTCCATGGTGTCCAGCACCTGTTCTTTCATCTCTCGATCAGAAATTGTATCCGTCAGCTGAAGCATTCGATCAGCCAAGGTAGATTTACCATGATCAACATGTGCAATAATACAAAAATTACGAATAAATTCATTTTCCATAAGCGTATGAAGTATACCGCAAATTGATTATCTACTCTAACTTTAGCTAAGATTTTCTATGATGTTGTTTATTGTATCTTCGAGTGAAATTTCAATCTTATTTAATTCTTGATTTTCATGATTATTTAGCGAAAGACAGGCTAGAAACTCAATGTTTCCTTTTGGTCCTTTCAATGGTGATTGAATCAAACCTTGGAAAGAAAAACCAATTTCTTGTGCGTATATTAAAACATCTTTCAGAATTTTCTTATGCAATCCGTGATCTCTGATTACCCCAGATCCTTTTGCTGCATCTTTTCTCCCGGCTTCAAATTGTGGTTTTATCAACATAATAATCTGACTATTTTTGTGAAGCCAATTTTTAATTATTGGCAATAAAATTTTTACAGAGATGAATGAAGCATCAACGGTAACCAAATCAATTGGTTCTGGAAAACCTTCTACATTTCTAGCATTCGTTCTTTCCATAACTATCACTCGGGGTTCATTTCTCAATTTCCAATGCAAAATCCCATAACCAACGTCTATCGAGTAAACTTTTTGAGCCCCAAATTGTAAAAGACAATCGGTGAAACCCCCAGTTGAAGAACCAACATCTACACAAACCTTGCCAGATAAATCTATCAAGCCAAAATTTGATAATCCAGCTTCCAGTTTTTCACCACCACGTGAAACAAATTTTGGTCCCTGAATAAGCTCTACCGTTGAATCCTCATCAATTTTTTGTGATGGTTTTAATGCTTTTTCGCCATTGACCAACACCTCCCCTGCCATAACCAGACGTTGTGCCAGGCTTCTGGAAGGAACAAGGTTTTTTTCATACAAGAAAACATCCAAACGTACTTTCGCCATACTGAAATTTTACCTCAGCTTATATTAGGTAACGATTTAATGAAAATGACAGACCCAAATACTTATTATTTACAATTATTTAATCTCATAGATTTTTTAGTTATGATAATATAAATACATGCTCAAAGCGATCATAAAAGAACTTAGAATTCATCAATGGATTAAGAACACTTTTGTCCTTATTCCTTTGGTTTTTGACCGTCAATTATTCCTGGTTGAACCTCTAACGCGAACAATTATTGGCTTCCTCTTATTCTGCTTTGTTTCTTCAAGCGTTTACCTAATTAACGATGTAATGGATGTAGAAGCTGACCGTTTACACCCAAAGAAAAAGAACCGCCCTATTGCCTCAGGAGAATTGCCCATTCCTCTTGCAATCACAATTGCCACTATCCTTGTGATTGGTTCGTTTGTTGGTGCTTATTTTCTTTCAATTGCATTTTTGATCATTTTAGCGCTTTATTTTTTCATCAACCTGGCTTATTCTATGAAACTAAAACACATCCCCTTATTAGACGTCTTCATCATTGCAGCTGGATTCGTTTTAAGAGTTGGTGCGGGGGTTTCGATCATTGAAGTCGAGCGTTTTTCGCCCTGGTTATATGCTGTATCAACCGTTTTTGCTTTATTTTTTGCTCTTGGAAAACGAAGGGGGGAATTGGCTACAATCCAGAACAGCAATAATAATCAAAGGAAAGTTTTGGATGGATATACGATTCCGATGTTAGATCAATTCATCACCATAATCTCTGCAACCACAATAATTTCCTATAGTTTATATACATTTTCTGCACCTAACCTGCCAGATAATCATTCAATGATGCTTACCATACCATTTGCCATATATGGTATTTTTAGGTATTTGTATCTCATTCAAGTAAAAAATGAAGGTGGCGCTCCTGATGAATTGGTGTTATCGGATCGACCATTACAAATTACCTTCTTGTTGTTTGCAATATCAGTGATAATAATTTTTTACCTATTCTGATCATGCCTGGAATCATTTCAACTGCTCCTGGAAAAACAATTTTATTTGGTGAACATTCTGTAGTTTATGGAAAACCAGCTATTGCTGTGCCCGTGAATGAAAAAAAGGCCAAAGTTAAAATAATCCCGGATATTATTGCACCAAAAGATTCAATTCAATTCATTGCATCTCAAATTGATTTGAACCAGAATTACCATCAACTTGAAGATCACCACCCCCTCAAAGTGGCAGTAGATGAAGTAAAAAAATTTCTAAATATTTTGAATTATCCATCCTGTAAAATTTTCCTGGAAACGACAATACCCATTTCTTCCGGGTTAGGATCAAGTGCGGCTATTTCAGTCGCATTAATAAAAGGTTTGCTCAATTTTGTAGGATTCCAATCCACGCCAGATATTATTTCAAAATTAGCTTTCCAGGTTGAAATAGAATTTCACGGAAATCCATCCGGAATAGATAATACAGTTATTGCCTTCAACAAAACAATTCTCTTTCAAAAAGACAGACCTATTGAAATCATTACTCCGGGGGCTACATTCTCGATATTAATTGCAGACAGTGGAATCAAAGGAAATACAAAAACTGCGGTTGCAGAAGTTCGTGAAAAGTGGACAGAAAATCCAGCTCAATATAATAACTATTTTGAAGAAATGGGAAATATTGCAATTGATGCAAAAGCAATGATTGAATCAGGAAATTTCCAAACACTCGGGAAATTAATGAATGCCAACCAGGAGTACCTTAGAAAAATTGGAGTATCGCATACCTCGATTGAAAATTTAATTGATGTAGCAATTCAAAACGGTGCTTATGGAGCAAAACTTTGTGGCGGTGGTTTAGGTGGAAATATTGTTGTTCTGATAAATGAAAATTCAGCAAATCGGATGACAAATTTATTGTTATCCTCTGGAGCTATCGAAGTAATCTATCTTAGACTTGGAGCGGGTGAAAATTAATGAAAGAAATTATATTCATTAAATGGGGAGGATCTTTAATTACAGATAAAAGCAAACCTTTCACCCCAAATCTTGAAGTTATTGATTCTTTATCCCAACAACTTAAGAAAATAACCACTGAGAGACCCGAGCTTAACATCATTTTAGGACATGGCTCAGGTTCATTTGGTCATTCAGTCGGAAACATATTCAACACCCGCAATGGTGTCAGAACAAAAGAAGAGTGGCATGGTTTTTCGAAAGTCTGGTTCGCCGCTAGAGACCTAAATTCATATGTTATACAATCGTTGCAACAACATAATCTTCCTTCGATTACCTTTCCCCCATCAACATTTATGAATTCTTCAGATGGAAAAGAAAATAGCATTTTTCTTTCGACAATTACATCTGCATTGAATGCAAACTTAATACCCGTTATCCATGGTGATGTTATCTTTGATGATAAATTGGGAGGAACAATTCTCTCAACTGAAGATATTTTTTTCATGCTTACAAAATATTTCCAACCAAATAAAATTCTTCTAGCAGGCATTGAACCATATATTTGGGAAGATTTTCCTAAAAATACAAAACCGATAAAGTTAATCAAAACAAACACATTTGACAAACTGCAAACAAAATTAAAAGGATCTAGTAATATAGATGTTACCGGGGGCATGAGTGAAAAAGTTAGAATTATGACAGAAGTTATTAAAAAATTTCCAAAAACTAAAATTTCCATATTTTCTGGACTGATCCCGAATTGTTTAATTCAAGAAATTGAAGATAAACCAATCGGGACTTTGATTATTTCGGAGTGAATAATGACCATCTATTCCTTATCAACACTTGAAGAAATTGAAGCAAAATATCTTGCACCTTATGGAGTAAAAAGTAACCAATCCAAAGGTAGGCTTTATCCAGATAAAGAACCAGAGTACCGAACGAAATTCCAAAGAGACCGTGATCGCATCATTCATACATCTGCCTTTAGAAGACTTGAATATAAAACCCAGGTTTTTATCAATTACGAAGGTGACCACTATCGCACAAGATTAACACACACATTAGAAGTGACCCAAATTGGTCGGTCCATCGCCCGGGCTCTAGGAGTAAATGAGGATCTTGTAGAAGCGATCTGTTTAGCTCATGATCTTGGTCACCCGCCTTTTGGGCATTCGGGCGAAACAACTTTAAATCGATTGCTAACAGACCAAGGAGGATTCGACCACAACAAACAATCTTATCGGGTCGTTACTAAATTGGAAAATCGATATCCTAATTTCCCGGGATTAAATTTAAGTTGGGAAGTGCTTGAAGGAATTGTGAAACATGAATCAGAATATGATGTATCAGATGCGAAAGATTTTGACCCCGATTTAAGGGGCAATATCGAAACCCAAATTGCCAATGTGGCGGATGAATTGGCTTACACTGCCCATGATTTAGATGATGGCTTAAGATCAAGAATGATCACACCGCAAATGTTAACGGGAATTGAGTTATGGGAAATTCTTATAGCTAACGTTCAATGGCAAGGTGGAGATTTGAATGATCTCACCCGTCATACGATGATACGTAGGTTAATTGGGATGGAAATTGATGATGTGTTATCTCACACAAACGAAATGATAAAGAATCATTCCTTACAATCCCCTTTGGATGTACAAAAATTATCGTTCAATATCGTTGGTTTTACTGAAATTATGGCGAGAAGAAATAGAACTTTAAAAGATTTCTTATACAACAATTTATACCGACACTATCGTGTGCAAAGAATGTCCTTCAAAGCGGATAAGATTTTAACAGATTTATTCGAAACATATATGAAAGAACATACTACCTTGCCAAACCATGTTCAGGACAAATTTGAATCTAATATTCCGGAACGGGTTGTTTGTGATTACATTGCAGGTATGACAGACCGCTTCGCAATCGAAGAACACCAAAAGCTATTTGATCCAACATTACTACCATGATAAAATCATAACCCTTGCAACCTTGGTAACAAGTTATATCAAGAAATAAATTTAGGATGGTGTTTTCATGACCGAAGTTTCATATCTAACCGCAGAAGGTTTAGAAAAATTACAGAAAGAGTTAAAGAATTTAAAAACCACTGTTCGTAATGAATTATCTGCGCGATTACGAGCTGCTATCCAAATGGGAGATCTGTCTGAAAATGCTGATTATATTCAAGCTAAAGAAGAACAGGCTTTTATTGAGGGAAGAATTTTAGAATTGGAAAACCTGTTGAGCAATGTTAAAATCATTGAAGAAAAAGGCAGAAAAGATGGAAAAGTTGATATAGGATCAACAGTTACAGTTAAAGAAGGAGATTTTCCTGAAGAGACTTATTATCTTGTAGGTCCAAAAGAAGCTGATCCGATCAATGGAAAAATTTCATATGAATCCCCAATTGGCAAATCACTGCTAAAAAAGAAAATTGGTGATGAAGTCCAGGTTGACACGCCTGGTGGCAAATTGAAATTGAAAATTTTAAAAGTAAGTTAAATAAAATGGGAGGGCCTAAACCCTCCCATTTTTATTATTAATTACTTCTTATTTCGGCCAGATAGCTAATTCTAAAGTTAATCGATCAAAGAAACTATTTTCAGGTAAAGCTCCCTGACCATAATTCATATCAACTACACGTGCTTCCAAAACCAAAGTTGCAGTCTCTAAGTATATTCTTCCACCAGGTTCTAATAAAATTGGTTCACCTTTAGAAGCTAACCGACTGGCTATTGCCCCATCTTCAAAAGCGTGTTGACTCATTAACACTTTGGTCACTGTTTGAATATCGTTCTTATCAAAAAGCCATACTTCAAAAGCAGTAATTTTTTTAGGATCGCCGACACCAATTGTTTCTGAAATTCCAACACCACATTCACCTAAAAATTCACCGGAGGGAGAGTCGATACTAAATGAATCGTCAAATAGGTCATCACCAGCAACGAAGGTGCTCATAAATTGAGTGATCGGAATATCCTGATCTGGAGCAGAGAATTCTTGCTCATCTGGTTGAAAATCATCCTGGTCTGTTGAAGTTAGAGGCCGTACACGCTCAGGCGTAGTCGTTCCATTTTTCTTTCGCAAGAAAAAGATGTAGACCAATGCTGCTCCAATTAATAAAGTAACACCACAGAGAGCACCTACCAGAACGAAGAGATTGAACCCGGATTTCTTTTCTCCATCAACTGCCTCATCTCCAGGAACTGCAGCTTCTTCTGCTGGTTCATCCACGATCGGTTTATCTTCCCCTTCAACAGGTATCATATCACTTGGTTGTTCCATCGCTGCTATGCCCAAAGCTGTCTTAAATTGCGCAATGTCAGTATCAGAAAGTCCACAATCTCCAGGTAGTAAATTGTTTAGCTTTTCTTCACTAACCGGACCTAATCCTTCAAGCCGATCTTTCGCCTGTAATGAGTTTCCAGTTCTCATAAAGGAGTGAATTGACATGCAGAAATAATCATCCTGTAAATCAGCTCTCAAGTATGAGGGATCTGCATCAGTCCATTTGACGGGCATCAATCCCCACCCTAAGATTGGCAAACCAATAATTAATCCAATGAGAAACCCTATTCCAGCGGTAATCAGGGGATTTTTTAAGTAATCTTGGAATTTATCCATTTTTCTGCTCCTGGTGATATGTCTTTACTGGATTGTTACAATTTAGATTTTAGAACAAAACGTCTAAATATGCAACAATTCCAAACTTATATTCCATTAGTTGCAGAATTTATGCCAATTCTTCTTTTTCACCTTTTAATATTTCGGATTGCAAGAAAATCTTGTTACATTTCAAACATTGCAAATCACGTTTATTAAGCACTACTAATGTTCCTGAACAACTAGGACATGGTTCTGAAACAGGTTGTTTCCAGGATGTAAATTGACATTCGGGATAATTGGAACATCCATAAAAGATGCGGCCTTTTCTGGTTCTCCTAATAACAATCTCACCTGATTCACAATCCGGACATTTGACTCCAATTTTTTCCAAAATTGGTTCTGTATATCTACAGGTGGGGAAATTACTACAACTAATAAATTTTCCGAATCTTCCAAACCGGATAACAAGATCATGACCACATTTTGGACACTCCCGACCAACTTTTTCCAGTTCAGTTTTTGTTTCTGGCATTTCTTTCTTGGCACGTTCCAAATGAACAGAGAAGTCTTTGTAGAAATCATTAATAACTGAATTCCAGACTCTTTCACCAGTAGCAACCTGGTCAAAAGCGGTTTCCATTGAAGCTGTGAAACCAGTATCAACAACTTCGTTAAAATGGCTTACAAGCAAATCATTAACAATCATCCCTGTTTCGGTCGGGATCAATCGTTTCTTTTCTCTGTCAACATACCCTCTTTCTTGAATAGTTGAGAGGATTGGAGCATAAGTTGATGGCCGTCCAATTCCAAATTCTTCAAGTACTTGCACAAGTGAAGCTTCAGTGTATCTGGGGGGAGGTGCTGTAAAATGTTGTTCTGGGATCAATCGGATGAGGTGTTGTTTTTGGCCATCTGCGATATTTGAAGGAAATATAACACCTGTATCATTGCCATTGGCTTTATCTTCATCTTTCGCTTCCTCATAAACAACAAGGAAACCAGCAAATTTAAGAATTGAACCGGAAGCTCTAAATTCATACTTGTTTACTTTACCTACAGCTTGAACTTCAACTGAGACAGTGTCATAAACAGCAGCTTCCATTTGAGAGGCTACAAATCTCTTCCAAATCAATTGATAAAGCTTGAATTGATCACCTTTGACAAATTTTTTAATTTCCTCTGGTGTCCGCAATACAGAAGTAGGTCTTACAGCTTCATGAGCCTCTTGTGCTTTTGCGACCCTAGTTTTATGCTGAGGTATCGATTTTGGAACATAATCGTTGCCAAATTTTGTTTTTAAATAGTCACGGACTTCTTTTTGTGCTATATCAGAAATATTAGTGGAGTCTGTTCTCATATAGGTAATTAAACCAGTAGATCCAGCTTCTCCAACATCCAGACCCTCATATAATTGTTGAGCTAAAGCCATCGTTCGTCTTGCAGTAAACCCAAGTCGTCTGGAAGCTTCCTGTTGAAGTGTACTGGTTATAAATGGAGCAGGAGCTTTTCTTTTTCGTTCTCCTCGCTTTACTTTGGTAATGAAGTAATCAGCTTGCTCTAAATCATCTAAGTAACTATGCGCAATTTCTTTATTTGCTAATGTCGCTTCTTCACCATTGATTTTATTTAATTTAGCCACATATGTTTTCTTAGCATTTTCTGGGCGTAATTCAGCTTCAATTGACCAATATTCTTCTTGAATAAAGTCCTCAATCTCACGTTCCCGCTCAACAATCAACCGTAATGCTACTGATTGAACTCTCCCAGCTGATAATCGGCTTCTAACCTTTTGCCACAGTAATGGACTTAAGTTATATCCAACCAGGCGATCTAAAACCCTTCTTGCTTGTTGAGCTTTCACTAAATCCATATTCACACTTCTAGGATGGCTGAATGCTTCTTCAATGGCAGGTTTAGTAATTTCATGAAAAACAACCCTTTTGGTGCGTTCATCTTCGATTTCGGTTGCTTCCATCAAATGCCAGGCAATTGCTTCCCCTTCACGATCAGGATCAGTTGCTAGATATATTTTTTCTGCTGTTTTGGCAAGTTGTTTTAATTCCTTCACAATCGGTCTTTTCTCGTTGGGGACTCGATATTTAGGAGAAAAATTATTTTCGACATCCACTGATAATTCAGAACGTAGTAAGTCTCTAACATGTCCTACGGATGCTTTAACAATGTATTCTTTTCCTAGGAAACGCTGGACAGTTTTCGCTTTAGCTGGAGATTCCACAATAACTAATTTTCCACTTCGTTTTGGTTCTTTCTTTTCTAAAATTGGTGGTGGCAGTAATTCATGCTCTGCTGTTCTCCCTGTACGATAAATTGTAGTCCCACAAACAGAACAAACTCCCTTTGTAACGGGAGCTCCAATTTTATTATATGAAGCTACAGGATTTTCTATTTCTCGTTTTGTTCGGCATTTTACACAATAAGCTTCCAAAACATCTCCTCCTACAAATAATTCAACATATTATTATCTGTCAAATATTTCACTAAATTTTTTATTTCCTGTGATTTTTTCCTATCACAAACCAATAATACGTTTTCGTTTTCAACAATGACCAGATCATTCACACCCATTGTTACAATAAGTCGCTCGTTAGCACGTGAGTATACCAAAGTATTGTTCGTTTCAAAAAATAAACCATTTTTCAATAAACGAAGATTACCATTTTCATCTTTTTCAAGAACATCAAATAATGATTCCCAGCTACCTACATCAAACCATCCCAGATTAGATACAGGTAAAACAAGAACATTTTCAGCATTTTCCATAATACCGTAATCAATTGTTTGCGGAATTATCTTACCCCAAATTTGGTTGATTTCTTTCTTAATGCTTTCCTTTTCCAAGGAGTTGTTGATTTCTTCTAAAATTCCATACAATTCAGGCATTTGCTTTTGAAATTCCCTTAGGATTGAATTCACATGCCAAATAAACATTCCTGAATTCCAATCGTATCCACCTGATGCGAACATGAAATTTGCATTTGCTGTGTCAGGTTTTTCAATGAACTTTTTTACCTTAAAACCCCATTTATCGCCAAATAATTTTATTGGATCACCTTTTTGAATGTAACCATAACCTGTTGCCGCGTAGGTTGGTTGTATTCCTAAAGTTATTAAATAATTTTCATTTGCAGCTAAATAACTGGATTTCAATAAATTTTGAAATTCTTCAATATTTTTTATGAAATGATCAGCCGTTAGAACACAAATAACTGCTTCAGGATCAATTCTTTTTATGTATGTTGCTGCATATCCAACGACAGATGCTGTACCTTTGGGAAATGGTTCAATCAGGAAATTTTCTAAAGGGATTTGTGGAGTTTGTTCTGCAAGCAGATTCGCTTGCTCTGCAATTGTTACAATGAAAATGCGTTCTGGAGGAAATAGTCCTTCCAATCTTTTAACAGCAATTTGAAACAAAGTATCATCTCCAATGATACTTACCATTTGTTTTGGTGTTTTTCTTTTTGATAATGGCCATAACCTGGTTCCACCACCACCAGCCATTATGACTGCATAATAATGATCAAAATTCTTCATTATTTATACTCCCCTCGTTTTTCCCTAACACTAATATATTTCATTCCACCGACTTGTTTTGCCATTCCTTTCAATTCCATCATGGTTAAACAGGATGAAACCTGAGAAATAGGCAATTCGGTCTGGTTGGTTATTTCGTCAACATGCAATGGCTCGTCGGAAAGAAGATTTAGAATTTTTTCTTCAAATGAATCCGCGGGGTTTGCTTTGCGAATAGATTTGTGTTCTTGTATTAGTTCGACTTGCAGATCCTCAAGAACATCTTGGATATCTAATAATGGTTTAGCGCCTTGTTGAATAAGTCTGTTCGTTCCTTTGCTTTGCACATTGTAAATACTTCCAGGAACTGCATATACATTTCTTCCTTGATTATTTGCGAAATCTGCGGTGATAAGTGCACCACTCGTCTGACCGGCCTCAATCACAATTGTAGCTCTGGACAAACCAGAAATTATTCTATTTCTGGGGGGAAAATTACTGGCTTCTGGTGCTGTCCCTGGAGCATAATCACTTACGATTGCACCAGATTTGATTATCTCTTCGGCTAGATTTCTATGTTCAGCGGGGTATATTCGATCAACACCACTTCCCAAAACAGCAATTGTTCTACCACCGCCATCTATTGCAGCCTTGTGGGCAATTCCATCAATTCCTCTAGCCAGTCCGCTGATAATTGTAATTTTATGATCTGCCAGGACTCTTGAGAATTCTTGTGCAACTTGTCTTCCATAATGTGTTACTTTTCGTGTGCCAACGATTGCAACTGACCACTCATCTTCTAAAGATAGTTCACCTTTTATATATAAAACAGGTGGCGGTTGATCAATTTCTTTAAGATATCTAGGATAATTTTCTTCATCACTAATCAGGATTTGTATTCCGGAAGATTGGATCCTTTCAACGTACTTGTTTAAATCAAAATCTTTTCTTAGTTGAAGGATTCTCTCACAAACTTTTTCTGATAAACCGGCAGCTCGTAAATCTGCAAATGGAGCATACCATGCAAGTTCTAAATCACCAAAATACTCTTTGATTGATTGAAATCTTACAGAACCAATACCTTTTATTAAATTAAATCCAACCCAATAAACCTTTGGATCCATCCAATTTCCTAATTGTAATAATCTAATGGTGTAATGATCATAGTCCTATTTTCTATATCAATTTTTTTGATTAAATCTAATAACGCAGGAATTAATAATTCTTTCTGGTCATTACTCTTAATCAGATAAACATCATTAGCACCAGTTTCTAAAATACTCTGTAAAATACCAATTTCATTACCCTGGGGGTCAAAAACTTGCAAGCCAATTAATTGATGATGATAATATTCACCTTCAGGTAATGTAGGTAATTCTTGGGAATCAACATATACATATTGACTCTTAAAAACTTCAATTTCATCAATGGAAGTGAACTCTTCAAACTGAAAAATCAATCCTTTTGAATGTTCTTTTACCGACTGAATAATAACTGGCAACTTTGATTCACCAAGGAATACCTTTTTACCTTTTTTAAGACGCTCAGGAAAATCTGTAATTACATAAAAAATAATTTCACCATCTAATCCATGTGGCTTCCCTAACCTGCCAATAGTCAAATAGACAGGCTCGCCTGTATTGGGCGAGCCTGTGCCATTTTTATCAGGTTCAGACAGCCCCTGACGAGTTCTTTTCATCTGGGTTCAACCACATCTAAGGAAGCTTGTTTTCCTTCACGTGCAGCAGCAACCCTTAATAACACTCGCATTGAATTAGCAACCCGTCCACCCTTGCCAATAACCCTTCCCATATCTTCTTTGGCTACCCGCAATTCTATCCGGGTTCTTGAACCTCCACGGTCACATGAAACGTCAACCTGGGTTGGATCATCGACTAATGATCGAGCAATGTATTCTATTAATTCTTTCACGGCCGCTTCCTTTCTAATAGCTATTAATTAGCTCTAGTATTTCTTGATTAAGCCGGATTCGTTTTCTGATTGGCGTTGTGTTTGGCATAGATTTTTTCAGCTTGCGCCGCCAAATCCTCGAGCGAATCACCTTTCTTAAATTTCTCGAATCTTTCCATCAAACCAACCGTTTTAAATATTTGGCTTACTGAGTCACTTGGCTGCGCGCCTTTACTTAACCAATCAAAAACTCGGTCTTCTTTTACATTGATGGTTGCGGGTTCAGTCCTTGGATTGTAAAAACCCAAAATCTCCAAAAACCGACCATCACGTGGGCTTTCTTTATCAGCCGCAATAATTCTATAAGTTGGTTGCCCTTTTAGTCCTTGTCTTCGCAATCGAATCCTTACCATCGATTTTCTCCTGTCTTTTTATATTATAAATTTTGATAATCTGCTTGAAAATCTGATTCTGAGAGGAAACGTTGAAGGGACGTTTTTAGAATCATTCTCTCAATAAGACTAACCGAATAAACGAGGTAAACCACGCCCTCCGGATTTTTGAAATGTTTTCATAAGTTTCTTTATATCACGATATTGTTTAATTAGTCTATTAACATCTTGTACGTCTGTTCCAGACCCAGAAGCAATTCTCCGTCTTCGTGATGCATTAAGTATATCCGGAGATCTTCTTTCACGTAATGTCATTGAGTTAATAATTGCTTCGGTTTGTTTCAATTGTTTTTCGGCATCATTTGGATTCACAGTCTTTGCCATCTGCCCTAAATTACCTGGCATCATTTCCAGGATTTGGGAAATGGAACCCATTTTCTTTATTTGCTTTAATTGTTGGAGAAAATCATCTAACGAAAATTCTCCACTCATCATTTTTTGAGCTTGTTTTTGAGCTTCATTTTGGTCAAAAGCCTGCTCAGCTTTTTCGATTAGCCCAATCACGTCCCCCATTCCCAATATTCTGGAAGCAAGTCTGCCTGGATCAAAAGCTTCCATGGCATCAATCCCTTCACCAGTACTGAGGAATTTTATAGGAACTCCGGTAACACTTCTAATGGAGATAGCTGCTCCACCTCTTGCATCACCATCAATTTTTGTAAGCACCAAACCGGTAATCGATACAGTGTCGCGGAAACCTTCCGCAATGTGGAGAGCTTCTTGTCCAATCATAGAGTCGACAACTAACAAAATTTCTGTTGTTTTAACTTTGCTTTGAATCGCTCGCAGTTCATCCATTAAAGATTGATCTAACTGCGACCTGCCAGCCGTGTCGATTATTACAACTGTAAAACCACCTTTTTTGGCGTAATCAAAAGCATGCGCACTGACTTCTGGTGGTTTTTTTCCATCTTCTGTAAAAACAGGAACATCGATTCTTTCGCCTAAAGTTTGCAATTGCTTTATTGCAGCAGGACGATAAGGATCGGCAGCAACCATCAGAACTCTTTCGCCTTGTGAACGTAGTTTTTTAGCAAGTTTTGCTGAAGCAGTTGTTTTACCTGAACCCTGTAAGCCAACCATCATAATAACGTAAGGCTTTTCACCAGTCAGGTTGATTCGTGCGGGTTCGCCAAGAGTTTTTATCAATTCTTCGTTGACAATTTTTATTACTTGTTGTCCAGGATTTAATGCTTTAGAAACTTCGTGACCAATCGCCCGTTCCCGAACTTGATTGGCAAATTTTTTGGCGACACTAAAGTGAACATCTGCCTCTAATAATGCTAAGCGAACTTCACGCATAACATTATCAACATCGCCTTCAGACAATTTTCCACGGCGACGGAGTTCTTTGAATATTCCTTCTAATCTTCCTGTTAAATTCTCAAACATATATTACAATCTGCATTAAACCTTAAACCAGCGTGCACGATTTTAGCGTGTTCACGAATTTTGGTCAAGGAATTCTATCACAGGTTAATTACCGAAATTGGATTCACTCTATTTCAAACTTCTAAAAGTTTCGCAACTAATCTAACCCATGAGTGTTTCTCCTTTTGGAATTTTTTGAATTTTTTAGATTTTTACTTGAAATGGAGAAGTTATGTCAAAAATTGCAATAGTCACAGATAGCACTGCGTATATTCCTAAAGATGTTGGAGCGGATTTTGATATTCACATTGCTCCATTACAATTAATTTGGGGGGAAGAACAATTTCGTGATGGTGTCGATATGCAACCCGTTCAGTTTTATGAAAAACTACAGACTGCCGAAATAATGCCATCTACATCACAGGTAACTCCGGGCACATTCAAAGAGATTTACAAAGAATTATCCAGTCAAGGTTACGAAATTTTTTCAATTCACATTTCTTCAAAATTATCTGGGACTATTGATTCTGCCTTGCAAGCCAAGGCAATGTTAGATCTAAAAAACATTGAGATTTTTGATTCACTGACAGCGGGCATGGGTTTAGGCTTCCAGGTTTTAACTGTTGCCAGAGCAGCCTCAAATGGGGCTACCTTGAAAGAATGTTTAAAAATTGCAGAAAAAACACGCGAAAAGACTGGTGTTTTACTTACGGTTAAGACCTTAGAATTTCTCCACCGAGGTGGCAGAATTGGCGGCGCACAAGCTTTTCTTGGAACAATGTTGAACCTGAAACCAATCCTTGAGGTTCGTGGAGGAAAAATTGAACCTGCAGCTAAAGCTCGCACAATGAATAAAGCAATTGATAAAATGATTAATATTCTAAAGGAAAAAGTAGGTGACAATACCCCCGTTAGAATCGCTATCCAACACGCAAATGCCTTTGAAGAAGCTAAAAATTTACAAACAAAAGTAATTAATTCTTTTCCAAAGGATGGAATTGCTGAAATTATGATAGCTGATGTAAGCCCAGTCATTGGAACCCACATTGGACCTGGTGTAGTTGGTGTTTCATTTATGGCTGGGATGTAATGTAAATCAAACCTTAATTTGATAAAAATCCTTGCTTAAACTGACAGAGATCATATGTCAGCATAAACTGCTTTAATTCATTCAAACTTTCCGATAAAATGAATTGGTGAAACATTTTAATCGGAAGGGTTATTGACATGAATCAATTTGAGCACCTTGGAATTCAAGTACCAAACATCTTGTTGCCGAATGAAAGCATAGATTATCAAAAATGGGCGGTAATTGCCTGTGACCAATTCACATCTCAGCCAGAATATTGGCATGATGTTGAGAATTTTGTGGATGGTGCACCGTCAACTCTCAACATGATCTTGCCGGAAGTTTACTTAGAAGGTGAAGATGAAGAAATTCGGATTGAAAAAACAAAAAGAACAATGATCGACTATCTCAATAAAGGGGTCTTTAGAGAATTTCAAGGTTTTATTTTAGTTGAAAGGTTTGTGTCCGGTAGATCAAGACATGGCATTATGATGGCACTCGATCTGGAAAAATATGATTTTTCACAAGGTTCACAAACACTAATTAGAGCAACAGAGGGCACTATTATTGATAGGTTACCCCCCAGAATAAGAATTCGGGAAGGGGCCAAACTTGAATTCCCACACATTTTGGTTCTTATTGATGACCCTGACCAGACAGTAATTGAACCCTTCCTTGAGGAAAAATATCGATTACAAAAATTATATGACTTTGAATTAATGAAAAATAGTGGTCATTTATCCGGATATGGAATTTCCAAAACGGAAGATATTTCAAGAATAAAAATAGCCTTGGAAAAATTAGCAGATCCGGATTCTTTTAGATCTAATTACGATTTGCAACACAATTTTGGTGTACTATTGTTCGCAATGGGGGATGGAAATCATTCATTGGCAACTGCAAAATCTATTTGGGAAAGAATAAAACCGGAAGTGGGTATGGATCATCCCGCACGCTATGCACTGGTTGAAATTGAAAATATTCATGACCAAGGTCTGGAATTTGAACCCATCCATAGAGTATTATTCAATTTGAAAGAAAATATCGAGGATAAAATGAAACTTTTCTGGCAAAATCACTTTAATCTTGAAACCTTTTCTTCTCCAGAAAAAATGATCGAAGCGGTTGATCAACAGGAAGGTGAAACCCACAAATTTGGATTCATTATTAACTCTTCTTATAATGTTGTGGAAATTGATGAAGTCTCATCAAACCTTCCGGTAGGAACATTACAGTCATTCCTTGATAAATTCATTCTGGATAAAGGTGCAGAGAAAATTGATTATGTCCATGGAAGCGAAGTCACCTGTAAACTCGGTGCGTCTAATGGAAATTGCGGTTTTTATCTTCCGTCTATGGAGAAAAATCAATTATTTAAGACTGTAATTCTCGATGGTGCCCTGCCCCGTAAGACTTTTTCTATGGGTGAAGCATTTGAGAAACGTTTTTATATGGAAGGTCGAAAAATTGCTCTCTGAAGCGATGCACCAACCACCAAATTAAGTTGATAGAATCAAAACAAACAATATTGAAATCAAATTTCAAAAAGGGATGCGTAAAGCATCCTTTTATTGGATATAATAATGTGAATCATGAAAATAAATAATTACAAATTCTTTGAAAATCCTCTCCCCCCTGAAGAAGTACATTTTATAGAATTAAAAGTTGAACCCTGGGAGGATAATAATCGCCTAAAGATTTTTGTTTCAATCTCAGAATTTTCATCACCACCAAATTTAAATTTTTTTATCACCGATGAGAAAAGAACACTCCTATCTGAAGTAACATTGATTGAAAATATAGACAAAGAATTTGTCTTCACAATGCATTTGAGACATTATTCGGATCAAAAAGAATTAATTCTAAATGGCGAAATTTTTTATCCAGATGATATTGGCATCGTAAATAGAAAAACAGTTCCTTTTACAATATAATCCTTGTTATGAAGCAATTCAATCAGATTATTCTCATAATCTCTATTGTTGTTATTTCAATTGTCTTGTCTGGTTGTTCATTAAGTGAAGATCAGGGTTCAGACCAAATTTTTACATCAGAGAATTTACATAAAACAGAAATCTTGAATTTGGAATTGGCAACCCCAAATCCATCCAAAACATCACCTGTAATAAAAGATTTAACAAAAACTCCTGTAAACAATAAAACAGAAGATCAAAAACCATCTCCGGTTGATAAAAATGAAACTTCTATCAACGTAGACCAATATTCCTTAACAATTTCCTCCCCGCTACAAGGGATTTCTATAGAAGAATTAAATGAAATCACCTCAAACCCTTTTGTATTCTTAGGTGCTGGTAAAGATGAGGGACATCACGGCACAGATTTTTCATTCTATCAATACAAATCTTTTGATCAAATTGAACAACTTCCGGTCTTGGCTGTATTTTCGGGTGAAGTTACATCAGTCGGAGAAAATCGTCCACCTTATGGAAATATGCTTATCATCGAAACACCTTTAGAAAACTTTTCAGACGATTTCCAATCCGAATTCGTCAAAATTGAAAATTTCAACAATTTACCAAATTACACCAATTTGAATTGCCCGAATTATTCCTCACAGACTACAAAAATAGAATTGGATTCTTTATCCATCTACACTTTGTACGCACACTTATATGAAGTTCCTGAATTCGAATTAAGTCAGCATGTTGTTGTTGGAAATCCAATTGGTGAAGTGGGTAATTCTGGATTATCTGGAAATCCACACTTGCATTTGGAGTTTAGAATTGGACCTTCGAATTTTGAATTCGATGAAATGGCACATTATGAAAACAACGCAACCTTGAAGGAAATGGAAAATTACTGTCTTTGGCGCGTGTCTGGATTTTTTTACCAGGTTGATCCTATGAAGATTTTTGAAAATTACTTACAAAATCGTTAATTTTGGTTTTACTGTACAAAAATTTTAAATGTTACAATCAGAATAATTACAGGTTTCCAAATTACAAAAAGACTTTCTATGAGTGAAAAAAATCCCCCAGTTGGAAATAGAAACACAATATGGATCATATTAGCAATAATTAATTTGATTCTGATTGTAATTTTCTTTTCTGATCAACAAAAAATTGCATCAAAAGATGGGGCTACTCCATTCGTATCGTCAACAAATGAATCTTCTTGTACACCCGAGCTAGATCAATTGGTCATTAATCAGCAACCAACAATTACAAATTCTCCAATAAGTGAATCTAAGGTTAGAGATGAATTCTTGATTATTTTATCCATGAATGTCGATCAAAAATCAAGTCTCTTTATCTATAACCCACTACAATCATTTTTTATACCGATCTTCAATGATAATTATGAAAGAATCCATCCTTCCTTAAGTAACGATCAGAATAAACTTGCTTACAGCGCTAAAAAGAATGGTTACTGGGATATTTTTATCCTTGATATAAATACGGGAGATGAAATCAGAATTACTGACACTCCTGAATATGAAGGAGCACCATCATGGTCTCCTGATAACCAATATCTGGCTTATGAAACATACAAATTTGGAAATTTAGATATATTTATTCAGGATATCAACGATTTATCCGCACGACCCATTGAATTAACCACCGATAAAAATGCACAATTTTCACCAGCATGGAACCCTAAGGGGGAAGAAATAGCCTTTGTTTCGACTCAAGATGGTGATGAAGAAATCTACTTAGCCAAATTAAATACTTTAGAAAATCGTTTTGATAAAATAACGGATCGTCCTAACCTGGCAGATCTTAATCCTGAATGGTCATTAGATGGTGAAAAATTATTCTGGACGAGTGAAGTAAACGGTTTTCCAATAATCTTAAATTCTCCACGTGTTGACAAATACAATGCAATTTCCGAAGTAACAATTGGTACGGATATCACCTTTTCAAAAAATGTATTTTCGTTTATTCAAAGTGAGGCGAATCAAAATTTTCTGGTTATCAAAGACATCATCACAAATGAATTATCGTATCCCTATATAAAATTACCTGGAAATGTTCACGGAATTGTTCAATTATCATCATTTAGTGAAAAAGATTTTTTAATTAATAGTTTGAATGAAAATCCAAAATTGACCATTAACCAAGATACAAATCTACTCATAAAATCTAGATTTCAATTGGTGAAAGTAAATGATCTAGAACTTGATACCCATTTTCTTCACGAAAACGTATTAAACCCCTTTAACCAATTTCGATCCATAATTTCTGATAAAACCGGTTGGGATTTTCTATACCAATTAGATAAAACGTATATCCCCTTGACAGAACCTTCAGCACCGGGAATGGTAGAGGAATGGCTTTTTTCAGGTAGGGCATTTGAATTCAATCCACTTTCCACCCATGCCGGATTAGTTGTCACCATAAAAGAAGAACGCAGCGGTCAAACCTTTTGGCGCGTACTGATCAAGACCCGTTATCAGGATGGATCACAAGGATTACCAATACGACAAATGCCTTTTGATTTAGCATCCCGTTATAATAATGATCCACAAACATATGAAACTGGTGGAAAAAAAATATCAATTCCAGAAGGATATTGGGTTGATATCACTGAAATTGGACAAAGCCTGCAATGGGAGCGTGTTCCTGGGTTAGGAAACTGGCAAAGATATTTTGAAGCTACACGTTTTAATCAATTTGTGTATACTGAAGGATTAGATTGGCAAACAGCCATGAAGCAAATTTATCCATTTGAAGCATTAAAAACTCCGTCTCCATTGCCTACTAATTCTTTAACGCCAACAAACAGTCCTACCATTCGTTACTTCCGATCACCAACGATTATTGTTTCACCAACAGAAACGCTTGTACCCACCTATCGACCCACCTGGACTCCGAATCCATAATATGAAAAAGAATTTCTCGTTTTTATTTTGGTTATTATCATTATTAGGGTTAGTTTTGGTGTTAGTAATGAACCCTGCCAAAGAAATAGATGTAGTAATGGGTGAAGACTCAGTGCTCCCTTTGAATAATGAGGTTTCAATAAAAGTAGAAGCTTCGGAAAAAATGGATGAAGTTATTATTCATAAGGAAAATTCTGACTTACAGTTGGGAGAGGAACCTGTCTCTTTGGTTTTTCCTTTGCCTGGAGATGCACCCATATCACTTTGGCGACCACCATTATATCCAACTCCGTGGGCACTGACCCCAAATGACCATTTTTTCTTTACTAGACCGATTGCAGCTGATGAAATAAATTGGCCATTAGCAAATTATCGTTTTGGTTACTTTTTTCCAGACTCGGACATCATTCACACCGGAATAGATATAACCGCCAAAAGAGGGACTCCAGTGATTGCCGCTGCACCAGGTAAAGTAATTTGGGTCGGTTATGGATTGTATTATGGCAGGTATAATGAAGAAGACCCTTACGGGTTGGCGGTCACAATTGAGCATGATTTTGGTTATGGTGACAAGAAATTAATGACTGTTTATGGCCACATGGATCGCATCGATGTTGAAAAAGACCAACGAGTTGAGGCAGGAACACAATTAGGCATTGTGGGTAATACCGGTAATACTACTGGCCCCCATTTACACTTCGAAGTAAGAGTGGAGACAAACAGCTATTTCCGTACAAGAAACCCGGAATTATGGTTGTCACCACCTCAAGGTTGGGGGGTATTAGTCGGACAAATAAAAGATTCAACCCACCAATATGTAAATTTGAAAGAGGTTTACATTCGAAATAAGGAAACAAACCAAAGCTGGATGGTTCTTACATACGCAACCAATAATATTAATCGAGATGAATATTACAAAGAAAATTTCGTGTTGAGTGATTTACCCGCAGGTGATTATCTTGTATCATTTACATATGATGGTGATTTATATAAAAATGAGATAACTATCTATCCAGGGGCAATTTCCTATTTTTCATTTATTGAAAATTTTGGTTTTTCACATAAAGTCCCCACTCATCAAACACCTGAAGAATGGAATGAGATTGTTTTACCAGAGGTAATTGTTCCCTAAAATTTGACTTGCCCTTGACAGAAAGTAGGGTTTGAATAGAAAATCAATACAAAGACAACAAAAAGGAGTGTTTGATAATTTGGAGGTATCAATGAACATGAAAATTCGTAAGATCAGTTTAGGGATCTTGATGGTATTTGTTTTATCTTTATTATTAGGTGGATGCAAACCTGCAGAACCAGTTGAACCAACATTAGATGCTAATGTAATTTTTACACAAGCAGCAGAGACGGTTGCAGCTCAATTAACACGAACTGCACTGAGTCAGCCGACGGCAACTCCCACAACCCAACCAACAGCAACAGCTACTGCAACCAAAGCTGCACCAACAGCTACACCAGATTCAGAGGAAACGGATTCATCCTCGGCTAATCCAACTTCTCCATCAACTGGTGAAACCACACCAAACCCCAATAAAATGGTTTTTGTGGCGGATGTAACCATCCCAGATGGCCAAGTTATCCCATCAGGTTCAAAGTTCGTAAAAACCTGGAAAATTCGCAACACAGGGACTACAACTTGGACAGCCAATTACAGAGTTCGTTTATGGGCTGGAGAACGTTTTGGTGCCCCTGCTTCTTTCTTGTTAGGACAAGAAGTTAAACCAAATACAGAGGTTGATATTTCTATTGAATTCACTGCTCCTATTCAAATTGGTGAGTATACCTCTCACTGGATCCTCTCGGATGAAACAGAAGCAAATTTTGGAAATACTTTCTATGTGAATTTTGTGGTAGGCGTACCAGCTTCGCCAACCAACACACAAGCACCACCTACAAACACCCCTACCAAAGAAGTTGAAGCAACAGCAACACCATAATTCAAATGTCAGTAGTTTCCAGTCTAGTTTTAAGAAATTTGAAAGAAGAAATAAAAACCGAGGCTTATAACCTCGGTTTTTCTCATATCGGTTTCACAACTCCAGAAAAACCACCTCATTTTGAAACATACTTAAATTGGGTTGAGAATGGATTTGCAGCAGACATGCAATACCTAAAAAGAAAGGATGCGATTGCAAAGCGTGAAAATCCATCATTGATTCTGCAAGTTTGTAAATCAATCATCGTTTTCGCTCTGCCTTACACACCATCTCAACCACAAAATACTTCAGATCCAAAAATTGCCAGTTATGCGCTTGGACCCGATTACCACCAGGTTATTCCAAGTTTATTGGAGAAAATTATCGAGCTAATCAAAATAAGAATTAACTGGGATCAATTGATTTACAAAATTTATACGGATACAGGTCCAATTCTGGAAAAGGAATTTGCCCAAAAAGCTGGATTAGGATGGATAGGAAAAAATTCATGCCTTATAACGCCTGACGTAGGTTCGTATATTTTTCTTTCCGAAATACTCATCAATATTGAATTCGATTCTGACTCTATTTTCGAAACAGATCATTGTGGGACCTGCACCAGATGCATTGAAGCTTGTCCGACTGCATGTATTCTTCCTAATCGGACAATAGATTCAAATAAATGTATTTCCTATTTAACGATTGAAAGTCGAAAATCAATATCAGAAGAATATAGAAAAGCCGTGAATGACTGGATATTTGGCTGTGATATTTGTCAACAAGTTTGCCCTTGGAATATTCGCTTTGCTAAAACGCCTCAGCCGAATTATTTTAAAATTCAGGAAAATATTAAATCAATTGAGTTTTCAAGTGCGTTACAGTTGGAAAAACATCAATTCAAAAAAGAATTTGAAAATTCACCGATTTTAAGAACAAAATATGAAGGTTTTATTAGAAATTTCCTAATTTATGCCAATAATCATTGGCATCCGGATTATGTCAATCCTATTACTGAATTTAAGGATTTTTCAGATGATCCTGAATTACGAAATCTGGCAAAGTGGGTGTTAGATCAAAATGGCGTGAATTTTTGATTTTTTAAAATTCTACTAATAAATAATGCCCCTCACGAAATTGAGGGGCATTATCTCGATCATCTAAATTTTATGGTGTGGGTGTCGGTGTAACGGTGGCAGGCAATGTGGGTAATGGAGTCACCAAATTCACCCGAACTTCTAATATTTGTCCAGCAAAAATCTGGTTGGAGTTTTCAAGATCATTGATATCCATAATATCTTCCACCGTGCTGAAGAATTTAACTGCGATTAAATCCAGCGTATCACCAAATTGGACCACATAGGTCAATCTTGAACCTCTTGGTAGATTAGTAGGCCAAGGTGTTGCTGTTGGTAATTCCTGGTTTGGCGCTGGAATGATAATTTTATCACCAGGCTGTATCGGACAGGTACCCGGCTCAAAATTATTGATTGCTAACAATACCATTATGTTTACTTCAAAGGTTTCAGCAATAGTCCAACAATCATCTCCATCTTCCACTGTGTATTCAATTGGACCCGAACGCGTAGGTGTGACAGTAATCGTAGGAGTTTCGGTTGCTGTTGGTGTGATGGTAAAAGTCGCTGTTGGTAGAATTTCTGTTGGTGTGTATGTGGCCGTGGCTGTAGGTGTATCAGAAGCAAATAGACTAAAATTTGATTCGCCCGGCTTCACCAACCAAACAACCAATATGATGATTCCAGCGATAACAAGTAGCAATGCCAGTCCCCAAATGACAAAGGGGAGCATTTGTTGTTTTCTTTTGTATGAGTTTATTAATTTTTTGGGGTCGTCTCTTTTCATAATTAACACCAGTTCCTTTTGGAAACCATAAATTTGCCTCATTGTATTCGTATTTCATTTTTTTTGCAATTACCACATGTTATAATCATAACTATCCTCAAAACGCAAGTAAAACTTTCCAATCCCAAATGGAGGTAATTGAATGGAAATCTCAAGTACTCATTACAAACGCTGTGATGTTATAAAAGTGGATGGTCGTCTCGACAGTGCAAGTGCCCCCGAATTACATGAAGCATTCAACAAATTATTGGAAGATAATCGGTTTCACATTGTGTTCAATATGGAAAATGTTACTTTCATATCCAGTGCAGGGTTACGAGTTTTAATTTCAACCCAAAAGAATTGCCGGCGGTTCAATCGTGGAGAGTTGGTTTTAACAAACATTCCAGAGAATATCATGGCAGCATTAGATCTGGCTGGTTTTACACCACTATTCAAAATTTTCGACAGTGAAGTTGCAGCTGTAGGAAACTTTTAATTTATCTTTGCATGAAAACATTAACTTTTCCTGGTAGTTATTCTAGCCTGGTAAAAATTAGTGAATTCGTTACTCAAGCTGCCAAGCAGTTGGATTTTTCAGATTTTGATTTATACAAAATCGAAACAGCTGTCGATGAGGCATGTTCAAATATTATTGAGCATGCATACGGTCAGGAAAATTTGGGGGATATCGAAATTTCTGTAAAAGTTAATCCAGAGAATTTAACAATTACTTTGACTGATTTTGGAAAACCCTTCGATCCAAAGTATGTCAAAGAACCAAATTTAAGTTCAAATTTGGCTGACCGTGATAATCATGGATTAGGTATTTATATGATGAAACAATGGATGGATGTTGTGGAATTCGATTCTGAAAATGATCGAAATGTTTTAACCTTAATTAAATTTGTAAAGGAATAATTTTGAGTAGGTCTTTGGATTTTGAATCATTTAACGAATGGAAACAATATCTAAAGCTTGGAGAACGCCTTCTTGATCAACCTTCTGTAAAAATGCAATGTGCATTTATATCAGACACCATCAAGGATCTTTTAGACGCAGATGCTCAAGTATGGCTTTCAGAACCATATTTTCCTTTACCAGGTGAACAAGAAGATAATTATCTTCCAAACGCAAGTGTTTCAAAATTGATTAAAAATACATTTGATCAGCAACTGAAACAATTTGAAAAGGGAGATAACACACCCGTCATAGGTTATAACAACAAATTGAAACCAATCCAGTTGGCTATCCCTCTGATTAGCCAGGACAATATGTTAGGCGTACTGGAGGTTAATCGAAAACAAGGACATCCTTTCGATCAAAGAGAAATCAATTTCTTAGAAGGATTTACCGCACATGCTGCTGTATCAATGCAAATTATTCGCCAGGTATCATTAAAAAATTGGCGGATGCAGCAATTATCACTTGTCAGAAAAGTTTCTGAACAAGTGGCAAATGTTCTCGATTTGGATTTATTGTGCGCAAAAATCACTGAATTAATTCAAAGTACTTTTGATTATTATTTTGTTGCAATCTTTATATTGAATGGAAAAACCAGATCTTTAGAACTGAAAGCTTCAAAAAGTGAAATATATATTGATCCTGCAAAATTACCTACAAATATCGACATAAGCGAAGGAATAGTCGGATTTGTAGCAAAAAATGGAAAAGAGTTAATCGCCCCCAATGTCCAGAAAGAAGAATTATTTAAACCTTATGCAAATCTTCCAAACACCCAAAGTGAAGCAACTTTTCCCCTGAAAATTGATAGGAAAACATTAGGTGTCCTTGATATCCAAAGCGATCAACTCAATGCATTCAGTGAAAATGATATTGTGGTCTTAAATGCATTGACTAATTCCATAGCAATTGCTGTTCAAGATGCTGAATTATATGGTTCTTTATCTCAGCGGGCTGAACAAATTTCCATCATTTTTGAAATTAGTCAGGCTATCAATTCCATTTTGGATCTGGATGAATTATTAGAAAAAATCATACAAATTATTCAGATTCGCTTTGGTTTCGATTGTATCCATATATTCACTGTTCATCAGGGGCGAAGAAAAGTTTTTTATCAGGCAGGCACATTACCCCAAAGTAAAGAGCTTATTGAAAAAGATTTTGCTTACGACCTTGACGATGATGGAATTATTTCATGGGTTGCCAAAAATGGGATCATTGCTATTTCAAATGATACCAGTACAGATGAAAGATTTGCAAAACATGTAATCTCAACAGCTAAAACGCAATCTGAATTGGTGATACCGCTTGTCTATGGTGGTGAAATATTAGGGGTACTTGACTTACAAAGCCCAAACAAAAATGCGTTGAATGAGAGAGATTTATTCATTTTTGAAGCTATCGCTTCGACAATTTCGGCAGCACTCCGCAATGCGTTCCTTTATCGTTCTGAACAATGGCGGCATCAGGTAGCGGAATCCTTCCGAAGTGTCATCAGCATGTTATCGTCGAATACAGATTTAGATACTTTACTCAATAATATCCTGGATAAATTGAACAAAAATCTACCTTGTGACGCTTCTGCTATATGGTTGGTTGATAAAAACTACGACAGCCTACAACCTCTTTCTCCAAAAACGCTTGCCTTAACTGCTACCTGGAATATTGAAAAAAATGATTTGATGAATGCAATCACAAAAGAGCCAGAAACTTTTCAATTACTGGAATACGCCCTTAAAAATCCAGAACCAACCATTCGCACTTCAGAAGATCCATTGGGACCATTAGGTTTAGCTTTAGGTTTTCCTGATGATTATTCTTCCATAGCCGCACCATTAATTATTGGTGATCAAACCTTAGGGTTGCTTACCTTAGCTCACCATACTTCAAGAAGATATGGTGATGAAGCAAAATCGATGAGTATGACCTTTGCAAATTATGCTGCTGTTGCAATTCAGAATACATCACTTTTCGCTGAAGCACAGGAGCAAGCCTGGATCTCGACTGTAATGTTACAGGTATCCCAAACTTGTCAAAGTAATGAGACAATCGAAGACCTATTGGAATCAATGGTACGTTTGACGCCATTATTGATTGGCATTAAGAAATGCGCATTTTATTTATGGAATCCATACGAAAATTTCTTCTTCTTAAAAGCTGAATATGGATTCTCCTCGCCCCCTAATCCGATCTGGACAAAAGATGTACCTGCTGCCTTCCAGGTGATTAATTCATACAGTCCGATCTATATTCAGGACCTAACCGAAGAATTACAATTTGACGAAACTCCAGAAACAAATCAAAATTGCACAATTGTTCTGTTACCAATGCGTGCACGAGGTGATTTGTTAGGCGCATTTCTTGTTACACATGAAACCAAAAATTCTTCTTTTGAAAATCAATTCTCAACAGATACTTTATCTATTCTGCAAGGGATTGTTCAACAAACAGCAATTACGCTTGATAACATGCGTTTAGTGGAGGCTCGCCAGGAAGAAGCTTATATTACTGCTGTTCTACTCCAGGTGGCACAGGCTGTTGTTACTCAACCAAATTTAGCGGACACATTTGACACAATTGTTAATTTATTACCAATTTTAATTGGTGTAAATGCCTGTGTAATCTATATGCCTGATGATGAAATGGAGAATAGTTTTCGGGTCGTTGGTGGCTATGCAGATAGTGAGGACCAATTAGCAATTTTCAATTCTCAGGATTTCTGTGAAAACAATCCATTGCTTACCTTCGTAAACAAATTTAATCAAATTGCATACTCCTACATTTCTGATGAAGAACTTACCAGTGATTATTGCTCCCATGTTAGACCAATGCCATATATTAGTGAAATGAAAATTGAAGTTTCAGAACACATGTTAATTGCTTTTCCAATCAATTTGAAAGGCGAATTATTAGGAATATTACTAACAAAAGAAGACAACTTATCCTCACAATACTTCAACAAAAGAATTGAACTATTAAATGGTGTTTCACAAGAAATTTCACTAGCGATTCAAAATTATTTCCTACAAATAGACATTGTAAAAAGAGAAAAACTGGAACAGGAAATTCAGCTTGCAAGACAAATTCAAAAGACATTTCTGCCAGATTCTTTACCAGTATTGCCTGGATGGCAAATTCAAACCCGTTGGGAAACAGCCTTACAGGTTGGTGGTGATTTCTATGACATTATATTTTTAAGTAATCACCGAATTGGTCTTGTAATTGCAGATGTCGCTGATAAGGGATTAGCAGCCTCATTATACATGACCGTTTCGCGTACTTTAATCCG
>JACDJA010000111.1_pt1 | contig 115958 bp, 93 predicted proteins | sample 7449241 | NCBI WGS metagenome assembly JACDJA01 (sample SAMN14253289, study PRJNA609438) | sludge metagenome | isolation source: initial anaerobic sludge | collected 2018-12-20 | reverse complement strand
GTTGTTCGTCCCCATCAAGTTGAAGAACAACCGGTGAATCATGCAGAACGCCTCCGGCTGCCAACGGGTAACCCTGCAGCAGACGGCCATTCTGCCGGTATCCTCTGACCTGTCCTTTATTGGTGGAAAGGAGTAGATCCGCATCGCCGCTGCCATCGGCATCAAGTACTAAAGGTGAACCGACAAACATTTCCCCATTTGTTAAATCCGCGCGGATGGGGAATCCATCAAGGCTGAAACCTCTGGCATTTATAGCGTATATTTTATCAGAACCGGCATAAACAATATCAAACGTTCCATTGTCATCCAAATCGGCAACCACGAATTGTCCTGTCGGTACCGAGGCGGCTTTAAAATTCGTAAGCTGCTCATTGCCGTCCACATCAAATATCCTGAAAAAGCCTGTTTCGTCATCATAAATGATAAGATTTAATTCATCCGCCCGGAGCATCGGCGCGATCGCGGAAGAACCGGACTTAAAACCATTCGCGAACAACGGATGGCCGTTGTAAACCACAAAATCAGTTGATAATTCAGTATTTGAATACCTCGCTGATATGTCACCGTTAAAATTCAGGGTATAAACGGTATCATTTGAACATCCGAAATAAACAGCGTTCCCTGAAACAATAAGCGGTGTAATGATTTCAGAACCGGTACCAACCGGTGTAAACAGTGATGCGGCAAGAGGTGAGCGCAGATCAAACCCATAAACGGAATCAACAGTAGACGCAAACAGAAAATCATTTTGGCCATTCTGATCCGCGTCCGCCAAGACAAGATTTACAGATCCCCCAGCAGCAGTGATTTCCGCCAATCCGGTATCATCATCACTTAGAAGTCCCTTCCCCTCCGGTCCGACCGCATAAATAATCCCCTTGTTGTCAATCCCAAACAGGAATGAGTTATCAAAATTCTCCACTTTCCCAGCTACAATCGCGTTGAAAGTTGAATTTGTTTCTGAAATCTTTATGGGAAAACCGGGTTCATAATAGTCCCGAAGATAGTCAAAGGATATCATATTCGCATTTCTGCCGCTGAAATTTTTGAGTGTTATATGCGAAACCGCGTTATTCAGATTTGCCCGTGTGGCGGGAGCGCTTACCGTTGAAAATTCATTTTTGTACAAAGGAGACGGATTCCCCCTGAACCAGAAATCCAGCCATGTACCAAGTTCTGACTGATAACCGCTCTCTATGATGGAATATAATTTTCCGATATCCTGCGATCCGTCGGCTTCTTCAATATCCACCCCCCTGAGGGCCGGATCATCATTTATTTTATTATCATCCTTTTTTTCAGTGATTATACGCTCATCTATATGCCAGATCAGGACTCCGGAACCGGGGAGCCCCCAGTCATAATCTTCAACACTGAGCAGGACTCCGCTTGAGTCAGAAACGTTGATCCGATCAGGAAAATATGTCTTCAATACTTCCAGATAGGAAGGAGGTGTTTCACGGCTTTCGTAGAGAACAAAAAATAAGGAATCCATATTGACAAGATAGTCGCCTCGATTTTCCAGCAGATAGTATTCATCATCATTAATCGGGATTTTTACGATAGAATGACGGTCCGCCGGAATGCTACCCCCGATTCTTCCAAGACGGATATCGTTTTGCGGAACATCTGCCAGATATGGTTCATCCCATCCCAAAAGTGTTCTGGAATAGGCGCCCGGGGGTGAAGGAATCAAACCGTTAAGATTCACTAATCCCACATCCATCAGATCAAATCTGCCAACTCCTGACCGTTGAGTTGTTGGACTGAATAAATCATACAGACCAAGATAACTCCCGATGTTAGATACAAGGATTCCGGTCATGGCGATCTGCAGTCCATCCTGATTTTCAGTCTCCGGCATAATAATTCCCCGGTCGATCAGATAAGAACCATTGTCTGCGGAAACACCCTCGAAATCTTCCCCGAAGGCTGTTTTCAGGAATCGCGATGTGATAAAAAGGGAAGGTATATCCTGTGGAGTATCATCGAACCCCACGTCAATATCTTTTCCTACACCGGCATGAAAAACAATAACCAGATCGTAATCAGCAAACAAAAATGTTGTATCCGCGTCCGCGGCGCTTACCGCATCGCTCAGAAGCCTGCTCAACCCGAGATTTGTAGCAGCATCGCCGGTATTCGGGTTATAGTACCCCATTTTTTGCGGTAATTGATACGAGGTGTTCAGCGCTTGCGGGAAAACATCACTCTCAATAACAATCCGTCCGTTTGATACATTCTGATAATAATTAGCTGCCGCGAGCATTTGATCGTTAAAATACGTGCGGTTGTGTGGTGCAGGATCGATTGCAAAAGGATCTGTAGTGGTGGAATCGATCATAAATTTGCCGTCACCGGAAGTTAATTCATTCTCATCAGCCAAAAATTCCACCCTGATGGCGCAAATTTTAATGGTTTGCTGAGAATAGGAGGAATTTACCAGCAGAATTAACGGGAGCACAAAACCAAGAATTCGAAGAATCATCATTTTCAGGTCACTCAATTTCAGATAAGATTATGTCAGGACATTTAGAGCCTCCAAATACCATTAATATCCGGCAAGTTATCAGTAATTGGGACAGTCCCGAAAAAGACAATGGGAAATCAACTGATTTCCCGCTTTAATTTATTATTAGAATTGAACCGCGAGAGAAAATCGCATGGTATCGGAAAGCGGATCTTCTTCTCCGGCAGACACATAACTAAAATCGATTCCAAAAATATTATATTGCAAGCCCCCGCCAAAGGTGAGATAATTTCGATCACCGTAATTCGGATCTTCGTAAAAATACCCCGCCCTTAGAGCGATCAGATTGCCGTACCAGTATTCCAACCCCAATGAGTGGGTAAATCTTTTCAACCGGTCGCTCAAATCACCTTCAACCCAGCTCGAATAAAAAGTCGCTTCAAATACGTTGTCGGATGTGCCGTCTTTGTGCTTCACGACAAGCAACCGGTTAAGGTCATAAACAAAATTGATTTTGTTAAATTCATCATCATATATTTTATAAGCCAAACCTAAACGTAAATTGGTCGGGAGAGGATCGGCCTGGTCTTTGTCAATATATGTTACTTTTGGTCCAAAATTTGACAAGTTTGCTCCAAGCCTTAAGCGGTTATCAAATATAGCGTAACCCGGCGTCCATAATACACCCAGATCAACTGCAAATGCGGTGGCTTTTCCATCCTTATTCTCCGAGCCGACTTCGACATCAGACAGATTACTCTGTATAATCTTTGCGTTCACGCCAATCCCAAGATTAGATTTTAACTTGGTCGCATAGGAAAGCGTCACCGCGTATTCATAAGAATCAAAAGTACCAAGTTCATTATTGTTTTCATCCGTCCAGACATTTTCTCCCAAATTCAGAAATGTGATACTCCCGCCTATCATCCCGATATCTTCTATATAATACCGCCAGGCAAGATAATCATAAAACAGATCGGAAAAATTGAACTGCGGGAGCCATTTCGCGTGCATCAGAGATATCTCACCGCGTGAATCCACTTCGGGATTATCATACTGGAACGCGAGACCCGCCGGATTCCAGTAAACTGCTGTCGCATCCTCCGCGAGCGCGACGCCTGCTTCACCAAGTCCGCCACTACGCGCGCCGGGGTTGATCATGAGAAATGGAACCGCGGCTTCCCCCTGAGCGAAAGCAATGTCACTGGTTGACAACAGTCCCAAAAACATCAGGGATAGGATTATAATTTTTCTCATCTTGTTCTCCTCCAAAAAAAAAACCGGTTAAATGGCCAATCTACCTTAAAGATTCCATTTAACCGGCTTGAAATAAAAAATAAGCAACTTGTTAAAGGTATAGGCAGACGTATCCATCTATTTCTGGATATAAAATCTCACTATTGTAAATTTCCTTTAACAAACCGCTTATAGGCGTTTCTCCGCATTCTATTAAGAATTTATTCAAATTTAATCCTGAAGCCTTAGATTGTCAAGGCAATTTTGGCAAATCAGGATTATCTCTGTTATTCGGCCGAAAAAATGAAAAATGAACAAAAAAACAACTTATTCGCTAATTTTAAAATTTTTCAGCTTCATCGATCAGCATGATCGGAATATCATCTTCAATTCTGTAAATTAAACGACATTCATTACAAATCAACTGTTTTTCATCCGGTTTATATTCCAGATCCCCCTTACATTTAGGGCAGGCCAAAATATCCAGTAACTCCTTATCCAGCATTTTTCATCCCTCAAAATAATTTTTCATTTTTATCAAGAAATTTTTTGGCGGTTTAATCGCCCGCTCACTAGGATTCATAAAGCTATGAAGGGATGAACCCTCGCATAAAAGCTGATTTCCTTCATTAAAAACCTGATATTCAAAGCCAAGTTTGGCTTTTGGTAAAAAGGGCATCGTTGTTTTTATGGTGATCAGATCATCATATTTTGCGGGTTTCAGGTATCTTACATTCACTTCCAGCACCGGCATCAGATATCCTTCTTTTTCAAGTTCGGCATAAGAAAACCCGTATGCTTTAAGCAGTTCGGTTCGACCAAATTCAAACCAAACAATATAATTTGAGTGATGTACGAATTTCATCTGATCGGTCTCAGCATAACGGACACGTAACTGACAGCTATGCTCGATCATTCCTTCCAGGCTCCCATTTTGGCGAATTTTTCAATCCGCTGTTCTATCAGTTTATCTGCTGGTATTTTCATGAGTTCACTAAGATGTTTAGTGATCGACTTCTTTAACAAAGACGCTGCCATATCATGGTCACGATGGGCTCCGCCTTCGGGTTCTTTTACTATTTCATCGATAATATTTAATGCCAAAAGATCAGGAGCGGTCACCTTCATCGCCTCTGCTGCTTCCGGAGCTTTTGCCGAGTCACGCCAAAGAATCGCGGCACATCCTTCCGGGCTGATTACCGAGTACCAGGAATTCTCCATCATCAGGATACGATCTCCTACACCAATTCCCAATGCTCCTCCGGAGGCGCCTTCCCCAATAATCACATTAATGATCGGAACCGGCAGATGCGACATCTGGAACAGATTATTGGCAATAGCCTGAGCCTGGCCTCTTTCCTCAGCTCCAATTCCCGGGAACGCGCCCGGTGTATCAATAAAAGTAATAATGGGTTTATTAAACTTTGCCCCGAGATTCATTATCCGCATGGCTTTACGATACCCCTCGGGATTCGGCATACCAAAATTTCGGTATAAATTGGATTTAGTGTCACGCCCCTTTTGATGTCCTACGATCACAACAGAAAAATCGTCAATTTTAGCGAAACCGGAAACAATTGCGGTATCATCCGCAAAAAAACGGTCACCGTGCAATTCATCAAAATAAGTGCTTAATCTTTCCAGATAATCCAGCGTAAAAGGACGCATGGGATGTCTCGCCAGCTGCACTCTCTGCCAACGAGTCAGATTTGCATATATTTCCTTACGCAGTTGTTTGGCTTTTTTTTCCAGTCTTTTTATATCATCCGTTAATTCAATTCCGGTTGAAGCCGCGTATTCACGCATCTCCTGAATCTTCCTCTCCAGCTCGACAACCGGTTTTTCAAATTCCAGAACAAATTTTAACGCGCTTAGTGCCATATCTTCCTTTAAAGTTTTCCAATCAGACTGCTGAATCTTAATTTCCAGACCAAAAACATCGCCTCCCACATGATTTTTGAAGACAGTTTGGACTGGCCGTACACACGATCCACGAAAATAATAGGTATTTCCTTAATCTTAAAACCTTTCTTCCAGGTTTTAAAATTTAGCTCAATCTGAAACGCATAGCCATTGGATTTAATTTCTTCCAGACCTATTGAACTCAGTACTTCCCTGCGAAAACATTTAAATCCGCCGGTGGAATCACGTACCGGAAGACCGGTTGAGAATCGTGTATAAATATTTGCAAAATAGCTCAAAAGCAATCTGCTCAACGGCCAGTTTACTACATTGACACCCTTAATATACCGTGAACCTAAAACGAGATCATAGTTCTCAATCTGCTCCAAAAAACGCGGTATTTCTTTAGGATCATGAGAAAAATCCGCATCCATTTCAAAAATATATTCATACCCGTTTTCAAGCGCGTATTTAAATCCTGCTGTGTACGCGCTCCCCAGACCCAATTTCCCGGGGCGCTCAAGTATAAATATTGTATCCCGGTCTTTTTGCAGTTTTTTTATTAAATCCGCCGTTCCGTCCGGAGAATTATCGTCCACGAATAAAATATTAATGCCGGGTTGTGATTTATAAATCGCGTTTACCAGTGATTCGACATTTTCTATTTCATTATATGTTGGAACAATTATCAGTGCTTTTTTAGGATCTACCATGTTCTTCTTCAATTTTTGTTTTATAGAGCATCAATCCGGATTTGACATCATGCGGTTCCCAGCCGGTCCTATTGACCAGCTTGTCCAGAATAAAAGAAGAATTCATCGGGCGCGGAGCATGTTGTTGCAGCTCTTCCGTTGATATCTTTTTAATGAGTGAATTATCAAGTTCAAATATCTCCGCGATCTTCAGCGCAAACTGGTATCGGCTTACAATCTCAGATCCGGAAATATGAAAAATCCCGTAATCATTCCCCTTCAGAAGCCTTGCGATCCCCTCACTGACATCATCTGTAATGGTCGGATTACCAATCTGATCACCAACCACCTTAATTTCTTTTCCCTGTGTCAGTTGGTCAATCACCCATGACGCAAAATTGTGCCTTCCGCGATTATCGACACCGTACAGCACCTGAGTACGAATGATCATATATTCCAGAGAACCGGATTTTATTATGTTTTCAGCCGCGTACTTGCTTCTCGCGTAAACCCCTCTTGGATTCGGGACATCACCCTCTTTATATGGACCACTTGTTCCGTCAAACACATAATCCGTTGAGATCTGCACCAGTATGGGATTCAATCGAGCAGATCCTTCGAGAATATTTTCAACCGCTTTTACATTTGAATTCCAGCAAAGTTCTCTTTCTGTCTCGCAGGCATCGACCGCGGTGAAAGCCCCCGCGTTAATAATTACATCAGGTTTGATTTCTTCGATCAGACTGTGTGTCTGTCCCCGATGCGTAAGATCAACTTCGTGATACGAAACATCCGAACCGGAACCATGCTCCGCGCTGCCTTTTGAAGCTCCAAAGACTTCATAGTCCTTTCTGAAAAACTTTAACAGACTCTGTCCAAGCAAACCATTCGATCCGGTCACCAATACTCTTTTCATCAAACTTCCTGTCATTGTAATCGGTTAAATTCCTTTTTTAGAAAACCGGTTTCCGGCAAACCTCTTCTGGCGCCGCTGACCGCTGCAATTTTATTCGCCGCGTTAGCCGCGTCCAAAATATTTTTATTTTTCAAATATGTTGATAAAAATCCCGCCGCGTATGCGTCTCCGCAGCCCGTCGGATCGATCACATTTATATCTTCAGGCGGACGGCTAATGATATTTTTCAGATTTTTGTCTTCCCGAAAAATCGAATTACTCCCTTCCGCGCCTAAAGTTAAATTAATTATTTTTGACTTATAAAAGCAATATTCCATAAATAAATCATTTACTGAATCATGATTGTCCCGAATCATATCAAATTCGCGCTCATTCATCTGCAAAATATCGCAGTTATTCATCCATTCCTGAACATCTTCAACCGGTTTATAATATCTTCTTCCATCATTCTTTCGTCCAAGGGCAACGCTGTGCAAATCCAAATAAATGATTCCGTTATATTTTTTTCTCAACCCGGCTATCGCTGTCGGTTCTATATCCCAACCCGAGATCATATTGATACAAACGGCATCCAAATCTGAAACGGGACCGAGATCTTCAAATTTTAGTGGCACCATTGGATACAAAGACCGCTCAATCCTCTCAGAAGGACTTGTGTAAGTTATGTCAACTAAATTATTTTTACCGTCACACCGAATTATTCGGTCTGTGATAATTCGTTTATCTCTCTTCAGACTCTCAAAAACCGACTCGTAGATATCAGATCCAACCCGGCAAACCGGAATCAATTGATCCGTTTCCCCCATCAGCGCGGAGAAAGCGTTTATCGAAAAGAGCAATCCCCCAAGACTTTCTGACCGCGTACCATCATAATTCCGGATTCGATCAGATATGACTGTACCAATCAGCATAATTTTCATGGAATCTAAAATACATTATTCAACATCAAAGTTCAACCTGACTTTTTTTTGAATGAATTAATCCAGTCTGCTGCCCTTTTCCCTGAATTCTTTGAGTGACTCCAGGATACCCGGTTCTGACAATGCAAATATCTGCGCCGCAAAAACAACGGCATTTCTCATACCGGCTTTTCCAACCGCAAAAGTGGCCACCGGCACCCCTGCAGGCATTTGAACAGTTGACAGTAAGGCGTCTAAGCCATCCATTACTCCACCCGGAAGCGGTACGCCAAGCACAGGCAGATCAGTATGCGCGGCAACCACGCCGGCAAGATGCGCCGCCATTCCTGCTCCGGCAATGATTGCGCTGTATCCTTTCTCACGCGCATTTGTCGCAAACTCTGTAACCAGGGCCGGATTTCTGTGTGCCGACATGATGTTTATCTCATATTCAATCCCAAAATATTTTAAATATATTTCAGCTGATTCCGCATACGATTTATCCGACTTACTGCCCAAAAGTATGGCTAACTTTGGCATTTTTTCTCCTTAAAATTTAAATTTAAGATGGTAAACACGGACCATATCCATCGGTTTCTCAAATACATAGTAGATAATGTCAGTTGTTATTTTCGAGTTGTGGGGAATCTGTATCATACCCCCGGACATCTTTTGTAAAACCGATTCGGCACCAAGCGCCATAACTCTGTTAGTGTCATTTAAATCCCAGTCTGATAACTGAAATGTCAGGGACAGCGACTCGGATCCGGGTAATTTGTTTAGTAAAAGACGATTCGCGGGTCCATTTGAAGGGAATATTTCAACCCATAACATTTCACCGGCTCCGATTTGCTGAATAATCGAATTCAGGTATGACCGATAATATTCTTTTGCATTAAAATAGTCAATTTTTTTGAGATTTTCGGCCAGTTTCCCTTGTAAATGCTTCTTTCTCCATCCATAAAACCAGTATATCAAAACAATCATCGCGATAAATCCGACGACGATTGCATTTGTCGGGTACAACGACTCACCCAGGTTCTATTTACCTACAATTTTAAAGGTATTCGCCATAACTTCCAACTGATCCAGAAATGGTTTTTTATTTTTGCCGGGAGCCATCACAGCGATATCTATCATATAAAGTGATGAATCGGTTGTGCTGTACACAGCATAAGTTCGAAACGGTCCGCCGACCAATAACGAATCATTTTTCCAAAGTCCGACCAGCTTTTTTGTCCGCTGACCGTTAAAATTTGTCTCCGTTATATAGGTATCTTCTTCGATGGCGTGATCGCCTTCATAAAATTTCAGGGTCATTCGGTCGCGAAGCTTGATCATAGAATCTCTGTTGATCAGCGTACTGTCTCCGGGAACACGCCAGATTGAAAGCCAGCGGTCAGGATCTTTGCGCCGCAGCCATACATATTTTTCGGATATATCTTCGGTTGCCACAAAATAATCATGCTGTACTTTTACCATCCAGCCAAATTCTTCTGAAAGATGTTTTTCTATCTTTACCTGTTCCCCTTTTTCGTACATGCTGGCCTTTAACCGGGCAAAATATTTTTGCTTAAACGTATCAAATATTTCATTTTTTAGAGCCGCGAAATTATTTTTGAGCGCTGACCGGTCTTTTGCATACATGATTAAACTAATCTGATCCCGCGCGAATAGATCATCTTTAAAAAAATAGAAATACTTGTTTTCCCGGACATCCTGTTTAAAATTTTCAGGAAGCATTTTACTGATGTAATCGTTGGCAGGATTGGTTTCATTCTCCACACCAATCAGGAATACATTCATTCGTGTCTTGTAATCATTTAAGCGGCTAAGCGGTATCCATTCAAGAAAAAAGCTTTGCTCAACGTGAGGAGTATAAAGAATTGACTCAAAAGTTTCCAGTACATCATCCTTGACATCCTCCCACAAAAGAGAATCCGCGACAACAAATATCCTCTGAGGATATCCCATTGTTGACATCTTATAATCACAACCGTTTAACATCATAAGGATCATGATGATAAAAAAATATACTCCTGCTGACTTATATGGACGGTTCGATTTCATTGATTTCCTCTTGTCTTAATCTACGTTTTTGAATGATAAATAGAATCGCGCCGAAAAGTGATATGAACATTGGAATCAGCAGATTCATAAAAGAAAGTGAGATCGCGGCAGCTCCTGAAATGCCAATCTTCCCCAGTAAAAACACATAGCCTCCATCCCTGACACCGACACCGTTAATTGACGGGAGGAGCGTGAGGGTAAATGTGACCGGTACAACCAGAAACAGATATAACAGATCAATTTTCATCGAAAATGCCTGCGATATGTAATAATTCATCAAAACGATCGCGATCTGTGATAGCAAAGATAAAATGAATACATATACAAATACACGACGGTATGTTCTCAATTGGTGTATCGCCTCAAGTAGCTTATTAAATTTTTCACCGATGTTAAAGAAGGTGACTTTGTCAAATATTCGGAGGAGCATCTTGAAGGGCCGGTCCCTGGTTATCAGAAAAATAAATCCGATAATTCCGGTAAACAGGATCAGAGACATATACAACAATCTATTACTATGAAAATATTGAGAGACAAAAAAGAGAGCTACAATAGCAAGAAAGAAGGTTGACGCCATACCCACAAGCCGCTCGATTATAACACTCGCAAACCCCGCGGTTCGGTTTTCACTTTCATTGGCGGCTTTATAGATTCTGACTACATCTCCGCCGATACTTGTTGGCAGAAAGTTGTTAAAAAATAACCCGATGAGGTAAAACCCGAACAACCGGTCGGTTCTGATATCTATATCGTACTGTTTTAGCAGGACTTTCCAGCGAAGTGACATCAAATATATCGATACAAGCTCTAATATAACCGCCAGCATCAGAAAATATATCCCGTTGCCGGCACTGATTCCCGCCAGAACTTTGATAATCTCATTAGGGTCTGCATGATATACAAGATAAGCAAACAGACCCAGAGAAATTACGGTCTTTAAAAAGGTTTTTAGATACTGCATTACATTCGGTTTTTGCTTTTTATTGACTCTAAAATATTTTTAGCGTTATTGTCGCCGGGATTTGCTTTTAGCCAGTTTTCAAGCGGCGCGACAGCTTTTTCTTTTTCACCGTTCATATCATAGGCATTAATAAGCAGTCCGAGTGTTTTGGGATTAAGCGGATTTTTCTCATAATCCTTTTCCAGCAACGCAATCGCGGGATTCAATTTCCGCAGGCGAAGCAGATGTTCACCTATTGTTTGAAGGTCATTTACTCTCGACGCGTCATTAAGGATTGTCTCTGTGTATGAAGAATCCGCGACAACCCGGAATGCATCTCCGTAAAGACGCATAAACCGGCTTGACCATGGAATCACCTCGGAGGGTATCTTTTCTTCCATCGCGGTCAGCACCTCTTTTAAGGCTTCTTTGTCATTTGCAAATCTGGCATCATATTCCGCCAACTGCATAAATCCGGTTCTATAATTTTGCAGCAGACTTGTAATATTCTCATCATAATAAACATCCGGATCGTTCAGACCGCGATATTTATAAATTCCCAGAAGGTTTTTCCGGATATGTGTTGGTGACATATCCCAATTTTTGTAAGGAACCAGCCTAAGCACAAGGCCTTCCATCCGCATATAATCCGCAAGTTCCGAAAGCATATTACTTTGAGGAACGGTGACTCCGAAGTAAACCGGTCTTTGCCATTGGTTTGTCGCGATAATATTGAGAATCATATAGTCTTGTGTACGAATCACCGGACCATAAGGTGTATCCATTGTGGGATTAATTTCAATGCTTATCTGCTCGGGAATTTCGATGTTACTGAATTTAAACGCATCCTGAAATTCAGCGTGAGCTGTCTCAGCCACTTTCGCGGGAACTTTTAAGGTCACCTTTTGTTTTTTCCATGGACGCAGTCCTACGCGACTAAGCTCGGCATCGCTCATCACAAGCGGCACTTTTGGCTCCATATCCCTCAATTGTTTGATGTACCAGTCGGTATTCAGCAAACTTAGATTTACGATTCGGATATCCGTTCTGATATTTTCAACTTCCTGCAAATACCAGAGCGGGAAGGTATCGTTATCCCCATTGGTAAAGAGGATCGCGTCCGGTTCACAGGACATCAGCATGTTATACGAATAATCCCAGGCAACATAATTGCCCGAACGGTCATGGCTATGAAAATTCTTTGCCAGCATCTGCATGGGCACAGCTAACAATAGTACGACAAATGTAACTGCCATCATGGTTGTCCCGAAGCCGGATTTTTCATCAGATTTTTTCCTGAACAAATCTTTTAGCAGCTCAATAACACCCGCGTAGCCAAGTCCTATCCAAAAGGCAAAGGCAAAAAAACTGCCGACATAGCTATAATCACGTTCTCTCGGCTGCGGGTCGGGTTGATTTAGATACATGATAATGGCCAATCCCGTCATAAAGAACAAGGCGGTAACCGCCAGCGCGTGCTTTGGATCTCTCCTGAAGTGCCAGTAGATTCCGATCAAACCAAGAAGAAAAGGGAGCGCAAAAAATTGTTTAGCCGACCAGTCCATTCCGTTTTCGGACATTCCGACAAACTGCCAGAGAAAATACCGGACGTACATTTTATCAACCTGATATCTCCAGAAAAAATCACCGGAGGATGTATAGTTTCTTCCGTTCGGAGATGATTTCCAGACTGCTTCACGGTCGGTGATGGAGTGATCGCCGTACTGTTCTCTGTTTATATATTTTATGAAATTTTCGATATTCTCCGGATCATTCTCATCGATCATCGGATCCAGATTTGAACGAATGTAAATTGTGGCGTAAGTAGAATAACCGATGGATATCAGTAAGATTGAAAGAAATGCATAGCTTAGCAGATTTTTTTTATTGTTTAATGCCCAAATCGTCCCGCCGATGATAAACACAACAAACGCGACCAATCCGATCACACCATAATTTAGCGCGATCAGCGGCACATACTTCACCATCCCCGGATATACCGCGAGTATGAGAACAACCGTTATCGCCATCATTATCAGGAATGATTTAATATTAAAATCATACCGTTTATAGTAATAAATCATCGCCACAAAAGGCAGAGCAAGGACATTTAGAAGATGAACCGCGATTGCTAAACCAATGATATAGGCAATCATTAGTAAATACCGGCCATTATCCGGTTCATCCGATTTTTCCGCCCACACCAGGATCAACCATACAATTAATGAAGTAAAGAGCATCGAAGCCGCGTAAACTTCCGCTTCGGAACCGTTAAACCAGAAACTATGGGTAAAAGCAAAACTAAGGGAACCCAGCACACCAGAGAATATGGCGGTCAGCCAGTCGCTTTTTGTCTCTAATTTACCTTTCCACTCTCTCACCAGATGTACTATCGACAAATAGAGGAGCATCACTGTGATGGAACTGGAAAACACGGATATTATATTTACTCTGAAACCAATATCACTTCCCAACGGAAGCAGCGTGAACACGCGGCCCACCAGCAGGTACAACGGACTTCCCGGCGGATGCGGCACAGCCATTTTAAAACTCGACGCGATAAATTCACCACAGTCCCAATAAGAAACCGTCGGTGCCACCGTCAAAAAATAAATGAAGGTTGTAAACAGAAAAATTACTAAAGCGGTAATTCGATTCATCTTTTCCATGGTCATCATCATAACCCTTTATTTAAATTTTTTATTCGCGAAGGAAGCGATTAAACTAACCAAATTGACTCTTTTTCGCAAGATAATTAATTCCAGCGTCCAGATGTAAAACAAATTTAAAGAAAAATAGTTCTGCCCGGCGTTCAAATTCCGGCGTGATTGTTTTTTCTGAATTTCAGAATACATTCAACCGGTGATAATTTTCTGATAAAATGGTCGATGACAACGCTTCCCGGATACATATTCCGAATAATCATACGATCAGAAACTTTCCGTAATTTCTGTGTTTTGCGTCTCTTGCCATATATCAACAAAGGGTGTGTAAAGAGATACATCAATGATCTCATAACCGCCCTGGCCCGCTTCCCTTCCCAAAAAATTCCGTCGGCTGCTACAGTCGCCAGCTCAAATACGAGACGTATGGGAAAAACGAGCAACAACATCAATAAAGAATAATTCTTCAACATCATCATCAGATTATTGCGATGATTATAGTACATTTTTCGTTCATTATCACCACGCAGTGTATATCCGGAAAAGTGCATTATATGCGTTCTTGTTGTCACTACATTCTTATATCCCGCCAGTTGCGCCCGCCAGTTCAGATCAATTTCCTCCTGATGCGCAAAAAAATCTTCATCGAGGATTCCTATCTGATCCGTAATACTCTTACGCAATAAAAGGGCGCATCCCGATGTCCAGAAAACCTGCCGCTCCATATGATCATACTGTTTGTTGTCAGCTTCAACCGTATCGAAAATCCGGCCTCTTGCAAACGGATATCCCAACAAATCCATTTCTCCGCCGGCGCCCCCTGAATAATCAAACAGGCGATTATTCTGAATAGAAATTATTTTTGGCTGAACCGCGGCAATGGCATCGTCACTTTTTATGGCCGCGCGCATTTCCCAGAGAAAATTTTCCGGCATCACAGTGTCATTATTTAACAGCAGTACAAAACGCCCTTGTGATAATCCAATTCCCTGATTACAGCCGCCAGCGTACCCAAGATTTACCTTGTTCCGGATCAATCTCACTTGCGGGAATTTATCCCGGACAAAATCCTGACTGCCATCGGTTGAGCCGTTATCTATCAGGATAGTTTCAAATTCGACATATGTATTTTTAAATAAGGATTCCAGACAATCATTTAGAATATCTTTTCCATTGAAATGCGGAATCACCACTGATATTACCGGGTCTTTAACCATGATCTCCTGTTTTCCGACTTCCTGTATCGATCAAATTCACAAAAATCGGTCTTCATAAGTTAACTAATATTTATTAGATCCATTTTTTCTTTGAATCGCGTACGCATAACCTGATTCAATTCTTTGTTTTCCGGTTTTCTCAGCAGGTTATCGGCGTTGACAAGCTCAAAAGCATCCTGACGCGCCTGTTTCAAAATATCCAGATCGATAATCGGATTCGCCAGTCTAAAATCGGGCATCCCGCTTTGTTTCGTTCCGAAAAAATCTCCCCATCCCCTTAACTCCAGATCCTTTTCTGCAATTACAAACCCATTCTGAGTTTCCGTCATGATGCGCATCCGCTGCAGCGCGACCTCACCGATATTATGCGGTGTTTTCAGAATACAGTATGATTTTTTATCACTCCTGCCTACGCGCCCACGCAGCTGGTGAAGCTGAGAGAGTCCGAACCGTTCCCCGTGTTCAACAAGCATTACCGTAGCGTTCGCCACATCGACCCCAACTTCGATTACCGTTGTCGAGACAAGTATATCAACTTTTTTATCCACAAATAGTTGCATCACCCGTTCCTTTTCCGCCGATTTCATGCGCCCATGGAGCAATTCCAACTTAAATCCGGCAAAAGGCCCGTTTCGTAAATACTCAAAACTTTCCGTCGCGGCTTTCAGATCAAGCTTTTCACTCTCCTCTACTAAAGGATACACTATATATGCCTGCTCGTCTTCTTTTAACCGTTCGCGGATAAACTCATAAATTTGATTTGCCTTATCGTCAAAGCGCCAGACCGTCAGAATATCTTTTCGGTCAGCGGGCATCTCGTCAATGACTGATACATCCAGAGAGCCATAAGCGGTCAGGGCCAAAGTCCGTGGAATGGGAGTCGCGGTCATCACCAGCACATCGGGATGGGTTCCTTTCGACATTAACGAACCACGCTGCATGACGCCAAAACGATGTTGTTCATCAATTACCACCAGTCCAAGTTGTTTAAATTCAACCGCGTCCTGAATGATCGCATGGGTACCTATGACAATATGAGGATCACTTGATTCCAGATTCTCCTGAAGCTGCTTTCGCTGGCGGGCCGGTGTACTTCCGGTCAGAAGACTGACTTTGACATTTAGCGGATTAAGCAATTTAGAAATATTTATAAAGTGTTGTTCCGCCAAAATTTCAGTGGGTACCATCAAAGCGGCCTGGTAACCGTTATCAATGGCGATGAGCATGGCCATGATCGCTACAAGGGTCTTCCCTGAACCAACATCCCCCTGCAAAAGACGGTTCATCGGCGCGGGATTCTTCATATCTTCGCGAATTTCGCGGACAACGCGTTTCTGCGCTTCCGTCATTGTAAACGGCAAGGATTTATAGAGTTGCTCCAAACGCTCACTTTTCGCCATAAAAGCAATTCCAACCGGCTTTGATTTTAAATTTGCTTTTTGCAGAGCCATCATTAACTGTTGATAAAAAAACTCTTCATACTTAAAACGGTAGATGGAGAGTTCTAATTTCTGTTGATTATCCGGATTGTGAATTTGCCTGTAGGCCTCATCCAGATTCTGAAAACCGCGTTTTTTGATTAAGATTTCAGGGAGTATCTCCTGGATTTCATCTGTTACCGTCTGGAACAAATGGAAAAAGATTTTTCGGAATGTATACGAATTGATACCGACTTTTTTGAACGTTTCGTTTTCAGGATAAAAGGGCAGTATCTTGCCCGTATTAAACAAATTATCAATTTCTCCGTCACCCAGCCGGTCATAGTCAGGATGAACCATCTGATATCCGCGGTAAAATGAAGGCTTGCCGGAGAGAGAAATCCATTCCCCCACTTTGAACAGATTTTTGAAAAAAGAGACGGAATTAAACCAGATTGCTTCCATTATACCTTTACCGTCACTGATAACCAGATAAAACACCGCTTTTCTCATACGGCGGATCCCCGCCACCTCAATTTTACCAATCACGGTAACTTCCTGATCGGGCTGAAGTTTATCCAGCGATACGATTGTGCTTCGGTCAACATATTTTCTTGGGAAATAATTGATTAAATCGTGGAAGGATTTGATTCCGTTCCCGGAAAGAATTTGAGCCCGTTTCGGTCCAATTCCTTTAAGATATTGCAAATCAAATTCGTCGGAATTATACTTGCCCATAATGGGTAGATCTTATTGTTGAAGTTCCATTAATTGTAATGAGAAGCCGGATTTCTGAATTTTATTCTCTGATGATCTGTTTGCCTATTTTCCCGTCATCCATTTCGATCACTCTTGACGCCTGTGAAGTCATATTTTCATTATGGGTCACTATGATCAGCGTCTGTTTTAGTTTTTTATTCAGATCCAGCAGCAGCGCGTAAAGAGCTTCACCGCTTTTTTTATCCAGATTTCCCGTCGGTTCATCGGCGAGTATTACCTTTGGCTGATTCACCAGTGCCCGTCCTACCGCAACACGCTGCTGCTCCCCACCTGATAATTCACGCGGTTTATGATTCAACCGGTGAGATAATCCCACCTCATCGAGTATATGTTTTGCGTATTCTTCTTTTTCCGCTGTAAGCTTCCCGTACATCATCGCCGGGATTAATATATTTTCCAATGCCGTAAATTCCGGAAGAAGATGATGGAACTGAAATACAAAGCCAATTGAATTATTCCTGAACCTGGCGAGCGAATCATTCCTGAGTGTGTGAACATTTTGATCGGCGATTTTTATTTCTCCGCTTGTGGGCAGATCCAGCGCGCCTATAAGATGCAGAAGCGTACTTTTCCCGACACCTGACGGCCCCATTATTACAACAACTTCCGCCTGCTTCACCTGAAGGCTGATCCCCTTGATGACATCCACCTTTTGCGGGCCGTTTTCATAGCTTTTAAAAACATCTTTTATATCTATCATTACATTATTCATATCTGATTGCTTCCACCGGGACTAATTTTGACGCTTTATAGGCGGGATAGACCGAGGCGATCAAACTTAAAAATATAGCCACCACAGCTATCGCGATAAAATCCAACACCTTCATTTCAATAGGAAGCGCATTTATCAAATAAACATCAGATGGGAGTGAAATCAAATGATAATGAAGCTGCAGGAATCCTATTGAGTAGCCAAGAAGACTTCCGATGGTTGTGCCGACTAATCCCACCAGCAGCCCTTCAAACATAAATATTTTCATAATACTTTTAGACGAAGCGCCCATGGATTTTAAAATACCGATTTCCCGCGTTTTTTCCATGACCACCATGACAAGCGAACTGATGATATTAAAGGCGGCTACCATGATAATCAAACTCAGAATGACAAACGCGCCCCATTTTTCGATTTCCATCCACGAGAATAACGATCTGTTCAAATCGAACCATGTCAATGCCGTATAAGGGTATCCCAGTTCATTTTCAATGGTCACTTTTACTTCATTTGCCAGCTCATAATTATCAAGTTTTATCTCAATCCAGGTGACGCCTGTGTTTAGATCAAACAGTTTTTGCGCGTCCTGGATGGATATGTAGGAAAATATCTTATCATATTCGTAATATCCGAACTCAACAAGACCCGCAACGTAAAACTGCATAATTTTAGGCTGAACAAAAATCCCCCCTTCCGAGGGCATAATCCACAGCGTTACGACATCTCCCACATGCAGCGCGAGTATGGCGTCAGCCAGATAGCGTCCCAGCACAATTCCGGGCATCATTCGCCCATTGATCTCCTTTGGAGAAAAATCCAGTGTACCCAGAACAATGTTTTTGGAAATTTCGGTAACTGAATCCGCCGTTTTGGGATCAATCGCTTTTATTGCTGTTGGTCTTTGTGTTGTCTTGGATTTTACCATTCCTTCTTCAAAAATTGTCGGAGACGCTCCGGTGACATGTGGAATGCCCCGTACAATCTTTAGTATGGAATCGGGCTCGGTGATGGTCTCGGTAAAATACTTCCGGAGACGCAGGTGGGCGTCTGCTCCAATGAGCCTGGAGCGCACTTCCTGCTCGAATCCGTTCATGACGGAAAGCACAAGAATCAACGCGGTCACACCGATTGCCACGCCGCCGATTGAGACATAAGTGATGATTGAAATAAAACCGGTCCTGCGCTTTGCGCGCAGGTACCGCTTTGCTATAAAAGTTTCAAAAGACATAATTGGTTACTTGCTTTCTGGTCGCATTTGAGGGAAGAAGATGACGTCACGAATACTTGACTGATTTGTAAAAAGCATAACAAGCCGGTCGATCCCGATGCCAAGACCTGCCGTCGGAGGCATACCGATTTCGAGGGCGCGCAGAAAATCTTCATCCAATACCTGCGCCTCATCATCACCGCGCTCTTTAAGTTCCATCTGCTCCATAAACCGCGCGCGCTGATCGATTGGATCATTTAATTCAGTAAAAGAATTACCGACTTCTTTTCCGCCGATGATCGGCTCAAATCTTTCCACCAATCCTTCGTGGGCGCGATGTTTTTTAGCCAGTGGCGACATCTCAACCGGGTAGTCCATTATGAATGTAGGCTGAATCAAATTTGGTTCAACAAATTCACCGAAAATTTCATCAATAATCTTTCCGGCACCCAGTTCCGGTCCTACTTCCAGATTAAGTTTTTTGGCGGTCGCTCGAAGCTGGGATTCATCCATTCGGCTGATATCTGTTTTCGTGAATTCCTTAATCGCGTCAAACATCGTTAATCTTCTCCATGGCGGAGTAAGATCAATCTCATGACCGTTAAACTGGATATTTGAACTTCCCATGACTTTTACTGCCACATGATTAAACAATTGTTCCACAAAATCCATCATCCAGATATAGTCCTTATGCGCCACATAAAGCTCAACCTGTGTAAATTCCGGATTATGAAAGCGGTCCATACCTTCATTGCGAAAGTCCTTGGCAAATTCATATACGCGGTCAAATCCGCCGACGATTAATCTTTTCAGATAGAGCTCATTGGCGATTCGCAGGTATAAGGTCGTGTCCAGTGTATTATGGTGTGTTTTGAATGGACGCGCGGTCGCGCCACCATATATGGGTTGGAGAACCGGTGTTTCCACTTCAAGAAAATCATATTCATTTAAAAATTCGCGGATTGCAGTTACAATTTTACTGCGTTTAACGAACACATCTTTCACTTCGGGATTGACCACCAGGTCAACATATCTCTGTCTGTAACGCATCTCTTTGTCAGCAAACTGATCATATACGACTTTCTGACCGTCTTCTTCCTTTTCTTTTACAATCGGCAGAGGTCTGAGCGATTTTGAAAGGAGGGTCAATTCAGAGGCATTGACGGTTATCTCTTCGGTACGTGTTTTAAATACTTTTCCGGTTATTCCTACAAAGTCTCCGATATCCAGAATTTTAAAAAGCTCAAACATTTTCTCGCCAATCTGATCGGAACGAAGATATACCTGTATGCGGCCCTTGCTGTCCTGAATGTGGCAGAATGAAGCCTTACCCATAAGCCTGACAGACATAATTCTTCCCGCGACCGAGACGACCTGTTCATTAAGATTATCAAAATCGGCTATAACATCTGCCGAGAGGTGCGTTTGATCAAATTTATGCGGATATGGGTTAACTCCCATTTCACGTATTTTTTCAAGCTTTTCTTTTCTTATTTGTATCAGCTGATTAAAGTCTTCCAAAACGAACTCCTTCTATTCCCTTATATGATTCTCAATCACTTGTTCCAAAATCGATCAGATATTTTTCGACAAATTGGTCCAGATCTCCATCCATGACACTTTGAGTATTACTGGTTTCAACATTAGTACGATGATCCTTGACCATGTTGTATGGATGAAAGACATACGAACGAATCTGACTGCCCCAGGCAATATCTCTTTTGGTATTCTCGTATTCCTTCATTTTTTCGCGCTGCTCTTCCAGTTTCTTTTGATATAACCTGGAAGCAAGAATTTTCATCGCGTTTGCTTTGTTCTTATGTTGTGATCTTTCATTCTGGCACTGAACTACAATTCCGCTTGGGATATGTGTGATCCGGATAGCAGAATCAGTTTTATTTACGTGCTGACCGCCCGCTCCACTGGCTCTGTAAGTATCAATTCTTAAGTCTACCGGATTAATATCTACATCTATATCTACGTCTATCTCCGGAAGGACGAATACGGACGCGAATGAAGTATGTCTTCTGCTGTTTGCATCAAATGGGGAAATCCTGACAAGGCGGTGAACTCCTGCCTCTGCTCGCAGATATCCATAGCTGTATTCACCTTTTATTTCAATAGTCGCGCTCTTTAATCCGGCTTCGTCACCCGCCTGGTAATCAAGAACATCCGATTGAAATCCCTTTCTTTCGGCGTAACGCAGATACATTCTCATGAGCATTTCAGCCCAATCCTGGCTTTCTGTCCCGCCCGCGCCCGGATGAATCGTGAGAATGGCGTTTTTCGGATCATTAATCCCGCCAAGCATGCGACGAAATTCCAGATCATTTAGATTGTTTTCTAATTTATCTACCTGGCTGATCAACTCATCGTCGATTGAATCGTCATTCTCTTCTTTTTGCAGTTCGATTAAAATTTCAATATCATCGAATTGAGCCTTGCATTCATTCCACTTATCGACCCACTCTTTTTTCTGATTTATTTCTTTGAAAACCGTCTGCGCAAGTTCATTATCCTGCCAGAAATCATCCGCAAGCGTTTTTTTCTCTAACTCCTTTAACTCCGCGTCTTTTTTATCGAGGTCAAAGATAACTCCGCAAATTATTTACCCGCTCCTTAAAATCACTTACTTTTTCCAATAATTCTGTATTCATAGATCCTGCTTAATAAATTTTTATGAGTTTACTTTTTTCAAAATAATGAAGGAGAATTTCATTGGCGGATTTATTGTCCTTTGCCATCATGGCGGCTCCTACTTTACAGAGCCCTACGCCATGCCCCATACCGGCCCCGATGAACATAAAATTTATGGGAACTCCGTCATCATCAACATCCGGTTTTACAAAAAAACACGAACTTTTTAACAAACCATCCGAAAACGCGGATCGAATGTTCAGTTCACCTTTGATGGTAATATTTTTTAGACTTCCGAAAATCTCAACTTCTTTTAACCTGCCGGAAACCCCTCGTTTTTTGGGTATAATCTCATAGATAATCCCGGGCTGTTCTCCGGTTTTCTCTTCTAGGATTTGCTCCAATTCATTTCTGGTATAAAATACTTCCCACCGGAATGTTTCCGTAGCGTCCTTCAAAGCCGCCGGAGGTTCATTCGAAACCAGGTTACAATATACATCTGGTCTTCTTAGAATCCACTTTTGTCCTTCTTCTTCCCTGGTCAGGTCAACTTCATTTTTCTTTTTTGAATTACCGTCATATTTCCCGATTGAAAAATTTGATGTACTCGTCAACCAGACATCAGCGGCATTTTCGGTATGCCCGCCGCAGGAATAAGTAAAATGAGCGTCGCAAACTCTTCCCTTATCTCCAAGCACTTGTCCACGTGTTTCCTTTACTGCCCGATCAATAACGGGATCATTGAATCTTTTGCCAAAATACCTTAGACAATGTCCATCGCCGCAAAAATCAAAAAGTTCCCCGATATGTTTTTGACCGAATCTCGCGAACACTTCACTCCGCGCCACAATAGCCATACTTTTTACAAATTCAAATGGCTCGTCGGCGCCGATTTCGGAATGAATTACCCCCTTGAGGTAATCTTCAACACAAACGGTACTCATTCCCGCGAGAAGTTCGCTCTCATCAATTTTGATCGTCATTTCTCCGGGATAAAATAATTGTTCATGCTGACGTTTATCATTATTATGGTTATGGATCTCAAAGTGTTCCAGCTCTATCATTGCGGAATGATCGTGAGGAACTAGCCTTATTCCATCTTTTACTTCGGCGCTTATTTCATATTCCGAATCAAATATCTCGAGGACACCCGAACCATCTTTAACCTGCTGACGGTGGAGGCGGCAATGATTTAGCTGACCAAATAGTTTAGAATTGTGTCTGGCTGTACGTTCATCTTCGAAGGGACCCGCCAGCAGCAAATATTTTTTATTGGTTGTTAAAAACTGATCACCAAGATAAACATCTCCACCGGTATCAATAATTGTAATATTGCTTACGGTCTTTTGAAAGGCTTCATAGTTTTTCCGGATAGAGTCCATATCCGTTGACTCATCCAGAATCAGATAATAGCTGTAAACGGCGGGCTTTGATTCTTTAATTTTAATGCGCCACACTCTGTCGCTCGATATTCCGGCAAGAACTGTATTGTTTTCAAGATCCTTGACATCAAATACATTATCTTCGATCTTAAAATCAATATATTTCTGATTTCTGAATATACAGACATTTACTGCCGGTTTTCCGGCCAGCGTGTGAAATTGGATTTGTTTATTAGATTTCATACTCTTCGGATATTTATTTAACCTGGTTTGAATTTACTTTTTTTTTATCCCTTAATCAAGATTGCCTGCTCAGCGATATGCCAAATATATCTATCCACTTTATATAAAATGAAAATATCCCCGCCGCTTATCAAATGTTTATACTTATGATTCAAATCTTAGACATGAAGCAATAATAGGGGCGAAACACTCTGACTGATAATGAACATATATTACAAAAAATGAAAATCCCCTGCCAGGACAGGGGATTTTTATATTAATAACTGCCTTCTTCCTGCAGAATTTGTTTTAATTCTTCCAATTCCCGCTCCGCTGCTTCCCGCTCTGCTTTTAATTTTTCCAGCTCTTCCTGAACTTCATCGGATCTCTGACGGTCTTCCAGGATTTTCTGGAAAAACTTTACGCGCTTGTTAAATTCTTCTTTTTCCAGCTGAACCGAGCTCTTACCAACGGAAACCAGAGGTAATATGGTAATGTTTGCTCCCATTTGTACCTGCCAGCTTGTATAATTCGGCAAATCAATTCTGTCAAAAGAATAGATCGATTCTTCGGTACTTCCTGTCACACGAATATCGACACCGAGATCAAATGAAAGCCAGGACAGTGCTTTATAACGCAAACTTGGAGTTATATACATCCAGTCTTCGCGGGCATATACGAATGGGTCAGGCTGATCAATATAACTGATACCGTTCAATTCCAGAGTGAAATCAAAAATGCTGGTTGGATAAACAAAACCCAAAGCATACTGAATTTCAGTCGAGTTCTTAGTAGCAAATTTATTCTTCGCTAATTCCTCTCCGGCTTCATTGTGATTCCACCATCCGAGATTCAGATGGACATTCCAGGCTCTTTCAGGTAAATACGCGTCCGCGTAATAAGACAGCGCTCCTGTTAATCCGAATTCAAAAGCGCCGCTCGCGTATGAGGTAAATGGGTAATTATGCACATCACCGGTTGGTAATCTCATATTCCCCAGAAACGCTCCGTAAAATTTTCTGTCGCCGAACGCAAATGAGCCGAGCTTAAGGGTTACAAAAATATCATCCGGCAAATTGTATTCATCTTTTTGCTGAGTATCCTGATAAATACGAGGGGCGATGGTCACGTCAAAATGATCAAGCACACCATATGTTAACGCGATGTTTCCGGCCGCTACCCACAAGTTATATGAATTGAAATCTGCAGGCCGCAAACTTGGATCACCGATATAGTCCGCCAGTTTCGTATAAAAGTTCATATTTGTGTGAAGCTCGAGACGACCCTTTTCAAACGTTCTCGCGCTTTGGGTGTGAATTAAGCTGTAGCTTCCATTAGGTGGTTGACTAAACACGGTACCGAAACAAACGAATATCAGCAAAATTAAGCTGAGCTTTTTCATCTCAACCTCCCCAGAGTAGGATTTAATAAACGAATTTTTATAACCTTTACTTAAACACGGCATCATTTCCCGCGCATTTTACAAACTAAAACAATCCTAAACCCATCAGATGCAACGATTTAGAATTTACTTCTTTTTTTATAATGATGCAATCATAGTGTTAATATTGTCATATCAGAAAGAAATGAATGGAATATTTCATCAAAACATTATTCCAGAACATTTTTTAAATCCTCTAATTCCTTATCCGTGCTTTTTCGAACTTTTTTCAGATTTTCAAATTCTTTCTGAGCTTTTTCAGCTTTTTCCTGTTCTTCAATAACAGTCTCGATCAATTCTATTTTTTTCAGATATTCTCTCCGCTCATAATCCGGATTATTTAATGCTCTTTTGTTGAATAATCCAAGATTAAAATTTGCTCCCATTTGCACCTTCCACGGGGGATAACTGCCGGGCAGATCCAGATTTGTGCTTATGTCCGGTACGCCACTGGTAAATTGCCGTTCAGGTGAAAGGCGTATATCCACCCCTAGATCAAATGTCACCCAGGTAAAAGGCTTATAGCGAATACTTGGCGTCAGAAAAGACCATTCCTCTGCGCTGTACACAAAACGATCGGGATCAGTTATATAAATTATCCCGCTTAATTCAATCCGGTAATCAAACAAACTTGTCGGATAAACCGCGCCCATTGCCAATCTTAGCTCGTTTGAGTTCACGGTTGCATCGAGTTTTGTGCCGTCCTCGTATTCATAAACAGTCGTGCCCGCTTCATTATGAGTCCACCAACCCATATTAAAATGCATGCTGAATGACCGTTTTGGCAGATATGGATCCGAAAAATAGCTTGCCGCCCACAAAAACCCAAATTCTATAGCCCCGCTTGCATACTCTTCAAACGGATAATTGTGTATCTCGCCGGTCGGGAATCTCATCGTTCCACTAAAGGCCTGATAAAAATGATTTCTGCTTGAAGCGAATGATCCCAGCTTTAATGTCAAGAATAAATCATCCGGCAGATTGTATTCGTTTGAATAATGAGTATCCTGATAAACACGGAGGCCGAGCGAAACATCAAAGTGATTTGTTATTCCATAATTAAGACCTATATTTCCGGCTACCAACCAGTAATTTTTAGTTTTAAAATTATCCGGTTTTAGTGAGCCGATATATTCGCCCGCCGTCGTATAAAAGTTCATGTTGTTCGTGAAGACCAATGTTCCCTTTTCTATCGTTTTCCCGGATTGGGTATGGAACAATGTACCTTCGGTATTCGTTATCTGTGCCTGTGCCAATGCAACAGTGAACAAAAATAAGGCGGTACTGAGTGCGCTTATTTTCTTCATTTACAACTCCTATCAGCCATAATTTGTACCGGAGCGAATTTTTTCAATTAATATTTACTCAAATATTAAGTAACAATTTTCGTTTAACAAAATAACAGATCAACACCGGCTAAATTCTGCTTGCAATCACAAAAACATTCACAATAATAGCCAGATCCCTCATAAAACCCACGACCCGGGCAAAAACATCCTGAATACTTCCTGAGACTATAATAGTGTCGCCGGGCTGCAATATTGGGAGGAGTTCAATGTTTCCCGTTTTAAGGAATGTTTCTACATTCACACGAATGACTTCTTCATTTTTACGAACAATTCTTACATCATTTAGCCGGGCTGTTTTCATGGGGCCGCCGGCCGATGAGAGCAAATCTATCAGAGTGTAGGAACTGGGAATACTGTAAATGCCGGGTCTTTGAACATGACCCCAGAGATTTACATTCACAAGCAGGATATCTCCCGTTCCGAGTATATATTGGGCTGGCCGGTCGGAAAATTGACCGATTGCTTCCTGAGGCCCATCAAAATTCTGCGCTTCAGCGAAAGAAAATATTAGAAGAATTGCTATGGCCGGTAAAAATTTTTTCATTGATCGCTCCAGTTGATCGTAAAAGTTTCCCAGTTGGATTCTGATCCGTAATGCAGAGGATCAATCTCAAACAAATCAATTCTCCAGCGGTAATTACCGTTACTAAAGATGGTTTTCAATTGTTCTCCGGAAAGGCTGTCGGTTATGATCGATGTCGCGTAATCTTTCAGGGGCTCAACCCATTCTACATAAGCCAGCGGATTTACCTGCAGCCCCAGATCTTTTTCTATTCTTAATATATACCCGTTCGGAATTCCCTGCTTAACAAATTCAAAAACTATCGGCGGATTCGTTATTATGTTACCTTTCGGTGTCACTAACTGCGCCTTTTCAGTTAATTGATACCAGACCGTATCTGAGGGCAGGCTCTCATTTCCCTGTTCATCTTCTGCCGTCACATAGTAAAAATACGGAATATCTGTGTTTAATAATACATCAACATAGGCCGTATCCTGAAAGGAAGCGTTATCAACCTTCACAGAACCGATCTCTTTATATAGAATTTTGCCTTCTCTGTCTGTACTCCGATAAACATTGAATTTTGACAGATTCCTGCCTTCCGGATGACTGAACCACATGATCTGAATTTTGTAATTATCGGATAATCCGGGTACCGCGTCAATCCCTCGTTCAATTGCCAGCGTATCATCGCCGGCATCTTTCAGCACCATAACGGGAGCTGACGGAGGATTGTTATTCGTGGTTTCCTGCCCCGAGCAGGCCAAAATCCCCATCATAATCAATATTGAAAAAATGATTCTCATAACTCTCAAAAATTTAATAAAACTGATACACGGTGCGAATTGCCCAGATCATGACTCTGATACGCGTAATCAAACTGGAATTTCCAGAAATATATCCCGGCTCCTGTCGTAAAATCACCATTGTTGGAACCAAGCCGCATTGCCAATATGGAATTATACAGGAGTTCAGTCCCAAAATGCGTGGACCCGTCATATTTGGAATTTACATCATATGCTAATGTGAATCTGCTTTTTATAAACTGCAGGGGCTGAATATAGGCAAATCCATACTTAAAATTTCTTTCAACTTCATCCCTGTGCTTCGAATCCGTATCCCAGGTAATCTCTGTATTGGTCAAATCCTGAGCATTCAGTCCAAACGAAAGATCACCATACAGATCATCGTCAAACAAATCACTGAGCGCCATTCTCACCTGAACTCCCAGATCAACCCCTAATCCCGATCCGGTTTTATCATCGATTTGCTGTCTCAGGATTTTGAAATTCGCGCCATACGCAAAATCAATCGGTACTTCAAAATACTGCCAACCCAAATTCATATTTAAACGTTTATATTTCGCGAATGTGATATAATAAGCGTCATCATAACTGCTGAAACTTCCTTCAGCATCACCATCAAGTGGCAATGCCGAGCCTGTTATCCGTTGAAAAGCATTGGATGTTTCATCAAACGCGTATCGCGGGATATCCTCGACACTTAAACGAACCCAGGCCAGCGAAATGGTTGCTCCTCCAAAAATAGGGATGGCGACACTAATATAATTTTGATTCTCAAGCGAACCAAACAAATCGGCATACATTGAGGCTGCCTGATAATTTTTCAAAAACGCGAGACCGCTTGGGTTCCAGTAGAAACCTGAAGCATCCGAACTTAAACCAACATAAGCGCTTCCCATCGCCAGTGCCCTTGCCCCGATTCCCATTTCAAGAAATGAGGCAGTATATTTGCTGTCCTGCGCCCGGGCCACATTGATCAACATTAAGATCGATATCGTTAAGGTTATAATTTTTCTCATTGAAGCCTGGCTATTTTAAGAGTGTGTTTAACCGTTTTACCTTTATACTTGCCCTTTACCACAGCAAAATAAACCCCGTTCGCGACCTGATTCCCGCCGTCATCCGTGCCATCCCAAATCAATTCATGATACGAAGGCATTTTTATATTATCGCTGGCAACCGATTCATCCAAATCCAGCATCCTGGATCGTATCAGTCTTCCTGATGTGGTGTAGATTTTTATGGAAAAACCATCAATCTCATCGTTGCTGTCGACAAAAAAGGAAATTATTGTCTCATCTTCAAAAGGATTCGGATAATTTCCGAAAACCTTTATATTAAAACCTTCAGTTACCTGAAAAGTGGACATTGTTGTTGAAACATTACCATTGACATCGGCAACCGTGACTTCCAGTTCCTGTGCTCCGCTGGTCAGTTTTGGAGATGTCAGAATCGATATGGTATTCGCGTTGCGGATACTGTCAGGATATGTCATATCCTCCTGCGGAACGTCTTCTCCATTCAACTTTACAAAGAAAGTCTCTCTAAAATTCAGTCCGTTTTCATCCTGAAGCAGAATGGCTATAGCCGGATTATTTGTCACAAGCATATCATTTACCAAGGGCCGTCCGTTTGCGGTTAGTTCAATCACCGGCGATTTTTCATCTGTAAAATTAAAAACACCATACATACCGGTTGTGTTTACCGCCGTGCTCAATTCATCCCCTTTTAAAGTGGATGTAATCTTCACCCAGAGTCCGAGATAGGTATCGTAACGGAAGAAGGAGAGATTATTTCTTACAGAGGCAGAGTATTTAGATGTATCAATTTTTGCGCTTAAAACAGCGGGGTTTGTGAAAACCGTATTTGAATTTTTTATGGTAATCTGCATAGCGCTCGTATCACTTTGCCCCATAAGACGAATATACTTTAAGTCCCTCTGCTCGCCGTTTCCCAGAATTTCACGAATATTGGTTTTTTTAAAATTTATAACTGATGACGCGGTGATGCTGTTTGCGGGTATATGAAATCCCCAGATATTTGCCAGAAGAAGCGTATCATTCTGCACACCGTTTTTGGTGGTCCCCATTTGATAGTCAACATAAAAATGATCCGTCGCTACCGATTGGATATATACATTGTTCTGCTCATCTCTTTCCTCAAAGGAATTTACCGGATCCACCGCAATTTTAAACGTCCGCTGATCCTGAAAATTGGAGGGATTATAATCCGCATAAACTGTCTTTTTTTCACCGGCTCCGAATGAAACCGTCTGCTCAAAAAACGGAACACCGGTCGCCAGCCCATCATCGTCAAAACACATAAAAACAACATCCGACACCGGATCCCTTGAGTCATTAATCGCTTTAAACTCCAACTGCAATTGATCATTTCCGCTATAACGGATCGTCTCGGGATCAATTGTCAGATCCGGGCGCGGATCTCCGACATACAGAATATTCCATCTGAATGTAGTTTCAGCACCACTCTGATCCTGAATCCATATATCAAAATATTTTTGACCTTCCCTGGAAAAACCCGGAAAATCGGTTGTTGACTGAAAGAGGGTATCCGCTACTTTTTCCATAGGAATTGTTACGCCATAAGTTTCGAGCGATTCAAAATCTCTAAAATTAAGCAAATTCATTGCGGTAACCGGGGTCGGGCTTTCCACCACGATCCTGAATGAAAGCGGTTGATTCACCAGCGGGTTTTCCGGTGAGACGGTAATATCAGAAATGATTGATTTTGAAACTCCGATTTGCCTGGACCCGCTCGCGTCTTCTGTATTGTTGCTTACATAAGCTTTGATAAATAGTGATTCACCCTGTCTGTCTTCCGGTATTTTGGCTTTAACAACAACACCGGCCTGATTATAGGTAGTGGTTAAATTTAATACTTCATAATTATCGATATCGGTCATTTCCAGAATTAACTCACCACCGCTGATCTGACCATTCACACTGATTGAGATGCTGTCCCCGGCCGCCGGTGTCATTTTATCCACGGAAACTGATAGCGTTTTTGACGGTTTTTGAATTTTCAGCGCGGGATCACCCAAAAAATTATATTGAGAAACCATTGAATATCTTAAAGAATTATAACTCCACGTATAGAAACTGCCGTCTTCCGTGTAATAAATCGGATTTGCCAGATAATAGATTTTCATCATATCAACGGCTTCGCCGAATGTTAAGTTGTCCTGCCACAGATAATCGAACAATCCCCACTCAATGGCAAAATCATTGTAAGTCCATCCTACCCCGGAGCTCGCCACCATACCGATGGCTCCTTTTTTCGCGGTCATCACAAACTTTTCCGCCAGACCGTCTTTACCGGGATTCTCAAATGCGCCTGTGAAGCAGGTCATGCTGGAAATAAACGGCTGATAATGTTCATTATTGAGCCGGTCCACATCAGCGAGACTAAACAACTGTACATCCGCCCAAATCCCGCCGCCGCCATGTCCCAGAAAATTGACATAGGAAACACCGTCGTCAAAATATTCGATCAGATCCGTGGTACTTCCATAAGCAGGATCAACACCCTCGATTTCTTCATTTTTTACGGTATTCAGACGTCGTGAAAAATTCCGACCCTGGTTTTTCATATTGATCAATCGAAGATTCTGTGTCCTGAACACCGGCTTATTGGTGATATTTTCCCGTGTACCCGCGTCATTTCCGCTAATAAACAACGAGGTGTTTCGCCACTCTCCCGCAACCGGATTATTCTGGTAATTATTTATTTTATCAAGGTAATTCAACATCTGCTGATTTGTATTTGCGGGTATTCTCGCAACCACTATATCGGGTATATAATCATCTCCCGAAATAAGCGCGTACCAGTAATCGGAAGCAGCCGCGCCGTATTTCTCCGTCTCAAACATCATCGTCGGGACCAGATCTCCGGTTCCCTTGTAATTATAAGAGGCGTCACCGGTCAAAACCACATATTTTAACGGATATGTCTGACTCCAGCTCTGATACGCATAGGTTAGAAAATTTTTAATGGCGATCGGTGATTTGATCCCATAATTAAAGGTATCATAGATATTCTCAACGGTGACAACTTCAGGATGGTAGCCCGCTTCTTCTTTCAAAAGCTTCAATTTTAACGCGTTCTGATACAGGAGACTTTCTGTAATGATAAGATAATCAGCCGCATTTGAATTATTGGTCAGGGTAAGGGCGGGATTGTTTTCTTTCCAGGGCGCAAAGGCTTTTATATACGATGGTTTTTTCTTGCCGCTTTCGGTTACAGCCACATAGGTCGTTTTTGGATCAAAAATTTCATCCTGAATCGTTAAACGGTAGGAAAAACGATTTACTTCATTCTTGAAATAATCAATTCTTCCGTTTCCGATTTTGCTGACTCCCAGCTTATACACATCAATTTTTGAATTGGAAAAACCATCAATCTCAAATTGAACGATATAATCCAGTGGAAGACCTTCCTGCACTTTAAATTTTATAAAATCCTGATCAGCTCTGAACAATCTCTGATAAGATACTTCAAACCAATTGAGCAGCACAATATCCGTTACACCGCTCTGCTCCATATCCACACGGAAAACATTCTCTCCGCTTTTCAAATTGGACTGAGAGAGCGCTCCCGCGGCGTTTGTGATCAGCCTTGATGTCTGGCCTTCCCACTTATCCGCCGGCACAACCTGTCCGACTCTTTGCTCATTTAACCAAACCGTAACCTGATGTCCCTGCAACAGATTGGTCGGATAACTGTAATAGGACTTTCCGCGGAACATGGCTTTGACGGTCACAGCAGAACCGTAATCAAGAGGATACGGCAAATTAAAATTATAGGATCTGCTTTCAACCGAACTGATGCCGCCGTCAAAAAACCAGTGATCAATTTCATAAGCGGGATGATTCAAATTCGCCGTTGGCTGTCCGAATCTGTCAAAATATTTATCTTCTTCAAAATGAAGCGTCTCTCTGAAGTAGGCGGGCCGGAGATATTGCCGTGTTTCCACAATACCGCCGCTTTCATCGATCATGCGAAGCCCGTTGGATGTTGAGAGCGTCAGCCAGTAAACATTTGTATCGGAGAACGGATCGGCATAGACATCAGGATACTGACTCAAAAATGTTTTTTCGTTTTTTTCACCCCAGAATTCAAAATAATCATCGGGATCAAATTTACCGTCTTCGGTTCCTTTGAAATAGACAGGTACTTCAATTCCCTTGTTTATTAATTTTAATTTTCGGGGGTCGATCGTAGTGACAGGATAATTTACCTTAAGCAGATCATCATAGGTGACTTTATGAATACCGGTTTCTTTGACACCAATTTTAAACAGATCAGACTGGGCGTTAAGAAGATTATTTATCTGAAAATCATTTGTTTTTGACAGCGTTACGGATTCCGGAGATGTAAAAAGCGTCCTGTCCCCATTCACCAGCAGCGAAGACAGAAATTCCCTGCTCCCGCTGCCCGCTTTACCGATGCTTTTTCCGTCAGCGCCTGTCGTCAGCTCCAGTTCGATACTTTCAATCCACTCAAGAACAGAAGTACGGGAATCGTAAGATACGGGAAAGAGTTTTAGTGAGAAAACGGGAACTTCACGATATTTCCCAAGATATTCAACACTGACTTTTTCAGTAATATCCAGCGAGGCATCATCTTTTGATATCAGATAATTTTCAACTGTTTTTTGTTTTGTACTGATTTTTAAAATTTTATATCGGGCTTTATCACCGGCCAGATTAAAAAACCGGGTAATATATGGCAGAAAAGCTTTCTGGTTATCAACTATGAATCCTGATTTATCGTATTTCGCGAATACTTTGCCGTCATCCGCGGTAAATTCAGGCTCATCAAAGTCAAATTTTAAAACAAGCTTGTTTTCCGACGCCTGAACCACCTTTTCCCTGTACTCCGCGGCATTTAGAAATTCCAATCCGGCAAACAGAAAAAACAGCATAAATATCCAGTTCAGAACGGCATGCATCATTGCGCCCTTTCCGGGCACTCTCAATCCTGTATCCATACACCCTTTTCTATATATAAATCCGCAATCTGACTTAATATGTAAATAATCGTAATGTTTTGCGTTAAATTTAGTAATAATTTCACATTTTCATTATTTATATAAAAAAATGGGCAGAATAATCTGCCCAATTTTATATCGGCTTTGGGACTATTTAAGCAGTATCATCTTATCAATCTTGCTGAATTTTCCAGCTTCAAAACGGTATATATACATTCCGCTTGCCACCCGGCTGCCGTTGTTATCGGTGGCATCCCATGTCACCGTGTGTTCACCGGCCGGGAAGGTCTGATTGTTGACCACCGTTTTGACCAGACTACCCCTGATGTCATAAACAGCCAGTTTAACGTTTTGCGCATCCGGCAGCTGAAAACGGATATTTGTGGTCGGATTAAAAGGATTTGGATAATTTTTGAATAGAGCGTACTGATCAGGTATCGGCACGGCCACTTCTATTGTCCTTTCATCCACACGGAGCCCGGAGACGCTGACTGATTCCAGTTTATACAGATAAGCTTCACCCGCCGCTACATTCCGGTCAACATACTCATAATCGGTCGCGTGAGTATAGGTTCCCTGACCCGGGATCATGGTTTCATTCAAAAGTTTCCAGTTTTCAGGCTCAGCGGTACGCGCGCGATACACATTGAATCCCAGGTTTTCGAGTTCGGACTGCGTATTCCATTTCAGCACCACCTGATTGAAGGCGCTGACCGCTTCAAAGGATGAAAGCTCGACCGGGAGGGAGTTATCACCGGTGACTGTACCCAGTGTGAAATAATTTAAACTGCTGCCCACCGAAACGGTAGAAGCAACCGTTCCGGTACCAGGGGTTCCTGTTTCTTGGCCTCCCAGACTTTTATAAGTATCGGTGCTATTATCCGATGAACGCGCAACCACCACATCACCCTGCGCATCAAAGTTACTTACGCCATCGTCAGGCCCGTAATGGAGGGTTACACTACCACTGGAGATTGAGCCTGTTGTGACTTGCCCTCTCCAATACCTAACAATTGAAATCCTCATAATCGGGTCTTCATATGACTGGTTCGGGCTTGAATCAAATACCTCAAACCGGACGGTAGGCGTTGAACCGTTTAGATTTGTCGAAACCGGACGATAGGAAGATTTCCCGATTGGATATAAAACCGCCGAACCGATGGCGTTTATTCTTGACAACGGCCCGTTCACATAGCTGTTATCATTCCCAACTCCAACCGTTGCACCCGATCCAAATGTTAGTAAATTTGCAGCAGTAGTAGTAATCAAACCGTCTGTAAATGTAATTGTACCATTTGCCTGAGCCGAAGTACTCAGCGTTAGTCCCGCGGCGTTATTCATTGTCAGATTGCCGAATACGGCAGAAGCCGATCCGTTCAGCGTCTGCGCGGCGCCGCCGTCAAAATTCACGGTACCGCCAAATGCACCACCATTCACCGTAGTGGTTGCCGACTTTATATGCAACGATCCACTTACGGTGCCGGCTGTTACGGTAAACGGCGTTCCGCTCACGTTAAATCCGGAGTTGTAAGTAGCGTTACCAAGCGTATTGGTATAGGTACCGGTCACGGAGACTGAGTCCGAAGCTGTAAAACCGGTTGAACTTGTTTTTGTTAAATTCCCATTTACTGTAATGGTACCACCGGTTCCGGAATTTGCGGATCCATTAATATTCAGGTGATGATAAGAATCTATCTGTACAACACCTAATATGTATTCTACTGTACTAGTACCGGTAGTAAAATCTGTGCGGGTATTATCATAACTACCCCCGGCGCCAAATTTAATTCCGTTTGAATTATTAACTTCCAGCTTAGAATTACTGTCCACTGTAAGAGCATCCGCTCCTGTGCCATATATCGTAAGTGGAGAGGTTGAGCTTCCACCCACATTTAATGTAGCTAAATTTGTACCGTCTCCGAGCGTAAGCGTAAGCGCACTTGCGGAAGTTGTACCGTCGATATTAACCGATACCGTCCCATCTATTGTCACATCATCTTCTGATGTCGGCAACGCATCGATATCCCAGTTTGTCGCGCTGCCCCAACTACCATCGCCCGCTCCCCCGTCCCAGGTGATCATAGTTCCACCCGCGCCGAAGGCTACAAAAAAACTATTGGTTGGAAGCGCGTTAAATCCGGTCGCGAGAACTGTATTGGCTGTTGTATTTATATCTGTACCCGGATCAGTGGTACCAACAGTCCATGTCGGCGTTGCGCTGTCCTGCACCAAAACCCGGTTACGGGTTTCGGGCGAGAAATTGCCATCTTCGAAAGTTCCGGTAAATGAATATGTAATTCCGGTTGGTGCAGTGCCGACTTCTTTTAAAATATAATGGCTTTGCGTGCCAATTTCTGAAATACCACTCGGCAGCGTTCCTGTAGAAAAAGCGCCTGTGGTATGCTGCAATTCAATAATACTGGTGCCGCCAAAAGTTCCGATGGTATAATTAAAGGTTGCCGGAGCATAGCTAGAGCCTGAGCCTATGGGAAAACTAAATGAACCGGTCGTAGTAAATTCCTTCTGCAGCGGGCCTACCACCATATTGGAACTGCTGGGAGTGCCTGAGACGCTTGCTGTTGCAGCCAGCCGGAGAACATTTTCTGAAGTCGTGGTTAACTTACCGCTGGTAAGCACCAGACTTGATCCCACCGTCAATGTACCAGCAGATGTCGCAGCACCACCCGAAGCGTTGTTGAGCTCCAAGGTTCCGATGGTGATACCTGTAGGCAATATTTCCTGCGAAGATCCGGAAAATACAATTTTTCCATTAGTCGCGGTCAGAGTTGTTACTGATGTTAAAGAGGTACCGCCGGTTTTGAGCACAGCGCCGCTGGATATTGTCAAGGTAGTTGGAGATGAACCGAATCTTGATCCACCATTTAAGTCAAGTATTCCGGCTGTCAAAGTCAAACTACTGCCGGAAGTGAAAGTCAGGGCAGCAGTTCCGGTAAGTTGTACCGTATTGGCGGCATCATTAGCTCCGCCTGTCTTGTTAACCGTCATTTTGTTTAGCGTGATGGTTCCTGTAATGACTTGGCTTTGTGAATTCCCACTACCGCTATTTCCGATCTCAAGCGTGGTTGCATCATTAATTATTGCGCTTCCTGCAATTTCACTTCCGGCAACATTTCCCAATACCGTTAATGTACCCGCATTCAGGTTTACAGTTCCCACGTTCATCGTTAAATTTTTGGTGACTGTTCGGCTAAGAGCCCCGGAACTGGATAATGCGTTACTATTTAAAATGGTTATTTCAACATTTTCAGGAGAATTTGTCGCCGGCCACTCCGCTCCAATGGTCGTATTCGCTGAAGTGTTATAATTTAGACTACTTCCTGTTGCCGCATATTGCACCGTGCCTGTACCACTTAAAGAGATACCAGTTGTACCCGATACTTTTCTCTCAAGGACACCATTAATAGTAAGTATAGTTCCATCACCGACCACAAAATTACTACTTGTCTGGCTTAGCACAAGCGCTCCCGTCGAAGGAATTAACCTAGAGGAATTTAAGGTGACTCCATTAGCAGTTGTTGCTGTTACAATAACCGAATCCGGGCTGTTACTGGATGGCCATTCATTTCCGACGGTAAATGAAATTGTACCAGCGGAATAATTTAGTTCAGCTCCTGGATCGTAGCTTAGCGTGGCGCCAGACGGAAAGTTTATTGCTGATGCCCGACCTGTTCTTTCAAAGGAGTTCTTTATATTATACGTTACCGTCCCGCCAAATGAAATTTCAAATACATTTGAGGTACCCATAAGCCTAACTCCATCATGAACTAAATTTTCAAAGGAGATATTCGTATTTGATGTTATAGTTAATGTGGCATTTGAACCCAGTGAATATGGAACGATATTGAAGGTTGCCGTTCCTTCATTAAATGTACCCCCTGATTTATTAAACACCGTGGTTGATCCTGTTGCCGACATATCAATCGTGGATGTTTCGGCATTAAAGGTACCACTTGACAATGTTAAAAAGAAGGAATGACTGGATGATCCAGCATTGAATGTACCACCATTTACATTTACAGTTTGTGCCGAGACTGAATTACTTCCCATACTAACAGTGCCCTGTGTTATTCCTAGAGTAGCATTCATAGCAAGATCAAAGCCATTATTAGTGACGGTTCCTGAAGTATTTATTGTCAGATTGTTAACCGTTGGCGCTGCATCAATCGTCAGGTTATCGGAATTTTGCACAACAAAATCATCATTCCCCGACGTAAACACCGATGTCCCGGGCGCAGGGTTCCCTGTTCCGTCTTGAGCGTCGTTCCAATTAGTCACCGATGTAAAATTTACAGCCCCTTGTGAATAGTAGGTTGTTTGAGCCATCGCCTGAGAAAACCCAAACACTATCAATAATAAAGCAATACTAATTACTACTCGACTTTTTTTAGTAGAAACAGCCATGCTCTGCTCCTCCTTCTCCAGGAATATATTCATTTTCGCACTATTTTTCATAAGTCAAAACAATCAAAACATCATCCATCTATTCTCAGCTCTCCGTTGCCATATTAAAAAAACCCTTTACCTTACCGGTTGGTTTTGGAGAGAAAATTTCATCAAGCTGTTTCCGCAGCAGACTTTCCGTCAGCCCGCGTACCAGTTTCCCATTTTCCGCGTAAGAAATCATTCCCGTTTCCTCTGAAACGACAATGACAAACGCATCCGCCTGCTCAGATAATCCTAATGCCGCCCGGTGCCGTGTTCCCAAGGCCGGATCGATATCAGGATTCTGTGATAACGGCAGCAGACATTTCGCCGCCACCGCGATATCATTCTGAATCACCAAAGCGCCGTCATGCATCGGTGATCTTGGATTAAATACAGATGTAATCAGAGCGCCGGATACATGCGCCTGCAAATTGATTCCTGTTTCAATCACATTTTTTATTCCCATATCGCGCACCAAGACTATCAGAGCTCCATAATTTTTCTTCGATAATTCCAGACTGGCTTCAATAATATGATCAATAAATTTTAGGTCTCCGACCTTTACAAATGTTCTCACAATCCTGTTTTGTCCGAGATAAATCAAGAGGCGCCGTAATTCGGGTTGAAAAACAATAACAAAAGCAAGTACCCATACCGTTTTTAAGCTGGACATAATCCAGGATAAGGCACTCATATTCAGTAATTCTCCAAAAATAGAAAAAAATAATATAACAAGCAAGCCAATAAACATTCTTATTGCCACGCTGCCTTTTAAGAACTCATATAATTTGTAAATTATTGCCGTCACAATCAGAATATCTATAATATCCACAAAGGTGATTGGCAAAAACCCGATTCTAAAAAGCATTCTGACCTCTTTTGCTTGTTACCCGGCGCGCAATACCCGGAAAAACTTCTGAGACGATTAACTATAAAAATCATGGGATATATCTCTTTTTTCAGTGATCATTGTCACGTGAAAAAATCAGATATCCCTCAGATACTTAAAAACACTGACTAAATCCTTTGTCTCCGTCACGTCATGAACGCGCAAAATATTCGCGCCCGACTCCAGTGCCGCATAGTTTGCCGCTTGTGTTCCCGCCAGCCGGTTTGCTGTGTCTTTGCCGGTAATCTGACCGAGAAAGGATTTTCGCGACAACCCTATCATGACCGGACAGGTTAAATATTCAAAATCCTTTAAATCCTTAATTATTGTCAAATTATCTTCCAGCCTTTTTCCAAAGCCGATACCGGGATCAATTATTATTTTTGTGACGTTTTGACGATTGAGTACTTTTATTCTGTCCCAAAAATAATCATAGATTTCTTCTATGACATCCTCATAATAAGGATTTTTCTGCATATTTTTTGGTGTGCCCTTTATATGCATCACCACCATCGGGCAACCGGCATCACCCGCCACCCGGCCCATATTTTTATCAAACGTTCCGCCGCTGATATCATTAATCATATGGGCGCCTGCTTTTAGCGCGGCTTCCGCCACTTCACTTTTGTATGTATCAATCGATAGAATTGTATCGGATTGTTTTCGAACCTCATCGATGAGCGGTATAACCCGTTCGATCTCTTCACCGGCGCTGACCGATACGGCACCCGGTCTAGTTGATTCTCCGCCGATATCAAGAATGTCCGCTCCATCATCCACCATCTTCAGGGCATGTTCCAGCGCTTTTTCCCGATTCAGATATTTTCCGCCGTCGGAAAAAGAATCGGGTGTCACATTCAGAATACCCATTATGAAAGGTCCATCGTTAAAATCCAGCGCCCGGCCATTAAATTCCCAGCGCGGCTCGCGTTTCATGGTATTCTGAGTCAATATTTTTTCAAAGAACCCGGCAAGTTCAGAATCTTCGGTAGCCGACTTGTGTAGATTTTCAGAATCGGCTTCAAATGATTTTCGGACAACCAAATACTCTTTTTTCCCGCCGGCTATTAACCGGCTATTTAGTTGATTCTGCCCGCGTATTTTCGCCAAAATGTTTGTCTGCGTCGAATTCAATTCCGATAACAAATAAATGGTTGGCTCCGGAATCATGTTTTCAATAATGAATCCAAATTTCTTCTTTATTAATTCAAGCTTCTTTGAATCGCCAAGGTGAATTGATCTAATTTTCATGGATATTTGCGTCTGCCTTTTCCTGATCAATTTCATCAAGAATTTTTCTAATCCCTGTCATGGCTTCTTTGGCGTAATAATCATCGTCTCCCTTTTTTCGCTTGATCCGTTCCCTGTAATATTTAAGCGCCTTTTCCCGGTCACCCAGCTGCCGGTAAGTGATACCCATATATAAATATGAGTCCAGATTCCGGTCTATATCGATTGCCTTTTTAAAATAATTCAGGGCATCTTCATATTTTTTTTGATGAAATCTTATCAGTCCAAGATTGTAATAAACATTTGAATCTTCCGGATACTGTTTTTGCAGCTTTTGATTTACATCGAACGCTTCATCAAAGCGATTGGTTTTTATGTAAATCATCCCCAGCAAACTCAAAATTGTCGGATCATCCGCTTTGATTTTCATATATGAATCAATCGTCTCCATCGCCATCGTCGTGCCTGTGCCGACCTGAGTGCCCGTACCGGTAAGATAGTATTCATTGGCAAGCTCATATACCGCTTTAACATATCCGGGATCCAGGGTAACCGCTTTTTCGAGAACATTGATACGGTTTTCATATCCCAACTCTTGCAGTCGGGCCGGGAGCAGATAGCTCAGCGCGAATAATACTCTCGGATTAGATGGATCATCTATGATCGCTTTTTTTAAAAACAGTTCTGCCAAAGGGTAATCTTCTTCACGCAAGGCAATTCTACCCAACAGATACGGAACTTCAGGCGTGTCTATACGCTCTTTGATGAGCGGATGCAAAATACGTTTTGTTTCCTCAAAGCTGTTATTAACGATTTTTGTATATTTTGCCTTTTCCCGGTCGCGCCTGACAGACATACCATTTTTCATTAAAACAAGGGCTCTTAATATTTTGGCTTCGACATCATCTCTGCCTTCAATCAGATTGCTGACCTTTTCCGTATCACCTTGTAATAAACTGATTTTTGCGTCTAATATCAATGTATCCGAATTCATGCTTACCGGTTTATCAGAAAAGAATTTGAACTGCTTATTCAACCGGTCCAACAACTCATCGATTTCATCCGCCGCGGCAACTTCAATGACATTCTTCTTAACATTGCCGTTATGATAATCATAGACCGTGCAGGCGATACCCCCTTCCGGCCCATAAGCGCTTTCAATTATAACCCCGGGATTCATACGCAAAGCCGTTGATTTCCAGGCGCTAAATTGAGTGACTGAATCATTACCGAGGGTTTCAAACAGCCAGGACCAGCGATGGATAATGTATTTGTTTCTCGTATTATTGAGCCCGGCCCGTTCAAATGATTCGGCCAGAGCAAACGCTTTTGAATTAAGCTCCACCACATTGTCCTGATTTACCGTGGGCAACACCATCACCCTGACTTTTGGCAGCGGGGGCTGCAGAATCAGCCAAAGGGATGTATAAATCATTAGAATGATAATTGAGTAAAACAGTTGATTTTTTAGCGCTTTTTCAGCTGAAAAAATTTTTGATGACTTCAACAGAATAAATGTAACATTGACGGCAAAAATAATAATGATAAGAAGTACAATGCCACCCGGAACTTCGCCGGAAAGAAACGTTAACAAATTTCGCATATTATCTCAATACCCCAAGCACTTTGTCTTTCGTGTTATACTGCGCAAAAATTACTCAGTTTTTGACAACTGAACTTTGTTGTAATATAAAAAATGGTTTGGTTCTGTTTCATTTTGCAAAATCTCTGCCAACATCCCGGTAATAAAGACATCCTGTCATTTCTGATATTCCGGACATCCCAAAATACAATTTTTACCGGATCAGTCCTTCTGCCCTGAAATACAATTTAAAAGAGGTTCGGGATAATATAAATATTCTTCCCGCAAAGGGCAAATTAACAATAAATTAAGTCCGGTTAAAATCAAAAAAAGCGGGATAAAATCACCCCGCTTTTGTATCACTTCGACATAGCTCGATAAAACAATTTAATTTTTATCCGGATCAGCGGGTGACTCCGGTTTTTCATCCTTTTTTTCAGGCTCTTTCTCTACCGTGGATTTTTCAGAATCCTTGCCGTCATTGCCGCTCTTTTTAGCGGATTTTTTCGGCTTGGTGAAAGCCGCGGTTTCAATTGCTTCGCCTCGAAGAATCATATCAATCTGTTCTCCGTCAAGCAGTTCGTGTTCCAGAAGCGCGGTGGCGATGGCATGAAGTTTATCCAGATTTTCAGAGAGAATTTTTTCAGCTTTTTTCTCCGCCTCCAAAACAATCCGGTTTACTTCCTGATCGATCGCATGGGCAATTTCCTCGCTATAATCGCGATGCTGTGCGATTTCCCGTCCCAGGAATATTTCCTGTTCCTTTTTACCAAATGTGATCGGACCAAGTTTCGCGCTCATTCCCCATTCACATACCATTTTTCTGGCAAGATCTGTGGCGCGCTCAATATCGTTGCCCGCTCCGGTGGTGAGCTGCTTAAACACTATTTTTTCCGCTACCCGGCCGCCAAGCAGCTGAGCAAGCATTCCTTCCAGATATTCCTTTGAATAGGTATGTTTTTCGTCAATCGGGAGATAGGCGGTGACACCGAGAGCCCTGCCGCGAGGTATAATGGTCACTTTATGCACCGGATCCGTTCCGGGAATCAGTTTTCCCACCAACACGTGTCCTGATTCATGATAGGCTGTCGTCTTTTTCTCTTCGTCGGTTATCAGAAGCGATTTTCTCTCCATACCCATCATGATTTTGTCTTTAGCTTCTTCGAAATCTGTCATTCCAACTTTTTGTTTATCTTTACGGGCGGCAAGCAATGCCGCTTCGTTGACCAGATTGGCGATATCCGCGCCTGATAGACCCGGCGTACCTTTTGCAACCGCCTCAAGATCGACAGAACTATCAATCGGAACTGACCGTGTATGCACTTTCAGAATCCCTTTCCTGCCCCGGACATCAGGGCGATCGACAACGATCTGCCTGTCAAACCGGCCGGGACGCAATAAGGCGGAATCCAACACATCCGGACGATTCGTCGCCGCGATCAGAATTACACCTTCTTTGGTATCAAATCCGTCCATCTCAACCAGCAGCTGATTGAGAGTTTGTTCACGTTCATCGTGTCCGCCGCCCAATCCTGCTCCGCGGTGTCTTCCTACGGCGTCAATTTCATCAATAAAAATAATACAGGGAGCGTTTTTTCGACCCATTTCAAAAAGATCACGAACCCGGCTTGCGCCGACACCGACGAACATCTCCACAAAATCGGCCCCGCTCATGCTAAAAAACGGCACACCGGCTTCACCGGCAACGGCTTTCGCCAGCAGTGTCTTACCGGTTCCCGGAGGACCGAGCAGCAACGCGCCTTTTGGAATTTTTCCGCCAAGACGCTGAAATTTTTCGGGATATTTCAGAAATTCAATGATTTCCTGAAGCTCCATTTTGGCTTCATCAGCCCCTGCCACATCCTTAAAAGTAATAGTTGCTTTATCCGGCGTCAGCATTTTGGCCTTACTTTTGCCAAAACTAAAAATTCCCCGGCTTCCGCCGCTTCCGCCCTGCATTCTTCTGGCGATGAATATCCAGGCAACGATTATGAGTATCCAGGGCAGCGAATTTATCAGAACAAGCGTCCACTCACTGGAAGGCTCCACAAATCTGACCTTTACGTCATACTTTTCCCATTCTTCGACTACTGTATTATCTACAAACGGCAGATTTGTGCGTATGTATTTACCCCGTTTAACACCCTTATTGTCCGGAATGCTTTCTTCACCCTTTAAAGTACCCTGAAAATTATTCTCCTTGAGAGTAACACGTCCGCTCTCAATTTTACCGTCTCTTAAAAGTTTCTGGTAAACAAAATAATCGACGTCAATTTCATCAGGCCTGTTATCGGGCCACAGGGTACTGAAAAATATGGCGGAAAGAAGAATCAATATCCATACAAGCCCTGTCTTTGATGCTTTTTTCCATTGAAACTCATCATCTTTTTTCTTCCGGTTATTAGGATCCGGTCGATTTTTATTGTTAAAATTATTTGAATTTTTTTCATCCATCTCAACATAATTCCTTTCTTCAATTCTTCCGGCTATGATTCTATTACATAAATGCTTCGAAGATTTCTCTTTACCTGAAAGTCATCAAGACCATAACCGACAACATATTTATCTTCAATTTCAAATCCGACATAATCCAGATTTAAATCAACTTTGCTTCTGCCTTTTTTATAGAGCAACGTCGCGAATTTTAATGCTTTTGGATTGAACGCGCTTAGCATATTGTGCAAAAACTGGACAGATAACCCTGAATCGACGATATCTTCCACCACCACAACACAGCGGTTATTAATGTCCGCGCTCAGCGGCTTAAGGACTTTAATATGCCCTGATGACTCGCGTTCATTCCCGTAGCTTGAGATTCTGAGAAAATCGATTTCAACATCGGTGTTGATATAGCGGATCAAATCAGCAAGGAATATAAAACCACCGTTAAGCACACCAATCAGAATCGGTTTTTCTCCCTTAAAATCATTTAGAATTTCCTCGCCCAGTTCTCTCAAACGTATATGAATCTGCTCCTCGGATATCATAATCTTATAATTTTCCGGAATAATCTGATTTTGATTAAAACTATCCAATTTCATTTTTTTATCCTATTTTGATTTATTGAATCCGTAATTCAAAAAATCGGTTACATTTATTAGTTATTTTATAACGATTGTCAATCTGAAATCCCGCTATCCACACAATATCATTCCCATTGGTCAATACCGGAATATCCATTTTTTGATAACGATTTAATTTCTGATTAATAAAAAAATCGCTTAACTTCTGTTTTCCACTCATCCCAAGAGGATAAAAGAAATCGCCTTCCCGCCAGTATCTCACGATCAGCGGAAACCGGATGCAATCACCACAAATATATTCAATGCGGGGATCAGTTGAAAATTTAATTTGTCTATCGGTAACGGGTTTAATTAAAATTTTATTTCGCCCAATAGAGACGCCCTGAGCTTCGGAAAGTTCCAATTCGATGTTTTGCGCGTCTTTATTATGAGAAAAATATATATAATCCCGGTCATTTAAAACCGTCATATCCTTAGACAGGGTAAAGTAAGCGCCCGTCCGCGCATCGGATACAAACGCGTCAAACTGCCTGAACAAATGCCCCGGAATGCTGAAATTTAAAGGCTTAATCATGGAAATACAATATTCAAGCAGATGCCGGCGCAGTTTTTCCGATAATTGAGTGTATTTAGTTTTTGAAAAACCCGTATTCCCGTCCTTCATTTTTACTATTTTTTGGAACAGGCGGTCACCTAAATTATTATAGGTCAGATAGATTTCCTGAAGTTCACCTATGCTTTTTCCAAATCCCGCGTAGAAATCTCCTCCCAACACTCTTTCCAACACGGGTACAAGCTCATGTCTTATCTTGTTTCTCGTTTTTCTTGTATCGGCATTGGTTTGGTCAATCCGAAAGGGGATTTTTTGGTCCCTTGCATAGGCTTCAATTTCCTCTCTCACCACGTACAGCATGGGCCGTATGTAGCCCGGTCTTTCGACAGGAATTCCCCTGAGACCTCTTAAAGATGACCCCTTTGACAAACGCATCAAAAAAGTTTCGAGCTGATCATTTAAGTGGTGAGCCGTAGCAATTTTCGCGCCGGGATTTTTTTTAAAAACATCATCAAAACAGCGATAACGGGCTTCTCTTAATTCATTTTCGCTTGATGATAAATCAAAACCTTCCAACGATTCGCTGAAAAAGGGGAGTTCCAGCTTGTTACAGGTCTCTCTCACCAGATCTTCATCTAGATCAGAATCAATATTACGGATTTTATGATTAATATGTATGACATTGAATGATATTCCAAGATTCGTTTTAAGAGAATTCAAAATATGCAGCAGAACCATGGAATCTACGCCGCCTGACACCGCGGCATAAATCTTATCACCAGGTGAGATCAAATTATGGGAAGTAATACACGAAAATACCTTTGCATCCAACAAAAGGCCTTTGGGTAAAATTAAGACAAAAAAAGTAGCGGTGCAGGGACTTGAACCCCGGACACGAGGATTATGATTCCTCTGCTCTAGCCGACTGAGCTACACCGCCATAAAAAAAGAGGTGACCTGTGAGGATCACCTATTTGTAGCGGGGGTAGGATTTGAACCTACGACCTTTGGGTTATGAGCCCAACGAGCTACCAGACTGCTCCACCCCGCGATCATTATTAGGCAACCAATATACTAAGATTTATTATTTATGTCAACCAGTTTGTAGATTTTTTTTAACAGCTCATCGTCGTTTTCGAGAACAATTTTAAGGGAAGGAGCCGCGAGTTTAAGGCCTGCATTGTCAAACAAAGACAAAAAATATTTATTGGCTGAAATTTTCACTAAATCCTTTTCTGTACAAAGAACCGCTGCGGCTTGTTTTTCCAGAGAGTGGCGAATTATTTTTCTTATATCCTCCGCCTTGTATTCCTGATGATCTTTGAATTTTCCTGTCCATAAAGGCATAATATTTTCGCCGTTAAGGCTCATTATAAAATTTTCCGGATGCGCAATTCCGGCAAACGCGGTTGTTTTTGTTCCTGCAAGCTCCCTTAAAGGGCCGATTCTTTGAAAATCCGGCCCTACCAGATCAGAAAGCGCGCCGCGGCTGTATAATTCAGGGATATTATGAAGATTAATTTTCCTTCTCGGATACGCTTCTGTATTGTTCGTATGAATAATGATATCCGCCCGTGATATATTATGACGGAATTCCCGAAGCGTACCTGCCGGAATCGGAAGATTTTTTTCATATGGTTCGCCGGAATTTATCAATACGATATCCAGGTCCCGTTTAACCGATCTGTGCTGAAAGGCATCATCAAGAATAACCAGATCGGGGTGAAAATTTTCTAAAACATGGCGGATGGCGAGAGTTCGTTTCTCCGCTACCGCGACCACCACGCCGGGCGCGGACTTCGCGATTAACAGCGGCTCATCACCCGTGACCACCGGATTTGTATTTATATTTTTCCCGTCCGATACGATCTGAAGCCCCTTGCTTTGTCGCCCGTATCCCCTGCTGATTACCGCTATTTTACTAAAATATTGTTGAAGACCGGTCGCGAGATATATGGTAAACGGTGTTTTGCCTGAACCACCGGCGGTGATATTTCCGACTGAAATCACCGGTACCTTATAATGATGTGTTTTAAATATTCCGAGGTCATAGAAAAGATTCCGGATATCCAGTATGATGCCGTAAATCATCGAGAACGGCCAGAGAAGCAAACGCGTCATTTTCAGAATCTTCATTTCTTTGTCATACCATCCAGTTGCGGAGTTCATAGAATTTATCCGGGACAGGCAGTTCCAGCAGATTGAATTGCGGGAATTGCATAGAGATCCGGTTTTCCCGTTTTAAAACAATTTGAAATCTCATCCATTCACCCGGGTTAAATTTCAGCACGTTAAAAGGAATCATCAGCTCCAGCGCTTCTTCAAAAGCGCAGTTTGATTTACCAAGATGAGGTTCCCAATGGTCCTTCTTTTCAACGGAAATTTCACAGCGCTTCGTTTTTAAATCAAAAAGATACGAGATCTTTTTCGGAGAGTAAAACCTTATCAATACTTTATCTGCCTGGAACTCTGAATTTTTTGGAATGACCGCCAAATATAGATTTTCATCATTAAAGCCGATTATGATCTCCTTGATTTGAGCCTCCGTTTGATGCATGGCGCCTTTTGAAGAAATATCGGTGTACCTTACCGCTCCGTACCACTCAAAATATTGCCGCATCATCCCGTCAATAACCGGGTAGATAAAATGTTTGGGGATGATATTTTGGAAAGCCTCAACGCGTTTTTTCTTTATCTGAATGAATAACTGCTCCGGCGGGTCCTCACCCAGTAATTGATATACGCGGATCAGATGGCTTCTAAAGAGCCGGTCAAATTCGCTGTCCTGGCCTGAACTGTGCTCATTTCCGTACCACCAGCACCAATCAGATCCCTCGGCGATGTAGATTTCCTCCCATGCCTGTGTTCTGACCTTCTCAGAAATTTTCCCGGATGATTCACTTTGGACCAGAAATTCACGTGTCTGGTGCAGCATTTCCCATGCCTGCCGATCTTCCGAATCGCCGATCCAAATCTGAAAATTATGATTGATCCAGCTGCCGGGCCAGAGCTTCGACAACTCATGCGGCTCAGTGTTTTCAAGAAATTCACTAAAAGTGGTAGTCAAAAATTCCGGGTTTCCCGATAACTTTTTGTATAAAAGGTGTAGAAATTCTCCGCCGTTTTCAGGATAATACTCCCAACAGTTTTCGCCATCCAGAATGACTGGTACGATCGAATTTTCCACAGCCATATCACCACCGGATTTCTGAATCTTGGTTTTGATCTGAACAAGATGATTCAGGAAGTCCGCAGTCGCTTCTTCCGCCGACCATGACCCATAAACAAAACCGATTTTATCTGAAAGAGCGCGATCTCTGAAAAACAGGTGAAGATCACCTTTATTTGTTTTTATCCGGTATGGACGATAAATATCATTCTGTTCGAAAGGCCGGTCCAGACTTCTCGCAAGTATTTCCTCATCCGTCGCGATCCAGTTTATCCCCCTGGAAGCGATAATCTCCGCCACTTCTTCGCTGACACTGCCTTCGGACGGCCAAATGCCTGAAGGATGCCTGCCAAATGTTTTCTTAAAATATTCCAGACCTTTTTCCACCTGCGCTATGGCATCTTCAGGATGACGGAATGACGGCTTTGGAAGGACGAGATTTTGCTGCGAGATTTTTGCGATTTCGGTATCGCATAAAAGAGGCAGAATCGGATGATAAAACGGGGATGTGATTAATTCAACCTGCCCTTTTTGCCACATTTCCGCATGTTTCGGGATAACATTTTTGATTAATTTTTGAATATAATCCAGCAATACCAACCGGTCATCATCCGAAAAATTTTGCTGCTTTTTTATTAATCTCTGGATTTTCGGGTCTTTTTTTGATTCGTATCCGATCCAGCTCAGATTGAACCAGATCTGCAAATCTCGAATTTCTTCCCCGCTAAATCTGCCGGCCAGATCACGGTCATTCAAATGCTTAATTGATTGATATTTTTCATATAGTTGTTTGTATCTCGGGTATGGCTGAATCATCGTCGCCAGATTACCCATAAAAAAATTTCGCAAGAGATCCACTTTGTCCTGAACCGAAAATTCTGAGGCTGACTTTCTGCTCAGGCGAATGACAATGTCATTCGCGTTGCCGTCTGCGTAATCTTTCAATTGAAGTAAAAGAGAAGGCACAAGATTTATTGTTTGACGAATTTCGGGGTACTGGCCGGCGATTAAGAGTAAATCCAGATAATCTTTCGTGGCATGCAGGCCAACCCAGGGCAGAAGATAATCTCCTTCTTCATCCTTGTAGAACGGCTGATGCTGATGCCAGAGAAATGCAATTTTTAATTGACTCATAAAATCAACGCCTTAATTTTGATTTCAGGTATACAATTTCTTCTTTTTTGAAGAATCCACCGAAATACAAAAGAGCCGGAGATATCACCAGTATAACCGTCCTCTGTAAAAAGGACAAATCAAACTGATAATATATAAACAGCATAAGCGCCAGGTATCCCATAAGTAACAGTAACCGGGAGTATTCATATCTGATGGGATATATTAATTGATTCGCGATGAAAATAGTCACCGCCATCACAAAATAACTCAACAGCGTAGCCATAGCGGCCCCAATCATACCGAAACGCGGCATCAAATATAAATTGCTTCCCACATTAACGACGGCTGCCAGCCCTGTAAATAATACCATCCATTTAGTTTTTTGTTCGATATAAATTCCTACGGTAAAATTCACATAAATACCATAAAACAGATACGCCGTTAAAATGATCGGGATGATAACAATCCCATTCCAATACTCGCTTCCCATGATTGTCTTTCCCGGACCGATAGGAATCATGACCAGATATTCGATATAATAGCTGACCATTACCACAACCAAAACCCCGACGGCTGAAAAATATGTCAGCACTTTTGAATATATCCGCTTGGCATCCTGATCATTCGCCACTTTCAGAAAAAACGGCTGCCAGGCAGTGCGGAAAGCGATAACAATCAATAGTAATGCAGAGCCGAACCTGTAATTTGCCGAGTACGCGCCCAGTATATCCTTATCCAGAAGCCTACTCATCAGATATTTGTCACTCACCTCAACGGTTAAATAAGCCAGACCGTTGGGGAGCATCGGCAATCCGAATTTTAACAGATCAACGAGAATTTCTTTATTAATCCTGCCCTTTAAATAATTAATCTGGAATGGAATCACAAAAATCAGATTCAGGACAGCCGCAAGAACATTCGCGTACAGAATTCCTTTTACCCCCTGCTTTAAAACAACAACAAAAAGCAGGTTTAATAGCAGTTCCGTAATGAAGCGCCCTACCCGAATCCCCGTATACGCCAGGGATCTTTCCTCCGCTCTCAGAATTAGGTATGGCAGGTTGCAGAGTGTATCAAAAAACAGAATTCCCGCTGTTATCTGAATAAAAAACGCGTATCCTTTTGCTGAAAACACAACCACCGCGACCGGCTCGGCGAAAATGTATAAGACGGCTGACAATAGGATACCGTTGATGAATATCGCGGAGAAAGCGGTTTTATATACATCTTCACGTTTATGTTTTCCCAAAAAGAAGAATCGCAGAAAAGCCGCATCCATGCCGTACAAATAGACGATATTCATAAATGCCATGAATGTATATACCAGGGCATAGTCACCGTACGCGCTCTTTGTTGAAATATATGATGTATCGGTGTAAACCGGCAGCATGATCAGCCCCAGCGCCCTCTGAATAAATGTGCTGATCGTATAAATGGCCGAGTGCCGCGTCAGTCCTTTGATATGCGCGATTATTGACAATTTATCTGTCTTTCCTTTTCAGTTGATGAACAAGCGCCTGAACCGCCAGCACGTACCCGTAAATGCCCAGTCCGCTGATCGTTCCTTTGCAAACAGCAGAAATTACCGACATCTTTCGAAACTCTTCCCGGGCCGCGATATTACTGATATGAATTTCAACAACCGGAATGGTACATGCTTCTATCGCGTCACGAATCGCGTAAGAATAATGGCCAAATGCTCCGGGATTGAGCACGATCCCATGCTGAATCTTCATGGATTCATGTATTTTATCAATAATTTCCCCTTCATGATTGCTCTGGAAAAAGTGAATTTTCACACCTTTAAAATAGCTTTTAATAAATTCATTGGTCTCATTGAGGGTTTTTCCGCCGTAAAGTTCAGGTTTTCGTATCCCTAAAAGATTCAGATTTGGACCGTTGATGATTAAAATATTCATTAATTTGCCTCCCCTAATTCCAGTTCAAGCCCATCAAACGCGAACGCGCAGTTATCAGGCAGAAGTTTGCCATGTTTATAATGATCGATATTATGGTTCATATGCGTAAAAAATGTCCTTTTCGCGCCAATTTCTTTTGCAATATCTATCGCTTCACTCAATGAAAAATGGGTTGGGTGCTCCCGTTCACGCAGTGCATCCAGAACCAGAACATCAAGATTTTCCATAAGTCTGAAACTGCTTTCGGGAATCTCGCTCACATCGGTACAATATGCAAAATTTTCAATTCGGTATCCATAGATATCCAGGGATCCATGTTTTAAAGGTATCGGGATGATTTCAGTTTTATCGAATAAAAATTTGTCGCTGACGATATGCGCGCGCAAATTTGGCACCCCGTTTGTGTATACACCATCATTGAACGCGTAATCAAAATTATTCCGGATACGCTCGAGCGCGAGCGCGTTTCCATAGACCGGAATATGTTTTTTTTGCAGATAGTTAAACCGGCGCAATTCATCCAAACCGTTGATATGATCCGCATGCGCGTGGGTAAAAAGAACGGCGTCAACATTCGGAAAGGATTTTCTCAGCAGCTGCTGACGCAGATCGGTTGAAGTATCGACAAGCAAGTGTTTATGATTCGTTTCAATCATCAGCGAGCACCGCAAACGTTTATTTTTTGATTTATTTGATCTGCAGACCGGACATTCGCAATTGATAACGGGTACGCCTTGTGATGTGCCGGTACCAAGAAAAGTTACCCTCATGGATACGGCATTCCTCATTCAAGTATTTTATAAGCGTCGCGCAGTTGCTCCTGATTCTCCGCGATCTCTGTGTAATAATGCCCGATGCGGTCTATCAGAATTAATTTTATTTGTTTGTCTCTTACTTTTTTATCTCTGGACATTCGCTCAATCAAACGCTTCGCATAGATTTTTGTTTTATCATAATTTATCGGAGCGCGGTTGAGAAGAGACATGCCTCTTTCATATTCAGCCGGACTTAACGCCCCTTTATCCAAAGAATACTGCATTGCGCATTTCATTCCAAGTATTACCGCTTCACCATGCTTTAATTCACCAAATTTAAATTCAGCTTCGAGCGCGTGGCCAAAGGTATGACCAAAATTCAGGATCATTCTGACGCCGTGTTCATGTTCATCCTGTTCAACTACCCGCGCTTTGAGCGACGCGGATGTTTTTACGATATGCAGCAGGATTTGATCATCCCTGTTCAAAGCATTCTCCAGATTTTCTTCAAGATATGAAAAAAATTCCCTGTCCTGAATCATCCCGTATTTGATTACTTCTCCCAGACCGCATCGAATCTCTGAATCCGGCAGGGTTTTTAAAACAGAAACATCACTGAAAACAAACAGGGGTTGTTTGAACGCTCCGATCAGATTTTTTCCAAGCGGATGATTTATCCCGACCTTTCCGCCTATGCTGCTGTCCACCTGAGAGAGCAATGTCGTGGGAACCTGTACATGAGCGATTCCTCTCAGAAACGTCGCGGCCACAAATCCGGCTAAATCACCGATCACACCGCCGCCGAAAGCTATTATAAGAGCTTTTCGTTCAAATTTTTTCTCCAGAAGCTGAGAATATAAATGCTGCAACTGATCAAATGACTTGGCATTTTCACCATCCGGAACAAATAGTGTGATCACTTCCTGATCTGAAGAAAATCCCTTCATCAGCTTTTTCCCGTGCATCTGAAATATCGATTTGCTCGTGATGACAGCAATCTGAGTGTAATCGCCATGCTGCCGCAATACTTCCGCCAATTTATCCAGAACATCCATACCCACGTACACTGGATACGGATTGGCGGCAAGACCTACCTGAATTAATTCCATATTTAATTTATCCGGCATTCATTTACCTTATTAAAAATTTCGGTCACTATTTCTTCGAGCGTTAATGGATCACGATCTATTATAATATCCGCCTTTTCATAAACCGGGGCTCTTTCTGTCAAAAGAGTTCGAATACGGATCAGCATACTTTCTTCCGGGTTACGTTCAGCGATCCCTGATAAAAGCGGCCGTTTCCCGGAGTCTTTAACCCGTTTATAAATCTCTTCCGGTGAACTTTTGATATAAATCAGAATTCCTTTATCATTAATTTGATCAAAACTATCATCATTTATCAGAGCGCCCCCGCCCAGGGCTATCACAGAACAGGTGTCATAATGAACAAGACGGGAAATGATGTCCGATTCGATCGAACGAAAATAGGGTTCACCGTATTCTTTAAAAATATCCGAAATAGTCATTCCTGCTTCATCCTCTATCAGACTATCGGAATCATAAAACGGGCAGCCAAATTTATCAGCCAACAACGGACCGATTTTACTTTTCCCCGCCCCCATAAAACCCGTCAAAAAGAGATGCGTCTTCATTATATTGTCCGATTTTTCCATTCAATAATTTTCTTAAAAATGTTTTTCTGTGCAGGGGGCTCGGGCCATGATTCAGAATATTCCGTCTGTGTTCGCTTGTCCCGTATCCTTTATGCTGTTCAAAATGGTACTCCGGATATTTCTTGGCGTATTCGCGCATTAAACGGTCACGATGAACTTTTGCCAGAATGGACGCGCAGGCTATGCTGAGAGACTGTTGATCGCCTTTTATGACTGATTGTCCTCTCAGAGAACCGGCTTCATTTCGATAAAGAATCGCCGGGAAATCCCTGCCGTCTATTAAAATATATTGTGGTTTAATCCTTAATTCATTTACAGCGCGTTTCATTGCGAGAAAAGTTGCCTGCAATATATTTACTGAATTTATCTCGGCCACTGACGCTGAACCAATCCCCCAGCTCACCGCCCTGCTTTTGATCTCATCTTCAAGCCGGAGACGTGCTTTCTCTGACAGTTTTTTTGAATCATCAGCGTCCGGGATCGCGCAGTTTGCCGGCAATATAACCGCCGCGCTGATTACGGGGCCGGCAAGAGGCCCCCGGCCGGCTTCATCAACTCCGCAAAGCCACTCTATACCCGAATCCCATATGGGTTGATCGAATTTTAGTTCACCGGCTTTCGTAAAATTTGTCCTCTCTCATATCGATTCCACGGAAATCTATACGTTTTTTCAATTTAACACACCGGCAATTTACATTCAATAGCGCCAATTTTTAATCCAACGTTATTGGCGCCAGTTAAGAATGCTAATCTCTCTTCCGTCGCTCTCGATGACGATTGCTCCCAAATGATCCGTACGCAGCGGGATCACTCCATGATCACCCAGTCTTGTCACGGTCGACCGGTTCGGATGGTAAAACCGGTTGCGGCGGCCCACGGATATGATTCCGAATTCCGGAGTTACCAGGTTCAGAAATTCATCGTATGTGGAAGTTTTACTTCCATGGTGACCGACTTTTAAAACATCGGCATCGAGGAAGTCAGAATAACATCCAAGATCTGCTTCCCCTTCCCTTTCAAGGTCACCGACCAGCAGAAATGAGGTAGCGCCGTAAACTATTTTCAAAACGATGGATGTATTGTTCACCTTACCGTTATTTTCCTCAACGCCATCAAGAAATTTTTTAGCAGGATGCAGGACATAAATCCGGCAAACCGGATTCACAAACAAAACCTGTCCTCTTTGAACATACCGGATCGGAATTGATTTTATTTCTGCCGTTCGAATCATGTTCTCATAGAATTTTGACTCATCCTTATAACCGCTCAGAACGAGCGTATCCACTATGACTTCTTTCATTAGTGATTGGAAGCCGCCGATATGGTCACTATGCGGGTGTGTACCAATCAGATACTTTATCCGGTCAATCCCATAATATCGCAACAGAGGAAGAACAACATCTTTCCCTTTGTCATATCCTCTCACATTGTCTCCGGAATCAACAACTAATGTTTCTCCTCCCGGAATTCTGATAATGGCGGCGTCTCCCTGTCCCACATCAACAAAAGTAACCGAAAGTTTCTGATCTGCGCGCAGTAGCCATCCATTCACGTAAAACGTCAAAATGATTATAATGAGCGGTAGATAGAATCTGTTTATTCTCTTCCGCATGTTGAATATCAAAAACACTCCAAGAATGGCGAGAATAATGATCCACACGGACGGATGCGGTAAATATACCTGGACGAAAGGCTGATCGGCAAAGAAGCCCACGGTATCAAGGATTAATTTTATATATTCATTCAGCAAAAAAGCAAACCCTTCCAAAATACCCGGAATTATCAGGCTTAGAATCAAAAACAACAGACTGAGGATTACATAACTTCCGATCATCGGTATCACGAAAAGGTTAGCGATAATCGCGCCGGTTTGTAACGTTCCGTAGTAAAGCCATGTCAGCGGCACCGTTCCAAGTACCGCTGACAGAGAAACAATTAACGGTATACGGAGGTATTTATTAATGAATCCTTGCCAGCCTGAATCGCCAAATGGCCAGGGTATGATTTTTTTTAAACGAGGATAACCGTATAAAATAGCGCCGACAGCCGTAAAAGAGAACTGGAATCCTGGCTGAAAGAGTTGCCTGGGTTCAAAAAACAATATCATAAGACCCGCGACCCCGATCAGATTGAGCGGTTTTGGAAATCGTTCGGATAATTTTCCGATAAAATAAAAGGAGGCCATCACTGAAGCCCGGACCACCGGCGCTTTGAAATTCACCAGCGCCACAAACAGAAAAAGGGAAAAAAGACTCATTGAAATTTTAAGAGGATACGGTAATCGCAGAAATGTAAAAAACAGAAGGAACAGCATCAGGATAAATCCCACATGCAGGCCTGAGATCGCGAGAACGTGTATGACTCCTGATGTCTGAAAATCTTCCATGACCGAATCTTCGATATCCTGACGCTCACCCAACAACAGCGCTTTAGTCACTTCACGGGCAGGTGAATCTAAATAAAAATCGATCCTTTTAAGAAGATATTGCCTTAGAGGAACAAGCAGAGTACGATTTAGGATATTCCCCCTTACTTCATCCGGAATTTTTGTATTTTCATCCGAGAGGCTATAACGGAAATAGATATCTTTCATCTGAAGATATTTCAGGTAATTAAATTCACCCGGATTGCCGGGCAGAGCGGGCCGTTCCGGAAACCCTTCCAGCAGAATAACATCGCCATAATTCAGTTTTCCGTCAAACCGTCCCTGATTAAGAAAGATTTTACCTTCAGCAGGCCGCGCTGTATTATTAACATATATCGAATCACACTCCATCACATAATTATTTCTTCCGTCAGCGCGATAGTGCGTTTCACTTATCCAGCCTCTGAATTGTTCAATAGATTGGTTGTCCTGTAGAACTAGATGCCGGTCCGGAAAACGGGCAAGTGAATCATAGCCTGATGCAATTCCCGCAATAAAAATAAATAGGAACATTGAATAGGGTAACATCTGCGGATAGCTGAAGTTAATCACGATCGAAATGAGAATTAATACAGTAAGAATCATCAGAAGAATTGTAAAATTGAGATTAATTAGAAATATATTGCTAAGAAATATTCCTGCCGAAAATATGGCAAATATCCATAAAGCCGCGAAGGAGCGGTAAGATTCAGTCCATTGCATAATTTTTTACTTTTGAGTTGTGAGTGTCAGATTATTAGTGATTAATTTCCATAAAATCTTCAGCTATAGTAATTTTACCCGCATAATATTTACTGATTCTGGATTCCAAATCTTCAGTATCATTTTCGGGATTTACATGAGTAATCACCAGATGTTTGATCCGCGCCGCCGCGGCCAGCCGGCCTGCTTCCGATGGTGATAAATGACGCGGTGTTTTAAGTTCTTCCGGCACCGAACATTCCAATATACCGATATCCGTGTCAGCAGCCAACCGGGTCAGCTCCATATTATACCCGGTGTCTCCGCTGTAAAAATAAGATTTTTTTCCGGAAAATCTAAAGGCGATACTTTCTCTTGTATGGCCGGTCGGCATGACGGATATACTTAAGCACGCCCAATCATAAGATGTTTTTCCCAGCTCCACCAGCGAAGGTATGTTTTCGCTAAGCCAGGATCCCTGAGTGGAGGCAATCGCGTTAAACCATCCGGTTAATCCCGGAGGACCGGCAATGGTCAGGAGACTATTTGAAGAATTATCCAAAAGATATCTGTTCATCATAAAAGGGAAAACATCCGCGGAATGATCCAAATGAAAATGTGAGAGAAAAATTTTATTTATTCCCAGCAGGTTTTTCTTCAGAAATTTAAGCTGTTTCAGAATGCCCGGCCCCATGTCCAGAATAGCGCTCATCCGCCCTTCCTCCAGTAAATAACCTGATGGATTTCTATTAAAATCTGAAGTCGTGGTTCCTGAGCCAAGGATGGTAATCTTCATATTCGAATCTCATAAAAACTTTTATTTAAGAATATTTTTAGTTAAATTGCAATTGGTATATTTTTGTCCAATTTAAATTTAACACCAAAATACAGGAGAAAAGGATGAGATCATGGATCGTTTTTTTTCTCGCCTCAACGCTCAGCTTGATGTTATTCGGGTGCGGCAGCAATCCCGAAGCTGATGGTGATGCTGCTTTTGCAAGCGGAGAGTATGATCGGGCGCGAACACATTACCTGGAAGTTAAAAAAAATCAACCGGAAAATGCAAAAATTAATGAAAAAATCGCATTGACTTACATGCAAAAGGGATTAATGCTTTATACGCGGACAAAAAATATCGATTCTTTTTCCGGGAATTTTGAGCGTGGTGAACGTCTTGTGCCTGCCGGCGAAACAAGCCCTGAATTTAAGAAGCAATACAGCATGCTGTTATTCAAGTTTGCCGAAGCATATAAAAAAGCAAAACCATCCAATGAAATCCAAAAAGAACAGTATTTTACAAAAATGCTCGACAATCTTGAAGTCGCGCTTCAAAATTATCCTGAGAACAAATCCGCTGATTCATTGTTATCGGCGGTTAAACAGCAGAATTTTAATGCCATGTATGAAAAAGGGATCAAATTTTTTGATCGGGCGAAAAAAGAAAAAACAAACGGCGATCTATACCTGACTGCAGAAAGATATCTGGCTCGCGCCGTTTCTTTTAATCCCGAAAACAAGGACGCAAAAAAGAACCTTAAACTGGCGCGCCAGCAGACCATGAGTATTCTGGACGTTACCAAAGACCTTCCAATCAGCATCGTAGCGATGAAAAAGAACGGAAGTCTTCTAATGGTGGATCTGACCGCGGTAAACAATACAGGTGAAAGCATTACCTTCCGCCCGGCAAATCTGAAGTTAATCGATACAGAAAAGAATGAATATTCGATCGATACACCTCAAACAGAAAAATTTCAGAACGGATTGATGAAGGAACTCGCCATCGAACCAAGAAGCCGTATCGACGGGGTATGCGCCTTCGCCATTCCTAATTCAGCCAGTCTGGAAATGTTGGTTTATATAATGGATGACGGCCGGAAAACCGTAAAATATTTGCCTTAAAAAAAACGGCGGGATGAAAAATATCATCCCGCCGTATTCTTCTAAATTATAAGTCCAACTTATTTTATCATCAGAATTTTTCTTTTGATGAAGAAGCGGTGACATTTCCTTTTTAGAAAATCAAACTGTAAAAAATACGATTATTTTATCAATGCTTTCAACGGAATGCGCTCTGACCTGTCAACTGTTCGCCGACGATGAGCGTGTGTATTTCATGAGTTCCTTCATAAGTCAGCACTGATTCCAGGTTAAGCATGTGCCGTATGGTCTGATATTCGTCCGAAATACCGTTCGCGGCGAGAATGGTCCGCGCGCTTCTGGCGATTTCAAGGGCTTTTTGCACATTGTTTCGTTTAGCCAGAGACACATGATAATATTTTGCCTTGCCGCTGTCTTTTAATCTTCCGAGCTGATAAGCAAGCAGCTGTCCCTTGGTGATCTCGGTGATCATCTCCACCAGCTTTTGCTGCGTCAGCTGAAACCCGGAGACGGGTCTGTCAAACTGTATCCGGTCTCCCGCGTACCTGAGGGCTTCGTCATAACAAGCCATGGCCGCGCCCAATGCTCCCCAGGCAATACCGTAGCGAGCTTCATTCAGACAGGAGAGCGGCGCTTTTAATCCTTTTGCCGCGGGAAGACGATTTTCATCCGGAATCAGGCAATCCTGGAAACTGAGTTCGCCAGTATCGGAGGCGCGGAGCGAAAATTTTCCGGGGATTGAGCGGGAGTTAAATCCGGGTCTGTCTTTTTCTACAAGAAAACCATTCACTCCTTCATCTGTCTTTGCCCATACCACCGCCAGATCAGCGACCGAGCCATTGGTGATCCACATCTTTGTTCCGTTCAGCAACCATCCTTCTTTGACCTTTTTCGCCCGCGTGATCATTCCGCCGGGATCGGATCCGAAATCCGGTTCAGTGAGTCCGAAACAACCTATTTTTTTGCCGGCGGCCAGTTTTGGCAGCCAATATTTTTTCTGCTCTTCAGATCCGTAGGTATAAATCGGATACATCACCAGGCTGCCCTGGACAGAAGCAAACGAACGCAGCCCGGTATCTCCGCGCTCCAGTTCCTGCATCACAATACCATAAATAAAATGGCTCAGGCCGGGACCACCATATTCTTCGGGAACCGTAACACCCAGCAATCCCAGCTTTCCCAATTCCGGAATGATATCAGCGGGAAAATAACCTTCACGATGATATTTTGAGACAAACGGTAAAAATTTCTCTTCCACAAACCCGCGAACGGTTTGCTGAATCATCATTTCTTCTTCCGAAAACATTTCATTTACGGAGTAAAAATCTACGCCTTGATACATATAAAATTTCCCTGTTTGTCCCTGATTGTGGTTTCTGCGGAAAGTTATCGATTTATAATCAAAAATTCAATAATTATCAGGGCTGCATCATTAAAATGCTTTTATTTCTAAAAAATCCAGTTTATTTCCGCTCCGTAAATCATGGCGTTATATGATTCATTAACGTTAAAATAAGTGGGACCATAGTCCGGATCCGCAATGACACTGAGCGCTTCTTCAGTAGTGTATTTCATATCACGCTGATCTGTGCCTGCAATAATCTTAAGCGATAACCCTGATGTGAAGAAATATTCCAGGGATAATTCAAGACCGATCTGGTCATAATCACTGAGATAATCCTGAACGCCTCCGTTTGCGGCATCGTTATAAATATAGCTTAGCGTTGATTCAAACTTAAGTTTTTGCGGCAGGATATCCCACCGGCTGGATTCATAAAAATAAATATTCCGGTTATCCTGAACATTACTCATCAACAACCGGCTGTAAACAGCTCCTGCCGACACAAAAAGAGAGTTTGACGGACGGGTGTAAAAATTGAGAGTACTAACGAATTGTTCTGTCCCAAGCGGCGCGCCGGCGGCAAGGAGACTGCCGTCATCCAGATCAATCCATGTCGCGGATAATGATAACCGGTTCACCGCGAACTTATGGGTGATCCGGCCTTCCCATTTTCTCGAAATCTTTGAAGTTTTAATTTTCAAGGTATCATCCAGAGTGATTGTTTTACTATTATCATCCCTGATTCCATACCTGATTGACAATTCCGGCCAGCCTTCAACATTCGTGGTGAATTCCAGATTTCCCGTTTTTGTCGTAGTTGTTGGGATATCAGCATAATCGTTCAGATTATTATCATATTGTTCTGCTTCGAATCCGAGCGTCAACTGCTCGGATACCCGATACGCTCCGATCAGTTTTGCCCCCTGCAAATCATTGAGGAGGAATGGATAACCCGCGGTATAATAGTCGTATCCGATTCGGTGATAGTAGGCTATAAATTTCAGGCGGTTCATCCTAAGATCAAAGCCCGCCTTATACGCGCTATCATCCGACTCGGATGCCGTTAGCGTATCCTTATGACTCAAATAACCTTCACCAAACACCTTCAAATGATTGCCCCACAAATAAACCGAGCTATGAACGCCGAGTGTCTGATTGGCGAGAGGGTCATTTATGGATTCATCTATCGAGCTTTCATCATCTTTTGAATATAAATAACTTACTCCAAATGAATACCGGTCATACTCCCCCAGTTCTATTTCAGCCGATGTAAAGTAACGGCGGTACTGACCCGATGATTCGTACTGTTTATAGAGGGTCAACAACCGGCTGCCCTGATCAAATGCTTTTTGAACGATGCCTCCCGTAGATTTTGTATGAAGGTAGGATTTGGAATTCCAAATATTATCAAATTTCAGATCAATCTTTGCTCCGCGGATTTCCCGGCTCTGTATAAAATACTCACTACCTGCTTCAAAAAAGTCACCGATTACAATTTCGTTTGAACCAAAGCGCGCGCTTAAAGTCAACCGGTTTATTGTTCTAAAATCTGATAACTGCATCTGATTCCAGTCATCATTGCGAATATCCCCTAAAAGCGTCAGATCCATCTTCTGAGTCCGCGCGAACAGCGCAAGATTAAGATTTTGCTGAAGCCCCGGGATCAGCATTGTTTTTCCATATTCTCTGTCGGCGATCGAATCGGGTTTGATCTCCGAATGTTCATCATATTCCGTATTAGTCGTACGCAACGAGACACGCCCCGTTACATTTAAATCGGACTGCGCGATAATTAAATGCGGCATCAGCATAAGAACGATCAGAAACAATTTTTGCATTCATACTCCTTTATTATCGGACAATAACCAGTCGTGAATTATCCCGGGCAATGTTTCCCGCCATATCTTCCACATAAAATGAAAGACGATTTTCGCCGCGCTGCAGATTAATTTTCACATCAAAACTTCCATCCGATTTAGGTTTTACATCCATACCGTTTATAACAACTCTTTTAATACCGGATGAAGGCTGAGGATCTGTGATGATGCCGCGGATGCCCTGGGTAAACCTTTCCGTGACCGCAGTTGTCAGATTATCCAAGGGCGGCATGGGTGGTTCAAATCTTACCAGGGTCTGCTGGGCGGGTTCGGTCAATGTGACGATCGGCTTAACCGTATCCAGGAATAATCTTTGAGAAATCTCAGATCTGTTCTTTGACAAATCTTCTGCCGCTATCCTGATATCATTTTTACCCTCATTAAGAATGATTGTGCGGTTAAAAGTTCCCTGCCCCTGGACTTCCGCCACTTCATCATCGTTTAAAAATATCTTGACACGGTCGTTCGGAGTCTGGTCAAATACAGCTCCGCTCAGACTGTAATCACGGCGGTTGTAGTAGCCCGCAACCAACGGCGTTGACAGCCTGATTTCCGGCCGTTTTGTATTGACAAACAGCTTAACCACTTTTGCGTTCTTAATGCCGTCCTTCTCCGCCACAAGGCGGATTTCATTCAGACCTTCCTTCACCCGCAGATTACCGGTGAAATTGCCATTGGGATCGACATTTACAGGGATTCCATCGGCGGTGAGAGCAGTACCCGGTGGCAGATTGCCGCTGACAGGAACTCCGCTTCCTATGACCGCCTGATCCACAAATTGAAAACTTGATAAATTGACATTAAAAGCAAATCCGTCATTATCTGTCCGGTCATCCTGTCGTGATCTTCTAAAAGCACCCGGCCTCGTGGGAGCGCTGCCTTTGGCAACCACCGTTTCCTGGTTGCTCTCGACCATTACTTCCTCCGCCACATCTTTTGATTTGACGGCCACCTTACCTTCTTCCACTCGGACGCGTGTTGTAAGACTTTGGTCCACATCGACTTCAAAAGTGGTTCCCCGAACCGCCACAACAGCAGTCGGACTTTCCACTTCACGGACATCCCGGTTGTCGATTATTTTCTTAAAATTTGCCCAAATGTTGCCCGCCCAGAGTGTAAAACTCATCTTGTTTTCACCACCGTTTTCCGGTAACCGAATCTCAGTAACATCAAATACGGAGTTTTCATTTATTTTAATGACGGAACCATCCGGCATTTCGATTTCTATGCGTGAGTTCAGTTTTGTTCTTATACGGTCTCCTTTTTTAACATCCGAATTGATTCTGACCGCATTCCAATTCGTCTGTCCGTCTATCATAAGGCTGACATCACCGATGACAAATTTTACTTTTGCGCTTGTATCATCCTGTCCGTACAAATTCAACAATAGAAACAACAGCAGGAATACTGTTTTGAATAAAAGAAATCTCATTTATATGCCTCTTTACTTTATTAATATCATTTTTTTGGACGTTGAAAAATTACCCGAACGAAAATGATAGATATACATACCGCTTGCCTGTCTTATCCCACGATCATTCATTCCGTCCCAGCTCATTTCGATATAACCGCTTTCCACCCGTTTATTCAATAAGGTTTTAACTTTACGACCGAGGATATCGTACACAATGAGGCTTGCCTCCTGACCGTCAGCAAAAAATGGAATTGCCAGTCTGATTTTGGTGACCGGATTGAATGGATTCGGGTAATTTTGATACAGATTAAATTCAACCGGCAGGATATGAGGCTCAAAGTCGGCATCCGTTGTCGCGATCATTTTAAAGTGATTGACCATCTCAGGATTTTCGATTGAGTAGGAATTCTGATCGGACATATCAAACCAGACTCCGGAATCAAGATGATATAAAAGTAGTCTGGTTCCTGAAGATGCCACTTTCCAATCCCAGGTCAGAGTAATTTTGTTGTCGGGATTTGATGTTTCAACAAAAATCTGCCATTCCTTTGAATCGGATTCCGCCGCAAACTCCGTAAGATCTCCTGAAATCTTTTCACCGTTTTCAACAGAATAAACTTTTATAAAATCCGAAAGAGCGGGAGGTTCCGACGCCCGTTGATAATAAAACGGATACTCTGAACGATCAGCGCATACGCCGTAAAAATTATCCATATCAGCCATGTCGCCGCCTGAGGCGTTCAGACTAAGAATCACATCCGATCCGGTTAAATTCGCCGCGGTTTGAGCAGCTTTATTAAAATAATCCGGCGTTTCAGTGCTCTCCACGGATTGCGGCGCTGAGTTAAAATTAATTTGAAGCGGTTCAGATACTTTTATCCAAAAACCCTGATCCGGCTCGATCATATCATCGGTTTCTCTGAAATAGGTTCTAAAGGGAAAGATACCCCATTTGTATATTCCTGAACCCAGCAGCCCTTTGTCAATGGCCTCCCGGAATCCGAAGACATCACCATTTATGGTTGTAAACGAGCAATTATTCCATGATATATCCCACCCCCAGGGATTCCCTACCTGATTCCAGCCTTTTTCAAGCGGCACGGATACGGGTTTATCAATCGCCAAAAATTTATTTTTTGACATATCGACAACTATTTTTTCATTTGAAAGAATCCAATATCCTTTTCCCGGTATCACTGAATCCGCCGGTACGCTTTTATACGCTCCGTTTCGCCATGTTTTGAAGGCGAGCAACTTGTTTTCAAACAGATTTTGAGGAATCTTGGAAACTTCGCGGCTGATGGATATCATCTGCCATATATATCGATAAATATCCAAATATCCGGCGGATACCACAGATTCCACGTTTACCTCATTTAATCCCAGTCCACCCAAGCCTGCTGAATCAACCGCGGCCACTTCAAACCGATATTTACCGTTCTCCAGCGGATAAAAATCCAATTTTCGTTCTAATGTTTGTCCTGAATCCAGTACACTTGCAACGGTTGAATCGATCCTTGAAAAACGATATTGAAATGTTACCGGCATCAGGTCGCCTATGAGAGAATTATCCACGGGATCAATCGCGGCAAACTGAAAACTCAACTTTGCCTGAGAAACAGTGTCCGGATTTGTTCCGACCAAAACCGTATTTAATAACAGAGCATCGGAAACGATATTCGAATAACCCGTGCAACCGCCAATGCTGTCAATAAACGCGAGACGGTAAAAGTAGATTCTGCTCAGATCAGGCAATGTGTCAACAAACTGTGTGGTGTATTTATCTGTAATAACAACCAGAGAACCCGAATCCGGCAGGGCTGTCAAAACCGTATCCCTGAACACTGCAATCCCGCGCAGCAATGAATCGGACTCCGGGGCCGGCGAATTCCAGGTGAGAGTAATATTTGTCTCCGTTTTGTTTAAGGTAACCTGGGGAACTTCGAGCATGTTGAAGGGCAGGCCCGCATCCCCGAACATTCCCATATCTGAACGTGATCCGTCACCGCTGAAATGCGCCGGATCACCGGCATCAATGAGTGGTGAACCCGGAGCCAGCTTGAGCTGATACGGGGGATCTGATGGATCTATCACAGGAAATACGTCTTCAAACGGGTAATAGTCTCTTACAAACATGGGATCCTCATATAAGTTTCCGATCCCGGGTACGGCTCCGTCAAAATTTTTTATATTTGAGTAGAAGTCATTGTATTTTATTTCCGCTGCACCGCCGACGGATTTGATGGCTGTATTGCTTGAGCTAAAGACATTGTTGGAAATCGATCCGGTAGCGGATGATTCAAAATTAACACCCCCGCCGCCGAAACTGCCGGACTCGTCATTATTTTCGAATATATTGTTACGGATATTTCCACTGCTGTTAATCGAGCGAATTCCAAATCCCGGCTGTCCGGCTATCTGTAAATTCCTCATGGAGTATTCCGGGCAGGAGTTTAATACAATTCCATCGCCCTTCCCTGCGATACCGAGATCATCCGCGTTCATAATCATGCCGAACTGCAAAAACACACTGCTGCCATTTGCAATTATATTCGCAAGCCCGTTTCCGTCCAAATAAAAATAGTTCATGTTAACGACGGAATTTGACTCAACAATTAATCCGCCGAGACCATTGGTCGGATCCAAACCGTTTGCGGAGATATTTCCATCCATTAAATTAGCGTGGGTTTCATTAAGTATTCCCCCGGCAATCAAATTTTGCTCAAGATCAAATCCCGAGAGTTCCAGCTGAGAGAATGCCGCGTCGAGGCCCGTTTCACAATGACGTATTTCCAGATAATCAAAACTGATATTGCTGTTTTCAATCAAAAATCCAGTCTTTAGCCATTCTGACGCGACCGCTTCAAATGATGATCCGATTGAATTTTTTATTGAAAAACCTGTCAGTTGATTACCGCCTGAATCAGCATAAGCGCGAATATTTCTTATCAGTAAACTATCCGCGTTCTCTATCCTGATGAGTTCACCGGCTGTTACTATATCGGCCGGCGGCCCGATAAATACCGGCAGGGAATCAGCTGAGCTTATCGTGATGCTTTCGTTAATCAAAAGTTGTTCTTTGTAATCCCCGCCTCTGATAAAAACGGAGTCTCCCGAAGAAACTCTTGCCAGAGCCATCCCGATTTCCGGAAAGGGAGAAAAGTAATCACCTTCACCCGACAAAGACTGCCAGTCAACGAACCAGGAACGGGAGCTTCGGGTTACATTTTCAAGAACCTGCCATGATGTGAGTCCGTCTTTAGAATCGCTGATCAACATATCTATATCACCGTCATCATCAAGATCGGCGCCTGCTATATTTTCCGCGCGTATATCCCCCGCGAAGCGCGTATTCATTCCAAAATCCAGCCCGCCGTCTCTGCTCGGATATACTATTACATCACCGTTTGCCAGACTTACCGCCAGGTCAAGATATCCGTCTGAATTGAAATCCGCGGCGGTAACATCCATAATTGAATCGGGTAATTCACCCTGAAAAGCCGGTGATAAATTCCCATCAGCATCACTATTGAACAAGCTGATTTCATGTTTGCCCGATAAAAAATTCCACCCTGAAAGTATGATTTCTTTTTGGTTTGCATAGTTATTGTCATGCCAAATATTTGCCGCGTCAATCCTGCTTTGATTCCCGATTCCCGAAAAGAGTGACATGAGGTCTAAAAATGTACCGCTTTGATTTTTTAGGAGTGTAATATTATCATCAGCCAAACCTCTTGTCAGCGCCAGATCTATCAGGCCGTCACCGTCGATGTCCATCGGCGCCAATGCGTCCGAATTGCCGCTGAGAATCGTTGAATTGGGGCCGGACCAATCCAGAACCGGCTGAAAACTTCCCTCATAAAGATCAAGCTGATTTAAAACAATACCCGACCACAGGAGACTGATATCCAGAACACCGTCATTATTGAAATCTCTGATAACAACGTCTTTTAACCCTGCGCCGGTACCGATATTCTTCTGAAGTACTTCTGTGAGTCCCCCCGCCTGGGAATCGTAATAATACACTATCATTTTTGAATCATTAAACAGCAGAAGGTCGGCCCGGCTGTCATAATTAATATCCGCGGTTCTGATAATATTGTAGGTCTCGGCGAGAACAGTATCGAACTGCTGTGAATATAAAAGATTATCTTCCTTTTGGTAAACGGTGAGATGATTGCCACCGAACTGCAGTAATTCGGGGATTCGGTCATCGTTCAAATTTACGGGTCTTATTTGATAAAAGCCTCCCGACTGATGCGGAATGTCCCGCTTCAGAAAATCACCGCTGCCGCGAAAAGCAGCCGTGATGAATCTCCAGCTATATCCGTCCGCGAGGGTTGAACCATCGCCGGCTGCGATAGTATCCTTCAATGTTACCCGTATCTCCTCCCCGTTTATAAAGGGTTTTTCGGATCGGAGTGTGAGAAGACCCGCGTCGGAATCATAAAAGTGATTGAATCTTATAAATCCACTCTGACTTCCGTATATGGATATACTTTCCGCAAGTATTGTGGATTCATCCATTGTTTTTTGAAACCAGATTTGTATATCCGAATTATTTGGAACATCCGCCTGATTTGGCAACGGCCAGGTATAAAAAAGAGAATCCTGAACCGGCGCCAGCCGGCCGATCGTAAATTTCTTTCCCGGCACCACAGTAATGAATGTCTTTAGTTCTCCGGTTGACATATCGGTAAGCGTGGGCAGTGAAAACCAGTTTGAATTCAGGGTGTCTTCGAATATAATATTCAGATTTTTTAAATCAGGATTTCCCGCCAAGGCCAGTTCATCAAAATCAGGAGTGAGCCTTAAATTGAATACATTGTTTTCAGACATGCCGGAAAAATCAAACTCATATAGTTTTGGAAAACCGGTATCATCCGGAGGGGTCGCGAATGATGTGTCGGTAAAAGTCGTCACTGTTATTAAGCTGTCATTGAGAAAATTGAATCCTTCCTCCATCAGTTCTATTGACCCGTCGCCAAACCAGTAGAATGGTCTTTCCGGCTGAAGTTTCAGTATCACCGGTTTTGGAGTCTTGGCGGCTGTTTTCCATGTGTCATTGTTCATCAGATCCGGAACAGCAATTGTGGCTAATATTTCGGATTCCTGTGTTTTTCCCCAGTAATTAAGGCTTAACTCAAGAAATGATATGGTGTTTTCAGAATATATATTATTAAGTCCGCCGCTGTCATGATTATGAAAAAAATCGTTTTGAAGTTCTGCCGCTCCACCCGCGATCAATGCAGCCGCGGAGTGAATATATACGGCCCCGCCCTGCGCGCCGGCGTGATTGCCTGAAATATGATTTGACCAGAGATTTACCGATTTAAGCATGGCGGATATATAAATCGCTCCGCCCTTCTTTGCTCCGGTATTTCCGACAATAATATTATCCTGAAGAGATGATTCGCCGGCACCGGAAACCAAAAGACCTCCCCCATTCGAATCCGCACGGTTTTCTGCGATACTGTTTGCGTTTAACAGCAAATCCACCGCGTCACCTGTGGCATATATTCCACCACCATCCTTTGACGACTGATTGTGGAAAATCGTATTTTCATTCAATTCGTTCCGGATAACTTCTGCGGCAGTTTGCGCGTCAATGTATATCCCGCCGCCGCTTTCCGCGTGATTGTTAAATACCTGATTATTTTGAAATATTAAACCGTATGAATTAAAATATCCTAAGGCGCCGCCAAGCCTTGAATCATTTTCGTGAAGTCTAGAATCTAATATCGTGACCGAGCTGTTTTCAGCATATATACCGGCGCCCGAATCGGCGTTGTTTCCAAAAATATCGCATTTTTGTATCAGCGGTTTGGCCGACACGCCTGCTGATAATATTTTAATCCCACCGCCCTCAACCGATTTATTGTTCACAATGATACAATTTGATACAAAGGGCCCGCTGTTGATAATCTCGATACCGACTCCAAGGCTGTCTTTGTCCGCATGGGTTAACCTGAGATTCCGGATCTCCATATTATTAGAATTTGACAGGGTATCGCTGTTCACTGATAAAACAGGCCCGGCTCCGGGCGCTATCACGGTTGCCGGGAATTGCGGATCGGATCCCGTCAGTAAAAAATCGGGCTGATTATGAATAATAATCTGTTCGTAGTAATCCCCCGGCTCAATAAAAACCGTGTCGCCGGCGCTGATTTTTGAAATGGCGTAATTTATAGAAGCGAACGGCGTGGTCCTGCTTCCGTCATTCGTATCATTGCCCGACGGACTTACCCAAAAGGATTCTGTAATGTCCTGAGCGTACAGTATATTTATCTTGCAGAACAGGGATATCACTAAAAGTAATATGAGGGTTGATAGTATTTTAAATTTCATATATGTAATTTCCCTTTACCTGATGATGATTTCCTTTTCAATATCAATATTTAAAATGACATAATTGATAACAATGACCTGAGTCACATCATTAATATTACGGCACAATCAATAAAAAATTTAGAATTGAATTACTTTTTGAGGTGAGAACGACGAGATTACATTAAAATATGAATAAAGGATTGATATAAATCCCAAATATTATCAACATAGTTGATTGTCTCGTTATAACCGTAAAAATAACCGTATTTGGGTCTTCCTTCAGGCCAGACCTGCAAATGAAGTTCCCAGTCGGTTTTTTTAAGCATGGTCAGATAAGGGCGGACCGTCGTCCATTGGTTGGGAGGAAGTTTATAATATCTCGCGATATCCTGTGCATCAAACACCCGGCCGGCGCCTCCGTTATAGCTGGCAAGCGCCAGACGCGTCCGATCCGGAAAGTCAGCGTCAGGATAATACCGGTACTGCTTTTTCAAATGATAGATCCCTGCTGTTATATTTTCCCGCGGATTTTTCATAATATAGTCAATGTCCAGTTCCTTGCTTATTTCACTGGCGGTCGCCGGCATTATCTGCATCAATCCGTGCGCGCCCACTTTGCTCTTCGCCTGTGTATTGAATCCTGATTCCTGGACGATCTGAGCTACGATCAATCTCCAGTCAAATCCATATCTCTTTGAATATTTTTTAATGATCGGTTTATATTTGGCAATAGCCTCCCCCATCCGGCCCTCCGAAATCTGAAGGCTGAGCTGCCCGAGTCGTTTCTTCTCAGCGATATGTTTTTCGATTTGCTGCTTCAGGCTGTCATCATTCATGAAAGCTGATTGTCTTCCGGAAGGGGACTGACATGACCCAAGCAGCATCAAAAATACACCTGCCGCTATAAGACTAATATATTTCATCTAATTCAGGCTCATTCCAATGATTAATCCAACAATTAATCCGATCATAATAAATATTCCGCCGACGACAACACCAACCGCCAGATTGCCTTTTTCCAATTCATTCGGTATATCGAAGCGTGTTGTTCTGTTCACCAGCTTATAGGTGCCGATTGATGAAAACATGCCAACCAGTACTCCGAAGATGGCATAGATAAAATTTCTGATCATGATTGGATCAAACCATACAAATTCCATATGCTTTTCATCCTGTTTTTAAGTTGCGACCTAAAAAACTTTAATTAAATCTTTTATGATTAAAAGCGATCACTGTCAGAATCCTTGTCCCCCACCGGCTCCATTTTACCAATCAGAATATATCCGATGAGAGTGACAATTACGGCGGGAATATAAGCGCCGGCTCCCACCGCCAGCCCAACCGCGCCAGAAATCCACATGGCTGCGCCCATTTTTAGTCCGGCCCGAATATCATTATTTTTGACGATCACACCTGCTGTTATCAGACCGATAGAGACAACCACCGGTGAAATTAATCCGGATTGCGGTCCGGTCATTACCCCGAATTCGTTACTGAGGGGAACCATGGTAAAAACTGCGGAACCCACACTTATCAGAACAATAACATAAGTAGCCGGATTACTTTTGTATTCCAAACCGATAATCGCGCCGCACAAACCCGCGATTGCAAGCTTTATTAGCATATACGCGATTTCAATCCAGCCGGAATCGATTCCCATCCATGCTCCTTAGAAAAGCCCGGATACTAAAATTTAACTCTTACATTTTAAGTATAAATATTTTTAAACTAACTGTCAATCGTTTTTACGTTTAAGCGGACATCGGTTACAAACCCTTAACAAACAGAAGCCGCTCTCGAGATGTAAAAGCGCCTGCTGCATCCCCTGCCCGTTCCAGACAGTTTTACAATCTGAATAAAACGAGAAATTTTGCTGTAAGGATCTGTACGAAACTGTCAGAGGAAGCCAGAGATAAAATGACTCAAGATATGTTTGGAAACCGGTACTTCCACTCCGGCCGGCGATCGCGATATAGAGCGGAAGCACCACGTTAACAATAAGTTCACTTATTCTTGCTTCTCCGAAAAAATAGTCAGGCACGACACCGATACGTTCTCTGCCAAGAGCAGAATGCTTCAACCAGTAATGATTCACTTTTATTCTGAAATAATCCAGAATTTTCCGGTAGTTCAGATGGTACTCGCTCCTCGAACCCAGAATTTCCGTAAATACAGCGTGAGGTGATTCAAAATGGTTTTGATTTAGTAACCATACCCAGGCCGCCAGCCTGAAATGCGGATGATTTGTGGGACGTGTTAAAGCAAACTGCCATTGCCCGGGGTCAATCGGAGCGCTTTTAAAGTAACTTTTTGCATTTTTATAAATATTAATCATTTCCGCGATTACAGGATCCGGAGATCTCTCGGGAAGAAAAGACGCGTGTCCGGCATAAACTGAATACAATATCTCAGGATTGTCAGATATGTTTTCTGTCCACCAGAGCATCCAGGGCCATTCGAGCCTTTGGGCTAACTGCTCGAACGCGTTTGCGTTATGAGGATAACCCAATGCTCTGAAAATGTATTTATACAGAAGGTCTTCCGGCGACTGATAATTTAATAAATGTGTAAATTGCCGGACTTTGATCCGGAGACGTTCAAGAGCAAGTAGTTCAAGATTCTTTTTTAACCCTGTCCGGAAGGATGCGCGCTCCCGGCAGTATGTACCCGGATGAGCCGGAAAACGGGATGTATCCGGCTTGGGAAGAATAAAGGTCGGGATAAGCCGGCCATCAAGACCGTGGCTGATTTTCCCGGACTCGGAGCCGGGATCATCACCCACCAGATGAAGAATCACATTTTGGAAAGCTCTGTCAAGATGGTGCTGATGACGATACCAGTCCACCGGTAGAACATGGAACTCCACATCTCCATGATAAATCACTCCGTCCAGATTAAACTTTGCTCCGCGGATATCAGGCCCCCTGGAGAAATTGAACTGCCCCTGACTCAATATTTTGAGTGTGTGCCCCTGCATTTTAAATGAGGAACCTTTTCTTGCATAATACTGCCAGTATTGATATAATTCTGTTTCTTGCATGTTGTAAGATTTTTTTATATATTCCAAATGTAATTTTATTATAACAATCACAATATAACAATCATTATAAATAATTCCAATAATTATTATGAATCAGACAGAAATTGCGCGGCGCGTTGATCTTATCAGAAGACAAAAAGGATTTAATCAGGAGCAGTTGGCCGAAGAACTCGGTATAAGTCAGCCGGCCGTCAGCAAATATTTAAAAAACCGGATTCCCCCTCCGCAAATCCTTCTGGAAATCGCCAAAATGGGGCAGACGACAGTGGAGTGGATACTTACCGGCGAGAAAAGTTATCTCTATTCTAATGAAAGTAAAAGCGGAAAAGTCCGGGACAATTCAATTTATTATGATGCCGATTTAGCTCTCGCGAAAAAGATCGCCTTGATGCCGGCTTCTGTCAGGCAGTCGATCGAGACGCTTATAAATCATTTACTCGGGGAAGACAAATAACGGCGGGCACCGGAATAATGTTGTTTATAGTACGGTGTATTGAAATCAGATATGATAACACCCTGTTGACTCGACGCATGAAGAAATTCACCTTCACCGAGATAAATCCCGACATGATCCACTCCCCTGCCCCGTATATTCTTAAAAAACAGAAGATCACCGGGCATGATCCATGGATCACGCACAAATTGTCCGCTCTCATAAAGTTCATCTGTGGTTCGGGGTAAATCCAGCTGAAATGCTTCATCATATATCTGCTTAACCAATCCGGAACAGTCCACGCCGTTTCTGTCTGTCCCGCCGTAACCATAAGGAACGGAGATCCAATCCGCGGAAACATCCAGCAGACGCTGCCTCACAGGGTCGTTTCTGTCTGCGGTGATACGGTTACGAGACATCCCGGACGACGAGACACACGCATTCAGTGAGATAAGAATAACTATGGCAAAAATATATTTTACCATGAGCGATTTTTAATATAGTCTGTTAATTGATAAAGCAAACTGGTTTCATCATTCTGAGGCAGATTTTTTAATCGACTATAAGCGGTCTTGAAATATTCTTCATAAATACTCGTTACTTCGTCAAGAACCCGCGATTCGCTAAGCGCGCTCCTGTAGTCTTCAAGTTTCAGATGGTTGAATTTTTCCCGCCCGATTCTTTCCTGCAGCTTTAATGTAAGAATGGTCTGTTTATGCATGGCAAAATCACTGCCGACTTTCTTTCCAAGCAAATTTTCATCCGCCATAATATCCAGAAGATCATCCTGGATCTGAAATCCCATTCCAAGGGCAAAACCAAATTCTCTTAGATGCCGGACATCAGATTCGCTGCCGTTACCTGCCATGGCTCCAAGCTCACAGGACAATTCAATCAGCGCGGCGGTTTTTCTCGCTATCATGTCATTATAGTCGTCAACGGTAATGTAGGCCTGATCTTCAAACATTTTATCCAGGCCCTGCCCTTCACAGATCACAATCATCGCATCGGTAAAACGGCTCGCCATTTCCCGGATAGGCCCTGACGGGGTTTTTAATAATTTTTGAAATGCAAATCCAACAAGTCCGTCACCAGCTAATATGGCGGTATTTATATCCCATTTGACATGAACGGTGGGCAGTCCCCTTCTGGTATTGTCATTATCCATGATATCGTCATGGACCAGTGTAAAATCATGGAGCAGTTCGACTGCCGCCGCCGGGAATCTGGCATCCTTAATATTCCCTCTGACAGCGCCGGCCGACAGCATAACCAAAAGCGGCCTGATCTTTTTACTCTTGAGCCCCAGCACATATCGGATCGGTTCATAGAATTGCGTGACACGTTCATTTCCGTGAATCCGACTGAGTTCATCATCGATCAAACGAAGATAAGGTTTTAATTTCTTTTCTATATCCATTCATGGTTCCAGACACGGTGTGTGGATTAAAATTCAGCTTTAAATAAATCGCCGATCTCCTCGGAGGTTTCGGCATTCAGGATAGCATCCCGAATCGTACGTTCTTTTAACGTGCGTGAGATGTTCGCCAGCGCCTGGATATGCGGCCCTGATGTATCCCTGGGAGAGAGAACCAAAAAAATCAAATTAGCGGGTTTGCCGTCTAATGATTCAAAATCAACCCCGCTTTTTTTCAGACCAAACGCCACTACAAGCTTATCAACTCCATCTGTTTTCGCGTGAGGAATGGCCAGACCGTTTTCGAGCCCTGTGCTGAGATAACCTTCTCTAGCAAGCACATCCTTAAGAGCTGCTTCCTTATTTACAATCTTTTTACTGCTTACCAGAACATCCAGTAGTTCTTCAATAATCTGAAATTTTGTATCGCCTTCCAATTTTGCCTTAATCTGATTTGCCGGCAAATATTCGCTTAAATTCATAAAACCTCCCTGATGTAGCCTAAAATTTACCTAAATCAATTTTTTATGTCAAACAATTAATAAAACTATTGGTATCTTTTAGATAATTAATTAAATTTATTAAAATAAGTCTATGGAGGACCAATGCGATTAACGGATATTTTACTGGATAAATATATTCAGATTCCACTCAAATCAGGAACAAGAAACGAATCTATCAAAGAGTTAATCACTCTTGTCGGCGACCAGATCAATGACGTTGAAAAAGCTTACGAAGCGGTGCTTGAACGCGAAAAAATCATGACGACCGGCGTAGGCAACGGGATTGCCATCCCGCACTGCAAGCATAGTTCATGCCCCAATTTCGCGGTAGCCATGGGCATCTTCCGCAAGGGTGTTGACTTTGAATCTATCGACAAGAAAAAAGTGAAGATTATTTTTCTGCTGGTTGGCCCCGAAAACAATCCTGGTTTGCATATTAAACTGCTCAGCCGGATTTCCCGTTTAATGAGCAATGAAGAATTACGTGATCAGCTGCTTGACTGCAAAACTACCGATGCAGCAATGGAACTGATCAAAGAGGAGGAGAATTATTTCTTCGACATCGACTGAGCCCGGTCTGAAACTCGTCCTCTTTATCCTCAACAAAGAAGAACAACTGGTGGAAGTAATGGAAGCCTTTCTTGAGCTTGGAATTACCGGCGCCACAATTTTGGATAGTATTGGGATGGGAAGGATACTGGCCCATGATATTCCCATTTTCGCGGGATTTCGAAACCTGCTTCAGGACAGCCGCCCGGGAAATAAAACCATTCTCACGGTTGTTCCTGAAAACAAGGTTCAGCCCCTGATCAGGGCCATTGAACAAACTGTCGGGAACCTTGATGTATCGGGAAACGGTATCTTTGTTTCTATTCCTGTTGATTTTGTCAAAGGTCTTAAAATAGAATAATCATATATGTAATACTTACGAATTGCTTTAATGAGCCGTTTAAGCACAGATGACCATGTTGGAAACTATAAAATTCTGAATAAAATCGGTGAGGGCGGGATGGCGGAAATTTACAAAGCCATTCAACCCGCGCTAAAAAGAAACGTGGTCGTTAAGAAATTAAAAGATCCCAACCGTGAAATAATTGCCCGATTTAAAAAAGAAGCCCTTCTAAGCGCCTCCTTCAATCATGAAAACCTTATTGCTATTTATGACTTTCTGAATAGCGGAAAATCGTATTATCTGATCATGGAATACGTTGACGGCGAGGATCTGAGAACGATTATCGATTATATGTCTCCCTTGCCGGTACAGGTTGCCGCCCTTATCAGCTATGAGATCGCGCGGGGACTTCAGTACACACATTCCCAAAATATTATTCACAGAGATATCAAACCCAGTAATATCCTGATCTCCTATGACGGCAGCATCAAACTTATAGATTTCGGCGTTGCAAAAGACGATACCGCGACCCGCCTGACAATGACCGGGCTTATTGTCGGCACACCTGCGTATATGTCTCCGGAACAGGCTAACGGGGAACCGCTGAATGCCCAGAGCGACATTTACTCTCTTGGTATATTGCTTTACGAAATGCTGACAGGCGTGAAACCTTTTCATGGTGAAAACAACACAGAGATTCTGGCTAAAATCGTCAGAAGTAAATATACTCCACCGGAACGTATAAATCCTGCCGTACCCTTCCGCCTGCGCCGGATAATAAAAAAATCATTAAGGACAAACCGTAAAAAACGTTATAAATCGGCGGCGGAACTCATTCATGATCTCGAAAGATTTATTCCGTGGCAAAAAAGAAGTCATAAAAAAGAACTGCTCGGCCGATTCTTGAATCAGCTAAACAAAAACGAACCACCGTCAACTGACGACACTGTGAAATTCGCCATGCTTGCCAGATCGCACAGTAAAATCTGGAGCGCCTTGCGCTATTTTATTATCACCGCGGTCCTGTACCTGATGGCACAGTTCTACTATCAGTTTTATATGAACGAACTGGGGTATATCAAGCTGGAAGGATTACAAAACAACGTGGAAATACGTTTGGATAAGAATAAGTATAATAATTCCGGCGATTCAGCCCCGGTAATCGGCCCTGTGCTTGCCGGCTACCACGATCTGGAAATTACAGATACGATCAACAATAGTACATTTATAGCCAGAATTCCCGTTACCGCTAACGACACATCAAAAATCAAAATAGATACCCAGAAAAGCACCATCGTTCCCAGGGTAAGTATTGTAAGTACTCCAGATAATGCAGATCTAACCATCGACGGGCATCCCTGGGACATCACCCCGACCCGGAGCATTCAGCTAAAACCCGGTTTTCACATATTTGAGATACGAAAAAACGGCTATATCCCGATAAATGACAAGCGCTTTCTGCAACAGGCTAAAAGTTATACCCTTCACTATACTCTTCTTAAAAAATAGCATATCATTTCCGGCGAACTTTGTTTTTATTTCTTCCCATAATTTTGTAAATTAAAGGTTATTTATAAAAGAAAGGGCCGAATTTTGAAGCAGCTCAAACGGATTAAAGGGACACAGGATATATTACCGGAAGAATCTCCGGAGTGGATCGCGATTGAAAACGTTATTCGTGAAGTGATGCAGACATATAATTATAAGGAACTCAGGACTCCGATCTTTGAACAGACGGAACTCTTTGCCAGAGGGATTGGACAGTTAACGGATATAGTCTCAAAGGAAATGTACACATTTCTTGACCGTGGTAAAAAGCAGCTGACTCTAAAACCGGAGATGACCGCTCCGATCATCCGGGCATTTTTGGAAAATAAATTATACGCCATAAATCCGCTCAATAAATTTTACTATATCGCTCCGCTTTTCAGACAGGAGAATCCGCAGGCCGGTAGGCTGAGACAGTTTCATCAGTTCGGCGCTGAAATGCTCGGCTCCGCTGAACCGTTTGCCGATGTAGAAATGATTGATCTCGTTTGGACCGTTTACGATCGCATGGGCATCAAAAATTTAAAACTAAAAATTAACAGTGTCGGTGATCCAACCTGCAGAGATCCATACAGAAAAACGCTGCAGGATTATCTGCGTCCCCTGCTGAGCGAATACTGCGAGGACTGTCAGCGACGGTTTGAAGAAAATCCGATGAGAATTCTTGACTGTAAAAATGAATCCTGTGCCGCTTTGAATCAAAAAGCTCCGAAATTATCCGAACATCTATGTGATGACTGTAGTGATCATTTTGAAAAACTTAAATCAGGTTTAACCGCTATCGGGATCGGGTTCGAACTGGATCCCTTTCTGGTTCGCGGATTAGATTATTACACCCGTACCGTATTTGAAATTAGCAGCGATGATCTAGGGGCGCAAAACGCTATCTGCGGAGGCGGCAGATATGATCTTCTGTCAGTCGAACTGGGGGGAATCCCCGCGCCCGCCGTGGGCTTTGCATCCGGAATCGAGCGAATTTTAATGGTGCTGGAAAAGCAAAAAATAAAATTGTCCCCTGAAGACCGGATCGATATCTTTCTTGTCACCCTTGGAGCGGAGGCGCAACAGGAGGGCCTTAAGTGGCTAAAAAAATTCCGTTCCGGAGGTTGGAAAACAGAACAGGACTATCTGGGCCGGAGTTTAAAGGCTCAGATGCGTGAAGCCAACCGCCAAAATGCGCGTTTTGTGATGATTCTCGGTGAAAACGAACTACGGGAACAGGTTTTTTCCGTAAAACTGATGGATCAGGGTGATCAAATTAATGTGCCATTTAATGACATTATACCGTTTCTTAAAAAGAGGCAAGATCATGCCTGAATTTAGGTTAATTCTTAGATGAATGCGCAAAAGATCATGACCTGGACCAGAAAATTCAGAGTCTGGCAAATCAAATTCATCAGATCACTGTATAAGATAGATGCTCCTTCCGACCTCTACCTGGTATTTCTGGCAAGTCTCATAGGAATTTTTACAGGATTCGGCGCGTACCTTCTCAACATCATCGTTGACGGCGTGCATCATCTTCTTTTTGAACAGGCCGGTTTCAGTATTTTTCCGGATGTGTTTTCTGATTACCTGAGGATTATCTTTCCGGCCATTGGCGGCCTCGCGGTGGGTTTACTCACTTATTTTTTCTCTCCGGAAGTTAAGGGTCACGGCATTCCCGGTGTAATGGAGTCGGTTGCCAATAAGGGCGGCATGATCCGGAGAAGGGTGTCCATACTCACTTCGATCAACTCCGGAACCACGATCGGCTCGGGTGGTTCGGCCGGAAAGGAAGGACCGATAGTGCAAATCGGCGCCGCGATAGGCTCGGCGATCGGTCAGTACTTCCATGTTTCACAACAGAGACTTAAAATACTTGTCGGTTGCGGCGCTGCCGCTGGACTGGCCGCTGTGTTTAATGCCCCTATCGCGGGAGTGGTATTTACCATCGAAATTATTCTGGCTGATTTCAGTCTGATGGCTTTTACCCCGATCGTGATATCTTCGGTGATAGCTACGGCAATTTCCAGACATTTTATCGATTCAAGTCCCGTTTTTTCGATTCCGTCTTATTCGTTAAACAGCGTGGCCGAATATCCGCTCTATCTTCTGATGGGCCTGCTTGGAGGCGTCGTAGCGGTCTTATTCATCAAAACGCTGTACAGGGTTGAAGATTTATTTGAACAAAAACTGAAAACACCCGAATATCTCAAACCGGCTATCGGCGGACTCTTTGCGGGATTGCTGGCATTTAAACTGCCGGAACTATATGGTTTTGACGATTCCGCCACTTATACCGCGCTGACCGGTTATCCCGAGATGTACCTGCTGCTGATTCTCATGCTGGCAAAAATACTGGCCACTTCTTTTACGCTTGGTTCAGGAGGAACAGGAGGGCTGTTTACACCATCTCTCTTTATCGGCGCGATGTACGGGGCGCTGTTCGGTGAAATTGCCGGTTATTTTTTTCCGGAAATAACCGCTCCACCCGGCGCGTATGCTCTGGTGGGGATGGGTGTCATTGTGGCCGGTACTATCCACGCGCCTTTATCCGCTTTTTTGATCATATTTGAGGTGACGGCGAGTTATCAGATCATCTTGCCCTTGATGCTTGGTACGGTGGCGGCTACGCTTATCGCGAGATGGATGGAACCTGAATCCATTTATACAATGAAAATATCCCTGTTTTCCAACCGGATTTCAGGGGGCCGGAATCTGGATCTGCTTCGGAACACAAAAATACGCGGACTGATCATCCGGGACGCCCCCGTCGTTCATGAAAACACAAGCTTTGAGAAGATACTTGACACGCTTATGAGTTCTCATTATTCGGCTTTTCCGGTGGTTGACAAAAGCAACAAAGTAACAGGTATCATAACCCTTCGTGATATCCGGCCGGTCCTTTTTGACCGGGATGTGGCTCCGCTTTTACTTGCAACGGATGTAATGAGCGCGAATATATTTGTTCTGAAACCTGAAGATACCATGGCTGACGCGTTGAGAAAACTCGAGATTGATGACAATGAGCTGCTTCCGGTCGTTGAATCAACTGAAAACATGCTTTATCTGGGTGTCGTGACTAAGGACGCTATATTGAAACGATACGCGAAAGAAAATCTGATGCTTACAGAAAGCGGAGATTAGTTTCAATGAATACTGTTTCGAAAAATCAGATTCGCGAGCTCGCGAAACTAAAGCAAAAAAAATACAGGGATTTGACCGGGTCCTATCTGATTTCAGGTATCCGCGCGGTCAGCAGCGCGCTTGAAAGCGGTTTCCTGTCAGCGCAACAAATTATTCTCAATGAAAGCCGCATCGATCCGGCCGCGCACCCGGAACTAAAAAAAATTCATGAATCAAATATTCCTGTATTCATGGCGGGAGAAAATGATTTTAACAGGATCACCGATGAACAGTCCCCGCAAGGTATCGCGCTTGTAGCGCGAATTCCGCGGTTAAATTTCCGGGAAGATCCACCCGATGACTCTGTCATCATTTATCTTGACCGGATAAATGATCCCGGAAATCTGGGCACCATTATCAGAACCGCTCTCTGGTTCGGCGTCAATTCTATTTTTTTGAGTCCCGGATCGGTGGATCCTTATAATCCAAAGGTCGTAAGAGCATCAACCGGATATATAACACATTTACATCTATATGAGGAAGTCGATATACAGGCGCTTTCGGAATTTAGCCGCAGCGGCAATTATTCGGTGATTTCAACCATCGTCGATGGAGGAACCAGCCTTCGTGAATTTAATCCCGCGGGTAAACAGATCATTTTGTTTGGCGCCGAAGCCGATGGGATTAACCCGATTCTTAGTGAGGTCGCCGGATCACAGATCACAATTCCAAAACCCGGGCATGGAGAATCGCTCAATCTTGGCATTTCGGTCGCTTTGGTTTTATATCAGATTCAAATGTCAAAAATTCAGATTTAATTGAATTTTATTTTTATTGATTCATTTGTAACTTATGGTCTTTTCAGCAATCTGAATTAGAATAGTTATTTAGATTTCAGGAGTCGGGATGATAGTTGTTCTGAAAAAAGACGTTTCAGAAAATGAAATATTAACGATACAGAATACCATTAATTCTTTGGGGATGGAATCCCGCCTTATGATCAGCGGTGAAACCAGGGTCATTGGCACAAACGAAGAAACCCCGGTTTTTGATGATGCGCCTCTGCGCCGGCTGGAGGGAATTCAGGACATCTATCATGGCGCGAAGCCTTATAAACTGGCAAGCAGGGATTTTCATCCCGAAAATACGGTTGTCATGTTGGATGGGCATCCCATAGGCGATCAGAATTTTACCCTGATCGCGGGGCCGTGCTCAGTTGAATCAGAAGACCAGATTATGAAAACCGCGGAATTTTTGGCATCAAAAGGTGTAAAAATACTGCGGGGAGGGGCATATAAACCCAGATCCAGCCCCTATTCTTTCCAGGGACTAGGGAAAACGGGTCTTAAATTATTGTCCGTTGCCGCGGCCAGGTTTGATATGAAAATCGTTACCGAAGCAATGGATCCGGTAAGTCTCCAGGAAGTGGGCGAATTCGCCGATATGATACAGATCGGATCAAGAAATATGCAGAACTTTTCTCTTTTGAAAGCCGCCGGCAAATTAAATAAACCCGTCCTGCTAAAACGTGGTTTTTCCGCGACTCTTGAAGAACTGCTTCTTTCCGCAGAATACATATTAAGCGAAGGAAACGGGAATGTTGTTCTGTGTGAAAGAGGGGTAAGGACATTCGACAACCAGTCCCGAAACATGCTCGACATCAACGCGGTTCCCGCTTTAAAAGAATTGACACATCTGCCGGTGCTTATCGATCCCAGTCATGCCACAGGAAACCGGGACCGCATCATTCCGCTTTCAAGAGCAGCGCTCGCGGTCGGGGCTGATGGAATAATGGTGGAAGTTCATCCGCAGCCGGATAAGGCGCTCTCTGACGGTCCGCAGTCATTGTCATTTGATGGATTTAATCAGCTTCTCGAACAGTTGAAGCCTATCGCGCGGGCTCTCAACACACAGATTAGAGGAATTCATGAATAATAAATCTTATCCAGAACCGGTTGAAGCGCTGATAATTGTACTGGCGGTATTTGCCGGCCTGATCGTTCTGGCGGCGGTCTATGCCTTTGTATCAAGCGCCGTGATCTCACCTGAATCAATCGAAAAAAATACCCGCCTCTTTTTTATTTTTGGGGGAAGCCTTTTTCTGATTATACCCTTGTTGTATTCCCGCGCGAAAAAATATCCTATTCAGTCACTTTTCCGTTTCAATCCGGTTTCCCGGGAAGTCATTCTTCTCAGCATCACAACCGGTATTTCGCTTAGCATTGTCGGTGATGAGCTTGACCGCCTGTTGAGCCGGATTATACCCATTCCGGATTGGATTCTTGAACAGATGCGTCCTCTTGTTGTAGAAGGATGGACTGATTGGGCGCTTGTTATCGGCGGTGCCGTATTCGTTGCGGCAATTGCCGAAGAAGGATTATTCAGAGGTTTTTTTCAGGTAACTCTGGAAAAAAAGGGTGATGCAACACGGGCGGTGATGCTCTCATCACTGACCTGGACCATAATTCACATGAATCCTTACTGGGCGATTCAAATCTTTTTAATGGGGATTATTATGGGATTTCTGGCCTGGCGGACCGATTCTATCATACCATCCATCATTGTGCACGGCACAAATAATTTTCTGGCTCTGATTATCATAAATTATAAAATTGATGAAAAAGCAGGATGGTATCTCTGGGGAGAACATGTATCGCCAATAGTGGTAATAGCGGCCCTTGCGGCGCTCGTGCTGTCTATCCGTCTGATTTCACAGTTTTATCAGCAAGTTCCGGAGTAATTTCCTTCTCTTTCTTTTGGATAATTTTCATCAATACCTGCTCGGCGTTTATCACATCCACGGCGCTGGCATTGTGCAACGAATCCCATACGGCCTGTGGTGATACGCCTTCCTGTTCCGCTACACGCTCATAGGTTCCCATCTCTTTATATTTCCAGTATCGTTTAAAATTGATCTCGCTCCAGCGTCCTTTTATCGCGTAAATCAACTGATAAAAAGTGTTAATATTTAAATCAAACCAATCATCACCAGTACTAAACTGAACCACGCATTTTTTCTTTTTACAGGTATTGATCGCCGCATTCGCGCGATGAAATGCCCGTCCGTCCATCTCGATCGGAATATTACTGCCCATTTTCTGAATGCTGCCGTATCCAATTCCATAACGCATGATCAGCGGAAACAGAAGACGTTCGAATTCCATCATGACAGCATGCACATCCGCCACATTAACTAAAACACCCTGAAATTCATCACCCTTAGTGATCATAAATGGAGCATCAATACAATCAGCCCAGTTTTCGTTTACCTGAACAATCGCAGATTTTAGAAATAGCTGCCATTCGTACCTCTCCCTGTCGTGCATCTTTCGGGAGCCTTTTATGTCAGCAATAATTACAGCATAAGGTTTCATTATAATACCCAGCCAATTTTATACTCTGCCGTTATTTCATTTAATCTCTTTATTTCTGTTTTTACTTTTTTTGCTCCGCATAGTCGCAGTCCTTCTTCAATAAATCCAAGCTCACTGAGACGAACCGATTCCAGAAAGGTCTGGCCGTAGTCGATAATCACATCATAGGAATTTGAATCAAGATCCCTGATTTTCATTTCTCCGCTTCCTATCAAAATCTTTCGCATATTTGACATCTGGTTCAAAAAACCGGGGGGATTTTTGTCATCCATATAGATCTGAAAATAACGGGGCATCAGATGACCGGCGTTCCAGTTTCCAAGTAAAAGAAAAGATGATTCATCATTGTTAAAAAATTCTTTCTGAATGTACTCATCAATAATTTTAAGATATTCATCAGGATATTCCTTTGAAATACCAATCGGCTGGGTCAATTGATCTTTATCTTCACGTTTAACATTATCAAAGAATAGAACCAGTTTTTCCCTTCCGTATGTTTTTTCTATATAATCGAAACGCGATAAAATAACCAAACCTTTTATTCCGCTCATACCATTTCACTTTCCTATATCACAAAGATTAAAATATTTGATTTAAGATCATTTCTTTAATTTTTTCCGTGTTACTCCCATCTGCAATCCCCTGCGCAAATCCTTCAGGTCCGCCGCCCCGAAGATTGAGAGATGCGCCGTGGGATTTCAGAAAGTTCTGTGTACTAAACTTTGAATCCACGGGCGCTGTCAGATAAAAACGATCAGCAAAGGTAATAAAAGCTATTTTTGCGAACTTTCCGGACAGCGTCCTGGCAAGGTCCTGCGCGTCGGCAAGTTTACCTTCGGATAACCGGTGAACGATCAGAATAGGGTCCGATTCAGTGTCGTTAATAATATCCCGGCATTTGCTGTCAATATATGTTTGCCGATAAAATTCTACATCTTTCCCGAGCCGTTCGACATCGTTTTTCAGTCCCCGGACTCTTTCGACAATATGCTCCGTTTCGGAACTTAACTCACTTTTTAGGGCGGTGTTAAGTAAATGCAGCTGTTCAAAATAATCATCGGCTTTCTGACCGATAAGCGCCTTAATTCTCGCCCTCCCGCGTATTTTTTCAAGAGCGGTTATTTTAATATATCCTATCTCCGCCGTATTTTTTACATGAGTTCCGCCGCACGCCGAATAATCTGTATTTTCAATCTCCACCAGTCGAAGTGTCTGCCACTCTCCAGCAGGTCTCCGTAACGGAAACTTGTGGATATCTTCACGGCTGACCCACTGGCAGGCCACCGCTATTGATTGACGAATGTACGCATTGCTTTCATCTTCAGCTTTTTTAAGCAGGCTCTCATCAGGCCATGGGCCTTCAACTTCGATTAAAGTATAGGAATCGCCAAGATGTACCGACACGGTTTTTTGTCCCAACTGATCGAGCACATGGGAAAGAAGATGCTGACCGGTATGCTGCCGCATATTATACAGGCGTTTTTGCCGGTCAATTTCCATCCCGACTTTATCAGCGGCTGAAAAAGCAGATTCAGCAACGAGACCGTGCCATATTTTATCATCTTCAATCCTGATCCCGAGCACCGCTGTACCATTTATTTTTCCTTCATCCCTGGATTGTCCGCCTCCCCCTGGAAAAAATATTGTCCGGTCGGGAAGAACCCATATGCCGTCCTGATCCCTTTGTATATCCAGGATGGTGGCGTCAATTTGATAACAATAGCTGTCCTGATAATATACTTTTTCTGTAACCATCTCATTCCAATGTATTGCATGAATTCCGCTGATTTTTAAAGCTTGAAATACTGATCAAACTTTAAGTCAAAATTTTCCGGCTTGTATTCCCCGGTACACTTTTCCTGTATGTATTTACCTTTGAATTCATCTCTGGCGATTTTTTCGATCATTTCGATAAACTGATCGATTTCCGATTCATCATTATACATGCCAAAACTCATCCTGACCGCGCCCGGGATAAGACTGCGGTCTTTGTGGAGAATGCGTTCTTCCAGCTGTAAATTCTCATCGACCGTGACACCAAGCAGGCATTTAATATATGGATGCGCGCAAAAACAACCATTTCGAACACCTATACCACTTTCATAATTCATTATCGCCGCGACAAGCGCGTGGTCCTTATTCAGCAGATTGAATGATATCACTCCAAGACGGTTTTCGACCTCCGATTCATCGATGGAGCCGTAGATCATCATCCCGGGGATTTTTTTCATTTTTTTCAGTGAGTATGCCGTGAGCCTTGCCTCATGGGCGGCGATTTTATCCATGCCGATTTCTGAAACGATCTGCAGCGCTTTTGCAAGAGCGATCGCTCCGACAACATTTGGAGTTCCTGCTTCTTCCTTCTCCGGAACATCGGTCCAGAACACATGATCAATGGAGACAATATCCACTGTGCCTCCACCGACATAATCAGGACTGCCTTCGGAAAAAGCCTTGCGATTGGCAATAAGGACGCCCAAACCAAATGGCGCATAGATCTTATGGGCCGAAAAAGCAAGATAATCAATATGCGCTGGATCATCCTGCGCTCCCATATCAATGGCCCGGTGCGGAGCAAGCTGTGCCGCATCCACCATTAATTCCGCGCCGTGAGCATGTACCATGCGCGCGATATCTTTCATCGGATTGATAAATCCGGTCACATTCGATGCTCCGGTAATCGCCACCAACTGAATACGTCCTTCATACTCATCCAGTTTTTGCTTCAGATCATCCATATTCAGGCGCCCGCTTCCGTCAACATCTATGTGTACCACTTTGGCGCGCATTCTCCATGGCAAATCATTTGAATGATGCTCCATTTTCGAAACGAGTATGACGCTGTCATCTTTTAATGGTATTCTCCGAGCCAGCTTATTAATGGCCTCGGTCGCGTTTTTTCCAAAAATAATAGTGTGTTCATCATCATGAACATTGAAGAATTGTCTGACAATATCTCTGCTTTGTTCATAAAGGTGTGTGCTTAACTGTGATTTGAATCCTGTACCGCGATGAATGCTCGAATACCAGTTCATGAATTCATTTACAGTGTCTAATACAGGTCTGAGTGTGGGAGTGCTTGCGGCGTTGTCAAAATTAATATACCTTTTTTTCTCTCCATTCAGAAGTGGAACCGATTTATCATAACCGACAATATATGATTTAATACCATCAAGATTATACTTTCCGTTGGATCCATCAAACATAATACCTCCGGACATGCGGATTTATTGTTTACCTTACTTTTTACATAATTTTTCACGCACCCAAATAAAATCTCATCGCAAAAACCATGAGAACGGCAAATTGCGCGTAAAAGGTGCTGCGTTCTGATCTTATCGCGCCCTTTACATTGGGTATAAAATCTGACTTATTTTTATATGGTATCAGTTTTGGAAAAAACCTCGGAACATTATTGTAATAATGTAAATATTCAGTTCCGAATAATTCACTGAGTTTTCCCTCTTCCAGCTTGACAATAAAGTGATACTGTACAAAAGAGAAAATGAACATCAGGATCAGGGAATATGGCAGTAAACTTCCGCTAAGAACCATAACGCCATTATACATTAACATATTACCCAGATACAGGGGATTTCTCACGAAGGCAAACGGGCCGTTCGTCACAAGCTTCTTCGCGCCGACATTTCTTGTTCTTGTGGCGCCACCGGCATAACTCACCCCCCATATCCGAATGAGTTCACCCGAAATCACCATCAATACTCCGGTAATGAGCAAAATACTGTTTGGCTCCGCCCAGATCAGGGCGACAATGATAAACGGAACAGGCAGATATCCGCGTGTCTTGAATAAAATTTCACCAAGTTTCACTCTAAAATCCTTTCGATTAAAGGTCCTTTATTTTTATTCTGTGACTCTCTATTTTTTGAAGTACCTGGTTAGCGAGACTCAATGCTTCAAGCCCGTCTTCGGCGGAAACCGGAACCGGAATATCGTTTCGAATCGCGTCAACAAAATGACTCAACTCCGACCTTAGCGGATTTGTGTTTGAACGCTGCAGCCGGTTATACTTAATTTCACGCTTATTTTCCCCTTCATCTATTTGCCCGAGTGAGAAAGCCAGAGTACCATCATGAAACGGCATCTGATTTTCAGAGGGTATAAAAAAGATTTCAGAAAAACCATCCGCAAAATCCAGTGATATATACGCATTTTTCTGAAATATTCGCATCTTTCGCATTTTTTTCGCCGAGATTCGGCTCGCGGTTACATTCGCGACACATCCGTTTTCAAATTCAATCCGCGCGTTGGCAATGTCAATGGTGGATGAAATAACACCGACACCGCTGGCATCGATATGTACCGGTTTGCTCTTTACCAGATGCAGAATCAGATCCAAATCATGAATCATCAGATCAAGAATCACAGCCACATCGGTTCCTCTCGGATTAAAGGAAGCCAGACGATGAGCTTCTATAAACAAGGGATCCAGCGATACATCTTCAAGCGCGAGCAATGCGGAATTGAAACGCTCAATATGTCCAACCTGAATTTTACAATTGTTTTTTGCCGCGGATTCGATCAACGTCCGGGCTTCTTCTTCCTTATAAGTAATCGGCTTTTCCAAAAACACATGTTTGCCCTGTTCCAGCGCTTTTAATGCAATTTCAAAATGCGTGATTGTCGGAGTAACGATATTTACCGCGTCAACCTGCTTAATCAAACTGTCCATATTTTCGAACACGCTTATCTGTAATTCTTCCGCGACTTTTTTTGATTTTTCTGTATCAACATCATATATGCCAACCAGGTATGCGTCATCAACTTCCCTGTAAAGAGAAGCGTGCAGTTTTCCCAGGTGACCTACGCCGATTACTCCGACTCTGGTCTTATCCATAATTAATTATTCCTTTCCATTCACATTTTTCAACAACCGGAATTCTCCGTTTTTATCCTGATCAACAAATATAAATGATACCTTACCTTGTTCATAAAGCCAGACAATATAAGGAACTGTCGTTGTTGCATACCTGCGGTTCTCTATTTTTTGCGGCTCTCCGTAAAGAAGAAAAATCTGCCCTCTGTCCGTTTCCCATCCTTCCTTAAATCGGGACGGAAATTTTCTGTTTGCCTCATCAACACGCTGATAAAATTCGTCCTGAAGTTCATTATAAACCGTTTCGGGAGAGGGATCTTTTTCTTTCCAGTAATCCGTAAACCAGGCGGTCATTTTATCCTCATTCTTCTTTTTTACATTTTTCAATTCATCTTCTTTAAGAAGATATTTCATCGGCCTCAGAGCAAGATCCGTCCTGTACAGATATACCGGTTTTGTGAACCACACCACCGAGAATTCTTTTACCTGGTTGACAGGATGTTTTTCCCCGCCCGTACTAAACCGGATTTTATATTCTCCTTCCTCCAGAAGATTTGAAGGCATATTGTAAATGATGTCTGCTATCTCTGAGTCCGGTATGACACTGATAAATTCCTGATGAATAAGTTGATCTTCCAGCTTCCGCGTGCGGTACATTCTGACATTTATCACAAGACTGTCATCCGGGACCGGCATTAATCTGAGATAAGCGTAATTATCCGCTGCAAAGTCAATTGCTGAGAAACTCGGGAGAAGTGGAATATCATCTATATTTGTCGGATTTTTTATTAAAAACGTTACTTCGGAAGTTTGATATTTTTCTTCAGCAGATTTTTTTTTAACCGAAAACGGGCGTTTACTATTATATGTCTTTTTACTGATCAAATCTCTTATTTCAAGCAGACATTCATATTCGCCGGGGACCAGCTTTCTTTTGTCCGCTGAATTGAGATCAGCTAATTTGTATAATTTATATTGGTATTTATACCGGGAATTTGTCTCTTCAAAATTTTCTATGACCACATCTTCTGAAAATGTTTCAGTGAGAACGGTCTGCTCGCCTTCTTTACTTCTGATTGCTATCGTGGTCTGAAAAGCCGATTTAAATTCAGTCCCTTTCCTCTCAAATTGAAGAACGTCATTTTGAATCGCTACGGCCAGGGAGACTTGTGGATTTTTGTCAATATGATCATTATTCACAAAAATGTTGAAATTGATGGCTGGTCTTCGGTTAATTTCGTAACCATACCGGGTCTTAACCTTTAGTACATCCTGCTGTTCCTGAGCCATCGATGAAGAAATCAGCACAGAAATGATCAATACGCACAGATATATTCTCATTTTATCACCCCGATTAAAACGTATAATTTAAACTGCTTAGAGTATCAAATCAAGTCATATAACTTGATTAATTCTTTATTTTGCCTTATAACCGCTAACCGGCGGTGTAAATTTTGCTTTACTTTAAATGATTGTATTTTTATTTTTAAACTGCCGGTAAAAATATCTTATCATCGCAATTTGAATAGTTCCGGAGACAAAATGTCATTAGTCAGATCCGTTTTAATCTTCTTATTTCTGCTCGTCCATTATTCTCTGTCCGGAGAACCCGGGACAGAAAATATTATTAATAAAAAAGCGGTTTATATTTCCGGAGTAAATTATCAGTTATCATTCCGGACGGACTCCGGTGATGACTCTTCCTCCGTTATTTTTATTGAGCGGGAAGGCGCCATCTTATTTAAACGGGAATTACCTGTCCTGGGCAATAAGATGACCGTACCGGATGTTAAGTTTACGGAATCCGGCACATACAGGCTGTTCGATGAGCATCATTATATTGATCAGGAGATTGTTGTCATTCCCGGCTGGCTTAGTCTTTTACCTCCGCTTATCGCGATTATTCTTGCTCTTGCTACCCGGCAGGTACTTATTGCCCTATTTGCCGGAGTCTGGACCGGAGCAACATTCATCTACGATTACAATCTTTTTACAGGATTTTTATATAGTCTGACGGAATATATCGCAAAAGCTCCTGCAGATCCCGAACGAACTTCTATTCTGATCTTCAGCCTTACCCTCGGAGGCATGGTTGGCGTGATTAGTAAATCGGGAGGCACTCAGGGCATTGTTGAAAAGTTATCCCGTCACGCATCGACTGCCCGTCGTGGACAAATCGCAACATGGCTGATGGGTGTTCTGATATTTTTTGATGATTATGCCAACACTCTTATTGTAGGCAATACCATGCGCCCTCTGACCGACCATCTTAAAATCAGCCGTGAAAAACTGGCTTACCTGGTCGATTCCACCGCGGCGCCGGTGGCAAATATCGCTATCATCTCAACCTGGATCGGTTACGAATTAAGCCTTATAAGCAGCGCCTTCCAGACAATAGGTCTTAAGGAAAACGCCTATATTGTTTTTTTTAAAACGATCCCTTTTAATTATTATCCTCTGTTCGGGCTACTTTTCGGTTTTGCGATCGCTTTTTTCGGACGTGATTTTTTTTCAATGTATCAGGCGGAAAAACGCGCTGCCAATTCTGAAGGTCTGCTGCGTGACGGCGCTGTCCCGCTGGCCGACATCAATAATGCCGAATTATCTGTTAGAGAAGGCACCCCGTTGAGATGGTATAATGCATTCATACCAATTGCGGTCGTCACCCTTTCGACCTTGTTAGGGCTTTGGTTTACCGGAATCAATAACACCCAGCTTTCCCAACAGCAGATTGATTCCATGGGATTTATCCGTTTTACTAGTACAATAATAGGAAACGCTGATTCTTTTGCTGTTCTTATGTGGGCTGCATTTTTTGGTAGTATTTCGGCTATTATTCTGGCAGTGAGTCAACGCATTCTTGATCTTAACGAATCAATAATGGCCTGGGTCGGCGGTGTTAAATCCATGGTCATGGCCGCTCTTATTCTCACGATGGCGTGGGCTATAGGCAATATTTGCGCTGATATTCAAACGGCTGATTATGTGGTAAGCATCACCGGCAATTTATTGTCACCGCATTTTTTACCCTTATTGTCTTTTTTGATAGCCGGTGTTATCGCCTTTGCCACGGGAACTTCCTGGGGAACGATGGCCATCCTTACACCAATCGTCATTCCTCTTGCTTACCATCTCCCGGCCGCGGATCCGTCTTTATCCGAGGCGTTAAAAATGGAAATATTTCTCAGTTCGATTGCATCAATACTTGCCGGCGCAACTTTCGGCGATCACTGTTCGCCCATTTCCGACACTACCATCATGTCATCGATGGCCTCGGGCGCGGATCATATCGACCATGTGCGTACACAATTACCATATGCTCTTATGGTAGCAGGGATCAGTATGCTGTTTGGCTATCTGCCGGTAGGGTTTGGCCTGCATAGCTGGGAGGCTCTTCTGGCCGGTGGAGCAGCTATTATTTTTATCGTTCGGTTTTTAGGGAAAAAAGCGCGTTAAATCCTACTTTCTCCCATTAATTGTTCAATATTATCCTGACTGACCGGGATACTGTCTTTTGTAAAGAAAGCCTGATTTAAGGGATGATCCAGAACAAAGATATGGTATTTTAGCTGACTTAATTCGTTGAAATATTTTTCAAGTGTTCCACCGGGTGAGATATATAAAAATAAGATCGTTTTGATTTGTGTAAATATCAATTTGTCACGCTTTTTGATCTCAACAGCGGACGCTCTTGGCTGATGAATTCCGGGTGAAATAATCAGCAACTTTTTCTCCGTCATTACTTTTTCCATAAATGAATTTAATTCAAAATTACTGATATTTTGGGCAAGATAGATAATGTAATTGGCGCATTTACCGGAGTCCGCGCGTTGGAGTAATGACTTTTCAAGAGGTGCCTGCCATCCTCCGGCGATACTCAGGGGAAGATTGGCCATGCTGTCAAAAAGCTCTTCAGCGGCTCTGAACATCTCAGCAGGTGTGTTTTTTGACGCAAAAACAGCTATTCTCTTCTGACTTAATAGTTCTACATTTCCTTTTGTCTCAAACATCAGTTTTTTGTGCATGGTTCTTAATCCTACGATAATTATTGCTTTGAAAGGAGGGCTTATATAAAAATAGGCTAACGACTTTATATATGTCAAGAATTAATTATTGCATATCGATAAAAATATACCTGCATGGCGCTTCCTTCTTCATTGCATGAAGATGTTCCCATATTCATTTTCAGGAATCGATTTTTTTTCCCATAATATCATATACTGTAACGTTAAATAATTCGCGGAGTTTGTCCTCAGTTTTACTACGGTCAGTAGTCGCGACGATAAACATTTGTGCGGGATTGATAAATTTATTTGCGGCGCGCAGGATATCTTCCTTTGTTACTTTGTTAATTTTATCCCTGAAAGTACGGTAATAGTCATGAGGTAAATCAAAAACCACAATATTCGCCAGACCGAGAGCAATCTGATCCGCGGTTTCAAATGCCACCGGAAATATTCCGGTGAGATGCCCTTTCGAACTCTGAATTTCATCATCGGTCACTTCCGCGAGCTGTATTTCCCTTATCTCGTTAAATATTTCGGTGATCGTTTCAAATGTATACTGAATATCCGCCGCGGTGGAAATCTGAAAGGGTCCGGTTCCTCGTCTAAAATTAAATTTTGAACCGGCGCCATAGGTATAACCATGTTCTTCCCTGAGATTCATATTGATCCTCGAGAGGAAATACCCACCCAGTATTTCATTCATTAACACCACTGAATAAAAGTCGGGGTGATTTCTTTCAATACCATGATGACCTATTCTCAACTCTGTCTGAACAGTGCCTTCTTTATGTACTAGTTTTACCGATGTTTTATCCGGATTTTTAAACACCGGCACCTGAAAATCAGCTGAGGTCCCTCGCTGCCAGTCTGAAAAATACTTATTGACCAGTTCTTCCGCTTCTGCCCGGGAAATATCACCTACTACCACTAACACGGCATTATTTGGTATATATTGTTCGAGATAAAAATTTCTTATCTCCTCCAGCGTGATATTCTGAATCGAATTTTCATTTCCTTCCAGCGGACGGGCATATCTAAAATCTCCGTAAAGGAATTCCGCAAACCGTTCATTCGCGATTTTTGACGGATTATCCATGCCCTGGAGTCTACCGGTGAGTAATTCCTTTTTTATTCTTTCAAATTCTCTGTCCGGAAAGATCGGATTAAACAAAATGTCGGCATAAACATCCATTGCGCTTTCCAAATGTTTCTTGAGCGTATTTATTTCGACATATGTGGCATTCCAATCAGAAAATATATCCAGATGCGCGCCAAGGAATTCAAGTTCATTGGCGATATTCACTGATGAGCGGGACTTTGTGCCTTCAGATAGCAATTCCGAAGTAAAATTCGCCAGCCCTTCACGGCCTTCCTTCTCAATCAATGCGCCTGTCCGGATACAAAGATTGATACTGACCAGAGGCAGATCGCCGTAAGGCGCGTGTATGACTTTCAGGCCGTTTGAAATTGTAAAGCTCTCATATTCCGGGAAATGGAAAGGTCTGTATTCCCCCGGCGCCGGTATTTTTTTGCGATCAATGGTCTGATTCATCTATTCCTCTAAATAATTTATTTCGTTTTTGGTAAAAAGGTTACGACAGCGCGGTTGTCAATATTCAGATATTTTTGCGCCGCGTCTCTCATCTTTTCCGGATTTACCAAATGATAGCGATTAATTTCTTCATTGATTAGTTCCGGTTTCTCAAAGTAGGTCGCGAACATATTTAACAAATCAGCCTTTGATGCATTTGACTGAAGTTCACGTGTTTTTCTCGCTTCAATTTGGTTTACAACACGATCCAGCTCTCCGGTTTCAATCAGGTCCGATTTCACTCTTTCAATTTCCTTCTCAAGCGCTGACTCCAGAAAACCGATTTCTACTCCCGGTTTTGGAGTGATTATGAATATCATCAGAGAACTTCGCTGCATAGGCAGAATAAACGCGAATGCGTCCTGAGCTATCTGCAAATCATACACCAGAGACTGATACAGCCGTGAACTTTTTCCTGCTGAAAGGATATCTGACATTAGATCCAGCGCGTACCATTCCTCCGTTCCGTAAGGCGGTACATGATACGCCATATATATCCGAGGAAGCTGAACATTATCCATCAACTCATCACGTGCTTCACCCTTGTTAAAGCCTTCAAACGGCACGACCGCGGGAGGTATTACCTCATCATTTTTAATTTCACCGAAATATTTTTCTATCAGCGCCCGGGCCTGAACCGGATCAAAATCTCCGGCCAGCGTCAGGGAAGCATTTCGCGGGGCATAGTACGTTTTGAAAAACTGCCGGATATCATCCAAAGTTGCCGCGTCAAGATCCTCCATATAACCAATAATGGGCCAGTGATACGAAAAATCATCAGGATATGAGAGCTCAAGAATCTTTTCGAGCCAAAGACCATAAGGCTGATTGTCAACTCTCTGGCGTCGTTCATTCTTAACGACATCACGCTGATTATCAAGTTTTTCCTGAGTCATGGCCGGCAGAAGAAATCCCATACGGTCCGATTCCAGCCAGAGCCCCATTTCCAGATAATGTGAAGGCAGGGTTTCATAATAATTGGTTCGGTCAAAAAAAGTCGATCCGTTTAGATTGCCTCCGGCGGACTGAACAAGTTTGAAATGCTTGTCGCTTCCCACATGCTCACTCCCCTGGAACATCATGTGTTCAAACAAATGCGCGAATCCTGTCCGGCCTTTGCGTTCATTTCCGGAACCGACATGATACCAAAGATTAACAGCAACAATGGGAATACGGTGATCTTCATGCAGAATCACCCGTAGGCCATTATCCAAAAAATATTGATCAAATTGAATTTTTAAATCCATACTACTGGTCTCCGGGAACTAAAATCTAAACTGAATATTGAAAAAAATCAGCGGAAGGGAAAATAACTTAAAATCAGATATAACCCGCTAAAAAAGTAAAATAATTTAAGGATTTTCCATTTCAATTCCAAAATTATTTCGACTCCTTATAATCATATTTAGGTCACCTATTCTTAAACCGGATCCGGTTAAATATAATTGCTGCCAGAGAATATATTTCTCACTCTGTATAAAAAATCTTTCCAATTAAACTTAATGTGAAATTTTTAGCAATATATTAATCTTTCATTGCTTTTTGCCGATATTATTTGTTAGATTGTTCACAATTAAATTGACTTAAGTTGCTATATTTAATGTATTTAAATTTCACAAAAATGCATAAAATTTCATTGGTTTGATTTTATATTATTTCGGAGATTCACATGACTATAGATGAAAAACTGGCTTATCTGCAGAAACGGCGTGACAACGCGCGATTGGGTGGAGGGTTAAAAGCCATAGAAAAACAGCATGCCAAGGGACGCATGACTGCAAGGGAAAGAATTCATAGACTTCTTGACGACGGCAGCTTTGAAGAGTTCGATATGTTTAAAACTCACCGCTCTCATGATTTTGGCCTGCATAAAAAATTGATAGACGGCGATGGAGTCATTACCGGGTACGGCACGGTAAACGGCAGACTGATATACGTATTCTCACAGGATTTCACCGTTTTCGGCGGTTCACTTTCAGAAACCTATGCAGAAAAAATCTGTAAAATTATGGATCTGGCGATGAAAAACGGCGCTCCGGTGGTAGGGTTAAACGATTCCGGCGGCGCTCGAATCCAGGAAGGCATTGAAAGTCTCGCCGGATATGCTGACATTTTTCTGCGAAATGTAATGGCCTCGGGTGTAGTACCGCAAATCACCGGGATTTTTGGTCCTTGCGCGGGAGGCGCGGTTTATTCACCGGCGCTTACCGATTTTGTCGCCATGGTTAAAAATAACAGTTATATGTTTCTTACCGGTCCCAAAGTAGTAAAAACGGTAACAAATGAGGACGTAACGGTTGAGGAGCTGGGCGGCGCCTCGATCCATACAACCAAAAGCGGCGTGGCAAGTATCGCGCTGGATACAGAAGAGGACGCGATTCAGTTTATAAAGACACTTATTAAATACATCCCGCAAAACAACATGGAAAACCCTCACCCGATCCCCACAACCGATTCTGTGGACCGCTTCGAGGACGAATTAAATTATATTGTTCCTGAAAATCCGAACCTTCCATACAATATTAAGGATGTTATTTTCCGCACCGTTGACGATCATTCCTTCCTGGAACTTCAGGAAGCGTTTGCACCGAATCTGGTGATTGGTTTCGCCTCCTATAACGGCCATTCTGTTGGTATTGTTGCCAATCAGCCAAACTATCTCGCCGGCGTTCTGGATAATAACTCATCCATAAAAGGAGCGCGGTTTGTACGCTTCTGTGATGCTTTCAATATCCCAATCATCACTTTTGTGGACGTGCCGGGATTTTTACCGGGTACTAATCAGGAATACAACGGCATCATCAGAAACGGCGCAAAACTTCTCTACGCTTTCGCCGAAGCTACTGTTCCAAAGATCACAGTGATCACACGTAAAGCCTATGGGGGCGCGTATTGTGTTATGAGCTCCAAACACCTTCGTGGTGATATCAACTATGCCTGGCCCGGCGCTGAGATTGCTGTTATGGGCCCAAAAGGGGCCGTCGAAATCCTGTCGGCCAAAGAGATTACGGAATCAGACGATCCTGAAGGGCTATTGAAAGAGAAAGAACAGGAGTATTTTGATAAATTTGCCAATCCTTATGTGGCGGCAAGCCGGGGGTATATTGATGATATCATTGAACCCAGACGAACCCGTTTCAGGATCATCAAGGCACTGGAGATGCTGAAAAATAAACGCGAAACAATGCCTATGAAAAAGCACGGAAACATCCCCCTATAAGGAGTTAAAAGACAATGTTTTATAGTCTAAAAATAGTTCTTCTATCCGCCGGCTCGGCCGAATGGATTCAGAACATTATGGAAGGTAACGGTTTTCTAATATCAGTTATCGGAATGACCATCGTTTTCTCCGGTCTTCTCCTGATAAGCCTGAGCATTAAATTACTGACGAAATTAGATTCAAAGAATATCGGAGTTGACGAAAATAAATCATCTGAAATCTCACCGCTGAGCAATGAAGAAAACAATCCCCTTCCCGAGGAAGTCATCATTGCGATTACAACCGCCATTTCATTATGTCATTCATATGTTGAAGGAGAAAAGCAGCGATTGACATGGGAAGATGATTCGTATGAGCAATCACCGTGGAGTGTGTCCGGTATCGTTCAGGCAGTAACACAGCGATCGAATATTTCTACCGTGAAAGGACAAACCAATGCGTAGTTATGAATTTACAATAAATGGTAATCCCTATAAAGTATCTATCAAAAACATTACTGAAGAACGGGCGGATGTTGTTGTAAACGGCAACAGGTATGATGTTCAAATTGATGCGATTTCATCAATCTCCACGCCACCGCTGATGATAAATCCCATAAAGAAAAGCGCCGCCGCTTCTCCTTACATAGAGCCGCCAAGCATGCATATATCTTCACCGGTACAGGCTTCTAAATCACACGCGGGCGCGAAAGGGGTTATATCGATTGTCGCACCCATTCCGGGGACCATCCTGAAAATTCTGGCAGAGGAAGGTCAAAAAATTGAAGCCGGTCAGATTGTCATCAAGATGGAAGCGATGAAAATGGAAAATGAAATAAAAGCAACCAGTTCCGGCTACGTAAAAAAAATCCTTGTTAAGGAATCGGAATCCGTTCTTGAAGGCGCGGAACTGGTCATATTGGGAGAGGCCGGATGACAGAAATTCTCAACTTTATCAATACCACCGGATTTGTCAATCTGACATTCGGTCATACGGTAATGTTATGCATTGGAAGTCTTTTTATCTACCTGGGTATTGCAAAGCATTATGAGCCTTTGCTGCTTGTTCCCATCGGTTTTGGCATCATTTTCGGCAATATTCCCGCCCTGTTTGGAATGCAGATCAGTATTTATGAAGAAGGCAGCGTTTTGAGCTACCTCTATTACGGCGTGCTTAAAGGGATATATCCGCCTCTCATCTTCCTCGGCATCGGAGCGATGACTGATTTTTCTACCATGTTGTCCAATCCAAAACTTATACTTCTGGGAGCTGCCGCACAAATCGGAATTTTCCTGACATTGATCGGCGCGCTCGCGCTTGGATTTACGCCAACGGAAGCCGGAGCCATTGGAATTATCGGCGGAGCTGATGGTCCGACGGCAATATTTTTATCTTCGAAACTGGCGCCTCATCTTATCGGCGCCATCGCAATCGCGGCATATTCATACATGGCCCTTGTACCCGTAATTCAACCGCCTATTATAAAACTTCTTACCACAAAAAATGAACGTCTTATCCGCATGAAGCCACCCCGACAGGTATCTAAAAAAGTAAAGATCATCTTTCCGGTGGTCGGTTTCATCATCTGCGGAATGATTGCTCCCGGATCAAGTACTCTGCTCGGTATGCTGTTTTTTGGCAACTTGCTGAAAGAGAGCGGTGTAACGGAGAGACTGGCAAATTCAGCGAGGAACTCCCTTATCGATATCGTTACGATACTTCTTGGATTGACCGTAGGAGCATCCACGCAGGCGGATATTTTTTTAACCCCTAAATCACTGGGAATTTTTGTGCTTGGCGCATTTTCATTTATGATTGCGACTGCGGGAGGCGTTTTATTCGCAAAATTCATGAATCTCTTTCTGAAGGATAAAATAAATCCTATGATCGGGGCTGCCGGGGTTTCCGCGGTTCCGGATTCCGCGAGGGTTGTCCACACTGAAGGGCAAAAAGAAGATCCCGAAAATTATCTACTCATGCATGCCATGGCTCCAAACGTGGCCGGGGTAATTGGATCGGCTATCGGAGCCGGCATCCTTTGGTCCATTCTGGTGAAGTAGGCTCACAAAACAGAAAAGGCGCACTGAAAGCGCGCCTTTTGTTTATTTTTCCGAAATAATTGCTATAACAGACTGGTCACAATACTTTCGAAGGTACTCTTAGGCCTGGATCCAACTATTTTTTCCACCACCCGCCCGTTTCTGTCAACTACAAATGTGGTCGGGATGCTTTCAATTCCACCATAGGCGGTAACGACTTCGCCGGTAGCGTACACCACCGGATAATTGATATTATACTGTTCCACAAATCCGGGTACTTTCGAAAAATCACGTGGATCCACTCCAATACCGATCACTTCAAACCCATCTTTACCATATTTATCAACAAGCTCAATGAATGAAGGTATTTCAGCTCGACAGGGAGGACACCATGTTGCCCAAAAATTTACGAATACAACTTTACCGCGGTAATCACTTAACGTCAAATCATTGCCGTTCAGATCTTTTAAAGTAAACGCGGGCGCAACCGGTTGATTACTTTCATTTTTCACCTGAACTGACGCTTTTGCCGAAGTCGGGTTCACATTCTGATCCGGCAGGAACATATAGCCGAGGACAATTAATACTGCCGCCGCGCCGATTAATAGAAGCCAAATATTTTTACTGGATTGATTCGCCATAATTGATCCTTTTTGTTAGGCGTTTTTGAAGGTATTAACTACTTTTTCCACAAATGCCATCTCGGGCAACGCTCCCTCTATCGGAGTATCTTCTCCAATTATTGTTCTCGGTACACCTCGTACGTTATATTTCATAGAAAGATGCGGAAACTCTGTCGCCTCAATCATATCACCGGTGATAAATTCATTTTCCATGGCCATTTTATGCGCCATTCGAACAGCAGCCGGGCAATATGGACAAGTCGGTGTTACAAACACCTGCAGATGAAGCGGAGCGGTAACCTGTTTCAACAGCTCCTTTGCCTGAGCAGACAATCCGGACTCACCCTTTGAGACATCTGCAATATCTTCCAGCAATGAAGAAAATTCATACCCGGAAGGAATCCCGTAATACCTGATTCCAAAATCCCGTTCGCCCTCAACAACGGTGGCGGGAATTTTATCAATATTGTATTTCTCCGCGACTTCCTTGTCAGTTACGAAATTATACACTGTAAGGGTTACCTTATCACCCAATTCACTGACTTCCTCAAGAATCTGTCTTGTTTCCCGGCAGTACTGGCATTCGATTTCCTGTGTGAAGAAGAGCAGCTTAACTTCATTTTTCATCCCTGAAAAGAGATTACGAATGTAATCCTTATCTTTTTCCTGTAAAAAACTCATTTTGTATCTCCTTTCTAATTCAGAACGGAAGCACCCTGTAGATAGTAATTCAATTTATCAGTTATTTGCTTTTTGGGCACAGCACCGATAATTTTATCCAACGCTTCGCCATTCCTAAAAACGATCATGGTTGGAATACTCATGATGCCAAATTTCATGGCTGTCCCGGCATTGTCATCCGTGTTCAATTTCACCACTTTTACTTTTCCTTCATATTCAGCAGCTATCTCTTCCAAAATTGGAGCGATCATTCTGCATGGAGCGCACCATGGAGCCCAAAAATCAACAATGACGGGTAAAGTTGATTCTATTACTTCTTCCTGGAAAGTGGCGTCAGTTACTGTGACAGGTTTCATTTTTTACCCTCTGCAAAGTTTTATATTTTTTTAATTTGTTGAATTTGATGCGTTATTATTTAAAAGGATACATTAAGGATTGTTGCTAAATAAATTCGCGGAAAAGTCAGAAGGACACAACATTTAAGGGTCTTAACTGTTAAATATACCGTATAAGAGATGGTGTTAAAATGGGATTAAGCCCGGAATCATTTGGCCGGCTTCCACTTAATATTTTCCAGGTCCAGAACTTTCAATAAACGATTACTCACCTCTTCAGGAAGTTTTTCGGGGCAGTCGTTTTCCTTGCATAAGATTACCGTCTTCCGCACTGTATCAAAGTAGACTTTACATGTCGGGCAATTCTTCAAATGTTCCATCATTTCCTGACATGCCAGCGCGTCAAGATCTTCCGAAAGATACTCGCATATTAGCTTTATTTTTTCTTCACTATGTTCATTTAACATCTTATTTAATTACCCTTTCCTCGAAATAATCCGATAGTGAATCTCTTAAAAATTGCCGCGCGCGCCGCAGCCTGATTTTTACATTTTCTTCCGTGATACTGAGAATGGCGCTGGTTTCTTTAATAGAAAGACCTTCAATATCCCGTAATATAAAAACGCTTCTGTAAATATCCGAAAGCTTGTTAATCGCTTCATCCAGCTTAGACTTAACCTCGGCATCATAAATATTTATTGACGGATCCTGTGACCAGTCAATAAATAATCGGCTTTCGACACTCTCGTTGTATTCCGGGTTCTCATTTAGCTCCTGAAAAACCATCTTCTTTTTTCTCAGCCTCATCAGACTGGCATTTGTGGCAATCCGGTAAATCCAGGTAAAAAAGCTTGACCGGCCATCGAACGTATGCAGCTTTTCAATTACCGTTAAAAATGTCTCCTGCAATACATCTTCGGCATCTTCCCGTTTACGCAATATACGCAACGAAAGATTATATATACGTTCACTATACAGATGAACTAACTGCGATAACGCGGCTTTATCTCCACTTTTCGCTTGTTCAACAAGTAATGATTCATCCACGAACTGTCTCTCTTTCCTCTGATGTAATATTTCCGTTTAAGATACACAAATAGTAATAACGGATATTACCGGCTAATGTTGGCTAATATATTAAAACAATCAAGCCGCTTCAAATTATGTATTCAATCTTATAATTCATTTTATATCATATAGTTTCATACGGCAGGATATATATTGAATTTGTGAATGGATTGATATCAATATACACCTTGACCCCGTAAACATCCTGTATAATTGGAAACTTTAGAACATCCTCGGGCTTTCCGTCTTTTAGAATACATCCGTTATGCATAAGAATTAAGCGATCACAAAACTGGGCGGCCAGATTTATATCATGGGTAACAAGCACGATCGCTTTATGATCTTCTTCTCCTAATCTTTTTAAGATCCGGTAAATTCCCTGCTGATGTTTCAGATCGAGGGCGGAGGTAGGTTCATCCAGCAAAAGCAGCTCCGCTTCCTGAGCCAGGACACTTGCTATGATGGCGCGCTGTTTCTCTCCGCCGCTCAGATTTGTAAACGGTCGATCCGCGAGCATCTGCAGGTTCATCCAGCTCATGGCTGAATTAATTTTATCACCGGCGTCGGTATCAATATGCAGCAGTCCATGCTGATGCGGAAAACGTCCCATCATAACGACTTCCCGCACTGAAAATGAAAAGGCAAGATCAACCGCTTGCGGTACATAACCCAAGATTCCCGCGATTTTTTTCCGGCTGAACTCACTGATATTTTTCCCGGAAAGTTCAATCCGTCCTTCATCGGGCGCAAGCAATCCGGCCATCAGCTTTAACAGGGTCGTTTTTCCGGCCCCGTTCGGGCCGATAATTCCGACAAATTCTCCATAAGCAACGGAAAAATTCGCGTCCTTAACCACCGGTTTCCCGTTAAATGAAAATCCTATATTTTCGAGACTTATAATTTTTTCCATGTTCCGGACCGCTTCTTTATAAAAATAAAAGCCCTGTTGACGAAATCAAACAGGGCTTTATAAACTGGGCAATCAAAAAAAATTTACTTGTCACACTTACTGTATGCGCATTCAGGATTTACACATGTTAAACACCCGTTTTCCATCTTAACGCTTCTCTGGCTGCAGTCCGGACAGATTTGAAAATCCGTATTCGCGGGCGGCCGGGCCGAAGCAAGTACTTCTTCGACTTTTGGATCCAATGCTACTTTTGCTTCAGTGTCCATACAATCGATTTCTCTGAAAAACTGTTCTATGACATCCGCGATTTCAGAATAGAAGGAATGAATGTATTTGCCATTCTTATAGTATCCGCCGTTGGGATCATGGATGCTGCTGAGCTCTTCCAGTATAAAAACCGGATTGGCAGATTTTCGGAAAATGGCGGAGATCAAACGCGTTAAAACAGCATATTCAGCGTTTTTAGTCAGATCTTTGCTGTTTATAAAAATTTCGATGGGCCGTTTACGTCCATTCTGAGTAATATAACCAAGAGTGATGTAAACACCCTGTTTTACAAAGCCGCTTCGAAGCTTATAAACCTTAGCTTCAACAATATCAGGCCTTTCGGCAATATGTTCAACCGCATGGTCAAGCGCTTCTTCGTGTTTTACTTCTTTAATCTCAAACTTCGGATCCTTGATTTTAATCATGATGCTTCAATTCTCCTGATCTTAGGCGTCAACCAGTGATTGTTTGTTTTTATTATTTTTGACGTAATGATAGACAGTAGTCAATTTTCCATTTGGCATGACAAGAATATCATCACCCTTCAGGTCAACTTCTTCTGACTCCTCATCTATTTTCAGCCGGAATGTTTTATCCTTTAATTTCTGAAATTCAGTTTTCTCTGATTCCACGCTCAGTATCGGATATCGGCTTCCGTCGCGATAAATCGTAATCCCCTTCAACCCTTTTTTCCAGGCACTCAGATATATATCCGAAATGACTTCAGGCTCAATGGATTCCGATAAATTTACGGTAGAAGATATACTATGATCAACATATTTTTGACAACGTCCCTGAATATCAACTCTTTTCTGGGCCACAATATGATGAGCTGTTCTGAAAAAGTAGCTTGGCAGATATTCGGTGAGTTCAGCTTCTGTCTGCGCCTTCGCTACTTTGTCGGTGACATTATGTATATCTATATATGCCTGTACGGTCGAATGAAATACTTTAAAAAATTTATTTCCGAATGATTCCGATCTGCGTGTATAAAATAATGCAAAAATCGGCTCGACGCCACTACTTACTCCCAGATAATTAGTATTTCCATTGTTAAATCCAAGAACGATATTACTGATCGAACCCGTTGGAGCTATTGCCAGGAGAGCGATATTACGCAAACCTTTCTCCTTTATTACTGCTTGCGTCTCGGGTGAAAGCGTTTCTTTGAAGAAGGGCCCCCTGGAATAATCTTCAAATTTAAAGATGCTTGAAGGTCCTTTTTCCTCCGACAGACCCGCTGATGCCTGATAGGAGTCATTGGCAATCGCCTCCATCACTTTCTCCACCAGATCAATCCCTTCCTGAGAATCATAAGCTATTCCAAGCTGATTAAGCATGTCCGCCGCCCCCATGATCCCCAACCCCAAACGGCGGGTTTCAGCGGCCGCTTTCCTTTGCTTTTCAAGCGGATTAAGTAGTTCATTCCAGCTCACCACATTATCCAGAAAGCGCACGACCGTGGTGGTTACATCTTTTAACGCGTCCCAGTCCAGGGCAGCATCCGGCCGAAAACCATTTATGACAAATCGTGACAGATTAATTGAAGCCAGATTACAGGCTCCGCCGTTTTCAAGCGGCACTTCCGCGCATGGATTTGTGCTCGATATCGGCCTGCCGACATAGTTTGAAGGCGAATACTTACTCATTCGGCTCCAGAAAATCAATCCGGGTTCCGCTGTTTTGTAATTACCTTCAACAAACGAATCCCAAACATCCCTTGCTTTGATCAGATGTCTGATGTCACCGGTGGGTTCTGACCCAAAATACAGCATAAAATCACCGCTATAACGGACCGCCAGATCATAAGGCTGGTTCTCCAACGGAAGAACGAGATCACCGTAAACATCTCTTTTAAAGGCATCCTGCAGATCTTTTTCCGTCAGCATCAGCTCATAGTTTTTATAAAGATAATCATTTAGTGAACTGATATTTTCGAGGACATGAAACAGTTCATATTTTTCGATGTCTTTTGCCGGAATCTGATATGAATAGTGATAGTTCTCATCCTGGTAAGCTTTATTCAGGATTGTTTTATCAAATTTTTTGTAAACAAGAATTTTATTCCTACCATAGCGGTTCTGCTCATCCACAGCCTGCATAAATTCATCAGAAACCTTAATACTGATATTCGCGAACCTTACCTGGGTATTTTCCATGACCTGGCGTTCTATATCTTTGAGTTGCGAATCATCAAACTTTCCGCTCCAGCGAATTTGTTCGACAATCTGTTCGGTCACCCAGTTTGGAATTTTTTTGACCCGGATGAATTCTTTGATATCCGGATGCTTTACATCTATCGTCAGCATTAGCGCTCCGCGGCGCCCGCTCTGTCCGATCAGACCGGTTGTGAGCGAATATAACTCCATGAAAGAAACCGCTCCCGTCGAGCTGTCGGCAGCATTATGGACCACCGAGTTTTTTGGACGCAAAGGCGAGATATCCACCCCGATGCCGCCGCCATAAGAATATGTACGCGCGCATTCATAACCGGCATTGTAAATGGATTCAATATTGTCTTTTTCTATGAGGGTTACAAAACAGTTCGCGAGGGTTTTTAAGCGATACAAATCGCCCGCGCCGGCAAGAACTCTTCCACCGGGGACAAATTTCCCGTCATACAGGTATTTGTAAAATTCAATCGCCCATTTTTCCCCTCGTTCCGCATCAGGCTCCATGGACGCGATAAACGATGCTACGCGGGTAAATACGTCTTCAGGATTTTTTTCCAAAAGACGATTCTCTAAATCTTTTACATAATATTTTTTTTCATAAATATTTTTCGCTAAATCGTTATCCCCCAGATAGTTGTTTTCGGGATGAACAGGCAATTCACCGCTTGTCTGCTTTTTCTTAAGCATCAGGTAAAGATTTTGATAACCTTTCAAATTATCTTTTCCTGAGAGTTTGGTAAATTTTCCCTTGTGTTTAAACATGTCTAAAAACATAAAACATCTCCCAAAATCATGCGATTCCATTTTAAAACTATGTAAACCGGAAACATTTAATACGATATACTGAGGTTCTATCTTGCCGTATGTTGGTGCCGGAGTAAATCCCATTTCTGAATTTTTTACGACTTAATAAAATCCAATATAAAGAATTCTATCCCTGAATAAAACAAATTTCAGGAATCATTTTTTAGTGAATTATTCCACGAAAGTTAAATCTGAATCAGGCCTTTAAAAACGGGACATTTATCTTGCTATCAATTAAATTCTGAGCTCATTTTCCATTGTCACATCCGCCTACAACACAAATCTTTATATGCAAACCCAAATTGAAAGCCGGAAATTTCAAAAATAAATTTAATTTACATTGACTTTTATCCCCGTGATTTACATCATCTCAGCAATGATCAAAATATCAAAAAATCGATCCGAATTCTTATTTATATCAATTTATTGATTTTCTGAAAGAACAGACTTTCGCTCACTGTATTTTTTTAAAACCAAATAAAAATCTTTCACCAATAGGTAGGTTCGCGGTCCGGGAATAAGTGTATAATCACCTGTCAGTACATAGATTTGTTTTTTTAAAACCGCAGGCACTTCATTTACATCACCCCATTCCTCCAGGTTCCGCTGATTTTTTTGATCATTCCATTCTTCATTAAATTTAAACTCTAGAATCAGCTCCGGCTTACGGGTGATAACCGCTTCCCTGCTGACCTGCGCGAATGCCATCTTCATATCTGCAAAAGTATTTATTCCTCCTGCCCCTCTCCAAATCTCATCTATAAAACTCCCGGGTCCCAGTACGGAAATATTTCTTGTCGTACCCGGTTCACGACCCAATACCAGCATGGCCGAAGGTATTTCAACCGATAATTCTTTAATTTTATTGTTGAAATATGTAATAGAATCCCTGATGGCCTTATTCAGATTCTCAGCTCGCTTTTCACTTTGAAAAACGCTGCCGACCGAGTCGATGGAACTGTAAATGTCATTCACATTATCCATCGGAAGCAAAAGCGATCTGATTCCCTGCGCAGACAGCTTTTTAGCAGTATCGAGATATGCGGGAGGACCGATGATAAGATCCGGCTTTAAAGCTACAATCAGTTCGAGATTCGGATTGAGCAACCCGCCTACTTTCTCTTTTTGGCGCGCTTCCGGCGGATAATTACAATAATCCGTTACAGCGACGAGCTTGTCTTCCAGACTCAACGCATAGATGATTTCCGTGATATTGGGAGAAAGCGAAATAATCCTGTCCGGAACCTTTTTCCCGTTTGGGTATAATTGCGCGTCGTTTTTCTGTTCTCCCGAGCATTGGATGATCAGAAAGGCCGATAATATGATTAAAATTATTCTTTTTTTCATATTCTACTCTCTGTTAATAGATAAAGGTTAATGAACCGGGTCCTATTCCGGCCTCAAATTCGTTCAGCAAGCTTCCATTCTTGTCATAGATTTTGAGCAATCCGTTTTGTACAAAATCCAGGGCATCGAGCGCGAATAATCGCTCCGCGACTGGTTCATATCTCATGCCATAATATAAGCCCGATACGAGAAGCCGAGGATCAGAAGTCATGTTTTCAGCCGAATAAGACATGACATTTCCAAAAAAGCCGTCAAGATAAAAACCTGTTCCACCCCCTTCGATGGAGAGCCTGGAAGGATGCCCGGTAATAATTAACGAGTCAGTTACATTATCAGATAAGGGATCTATCACATAAATACTTCCATCGGTGTCATCGTTCGGATCGTTCCAGTCTCCGTTGCTTCCGCTGCACATCACTTGCAAATCGCCATGACTATCAGATTCAATTACCGTCGGATAGTCTCCGACCTGTATTGTTTTTATAACCGATTCTGAGTTTAAATCTATTACAGATACGGTATTATCCGATCCAAATCCGCTGTTGGCAACATATGCTTTATCGCCTGAAATTGCAATTCCTTCGGGATTTAAACCAACGGATACGCTCCCTGTCACCTGAAGATTAGAAAGATCGATGATTGATACAGAATTGGCGTATAAATTTGTCACCAGCGCCGTCCCGTCCTTTCCCGATCTTAGGTAGCGGGGACTTGATCCTGCCGCAAGGTTGATAGTGCCTTTGCTCTTCCATGTTTTTGTGCTGATCACTTCTATTTTATCCGAATTATTAATAACAATATATCCAAGAGAGTCAATAATCGTCATGCTGAAAACCACATCTCCCAAATTACGTCCGTTTATGCTCTTAAAAATATTATTTGTGATTGTATTTTCTTCAAAGCTATAAAAGGACAATGATCCGTTAGAATGCCCGTAATTACCTTCATTAATAATAAAAGCCCCCGAAGGCCGCGGTACGGTTGCGTTTGAATCCGGCCCCGTTGGATCATCCTCGCACGCGATAAATAAACCGGTTGCGGCTGTAATTAAAATCATCATCCGTAAAAACATGAATCCTCCCCTTTGATAGTTGATGAAAACAACATATTTAACGGCCAATGCCAATTGAAATTGAATATTGTCCCGGCGGCATCGGATAGCCGCTTATCAGTTCATATTCCAGATCAAAAATATTCTCCATCGCCAGATCAAACGTCAGCTCGTGACCGGATACAGAGAAATCAAAACCGCTCCAAATCCGCCAGACAGTATTCGACGGTAAAATTTCATCAAAATTATTTTGCAGCGTTTCATATCGAAAACCCATCCCGGTTCCCTGCAATCCGATTCTTGTAAATTTCCAGCCTGTTTGCGCCCTGATGCTCCATTGTTCCCGCGGGATGTAGGGAAGCTGATTTCCATCTGTTTTATCTCCTTTAAATTCCGGTCTGCTTTTTTCGGATTCTCCCCGGGTATAATTGAATTCCAGACTGGTCACATGCTCCTGATCTGAGAGACCGATTTCAAATTCCCATCCTCTGCTAAAAACTTCCAGGATATTTTCCGGGGTCCAGTAATTACCTGCCGGCAGCCATTTAATCTGATTATCAACACGATTCATATAGCCGGTGAGATTTATATGAATGATTCCGGGGCGATATCTCTGTTCAAAATCGATTCCCAGTTCCGCGTTCACCGACTCTTCCGCATCCAGATCTGAATTTCCACCGGGCTGCCAGTATAAATCATTAAATGTGGGGGCCCTGTAATTTTTGGTCACAGAGCCATAAATCTGTGTATGATTCATATTCGCGCTGAAGCCAATACCGGGCAGCAGCGCCTCTCCGAATTGTGAATCTGACTCCATCCGCGCGCTCGCATTCAGGTGAACCGCTTCCAGCCTGCCTGAATTGCGGAAGGCTTCCCAGTCCAGAAGCAGATACCCGGCCATACGTCTTTTTTCATGCTCGCCCGCATCCGTGCTGTTGATATACTGCCATGCCCCCTCAAATCCGGTATGAACCAGCAAATGATGAGTCGCTAAATAATTCCCGCGCGCCTGCACACCTCTCTCCCTGTTAAAATGAAGGCTGTGCAACGCCTGATTATTTATAATGACGGAAGGATCATCATACCCCATCCATTCATTCCGGATGTACGTCTGAACACTGTATCCGCCGCGCTTGGTCTGTTTGATAAACCGTAGTTTAAGTAAGGTATAATCATCATCTCTCCCGGCAAGATTGGCCGATTCAGCCGCGGGACTCACAAACGGGTCGGGGGCGCCGGCTTCATTCCGGTAATTCGAAAGAAAAATATCAATCTGTTCATTCTCATTTATGTCAAGAATACCGTTATAATTGAGATTCAGCCTTTCGAAATCCCGGTTCTGCAATTTTATATTTTCATTATTATAATGAGTCGTATAATCATTGTCCCCCGATGATTTTTCAATACTTATTTTTTGTTTGTAATTTTTTAAGGGCAGATCGACTGAAAATCCATAATTAGCGGTATTGAATGATCCCAAACCGGCATTTAATTCATATCCGATTTGATCGGCCGGCATTTCCGGATGCAAATTCACGCTCCCCCCGATTGCCCCGCTCCCTCCGAAAAGGGCGTTTCCGCCGCGATAAATCTCCAGAGATCCTATCTGACCGGTTCCATATTGTCCCAGGTCCGCGCCGCCAAGCTGTAAACTATTTAAGGGGACACCGTCAAACAGGAGCTGAGTCTGCTCCGAACTCATTCCACGAATTGATATTGTCTGTAGCTGCCCCTGCCCGCCGTATGATTTGATCAATATGCCCGACTCGGCTGATAACAGTTCATCTAAACTCTTCAACGATCCGGACCGGCGATCAGGAAAATCGATACGGCTGATATGAGCCGGCAGCATTAGCCGGCTGTCCGATTCCTTTGAGCGCGCCACGGTAATCAAATCAGTACTCCGAACAGGCTCCATATAAACCAAACTGCCTGAAAACTTTGAGGGATTTATATTTAAATCGAAATATCCTTTGCGGCTTAACTTGACCGGATCATCATTCAGAATAAATTTTCCGTCTGTCTTTGTGGATGTTGTATCTGAATGAGATTCTATGGTGACGCCCGTAAGAGGCATGCCATTCCATAAATCACAAACGATAATCTGTCTTTCCCCGCACAGAACAAAATCCGTCAGGATAACAAGATTTAATATGACAAATAAATAAATTCGAAACATGGGCGTTTCCGGTCGCGAATGTGAATTTAATATGGAAGGGATTTTGAGGAAATGGACTGAGTTGAATATCCGTGGATGGATGTGTGGAATTAACTTCCGGCCGGCAATACGATATGATCAAACATAACCAAGCGGAAATCCCAAAATTTACCCACGTAAATTTGGCCTGGGATATTCAATTTCAGTCGGTCTCCTGACTTAAGCATCGCTCTACTCGCCAACCCTTCCCATTCCGTTACCAGAACAGTGGCATCAATTTGGCTTTCGTCCGCTCTTACAGTTGCGGGGCAGTGGCGGTCTTTCACCGCGCTTCCCATTACTGAAATCTTAATTTTATAAGAACATAAAATTTTAGACTGGAGGCAATCTAGTTGAATCAATTTTAGTAATCAAGATTATTTTGGGATTTTTTTCCGGACCCTTATATTAATCTTATTCCAGATGGATGAAAAACAATAGAGCTTGATTATATGAAATTAGATCAAACTTTTTATATGCGGCAGGACGTGGAAGAAACTGCCAAGTCACTGCTGGGGAAATTCCTTGTTACAGAATTTGACGGGCAATATACAGCCGGAATGATTGTCGAAACCGAGGCCTACGCCGGAGTGACAGACCGCGCTTCTCATGCCTACAATCACAGAAAAACGAAAAGAACCGATGTGATGTATCATGAGGGCGGAACCGCTTATGTCTATTTGATTTATGGAATATATTCATTGTTCAACATTGTCACCAACCGCTTTGGGGTGCCGCATGCTGTCCTGATCCGTGCCCTGCAACCCATTGACGGAATTAACATTATGCTTCAGCGGCGTAAAAAATCCAAACCGGACAGGAGCATTTCCGGCGGACCGGGACTTTTGACCATAGCTCTTGGAATTAACACATCGCATTCGGGTATGTCGCTGCTTGATGGAAATATCTGGGTAGAAGACCGGGAAATCAATATTGATAATGACGATATTATCGCGGCTCCCCGCATTGGCGTCGGTTACGCCGGTGAGGATGCAAAACTGCACCGGCGCTTTATGATCAGAGACAACCCCTGGGTCACTCGCTCGAAGTGATCCTTACCTCATTTAACTCTGCCTTAAAAGATCCAAATTAGTCAGTTGCAGTCCTGCGGCTAATCCCGTTGTTCTTTCACAAAGATCCGATAAGCCCACGGTTCAAGATCAAATTGATGAGGACTGACATACTCGACCCTCACATCACTAAAAAGCTCCTTGTAGGAATCCGTGAGGAGATCCGATTTCACGTATACTTTTATTCTTTGATCGGACAGATTGAGGACAACCAACATTTTATTCTGATCCTGTTCCCTGACAAATATGTAGACAGATTTATCTTCATCCGTTTTGATTTTTGAATATTTTCCCGCATAAAGCGCGGGGTTTTGCTGATAAAGATTATACAATTTTGTATAGAAAGGTCGGAAATCACTCTCTTTCCATTCAATCGGATCTTTCTCAAAAAATTCAAGCCGCTTATCCATGCCTGTTTCCTGCCCGCTGTATAAAAGAGGCTTTCCGGGAATGGTTGCAGAAAGGACAGCGAAAGATTTTGCTCCTTCACCCAAACGCTCAAAGACGGTTCCGTTACAGCTATTTTCATCATGATTGGATGTAAACCGCATTCTGAATGCATTCTCCGGGTATTCCCTGCTTTCCCTTTTCAAATATTCGTTCACGATCCCCGCGTTATCTTCACCTTTGGCAATTTTATTCATCGCGTGGTGGATTCCCCAGCTGTATGTCATATCGAATGCCGCAAATTGCAGGTCAGGATTTTCCCCTTCCGCCAGCATAAATACCGGCCTTATCTTCTCAAGCTCCGCGCGCGCCTGCTCCCAGAATTCTAAAGGAACCCATTCTGCCGCGTCGCAGCGAAAGCCGTCGATATCATATTCCATTACCCAGAATCGCATGGCATCGGTCATATAATTCCAGAGTTCTCTGTTTTCATAGTTAAGGTCAACTACATCACTCCAGTCGGGCACCGGCGAAACAAGATTGTTATTTTCATCCCTTGTGAACCAGTCAGGATGTTCATCAACCAATGAATTATCCCACGCAGTATGATTTGCTACCCAGTCGATAATAACATACATCCCCAGTTCATGAATCTTGTTTACCAGGCTTTTAAAATCATCATCTGTTCCAAATTCCGGATTGACTTTGTAATAATCCCGAAGCGAATAATATGATCCAAGACTCCCTTTACGACTCTTCTCGCCAATCGGGTGAACCGGCATCAGCCAGACAATCCCTACGCCAAGCTCTTTCAGCCCGGGCAATCGTTGTTCAATGGCTTTGAAGGTCCCGCTTTCGGAAAATTGCCGGATATTGACTTCATAGACGGTTTTATTATAACTCCAATCCGGGTGAACAACCGTTGATTCGGGTCTCTTAACATTACCGGGATCTTTTACTCCGCACGAAAACAGAATCAGCAAAACAAATAAAAGAACTGTCTTGTGACTTTTTAAGAAATTCAATCCGGATTCTCCTGTATCACTCTGTAATAAAGTATTTCATATCAATTTAAAATATTCAGATCATTCCGGCAATTTTTTCGGATATAATACATCTAAAAAGTGTCTGAAAATGACATTGTAACTCATATAAATATTTTGCATCAAAAGGTAAACAGAAAAGAGAGCAAACATTTATGGCAATTAGAATTGAGTGTGGTTATATTTTAAGCAACCGACAAATATTACCGATTGTCAGCGGAACATGAAAATATTTAAAGGAGTGAAGCATGTCTGAGATGAAACACTATAAAGTCGTTATTATTGGTTCCGGACCCGCGGGATTAACTGCCGCCATATACAATGCAAGAGCCGATCTGAAACCGCTTGTGCTTGAAGGACAACAACCGGGCGGCCAGCTGACCATAACAACGGAAGTTGAAAATTTTCCCGGATTTCCCGAAGGCATCATGGGTCCAAAACTTATGGAAGATATGCGCGAGCAGGCTCAGAAATTCGGCGCCGAAACAAAATTTGAGATGGCTACCAAAGTTGATTTTTCCAAACGCCCCTTCATCATTGAAGGTGAAGGCAACATATATTCCGCCGATGCGGTAATAATTTCAACGGGAGCTTCCGCTAAATTATTAGGTCTCGATTCCGAAAAAAGATTAATGGGCCGCGGTGTTTCGGCATGCGCCACCTGCGACGGTTTCTTCTTTAAAGATAAAGAGATCATCGTGATGGGCGGAGGCGACTCAGCCATGGAGGAAGCGACATTCCTCACCAAGTTTGCTAAAAAAGTCACTGTTGTGCATCGCCGTGATGAATTCCGCGCATCAAAAATCATGGTGAAAAAAGCGGAAGATAATCCAAAAATAGAATTTGCCTTAAATAAAGTCATCGATGAAATTTTGGGCGATGAATTTGTGACCGGTGTGAGACTCAAGGATTCAGTAAACGGCAAAACATCAGAGATGAAAGTTGATGGCGTGTTTATGGCGATCGGACATACCCCCAACACCCAAATTTTTAAGGAACAGATTAAACACGATGAAGTCGGCTACCTGTTAACCGAGCCCGGCACAACCAAAACTAATATTCCCGGTGTCTTTGCGTGCGGCGATGTTCAGGATAAATACTATCGCCAGGCAATTACAGCTGCCGGATCGGGATGTATGGCCGCTCTTGATGCGGAGAGATTTCTCGAACACTAATATTAAATTTAGCAAAAAAAAGAGACGCGATATTTGGCGTCTCTTTTTTTATTTATGTAACCGGATTTTACCACTTTGAATCAGATTCCGATTTCCGGGTTATTTTGTGCTGTTCCGGAACCACCCAGATATTATCACGGATTTCCAGTTTAACATCATCCAGATAAACAGCGCGTCCTGAGCCACCCGGACGAAAATCTGTCACTATATCCACATGCTGCGCCGACCGGTTAAGAATCCCCTGTTTAAAAAAGGAATCCGCTTCTGATTTCCCAGCGTCAGATGAGGGATCACCAACATAGCACTCGGGATAACTCGCCCCGATCGCGATGTGCAACGTCCCGCCGACCTTCTCCACAAATAAAGGATGCTTTAGAACCTCTTCGATACCGTTGTTCATCCCTAAAGCGACTTCACCGAGACGGTGTGAACCTTCATCTGTTTCAATTATTTTTTTCAGGTTTTCAAATCCCTTATCCGATTTATAATCAACAATTTTTCCGCCTTCAAATTTGAGATATATTCCCTGGATTGTCGTGCCGCCGTATGAGACCGGCAGGTCAACAAAGATCTCGCCTTCAACGGTAGGCGCGTTGGGGCTTGTAAACACTTCACCGTCAGGGAAATTCCGTTTGCCGGTACATTTGATGACGTTGCGTTTATTTATATCCATCTTAAGTTCCAGCATTTTTCCTGTATGCGGATGTTCTGTCTCAATCCGGATTTTTGCGCTGCGGTTCATCAATTGATAAATATCTTCTTCCACATTATCCAGAAGGCGCGGGTCAACCATGGAGGCATTTACCACCACCCGGGTATATTTTTCCAGAGACATACCCTCCATATCCGCAAATCCCTGCGTCGGGAATAATGTCAGAACCCACGGTTTTATCAGACGAATGTTTTTTATCGGTTCATCCACGCGCATTATGGCCTTGCCTGTTTCATCGGGTACTCCGGAATAGAGAGCGGGATTCTCAGCGCCAAGAATTTCTATGTATTTTGTCATGGCGTTGTAACGGTCTTGATGCCATGCAGGGACACGCTTGATTTGTTCGACAGAGCC
>JACDJA010000109.1_pt1 | contig 116445 bp, 112 predicted proteins | sample 7449241 | NCBI WGS metagenome assembly JACDJA01 (sample SAMN14253289, study PRJNA609438) | sludge metagenome | isolation source: initial anaerobic sludge | collected 2018-12-20 | reverse complement strand
TCCGAGAGGGTTCGCGTCGTTACGAACAGTGTATGCCAAATTGCGATTCGCACCGCTACCGAAAATACCAAAGTCAACGCCCTGTCCAGCAGAGGTCGAACTCGATGAATAGATGCCCACCGAGTCAAACAATCCTTGCGACGTCAAATTATCGGCGTTAATAATGAACTGAGCACGATAACGCGGCTCCGGACTGCCAGTCCAATTCACCTGAGCAGATGCCAGACCACCAGCACTCGCATTGATGCTGGAATCCAAACGGCACTCGGTACCCGCATAGCCAGGTGTTGCGATGGCGGTCGTGCCTTGGAAGGTGGAAATCGCGCTCCACGGCGGCACCGCGCTCGTCGGGCAAGCCGCAGAAGCCACACCCGCGTAGCCGAACGCACCGATCAGGGCGAGCGACAGAACCTTCATCTTCGTATTCATATGAGAAATCTCCCAGAGTGTCTCGGGCGGGGCCATGTCCCCGGTGCCCACGGTTGAACAGCGGTTAACCAAGCCCGATCGGCGCGGACGATAGTCGAATGCTTAACGACTTGTCAACACTTACGGGCGTGGGCCTGGCTAACCATGCCAAAACTGCGGAAGGCATCACGCATGTGGTGCCTTCCTGCCGGCCCTCGGCTCGCGCCTCCGGCCCACGAAGGCTATAGACGCATGAACGCAGGCGAACCGGACACGCGAGGCGAGAAATTTTTCGCCGCTGCCTCGCGGGCCGCTGCGGCGCAGCCCTCCCGGGCGCTGCAGGTGATGCGCGCGGCCCCGGGGAGGCGCGCCGTGCAAGCACACGGGAACGCCGGCGTGTCCTCATCATGACACAGTCGGACGCCGCGGATCGGTGTCTTCAGGGTCGCATGAATGCCAACACGCCGGTCCCGGCAAGTTGCCTTGCATGGCCTGGTTGATCGGCGTGAGCCTTCCGCCGCCGTAGCGTCGGCCATTCGCCGGCGTTGACCTCGTCCCTTGCGACACCGAGAATCGCGCCTCCGCTCGCCCGACGGCCCGCCGTGGCTCCTGAACCTACCCGACTCGACCCCGCCGAGTGCCTGGCGGTGATCCCTGCACGCGATGAGATCGCCACCGTCGCTGCGGTCGTGGCGGGCGTGCGCGCGTCGCTGGGCTGTCACGTCCTGGTGGTGGACGATGCCAGCAGCGACGGCACGGCGGCGGCGGCGCGCGCGGCGGGCGCGATGGCCCTGGAACTGCCGCTGGGCCTGGGCGCCTGGGGTGCGACCCAGGCGGGCATCCGCTATGCGCGCCGGCACGGCTATGCCGGAGTCATCACGCTGGATGCCGACGGCCAGCATCAGCCCGATTCGCTGGGCGAGCTGTTCAAGGCCCAGGCCGCCAGTCGCGCGAACGTCATCATCGGCACCTGCACGGAACGCCTGAGCCGGGCCAAGCGCATCGCCTGGCATTACCTGCGCCTGCTGACCGGTTTGCGGCTGGCGGATTTCACCTCGGGTCTGCGTCTATATGATGCACGCGCGGTGGCGATCCTCGCCGGCCCGGCAGCCAGCCTGCTCGATTACCAGGATGTCGGTGTGCTGATGTTGCTGGCCAAGCGCGGCATCGCCATTCGCGAGACCCCGGTGCCGATGTCGCCGCGGCGTGCCGGCCATTCGCGCGTATTCGCGTCCTGGCCGGTCGTGGCGCGCTATCTGCTGCATACGACCATCCTGTGCGTGGCCCAGATCGATGCCGGCCGCCGTCAGGGCAAGCATTCCGCAAAGGAGCGCCACGCATGATCACCGGCCAGATCACCGCTGCCATTCTTGGCGTGGGCCTGACGGCCAGCATTCTCTACCTGGTGCGCCGCGACCATCTGCATGGGCCCTACGCCTTGTGGTGGTTCGCCGTTGCGGCCGCCACGTTCGTGCTGGGCGTCTTTCCCGCCGTGGTGCCGTGGCTGGGCAGCCTCACGGGCATCTTCTATGCGCCGGTGCTGCCGATCATCGTCGGCCTGTCGCTGGTCCTGATCCGACTGCTCAAGCTCGACATCGACCGCTCGCGTCAGGAACGCCGACTGCGCCGCCTGACCCAGAAGCTGGCCATCCTGGAACAGGAACTCGATCGCCTGGGGGGACGGTCGGTGGCCAGCCCGCAAGGCAGGGGTGACGACGATGAAGACTGATCCGCGCGCCGGTCGCGTGCGCCCGCGGGCGGGCGCGAGGCGCGCTGGCTGAAGCGCCGTGCGCATCCTCCACCTCGGCAAATACTACAGTCCGGTTCGCGGCGGCATCGAACGCTACACCCAGGGACTGGCGGAAAGCAGCGTTGCCCGGGGACATGCGGTTGCCGTGCTGGTCCACCAGCCGGGCGGGCAATGGCGCGGCGCGCGTGAAGTGATCGGTGGCGTCGAAGTGCGTCGTGCCGGCTGCCTGGCCACGCCGCTGTACACGCCGATCAGCCCGGGCTTTCCCCTGGCGCTGGCGCGTGCGCTGCGCGAGTTTCGCCCGCAGCTGTTGCATCTGCACCTGCCCAAGCCGTCCTGCTTTGCCGCGCTGGCCAGCCCGGCGGCCAGGCGCCTGCCGTGGATCGTGCAATGGCAGGCCGACGTGCCGCATGACGTGCCGGACTGGCGCCTGCGCGCCGCCTACCGCTTCTACCGTCCCTTCGAACAGGCGGTGCTGCGACGCGCGCATGCGGTGATAGCGGCTTCCGGGGCCTATCGCGACGCCAGTCGCGCATTGCAACCGTGGCTCGGCAAGGTGCGCGTGGTGCCGCTGGGCATCGGACCGAGGAACGTGCCGCCCCCCTCGATGCCTTCTGCGGCCGACGCGGGGACTGCGGCGGCCTGGCCTGCCGGGGGCGGCCTGCGCCTGCTCGCGGTGGGCCGCCTGACCTACTACAAGGGCTTCGACGTCCTGCTGCGCGGGTTGGCGCAACTTGCGCAGGCCCGCCTGTTGCTGGTCGGCCAGGGCGAATGCGAGGCGAAGCTGCGCGCACTCACCGAGACCCTTGGCCTGCAGGAGCGCGTGCGCTTTGCCGGCCACCTGGACGATGCCGCGCTCGACGCGGCCTATGCCGGCGCGGACGTCTTCGTGCTGCCGTCGCTGGATCGCAGCGAATCCTTCGGCATGGTGCTGCTGGAAGCAATGCGTGCCCGACTTCCGGTGGTCGCCAGCGCGATCCCGGGCTCGGGCGTCGGCGAGGTGGTGGCCGCAGGCGAAACCGGCCTGCTGGTGCCACCGGGCGACAGTCGCGCCCTGGCCGCTGCAATCGAACGCCTGCAGGATGCGGGCTTGCGCGAAACGCTTGGCCGCGCCGGCCGCGCGCGCTGGGCAGATCGCTACACGCTGAGGGCGTCGGCCGGCGCAATCGAGGACATCTACCGCGACGCCCTGGCCAACGACCCATCGCTGGCATAGGAACGGTTCGCACGCGCCGCGACGCTTTCAGCCGCGCGCCGCCGGCTTCCGCAGCCCGGGCAAGTCCGTCTCGCGCACCGGCTTCTCGTTGGCCGATGCGGGATCGCGCAAGAGCACCGCAACGAAGACCAGCACGCCTGGCACCACCTGCAGGATCAGGCGGTTGACACTGGTGAAATCCTCGGCCCAGGCCGACGCGCTGGTCAGGAAGAACAGCACGAACAGGGCCGCAAGCTGCAGCAGCACGAACAGGCCCAGCAGGCGCGCCGCCTCGCTGCGGCAAACGTCGCGCCAGCGCCACACGATCAGCGCCGGCAGCAGGTACCAGAGCAGGTGCCAGTTGGGCAGTTCATACAGGCTGGCCAGCATCGGGCCGCCCACGGCATGCCATTTCAAGGTGTAGCTCGCCACGCCGGCAATATCGATGCGGCCCCAGCCGATGTGCACCTTGCCGACGCTCGGCAGTGGCACTCCAAGCAGATCGGCGCCCAGGATCACGGCCAGCAACAAGACGACGCCGCCCGGCAACACCCAGCGCCACCGCCGCGGCAGGCGCTCGAGCAGCGCGACCGCCACGAAGGCGAGCAGCCAGATCGCGCCTTCCAGCTTGATGGCCGGCAGGCAGGCCACCAGCAGCACCGCCAGCAGCCATTGCCGTGGCTCACGAAACAGCAGCCAGCGCGCCCAGGCCAGCAGGGCGAGTCCCAGCACCAGCGCCACCCACAGATCGGCGTAGCCGGCCAGGGCCACGTGGGCGTCGATCAGCGGCAGCGACACCAGCACGTAGACCAGGACCATGGCCAGCCACGCCGGCAGGCCGAAGCCGCGCAGGTAGCCATGGAAGGCGAATGCGAACGCCACCAGCGCGCCACTCCAGGCCAGGTTGACCAGAGGCTCGTTCCAGCCTCCTGCGCCACTGGCGAACCAGACCTCGATCCAGGCCAGCAGTTGCGGGTAGTTCCAGGCCATCATGGTGCGCGCCGGCGACGGCGCCCCGGCCAGCCAGTCGATCATGGGGACATACGCGTCGGCGCGGCCGAGCAGGATCCAGCTCTTGGGCCGAACCGCCCAGGCCGACCAGGCATCCCAGGCGAATACCGGCCTCAACGCCGCCTCGTCGGCGAGCAGGACGAGGCGCAACGCGACCAGGGCCAGCAGCAACCACCACAACCCTCGCCATGCCGGTGCCGCCGGCGCTGGTGCTGGCGTGGCGATGGGCGAGTGCCGACGCCACCGCAACCAGACGCCCAGCCAGGCCAGCGCGCCCAGGCCGCACAGCCATGGCGCCACCCGCGCCACGGCATGCAGGGTATCGTCGCGAGCCAGCCACTGGGCGGCCAGCCCCGCCAGCAGCACGCCGACCAGCCAGCCGCTACCGAGCATCGCGGCCAGGCCGCCGCGTTGGCGCGGCTGCGCCAGCAGGCAGCACACGCCACAGCCGACCAACAGCGGCAGCAGCCAGGCGATCAGGTAGCTAGTCGCCATGTCGGTACCGGAACACGATCAATGCGGGATCCTCGAAGCCTTCGGCCATCACCACGTCGCCGGCATAGATGCGCCGGCTGTGCCGCAGCAGGCGGCGGATGGCGGGATGGTCGCGCCAGGCGGTGCTGTCATAGAAGACGATCAGCGTACCGTCGGGAATCCAGTGCGCGTGCGACAGGGCCAGCGGCAGCGTGCCGACGTTGAGCGGCAACAGGTGCCAGACCAGACGCAAGGTCTGGTAGCCGGTCCCGCCATCGACCAGGATGCGCGGCGGCGGGTTTGCGCCCGCGAGCGTGCGGACCTCGTCCGCGGCGCGCTGGATGACGGCGTCACCGACGATGCGCGAACGCGCCGGCCATCCCTGCACGTCGGCGTACAGGCTACGCGCGGCCAGCAGGCGCTGACCGAGATTCCATTGCCAGCGCAGGTCCAGCGCCAGCCAGCCGATGCCTGCGGCGACCAGCATTGCAATGGTCAGGCGGCGCCCGCGCAGGCCGAGCAGGAGGACCGCACAGGCGGCCCACAATACGACCGCCAGCGCGACCGTCACCACCATCGGGCGGGCATGCCAGGCGTCGCCCTCGCGGCCCAGGGCATGCACCGAACGCTGGCTCCACGGCCAGGCCGCCAACCAGTCGGTGCGCAGTGCCGCCAGCGCGCCGTGCCAGGACGGCGACCAGAGCTCGGCGCTGATCAGGGTGAACGGCCGGAACCCCAGCTCCGGCGGCACGTTCTGCGCCGTCGCGAACTCGGCGAAGCCCAGCTCGATCACCCGGCCATGCCAGGAGGGCACCTGCGAGAGATCCACGCTGGACACGCCGCGGCCGGGCCACGGCAAGGCAATGGTCTGCGCGTCATCCGGATGCTCTGCAGTACGGAACACCAGCGACAGCTCCAGCGTGCGTGGAAAATCGGCGAAGCGATAGCGCAGGACCGGAAACGCATCGGCATCCAGCTCGGGCAGGCGCGTCACCTGCAGCATGGAATACGCGTCCCCGGGCGCCTTCACCCTCAGGCGCTGCCCGTCGGGCATGCCCTGCCCGAACACGGCACGAAAGCGGCTGCCGGGAAACACCCGCTCCTGGGCGGGCGTGGGCGGCGCGCTGAAATCCGCATGCGCGGCCCACAGCAACAGCAGCAGGGTCCCCACGCCCAGCACAACGGCAAAGGCCGCGCCGCGGATGATGCGCTGCTTCATGCGGCCAGGCGCTCCAGGCAGGCCAGCTCCGCGGCGCTGAAGCCGGCTGCCAGGCGCGCTTCGATGTTGAACGGACCGCGCAGGGCGCCGGCCGCGTGCGCCTTCACCAGGGCCGGAAAGGCGACTTGCGGATCCACACCTTCGCGCGCGCAACACCAGGCGAACCAGCGCGACCCGGCCGCCACGTGGGGCACTTCCTCGCGCAGGATGTCACGCAGGATCGCCACGGTCGCCACGTCACCCACGGCTTCGAGGCGCGCGATCATGCCGGGCGTCACGTCCAGCCCACGCGCTTCCAGCACGCGGGGTACCAGGGCCATGCGCGCAAGGCAGGAATGGGCCGTCCGCACGGCCATGTCCCACAGGCCGTCGTGGGCGTCGAAATCACCGTAGGCATGGCCCAGCGTGGCCAGCCTCTCGGCCAGCCAGCCGAAATGCCGCGCTTCATCCACTGCCACGCCGACCCAGTCCCGGTAATACTCCGGCGGCATGCCGCGGAAGCGGTACACGGCATCCCAGGCGAGATTGATGGCATTGAACTCGATGTGCGCGATGGCATGCACCAGGGCCGCGCGCCCCTCGGCCGTGCCCAGGCCACGCTGTGCCAAGGCCCGCGGCGCCACCAGGCGGGGGCGCGCAGGCCGGCCCGGCGTGGTCATGGGTCCGGGTGCGGGCGCGTCGAGCAGCCCGAGTCGCCCGGCGTCGTACGCCACACCCGCCTCGCGCGTCAGCGCGAGCTTCGCGGCAGGCTCGGCACAGGCAAGGCAGCGTGCGGCGACATCGAACAGGTTGTCGGTGGCATCGATTGCCATGTTGCTCCCGTTTGCTCTGTTGCCGCCGCCAGCCGGCGGGCACATTCCGGCCACGATTCTCCCGCCGCGGACCCGGCAGCCGCCAAGTGTGATTATCCCCTACATAAACGCAGGGAAACGCGCGAACCAGACACGCTTTGCATGCGCCGGGACGCCCGCCGGGCGGTGCAGGCACCGCAAGGGGCCAGCCTGTGCGTGGCGGCGCGGTCAGCCGGCCTGCCGGCGCTGCGCCTTGGCGTCATCCGAACGCACGAACTCGAGATCGTCCAGATAGGTCGGCTCCACGCCGGTCACGTACTCGCCCGAGAAGCACGATGTGTCGAAGTGCTGCAGGTCCTCGTTGCCGTCCTGCACCGCCCAGATGAGATCATCCAGATCCTGGAAGATCAGCCGGTCCGCGCCGATCAGGCGTTCGATTTCCTCCACGCTGCGGCCGTGCGCGATCAACTCCGCGCTGGAAGGCATGTCGATGCCATACACGTTCGGAAAACGCACCGGGGGCGCCGCCGAGGCAAGATAGACCTTGTGCGCGCCAGCGTCCCGGGCCATCTGGATGATCTGCCTGGACGTGGTGCCGCGCACGATCGAATCGTCGATCAGCAGCACGTTCTTGCGGCGGAACTCCAGGCGGATGGGATTGAGCTTGCGGCGCACCGATTTCACCCGCTCGCCCTGCCCCGGCATGATGAAGGTGCGGCCGATGTAGCGGTTCTTGACGAAGCCCTCGCGCACCGGCACGCCCAGTGCCTGCGCGACCGGACCGGCCGCGGTACGCGAGGTGTCGGGGATGGGGATGACCGAATCGATGTCGTGGTCGGGCATCAGGCGACGGATCTTCTCGCCCAGCTTCTCGCCCATGCGCAGGCGCGCCTTGTACACCGACACATCCTCGATCATGGAGTCCGGCCGCGCCAGGTACACGTACTCGAAGATGCACGGCGCATGCACGGCAGGCTCGGTGCACTGGCGCGTATGCAGTTGCCCATCCAGCGTCAGCAGCACCGCTTCGCCCGGGCGCACGTCGCGCAGCAGGGTGAAGCCGAGGATGTCGAAGGCGACCGATTCGGACGCCACCGCGTATTCCTTGCCGGTGGCCGTCTCGCGCTCACCCAGCACCAGCGGGCGGATGCCATGGCGGTCGCGGAACGCGAGCACACCGTAGCCGAGCACCATCGCCACCACCGCGTAGCCGCCCACGCAACGGGCGTGGGTGCCGGCGACGGCCTTGAAGATGTGATCGGGCGACAGCACGCGCCGATCCTGGATCTGCAGCTCGTGCGCGAGCACGTTGAGCAGCACTTCGGAATCCGAATCGGTGTTCACATGGCGACGGTCGGCCTCGAACACCTCACGGCGCAGGACCGCCGTATTGGTCAGGTTGCCGTTGTGCGCCAGCGCGATGCCATAGGGCGAATTGACATACAGCGGCTGGGCCTCCGACGCGCCCTCGGCGCCGGCGGTCGGATAGCGGCAATGGCCGATGCCGACACTGCCGCGCAGGGCCAGCATGCTGGCCTGGTCGAACACGTCGCGCACCAGGCCGCGCCCCTTGTGCAGGCACAGGCGCCGGCCATCCAGGGTGGCGATGCCGGCGGCATCCTGGCCGCGGTGCTGCAGGACGGTGAGGCCGTCATAGAGTGCCGAAGCCACTTCCGATTTGCCGACGATGCCGATGATTCCGCACATGATGTTGCTTCTTCAGGAAGAGGGAGAGGGACCGGTCGGCATGGGCAACACCGGTCGGCGGACCAGGTCTTCGGCCTGCCCGATGTAGCGTGCGACTTCGCCGGGCAGGTGCTCGCCCAGCCAGCCGGCACTGCGCGTGAAGCCCGGCAGCAGGCGCGACTCGTGCCACCACGGATCATTCGGGAACGGCGTGAACCCAAGCAGCAGCACGGCCAGCACGACGATGGCGAATCCGCGCACCAGGCCGAACAGCATGCCGAGCATGCGGTCGCTGCCGGACAGGCCGCTGCCTTCGACCAGCTTGCGCATCAGGTAACTCACGAGGGCACCCACCACCAGGACCACGATGAAACAGGCGCCCCCCGCCAGCAGCAGGCGCACCGACGGGGTGGAAAAGCTGTCGGGCATCTGTGCGGCGATGATCGGCGCGCCCACCCAGGCCAGCCAGAAGGCCGCCACCCATACCACCAGCGCCAGCACTTCGCCGATGAAACCGCGCCACAGGCCCATCAGCACGGACAGGCCGAGCACGGCGAGGATGGTGTAGTCGGCCCAGTTCACGGCAGGTCCGGGACCGGCGAAGGGACATCGGGAAATCGCAAGACACGCTGCGGCCTCGTGTAGACAGGACAGTTCATGACGTCCGCAGACCTCGACATGTCAGCCATACCGCGAGTCGCTCGGCGGGATCCCCGGGGCCGGCTTCACAGCACCACGACGATGCCGTCGAGCTTGAGCTTGTCCTTGATGCTGGCACGCAGCCGGTCGGCCGCCCCGCGATCCACCTCCGGGCCGGCGCGCACGCGCCACAGGGTGGTGCCGTCCGCATCCACCTTGTCCACGAAAGCAACGAAGCCGGCGCCCTTGAGGCGGTCGCGCAGCTTGTTCGCATCGGCCTCGGCCTTGAGCGCCCCGACCTGCACCACCCAGCCGCCGGCACGATTGGCCGGCAGGGCATTGGCGGGTGCGTCGGCTTGCGCGTCGGCCGCCACCTCGACCACGCTGCCTGGCACCTGCGGCCGGGCCTGCTTGATCTTCAGACGCGCGGCCTCCGCGGCGGCGCGGTTGGCATAGGGGCCCACGCGCACCCGCCGGGCCGCCTTGCCCTGCCAGGTCGTCGCCTCGTCGAAGGCCGGATAGCCGTCCTTCCTGAGCGCGGCAACCAGGTCACTGGCATTGCCGGCCGCGCCATACACGCCAAGATGCACGAACCATTGGCCAAGGGCCGCCTTGCCGGGCGTAGCCGCGGGCTCACCGGGTGTGGCCGTGACCGGCGCGGGCAGCGTGGCCGGGCCCGCCGCAGGGGTCGGGCCGGGCGCAGCCGCGGGGGCGGTGCCAGCATCCGCCAATGGCGTGGCATCTTCCGGCTTCGGCGCGGTTGCAGTATCGATCGAGGCCAGTTGGTCCGGACCGGGCGCCGAAGGCGTGGGCAACGCCTCGGGCGTGGTCGGCAACACGCGCGTCTGGAACTCGGCCTCCGGCTGCGGCGGAATGGCGATGGTCGAGGACTGCAGTTCCGTGGAATCGCGCGGCGCCGAAGGCGCCAGGAACATCGGCACGAAGATCACCGCCAGTGCGATCAACACGGCTGCGCCAAGCAGGCGCTGTTTCAGCGATGAATCCATGGCTGGCCTGAATCGTGTGGGACGCGCCGATTATACGCGTGCCGGCTGTACAGACGGGGCGTTGCCGGCTCCCGTGTCGCCACCGCTCGGGCGCAGCGCGCGCGGGCGCGCCGGTCAGGCTGCCGCGGCGGCCCGCGTGGCCATGAAACCCAGCGCTGCCGCGGCGACGAAGAAGGAACCAAAGGCCAGCACCCGGTCGCCCGGCTGGGCCGCCGCGCAGGCGGCCGCCAGGGCGGCGCGAATGTCGCCGGAAGCCGGCATCACTGCGCTCTCGGGCACCGCCCGGCGCAGTCGCGTGAACAGGGCAGCGGGCTCCAGGCCGCGCGGCGATGCGCCGTCCAGGCCGCCCGGAAACCAGGCACCGACCTGCCCGGCCAGCGCTGCGACCACGCCCTCGACATCCTTGTCGGCCAACGCACCGAACACCGCCAGCGTGCGGCCCGCGACCGGCTGCGCAGCCAGCCACGCAGCCAGGACCGTGGCTGCCTGGGGATTGTGGGCCACATCGACGATCAGCTCGGGCGGCCCGGCAAAGCGCTGCAGGCGCGCGCCCAGCTGCACCCCGGCGACACCCCGGGCAATCGCCTCCGGGAACCAGCCCAGGCGTGACCGCAGGGCCTGCAGGGCCGCAATCGCAGCCGCCGCATTGGCGACCTGGCAGGGTGCAGGCAGTGCCGGCAGCGGGAGCACCAGGTCGGCATCGCCGGACCGCCAGCGCCAGCGTCCAGGCGGGCGGATCTCGGCATGAAAATCGCGCCCCGCCACGTGCAGCAGGGCCCGCTTGGCCACCGCCACCTCGATCAGCCCCTGCGGCGCGCCGGCATCGCCGATGATGGCGGGCCGGCCCGCGCGGAAGATGCCGGCCTTCTCGCGCCCGATGCTGTCCCGGTCGGGGCCCAGCAGGTCCTGGTGGTCGAGATCGACCGTGGTGACGATCGCGGCGTCGGCATCGATGAGGTTGACCGCATCTAGGCGTCCACCCAGGCCGACTTCCAGCAATGCGACATCCAGGTCACGCTGCGCGAACAGCCACAGCGCCGCCAGCGTGCCGAATTCGAAATAGGTCAGCGCCACCGGCGCGCCGTCGAGCCGCGCGGCTTCGACGCGGGCGAATGCATCGACCAGCGCAGCATCGTCGGCCTCGATTCCGGCGACGCGCACCCGTTCGTTGTAGCGCAGCAGATGCGGGGAGGTGTAGCTGCCCACCCGCTTGCCGGCCGCGGCCAGCATCGCCTCCAGCAGCGCCACGGTCGAACCCTTGCCGTTGGTGCCCCCGACGGTGATGACCACGCGCGCAGGTGTCGGCGCGCCGAGCCGGCGCCAGACCTCGCCCGCCCGGTCCAGGCCCAGGGCGATGGCCTGTGGATGCAGGCGTTGCAGGTGCTCGAGCCAGTCGGGAAGCGTGGTGGGCATCATCGAGGCGAGTGCGGGCAAAGGACCCGGAAGCTGACACGATCGCCGGCGGCGACCGGGGTGACAGGCCCGACCCGGATCTGCCGCCAGGCGCAGGGTCGCTGCCGACCGCAGTGCATTATGCGCTGCGGCGAAGCGGCCCGCCGCCCGCGGCGCGCGAGCGGATCCTGCTCAGTCCGCGGGGGGCGCAAGCGCGGCCGCCTCGCGGCGCAATCCGCAGCGCATGTCCGCGCCGGTCGGCTGCTGGAACAGCGACAGGCCAAACTCCGGCAGGATCGCAATCAGGTGATCGAAGATGTCGTCCTGGACACTGTGGTGGGCGACGAACCCCGTATCCACCGTGTAGCCGTAGATCTGCAGCGGGATGCCGGTGGGACCCGGATCCAGCTGGCGCACCGCCCAGAACAATTCGGTATTGACGCCGGGGTGGGCCAGCACGTAGGCCTGCATGTAGGCGCGGAAACTTCCCAGGTTGCTCAGGCGGCGTTGGTTGACCGGCAGCTTCCCGGCTTCTCCCCTGGCCGCATTCCACTCGGCGATTTCCTTCTGCTTGCGCTCGAAGTAGCCGTCCAGCAGCTTGAACTGGCGCAAGCGCTCGATCTCCGCGGGGGTGAGGAAGCGCACGCTGGTCAGATCGATGTTGAGCGCCCGCCGGATGCGTCGGCCGGTGGCGTACATGTGACGGTAATTGCGATAGGACTTGGAAATCAGGTGCCAGGTGGGCACGGTGCTGATGGTCTTGTCCCAATTGACCACCTTGACCGTGTGCAGGGCGATCTCCACCACGTCGCCGTCCACGTTGTCTTCCGGCAGGGAAATCCAGTCGCCCACCCTGAGCATGTCATTGGTCCCCAGCTGGATGCTCGCCACCACGGACATGATGGTGTCCTTGAAGATCAGCAGCAGCACCGCCGACACCGCGCCCAGCCCGGCCAGCAGCGACAGGGCCGAGCGATCGACCAGGACGGCGATGACGACGATGCCGCCGATCAGCCAGACGAAGATCTTGATCAGTTGCACGTAGCCCTTGATCGAGCGCTCGCTGCCGCGCGGGCTGGCGTGGTACAGGTCCTCCATCGCCGACAGCGCGGCATTGAGGGCGAGCACCAGGAACACCACGATCGAGGCCATCGCCAGCGTCGATACGATGGTTTCGACCGGGGTGGGAACGCCAGGCACCCAGACGATGCCGGCGCGCACGACCAGCAGGGGCACCACCTGCGCCAGGCGCACGAAGACGCCGCGCGCGACCATGGCATCGTCCCACTGCCATGCCGTGCGCCCGCTGATCAACGTCATGCTGCGAACCAGTACATGCCGCGCCAACCAGCCCGCGAGCCAGGCCAACAGCAGCAAGGCCAGGCACCCCAGCAGGGTATGCACCCAGGCCGGCTGCAACAACACCTTCAGACTATCCATAGATCATTTCCACTCACCATTCAGTTCGAAGCTCGCCGATGGCATCGGTCGGGAAGGATGCCCTGCCCCACGCCCGCGCACACCGCATGCCAGGGGTCGGCGTCAGGAGCAGTCGCCGGCATGCCCGGCCGGTCATCGCCAGTGCCCGCATTCCGCCAGCCTTGGCGACGCAGCCGGCGTGTGGGGCGCCGCCTGCGGAGGATCACCCGCCCATGCGGCACAGGGTGGCCGATGCGGAATCCGGCAGGATGCTGAATGAGTCCGTCCTGGACTCTTCAGCTCGCACGGTCGCGGCAACGCCGCCGCACCTGCTGCGCCGATCAATCGCTTGCGCGATCGACCTGCGAGCGACCCATCCCTGGATCGCGCCGGCAGGGCGCTTTTCGACACCCGGCTAGCGCATCAACGTGCGCCGCGGCTTGACCGGCAGCTTGCCGCGCCAGTACACGATGAGCAGGAAGCCGATCGCCATGCCGCCCAGGTGGGCGAAATGCGCAACGCCCGCCTGGGTACCGGTGACGCCGAGGATCAGCTCGATCACGCCATAGCCGGTGACGAACAGCCAGGCCGGCATCGGGATGGGCGGGAACAGCAACATGATGCGCTGGTGCGGAAACATCATGCCGAAGGCCAGCAGCAGACCGAACACACCGCCCGAGGCGCCGAGCGTGGGGTAGTAGCCGCCGGTGAACCAGTACACCACGGCCAGTTGTGCCAGCGCGGCGCCCACCACGCAGGTGAAGTAGTAGATGATGAAGGGCCGCGTGCCGAGTACATGTTCGATCGCGCCGCCGAACATCCACAGCGCGAACATGTTGAAGGCCAGGTGCGTGAACCCCCCATGCAGGAAACCGTAGGTCACCACCTGCCAAAGCTCGAAGCCGGGCACGTTCCCGTAAGGTGATGCGCCCAGCGGCCAGAGGGCGAAGTGGATGAGCAGCGTTTCGCCAATCAGCATCTGCAGGAAATAGATGCCGATGTTGGCAATCAGCAACGCTCGGGTGACCGGCGGGATGTCGAAGGGCATGGATGGCTGCACAGCAATCGCCCGCGTGTCGCAGGCGACCGGGCAGTGCCTGCAGCATGCGGTCTTGGCCGGCGCGATTCAACCGTTGCGCGGCCGTTTCCCCGCCGTCGCCGGGTCGCCGCGCCGGAGCTTGCGTGGCCTGTCCGGCAACGCCGCGGACGGGGCGAAGTGCGCCGGATTCCACAACGTCTCGTCCAGATCGGCGCCCCAGCCGTGGCGTGCCAGATCCACGCGGCCCCCGCACACCAGCACGCCTTCCGCGGCAAGCAGGCGCACCTGTTCACGAAACGCGCCGCTGCCGGGCGGAAAGGCCAGGCGGCCATCGGCGCGCAGCACCCGGAACCACGGCAACGCCAGCCCCTCGGGCGTCTCGGCGAGTACCCGCCCGACCAGTCGCGCGCGCCGGGGCCAGCCGGCACGCGCGGCGATTCGCCCATAACTCGCCACGCGGCCACGGGGAATCGCGCCGATCACGCGGCGGATCGCCGCGACGGCGCACTCCGGTTCGCTCGCGGGTGCGGGGCTGCCTGACATCATCGACCACGCAAGCTAGCATAAGCACGCTTCCATGACGGACCCCATCGTGCAGAACTTCGAACACATCCGCTCGCACGTCGGCAGCCGGCATACGCTGCGCACCAACGACCCCTACCTGATCAGCGTCGAACTGGACGTGGACGAGGGTCGGCGACAGGGTGTCTACCTCGCCGAGCTGGAAGATGGCAGCGGCCTGTCCTATCTGCGCATTTCCACGCCCGTCGGGCCCTTCACGGGAGCGACCGGCGAACGCTGCCTGCGCTTCAACTGGGAGCAGCGCACCGGCTTTCTCGCGGTCAGCGACCTGGCCGGCTCGCCCTACCTGCAGTTGTGCGAGAACCGCCCCTACGCCCTGCTGGCGTCCGACGAACTGGACCGCATCATCGTCACGCTCGGCAGGCTCGGCGATCGCCTGGAACGCACGATCTCGAGCGGCGCCGACCTCTTCTGAGCGCCGCCCCGCTCAGGCGGCAAGGCCGGCCGCGCGCGCCGCCAGCAGCAGCAGCCAGGCCAGCAGCGCGGTGACCGGCAAGGTGAGAATCCAGGCCCAGATCATGCGCTCGACCACCGTCCAGCGCACCGCGTTGGCACGCTTGGCCACGCCCACGCCGAGGATGGCCGACGAAATGTTGTGCGTGGTGGACACCGGCAGGCCGTAATGCGAACAGGTCAGGATGACCGCCGCCGAGGCCGTTTCCGCCGCGAACCCGTTGATCGGATGCAGCTTCACCAGCTTGTGCCCGAGGGTCTTGATGATGCGCCAGCCGCCCGCGGCGGTACCGGCGGCCATGGTCACCGCGCACAGCACCTTGATCCAGACCGCGATCTGGAAGTTGTGGTTCAGGTCTTCCTCGATGCGCAGGAATTGCAGCCATTCCGGCAGGTCATGGAAGGTGCCCGCGGTGGTCGCCGTGGCCAGCGCCAGGGCGATGATGCCCATGGTCTTCTGCGCATCGTTCATGCCATGCGACAGGCCCATCGCACTGGCCGACAGCAGTTGCGCCTTGCCGAAGAAGCTGTTGACGAAGCGCGTGCGGCCGAGGCGCTGCAGCCAGCCCTTGCGCGAGGAGAGCCAGGTGAGTATCGAGAACAGCACGGCCATCAGCAGGATGCCGAGCACGAAGCCGCCCAGCGGCGAGGTCACCATGGGCACGATGACCTTGGGGATCACGCCCTTGTCACCCCACCAGTGACTGCCGCCCTGGGCCCAGATGATGGCGTCCCAGTTGCCCTGTGCCGCCGCCAGCGCGGCGCCGCACAGCCCGCCGACCAGCGCGTGCGAGGAACTCGATGGCAGACCCCACCACCAGGTGATGAGATTCCAGATGATCGCCCCGAGCAGCGCGCAGATCAGCACGACCGGCGTCACCACGACGATGTTGATATCGATCAGGCCCGAGGCGATGGTGCGCGCGACCGCGGTGCCGGCCAGCGCCCCGATCAGGTTGGTCGTCGCCGCCAGCAGCACCGCCTGGCCCGGACTCAGCACCTTGGTCGCGACGACGGTGGCGATCGAGTTGGCCGTATCGTGGAAGCCGTTGATGTACTCGAAGGTGAGCGCGATCACGACGACCAGCAGTACGAGGGTCAGCTCCATGGTCGATCCAGGTCTGCGGCTGGCGCGTTACGAATTCTTGAGCACGATCTGGTAAACCACGTTGCCGGCATCGCGGCAACGATCGATGGCCTTTTCCAGCAGTTCGAAGAGATCCTTCAGCAGCAGGATGCGGATCAGCTCGTGGCGCCCGCCGTAAAGATCGCGATAGGACTCCAGCATCAGCCGGTCGGCCTCGTTCTCGATCGCCTGCAGGCGCTCGTTGTGGGCCTTCATCGCTTCCAGGTTCATGCCCTTCCGCAGCAGCGCCACCATCTGCACGATGACCTCGCCGGCCTTCTCCAGCAGCACGGCGCGCGATTCGAAATCGATGTCGGCAAGCTCTTCGGAGGCCAGCGAGTAGCGCTCGGCAAACTTGGAGATCGTCTTGGTGATCTTGTTCAGGGCCGCCGACAGCGCCTCGATATCCTCGCGCTCCAGCGCGGTGACGAAGGTGTTGACCAGCTCCTGGCTGATCTGCGCGGCGAGTTCCTTCTCTCGCTTGCGCGCCAGCAGGAACTCGTCCAGCGACGGCGCCTGCGGGCGCGCGCGCAGCATGATGACCAGCGCGTTGGCTGATTCATGCGCCGCTTCCGCGCTGGCTTCCAGCAAGCCGTAGAACTTGTCGCCCTTGCCAAAGATCGTCTGTAGCGAAAACATGGTCGTCCTGCCGCCGGTTGAGGCCGGCCGCGGGTCACGGCCAGGTGCCAAAGCCACGTATTTTACTTGAGCTTGCGCTTCCGTGCGGGCGGTGTCGGGCAATCCCTGCGCGTCAGCCAGCTGCGGCTGGCGCGCGCAGCCACGTAAAGCGTTGCCGCGTGGGTCGTTCCGACGCCTGCGGCACACGCTGCGCATGGGCGCGTCGGGGTCGAAGCCCGGCGCGCCCTGCCTACTTCCCGTGCGCGATGCGCGCCGTGCGGATCACGTCGGCGAGGATGCCGCGCAGCACGTGCACTTCGCGTGAATCGGGCCGCGCACGCAGGAACAGGCGCCGCAGGCGGGCGAGGATGGTGCGCGGCGAACGTCCCTTGTGGAAATCGATCTCGTCCAGCGCCTGGGCGAGATGCGCGAAGAAGCCTTCCATCTCGGCGGCGCTGGCGGGCACCGCTTCGGGGGGCGCCGTCAGCGCAGGCGCAACCGGCTGCGCGGGCGTGCGACCGAGCGCCGCCATGCGCAGTTCCCAAGCCACCACCTGCACCGCCTGGGCCAGGTTGAGTGACGGACAGGCCGGGTTGCTGGGGATGGTGATCGCCGCATGGCAATGCTGGATCTCATCGTTGTCCAGGCCATTGCGCTCGTTGCCGAACAGCACGGCCACTTCGCGCCCCGCCTGTGCCGCGGCAAGCATCGCCAGCGCCGCCTCGCGCGGATCGAGTTCGGGCAAGGCCACACCGCGCCGCCGCGCGGTCGCGCCCATGATCAGGGTGCAATCGGCCACGGCCGCATCGAGGTTGCGGGTGACCTTCGCGGTTTCCAGCAGGCCGCCCGCACAGGCCGCCAGGGCGCTGGCCTCGGCGTGCGGAAAGCTGTGCGGCGCAACCAGCGCCAGCCGGCTGAGGCCCATGGTGCCGAGCGCACGCGCCGCGGCACCGATGTTGCCCGGGTGCGAGGTTCGCACCAGCACGATGCGGATGCGTTCGAAGGCGCCGGAAGGATTCATTGCAAGCTCGCGTGGAAAAAGGAAAACCGCAGCCCGGCCAAGGGACTCCGCATGGCCTGCAACGGCCTGATCTGCTACGCTTTCGGGCTGCGCGGACGGCCTGTCCGTGCCGTTCCTTGCCAGCCGCCAGCGTATTCCCCATGTCCAGACCCGCCGTCAATGTCGCGGTGCGCGCCGCGCGCGCCGCAGGCCAGATCATCCTGCGCTACATGAACCGGCTGGAGAGCCTGGACGTGGTCGAGAAGCAGCGCTACGACTACGTCTCGGAAGTGGACCGGCTGGCCGAAGCGGAAATCATACGCGAGCTGAAGCGCGCCTTCCCGCGCGATGCGTTCCTGGCCGAGGAATCGGGCGCCAGCGGTACGGCGCGCAACGTGTGGGTCATCGACCCGCTGGATGGCACGCACAACTACCTGCGCGGCTTCCCGCATTTCTGCACGTCCATAGCCCTGCTCGAAAGTGGTCAGCCGACGCTGGGCGTCATCTACGACCCGCTGCGCGACGAACTGTTCACCGCCGACCGGGGCAACGGCGCCTTCCTCAACGACCGGCGCATCCGCGTCAGCCGCAGGCCGGGACTGGATGGTGCGCTGTTCGCCACGGGCTTCCCCTATCGCCAGCGGCGGCATCTGCAGGCCCAGCTCGACATGACCCGCGCGCTGCTCGGCCAGGCCGAGGATCTGCGCCGCAGCGGCTCGGCGGCGCTCGACCTTGCCTACGTTGCCGCCGGGCGCTTCGACGGCTATTTCGAAACCGGCCTGATGCCCTGGGACATGGCAGCCGGCTGCGTCCTGGTGCGCGAGGCGGGCGGCCGCTACTGCGATTTCAGCGGCCGCGAGGGCATGCCCGAAAACGGCAACATCGTCGCCGGCAACCTGCCGGTCGTCGACGCCATGCTCAAGACCATCGCCCCCGAAGTGCCGCCCGTGCTGGCGCGCTGAGCAGGCTGCAGCCTGCCCCGTCGGGACGCGCGGCCCCTGTCCGCGAGCCGGGCGCCGCTGCGCGGCACGCATCGGCACCTTCGATACCCCATTCCTGGCGCGCCGCGCCCTGCGGTTCCCTGGTGACCCCCGCGGCGGCCCGACTACTGTGCCGTGCGGCGTTGCTTCACGTCATCGGCGGTAACCGGCTTGCCGCGGTTGCCCCAGGAACTGCGCTCGTGGTTGATGATGTCGGCCACATCCGCGTTGCCGAGCACGGACGCGAACGGCGGCATGGCGCTCGGATAGACGACCCCGCCCACCTCGACACCATGCAGACCGTGCAGGATGGCATCGATCTGTCGCGCGGGATCGGCATCCAGCACGGAGGCATCGCCCTTGAGCGGCGGGAAGGCGCCCGGCAGGCCCATGCCGCTGGCCTGGTGGCAGGCCGAGCAATGGGTCGTGTAGAGCGTGGCGCCGCGCTGCGCATCGAACGCATACGGGCCGCTGGGTTCGACCGGCGGCGGCGCGGTGCCGGCCACGGCGGGAGCAGCCGTCACCGGCGGCGCGGCCGGCACCGCGGGAGCGCCGGGCACGCGCACGTCGATCACCCCCTGGGCACCGCGGATGGCATGCGCCATGGAATGATCGACGAAGGTGTACTGCCCCGCTTGCGACAGCACCACATCGAACACCGCGCCCTCGCCCGGCCCCACCGACCAGGTGGAAACGCCGGTGAGGGCATGCGCCGGGTCGCTGTCGGGATAGACCTTGTCGAACATGCCGCCAATGACATGGAAGGCCGACCACAGGCTCGGCCCGGCATTGACGAAATAGATGCGCATCCGCTCACCGGGTGCGACGGTCAGGGGATGGTCGCGGTACTGGAAGGCAACGCCATTGAAGACCACCTCGTCGGGCCGTTCGTCGAGCATCTTCTGGAAGTTCGCGCCCATCAGCCGGCCGGCCACCTGCTGGGTGTACCACTCGCCCTGCACCAGCACGTAACTCTCGGCGGCCGGCGGCAGGGGCGTGGCCGGATCGACCACGATGGCGCCGTACATGCCGTTGGCGATGTGCAGCAGCACGGGCGGCGTCCCACAGTGGTAGAGGAAGGCGCCGGCGGTTTCGGCGACGAAGGAATAGCGGATCGTCTCGCCCGGCTTGATGTCCACGTAGTGCAGGCTCGGCGGGGTGATGGCGGAATGGAAATCCAGCGCATGCTCCATGGTGCCGCGGTTGGTGAAGGCGACCTCCACCGTCTGACCCTGGCGTACATGGAAGGTCGGCCCGGGCACGCTGTCGCCGAAGGTCCAGGCCTGGTACTGCACCCCGCTGGCGATCTCGACCGACTGGTCGGTGGCATCGACCTTGATCTCCACCTTGTCACCGGCTGCCAGCGGCGGCAGCCGTGCATCACGTGCCTTGGCCACGGGTGCGGTGCCCGCCAGCGACAGGGGCGACACTGCGGCGGCGGCGGCGGCCGGCGTCGGTGCACTCACGTTGAGGCTGCTGTGCAGGCCGGCGATGAGGAAGAACAGGAGCACGGCGATGCCGGCCAGCGCGAGCGCCTGGGCACGCCAGGAGATCGGCCGCAGCGTGGCGGGCTGCGCCGGAACGCCCCACTCGGCGACCCGGCGCCAGCCGGGCCAGCGCCGTTCCAGGTAGTAGTCGAGACTGTAGGGACTGGGTCCGGAGCGGCTGTTGATGACCAGCAACGCAATGAACACCAGCACGTAGATGATGCCGGCACCCATGTTGGTCGCGCCGATCGCGTACGGCCCACCGAAACCTTCGGCCGTGCTCCACACCAGCAGGCTGAACAGCGCGCCCAGCAGGTAGGTGGTCTTGCGCGCGAAGCCGAGCAGCAAGGCCGCGGCCAGGCCGGTTTCGATGCCACGCGTCAGCCAGACGAACAGCGCCGCGTTCGGCGTGACGATCCCGATCCACAGGTCGAACCACCAGGCGGACCAGGGCGCCTGGCCCTTGGCCGCATTGTGCAGGTAGCCGACGTAGTTGACCGCGAAATCACTGGACCAGGTCAGCGCGGCGTTGATGGCCCAGATGATGCCGAAGGCAACACGCAGCGCGGTACGGGCCAGGGCCGGCCAGGCTTCGGAAACGGGGGAACGGGCATCATCTGCCATCACGCACTCCTGGGGAGAAAACAGGATTGCCGGGCCGTGGGCGCAACTGCGGTCGGCTCATGCGTCTGCAGATACTGCGCGCCAACGCGTGAACGAGATGTGATTGCGCGGGTGCCGGGCAACGGCCATCGCAGCATACGCCGATGCGCTGGCCGGACACGCACGGCCGCGCACGAGCGACACGCGCGCTTGCGCCAGGGTGGACATCGTCGCTGCATGGCCGCGCGCGATCAGGCGCGGCGGGACTCAGAAGCGCGTGGTCCAGAGCGCCTCGAACTCGAAGCGGCCGGCCATGCTGCCGTAGTTCGTCTGCCAGGTCGGCTGCATCAGGTAGTACGGCGAACTGGCGTAGCGAGCCGCCATGCCGACGCTGGTATTGGCGCTGAAATCGCGCGACCAGCCAAACTCCAGCATGCTGTCGGCGATGCCGTCGGCAAGCGCCCGCTCCAGCAACTGCGAGGTCGGCAGCGGCTGCTGGCGCGTGGTGTAGCGCAGGTCGAACACGCCCGCCTGGCGGCTGCGCCAGGTCCAGCCGGCGCTGTAGACATCCAGATCCTGCCAGGCGAAGGCCGGGCTGGTGCTGTCGCCGAGCAGGGCAAGGAAGCGCCGCGGCAGGTTGCTGCTGGTGAACGGCGTGACGTCGCTGTACATCACGCGTTGCACGCCGATTCCGAAGCTCAGGCCAGGCGTGAACGCGTAGCTCAGTTCCGCCGAGGCGCTGGCCGGAATGTCGAAGCGCCCGGGTTCGGCGAACACGCCGCGGTAGTTGGCGAACGGGCTCATTGCCACGCGCGACTGGTAACCCACCTTCCAGTGCCAGTTCTCGCCCAGTGCCTCACCGAACTCGATGCGTGCACCGGCGCCATAGGAGCTGCCCACTGCCCACACCGGGCGCGGTGCCCAATTGGACGACGCCGTGCCCAGCCCGAGGCTGGCAAATCGCTGGTAGGCCAGCACGCCGGTCAGCTGCAGCTTGCCCTGATCGCCGAAATCATGCGTGAGGGTGGGTGTGACCACCGTGCGCTGCAGGCCCGACTGCGGAACGCGCGTCACGCGCGCGCCGTGATCCGGCAGTGTGCCGGGGGTATCGGACACGGCCGAGGTCGCCACCGAAACCGACAGGTTGGCGGCCGCGACCGCCTGCAGATCCAGCAGCTGCGCATGCGCAACGCGACCGGAATAGTTGTCCAGTACGCGCGGCGCTTCCAGCGCCGCCGGGCGGAGCGCCCAGGAAAACTGTGGTGTGATGCTGGCCAGCGCGTAATCGCGCCAGCGGGTGAGCGCGGCCGAACCATCGCTGCCCACCGTCGTCGTGGCGACATGCGCGGGCAGGCCCAGCTCAGCGCCCACGGGCGCCGCTGCCAGTGCCAAAGAAAATGGGAGCGCCAGTCCTGCGCCTAGCGCTCCCATCCATCTCCCTGCGGTGATCGGTTTCCGCTGCATCGCCCCGTTGCCGCGGTAAATTAGGAATGTGTTGCGGCCAAGGCAGATTGTTGGCGCATGCGCAACAGATGTCAAGCCCCAGCCACCGGCTGCCTACCGTAAGCAATTGCGGAGGCAGGAAAATACTGTCCCTGCCCATTGCATGCGCCTGTTGTGCCGGCGCAACAGCGGGTCCACGACGCAGCGCTGCGCACCGCCTGCAAGTCGCCGTGCCAGCCGCGCCAGCCGCGCCAGCCGTGCTACAGCCGCGCGATGATCGCGTCGGTGAAGCCCTCGGTGGTGCCGCTGCCACCCAGGTCCGGCGTCAGACGGTCTGCGGCGAGCAGCGTGGCGCGGATGGCGCCGCGCAGGCGCACGGCGGCTTGGTTGGCGTGCAGGTGATCGAGCATCTGCGCCGCGCCGAGCAGCAGCGCGCAGGGATTGGCGATGCCACGCCCGGCGATGTCCGGAGCCGAGCCGTGCACCGCCTCGAAGATGGCCGTCTCGGTGCCGATGTTCGCGCCCGGCACCAGGCCGAGGCCACCGACCAGGCCGGCGCACAGGTCGGAGATGATGTCGCCGAACAGGTTGGTGGTCACCAGTACGTCGAACTGCTCGGGATCCATCACCAGCTGCATGCAACAGTTGTCGATGATGAGTTCGTTGCACGCGATGTCCGGGTATTGCGCGGCAACTTCACGCGCCACCTTCAGGAACAGCCCGGAAGTGGACTTGAGGATGTTCGCCTTGTGCACCACGGTCACCTTCTTGCGACCGGTGCGGCGGGCCAGGTCGAAGGCATAGCGCACGATGCGCTCGGAACCGCGCCGGGTGACCTTCTGGATCAGGGTGGCGGTCGCGCCGTCGTCGGAGATCTCCTGGCCTTCGCCGATATAGGCGCCTTCGGTGTTCTCGCGCACGGTGACCAGATCCACGCTTTCCGCGAACCGCGAGCGCGTGTTCGGGAAGGACACCGCCGGGCGCACGTTGGCATACAGATCGAAGTGCTTGCGCAGCTGTACGTTGATCGAGCTGAAGCCGCCACCGACGGGCGTGGTGAGTGGACTCTTGAGGGCAATCCGGTGCCGCGCGATGGCATCCAGGGTCGCCTGCGGCAGCAGTTCTCCGCAGCTCTGCTGGGCCGCCACGCCGGCCTCGACGAAGTCGTAGTCGAAGCCGAGCTGCAGCGCGTCGAGGACGCGCAGCGTCGCGTCCATGATCTCGGGGCCGATGCCGTCGCCGCGAATGACCGCGATGGTTGTTTCCATGGGGGGATTACTCCGCCGGACACGGGTTGCGGCCCGCGCCGGTTGCAGTGTTTCAAGGGACGCTGCCGGCGCCGTTCCGGCGAAATCCTGCAGGTGCGGGGCAGCCGGGCGGTGCCGCGAGCAACCGCAGCGTGCGGGCGGGCAGCTTGCCCACGATCGCGAGGGCGCGCATTATCAGCGAATGAGTATCCTGCATTCAACACGGGACGGCCTGCTGCGCGGGTTCGCCGCCATGCTGGCCCTGGGTCTGGCCAGCGGCGCGCCACCGGCAGCGGCAGCGGTATGGCCGACGGTCGCCCTGCGGCTTGCGCCAGCCGCCGGCGCTTCGCAACCGGCCACGCAACTCGTGGTGTTCGGTCACGCGCCGCTGCATTGCGCACCGACCCTGGGTCCGATCAACACCGACGGCACGCTGCTCGACATCGAACTGGACATGCCGCAGACCGGCTGCGATACCCGCCGGCATGCCGGTTTCACCCTGACGACGAGCCCGCCCGTGATCATCGGCCCGGACCTGCGAGCGGACCCGGTGCTGCGCGTGCGGGTGTATGCGCGCAGCGCGGGCAGCACCGAACTGGTCGCCTTCCGCCTGCTCGATACCCGGCCGCAAGCGGCCGCACCGGTGCCGGAGAACGGTTTCTGGTGGTCCGGCTCCCAGCAGGGTGGCGGGTCGGCTTCACCGGGCATGGGCGTGGGCATCGAATGGCAGGCAGGCCAGCTCGCCGCCAACCTGTTCGGCTTCGACGACATGGGCGCGCCGAGCTGGTCCTTCGGCAGCACGCGCCTGCAGGGCCGCGTCGCCAGCATCCCGTTGGTGCAACTGGCCAACGGCGATCCGCCGTTCGCGCCGCTGGGCCTGCAGCCGGAAGCAGATGCGGGGCCACGGCTCGAGATCGAATTCCTGTCGCCCGTGAGCGCGCGCGCCTGGCTGGTGCGTCATGTGCAGGGGCGTGACGTGGAGATGCGCGCACTGAGCCTCACGCGCAGTCGCTTCGCCTCCGGGCCGGCTGCCGATACCTGGAGCGGGCAATGGGTGCTGGTACCGGACGAAGGCGGTCCGGCCAGCGTGTTCGAGTTCAGCGAACCGAGCAGCCGCGACGCCGCGTCCTTCCATCTCACGGACACGGCCAGCGACGCCAGCCTCGACTGCCGTCTGGCGGCCGCGGATGGCCAGCCCGACCTGTGCGCACTGTCGGTGGGGACGACGCCGCTGGCCGACTTCGACGAAGTGGGCCTGGACCACCTCGTCGGCCGCGACCCGCTGGGGCGCCGCGTGCGCCTGGTGCGTGTGCCGCGCTGAGGCTGGCCGGCGCTAGCTCACCGCGGCAGCCAGTTCCTGCAGGCGCCCTTCGCGGTCGGCGGCGATCAGGTCGTCGAAGCCGCCGATGTGGATCTCGTTGATGAAGATCTGCGGCACGCTGCGTCGCCCGGCGCTGCGCGACAGCATTTCCTCGCGCCGCCTGGGGTCGAGATCGATGCGGAACTCCTCGTATTCCCAGCCCTTGCGCGCGATGAACTGCTTGGCCGCGACGCAATAGGGGCAACTGGCGGAGGTATAGATGCGGAATCGGTTCATGGCCAGTCCGGCATAATGACTGGCGCCTAGAGTGCGGTCGGGCGCCGCCACATGCAAGTCGCCGGGGCAGCGGGGCCGGGGAACACGGCGCCCCTGTGGTTGTCAACTGTCTGCACCCCCATCCGGATCACCGATGTCCATCACTCGAGCCCTGCCCGTCGTCGTCCTCGCCTGTGCGGCAACGCTCGCGGGCGCGCGCGATCCGGACGTGAAGCTGCCGGACATCGGCAGTTCGGCCGCCGCACTGGCCACCTCGCAGGAGCTGCGCGACTATGGCGCGGCGATGCTGCACCAGCTGCGTGCACACGAACTGGTGCTCGACGATCCGCTGCTGGATGACTACATCAAGGCGCTTGGCTATCGGCTGGTCGCCGCCAGCGATCGGCCCGACCTGGGCTACACCTTCTTCATCATGCGCAGCGAGGACATCAATGCCTTCGCCGCGCCGGGCGGCTACGTCGCGGTGAATGCCGGCCTGATCACCGCCATGCAGTCAGAAGACGAGCTGGCCGGCGTGATGGCCCACGAGATCTCGCACGTCCAGCAGCAGCACATCCTGCGCGGCTTCGAGGACCAGCAGAAGATGTCCATCCCGATCATGCTCGGCATGCTCGGCGTGATGATCGCCTCGGCCGGACGCGGCGACGATGCCGCACCGGCCGCGCTGGTTGCCGGCACCTCGCTCATGCAGCAGCGCCAGATCAACTTCACGCGCGGCGAAGAAGCCGAAGCCGACCGCGTCGGCATCCAGATCCTGGCGCGTGCCGGCTTCGATCCGAACGCCATGGCCGGCGCCTTCCAGGCCCTGCAACGGGTAATGCGCGTCAATGGCGTGGACGTTCCGGAGTTCCTGCTCACCCACCCGCTGGACACGCGCCGCATCGCCGAATCGCGGGCGCGTGCGGCGCAGCTCGGCTGCCCGGGCACGCCGCAGCTGGCCACGCGCAGCGCAGCACCGATGGCGAGCCGCGGCGGCACGCTCGATCTCAGCCTGCCCGAGCAGGACAGCGCGGCGGCGAACAGCATCAGGCCGCCAGGTTCGGCGCGCGCCGATGCCTGCGCACCGCGCCGCGACGACAAGGGCTATTTCGACCTCATGCGCGAGCGTGTGCGCGTGCTCAGTGCCGGTTCGGCACCGGCGATCCGCGGCTATTACGCCGACAACCTGCGCAATGACCCGAGCTTCGATACGCCAGCCAACCGCTATGGCTACGCGCTGGCCCTGCTGCGCACCCACCAGCCGCAGACCGCCGTCGAGCAACTGGAGCCACTGGCCACCACGCGACCCGATTCGGTGGCCCTGCGCCTGGCACTGGCGCGCGCGCGCGACCGCGCCGGCGAGCGCAAGGCGGCCCTTGCTGCCTATGAACAGCTCAACCTGGACTTCCCCGGCAATCGCGCCGTGATACTCGACTACGCCGAAGTGCTGCTCACCCAGGGCAATGAGGCCGATGCGCGGCGCGCACTCGACCTCCTGCGGCCCCAGCTCGACCGCCACGCCGACGATCCGGACCTGCAGGCGAGCTTTGGCCGCGCCAGCCAACTGGCCGGCGACAGCGTGCGGGCCGCCGAAGCCTATGCCGAAGCCGCCTGGCTGAACGGGCATGCCGAGGATGCCCTCAGCCAGTTGAAGGCATTGTCAAGGCGCGAAGACCTCAGCTATTACCAGCGCAGCCGCATCGATGCGCGCATCACTCTGCTGACCGCCACGGTACTGGAGCAGCGCAAGCGCGGCGAGCAGGTTGAACGCAGGGATTGGCAGTGACGGCCCTGCATTTCACATGGTATGCGTGGGACGTTCCTGGGTAAGGATGCCGGCGAGGATGGATTCGATCCGCGTGCGCACGGTTTCGCCGTCCGATGAATCGCTGAACTGCACGCCAATGCCGGCCAGGCGGTTGCCCTGCGCGCCGGGCGGAGTCACCCAGACCACCTTGCCGGCCACCGGCAGGCGGTCCTTCTCCTCCATCAGCGTCAGCAGGATGAAGACCTCGTCACCCAGGCTGTAGGGTTTGGCGGTCGGCACGAACAGCCCACCGCCGCGCACGAAGGGCATGTAGGCGTTGAACAGCGCACCCTTGTCCTTGATTGCCAGTGTCAGGATGCCCTGCCGCGGCGTCATTGCAGAAACCATCAGACCCCCCGCGTTCCCGCGTCGGTGCGCGGCCACGCGCGCAATACCTTCAACAGCACGAGTTCCGTGCGCAGCGTGGTCGTCAGCAAGGCGCGTGCACGGTTGGCGTCACTGAACCACGCTGCTAGCTTCGGGATTTCCCCGCGCGCGGTCAAGCCGAATCGTCCCGGCTCACCGGCGGCCAGGCGGCGCGCCTCCTCCAACGCCAGGGCGGCGGCAAACCACAAGCGCAGCTCGGGGCGGTCGCCAGCCCAGCGTTCGGCAAGTTCGGCGCACGTGCGCCGCCCGCTCGCCAGCGCCGCCAGGTCATCCAGGCAGCCCTGGCGCGCAGCCAGCGCATCCTCGCCAACCCAGGCCAGCGCCTGCCCGGGATTGCCCAGGCTGGCCGCCAGCGCCTCGTGCGCGCGCGGGCCGGCAAGACCCTGCGCTTCCAACCACGCCAGCGCCTCGGCGGGCGACGGTTCGGGCACCTCGATGCGCCGGCACCGGCTGCGTATCGTCGCCGGCAGGCGGCTGGCATCATCGGCCACCAGCACGAGCAGCGTATGCGCTGCCGGCTCCTCCAGCGTCTTCAGCAGCGCGTTGGCCGCATTCACGTTCATGCGGTCGGCCGGATCGATCAAGGCGATCTGCAGGCCACCGAACTGGCTCGACAGGGCGAGTCGCTGGCCGAGCACGCGCAGCTGATCGACCGTGATCTCGGTGCGCGGCTTGCCATCGTCACGCAGCTCGATGCCGACCCGCACCAGGTCGGGATGCGAGCCGGCCGCCACCAGCGTGCAGGCACGGCACCGGCCACAGGCGAACCCGTCGGGTGAGCGCGCCGTGCACAGTGCCGCGCGGGCCAGCGCCTCGACCAGCGCGCGCTTGCCCAGGCCTGCCGGCGCGGCCGCCAGCAGGGCATGATGGAGCTGGCGTTGCGCCAGCGCACGGCCAAGCGCGGGCCACACCGGCGCGAGCCAGGACGGCAGCGTCACGGCCGTTTCTCCAGTCCAGCGAGCCACGCGTCCACGGCCGCCGTCGCCGCCGCGCGCACGACCTCGACCGGCTGGCTGGCATCGATCACGCGGAAGCGCCCGGGGGCGGCGGCGGCGCGCGCCCGGTAGGCGGCGCGCACGCGGTCGAAGAAGTCCAGGTTCTCGCGCTCGATCCGATCAGCCTCGCCGCGCTTGCCGGCGCGCGCCAGGCCCTGCGCCGGGGGCAGGTCCAGCAGCAAGGTGAGATCGGGCACGCGCGGCGCAACCCAGCGTTCCAGGGCGGCGATGCGTTCTTCCGGCTGGCGCCGGCCACCCCCCTGATAGGCATAGCTGGCATCGGTATAGCGGTCCGACAATACCCAGCGGCCGGCAGCCAGTGCCGGCTCGATGACTTCGCGCACATGCTGGGCGCGCGCGGCGAACATCAGCAGCAGTTCGCTTTCGGCGCATACCCGCCCACGGGCAGGATCGAGCACCAGTGCACGCAGCGCTTCGCCGAGCGCCGTGCCACCGGGCTCACGCGTGGCGACGACCTGGATGCCACTCGCTGCAAGGCATTCGCGCACGGCCTCCAGCACCGTGCTCTTGCCCGCGCCTTCGCCACCCTCCAGCGTGACCAGGCGACCACTCACCGGCCACCCCGCAACTGATACTTGCGCACCGCGCGATTGTGTTCGGCCAGGGTGGCCGAGAACGCGTGACTGCCGTCGCCACGGGCGACGAAGTACAGCGCGTCGCCCGGCGCCGGGTGCATCACTGCTTCGAGCGCAGGCTTGCCCGGCAAGGCGATCGGCGTGGGCGGCAGGCCGTCGCGCGTATAGGTGTTCCAGGGCGTGTCCGTTTCCAGGTCGCGCCGGCGGATGTTGCCATCGTAGGCGTCGCCGATGCCGTAGATCACGGTGGGGTCGGTCTGCAGGCGCATGCCGAACTTGAGCCGACGCAGGAACACGCCGGCGATCAGCGGCCGTTCGGCCGGCACGCCGGTTTCCTTCTCGACGATGGACGCGAGGATCAGCGCCTCGTAGGGCGAGGCCAGCGTCACCGCGGGTGCGCGTCTGGCCCAGGCGGCCTCCAGGGTCTTGCGCATGGCCTGGTGGGCGCGCTCGAGCACGTCGAAATCCGCTTCTCCCTTCACCCAGGCATAGGTTTCCGGCAGGAACCAGCCTTCCGGATGACCGTCCGCGATGCCCAGCCGTTCGGCGATGGCCGTGTCGGACTGGCCCGGCAGGGTCTGCTGCAGTCCTGCTTCGGCGGCCAGCGCGACGCGCAACTGGCGGAAAGTCCAGCCATCGACGATCGTGAAGCGGTGCTGCACCACTTCACCCGCCGCCAGGCGGCGCAGGAACTCGCGTGGGGTGAGCCCGGGCGCGAGCGCGTATTCGCCGGCGTGCAGGCGTCCGGTCACGCCCATTTCCTCGGCCAGCACCCGCCAGTACAGCGGCGCGGCGCGGGTCAACTGCGCGCGGCGCAACTCGCGCACGATGCCCTTGAAGGTGAGGCCGCGGGGAATGTCGATCGACGCGTGCGTACCCACCGCCAGCGGCGTGTTCGTGAAGCGCTGGTAGTCGCGCCAGGCCCAGCCTGCGGCGATGCCCAGCGCCAGCACGGCCAGCACCAGCAGCGCGCCCCAGCGGGTGCGTCCGTGCGGCAGCGACACCGGCCGCGTCACGCCAGGACCTCCAAGCCCAGCCCCAGGTCGCGCCAGTGGCCCTGCAAGGTCCGCGTCAGCGGGCCTACCGGCCAGCTGCGCCCATCCAGCGCGGTGACCGGCACCACGCCACGCACGCTGCTGGTCAGGAACACTTCGTCTGCAAGCATCAGGTCGCCCATCTCGATTTCACGCACCTGGCACCCCGCATGCCAGGCCAGCACCTGCGCGCGGGCCACGCCGGCCACGCCACAGCGGTCCAGCGCCGGCGTCTGCAGCACGCCCGCGCGCACCAGGAACAGGTTGGCCGCGGTGGCCGAGACCAGCCGCCCGTCCGCATCGCGCAGCAAGCCCTCGCCGATCGCCGGATCGTCCCACTCATCGCGCGCCAGCACCTGCTCCAGGCGATTGAGGTGCTTGAGGCCGGCGAGCGCCGGCTGGGCGGCGAGGCGCAGGTTGCACAAGCGTACCCGGATTCCCCGGCGCTGCCCATCGGCATCGGGCACCGGCGCCGGATGCGCAGCCACGATCCGGGTGGGCACGGTCCTTGGCGGCGGCGCGTAACCACGCGCTCCGCGGCCACGCGTGAGACAGATGCGCACCACGCTGCGCAGTTCGCCGGCCGCCACGCGTGCCGCCTCGTCGGCCAGCAGCCGCGCGTCGGGCGCCGGCAGGCCAAGGCGCGTGCAGCCTGCGGCCAGGCGCGCCATGTGGCGCTCCCACAAGGGCGCGCGACCGGCCACGAACGCAATCGTTTCGAACAGGCCATCACCATAGGCCAGGCCGCGGTCGGACGCATCCACCACGCCGGCGACCACGCCATCGACCAGCATGCGTCGTGCCTCGCTCACGATTCCAGCCCCAGCGCGCGCAGCAGGCCACGCGCCTTGGCACGCGTCTCGGCGAGCTCCGCCGCGGCCAGCGAGTCGGCGACGATGCCCGCCCCGGCGCGGAAGTGGATGCGCTCGCCTTCGCTGACCAGGGTACGGATCAGGATGTTGAGATCCAGGTCGCCCGAGCGATCCAGATAGCCCAGCGCGCCGGTGTAGGCCCCGCGCGGCACGCCCTCCAGTTCGGCAATGATTTCCATGCAGCGCACCTTCGGGCAGCCGGTGATGGTGCCTCCCGGGAACAGCGCCGCAATCACCTGGCCCGGCGTGATTTCATCGCGCAGCGTGCCGGCGATGTTGGAGACGATATGGTGCACATGGGCATGGCTCTCGGTGACCATGAATTCGTCCACGCACACGCTCCCCGGCACGCAGGCCCGGCCAAGGTCGTTGCGCTCGAGGTCGATCAGCATGACGTGCTCGGCACGTTCCTTGGGCGAGGCGGTGAGCTCGCGCAGGCTGGCGGCGTCCTCGCCGGCGATGCGCGGCCGGGTTCCGGCAATCGGCCGGGTCTGCACGCGACGTCCGCGCACTTCGACCAGCCGCTCGGGCGAGGAGCTGGCGATCGCCCAGCCGGGCTGCTGCAGGAGCCCCGCGAAGGGCGCCGGATTGGCGTTGCGCAGGGCCACCAGGAGTGCCGCCGGGACGGGTGGCCCGGCGCAGGCGACGCGCCACTCGCGCGACAGGTTCACCTGGAACACGTCACCTGCGCGCAGGTGGCCGTGCACGCGCGCGACGCCATCCAGAAAGGCGCCGGGCGGGTCCTCGTCGATGGCGGTCACGCCAGGCAGGGCGGATATCGACTCCGGCGTGGCGGCAAGATCCGCCTCGATCTGGTCCAGCAGCTGCGCGTGCGCGCGTTCGGCCACGAGCGCCGTCACCCCGCGCGCGCGGTCGGTGACGACTGCCGCCGGACAACGCAGGGCCAGCGCCGTGGGCAGCCCGCGCGCACGCGGCTGCGGCAGGCTCAGCCGCGGTTCGATCTGGGCCGCCAACTCATAGCCCAGGTACAGCAGCCAGCCACCGCGGAATGGCAGCTCGCCGGTTGCATCGCCTGGCAGTCGGATCGCCTGCCAGGCGGCGTCCAGCGCGGCCAGAAAGTCCGTGTCGATCACACGTCCCTGCCCATCGTGCAAGGCTCCATGTTCGAGGCGGATCGCGTGCTGCGGAAACGCGAACAGCACATCGAAACGCGCGCGCGCATTGCCCTGTGCGGCACTTTCCAGCAGGCCGGGGTAGCGCCGCGGATGCGCCGCTGCAAGCGCCGCAAGATCATGGCAGCCCGGCCGCTCGCGCAGGACGTGCGTCACGCGGCGCGCGCCGCCTGGCACGCGCGGCAGGGAGTAATCATCATCGAGCAAGGTGAAGACGGCGGTAGCGGCAGGCAAGTCTAACCGCTGCCACGCACATCCACGGGCGCGTGGGCGCAGGCGGCGGGTGCCTGGCGGCGCGCAAGCTGCGCCAGGGCGTCCTCGTTGCCGGAGCGATCGGCGGCGCCGACGCCGGCGAAGCGACGCGCTCGGACCAGGCGCGCAGCGGCGTCAAGCGGGCACTGGGCCCCGACGCAGGGTCAGATCCTGCGGAACACCAGCGTGCCGTTGGTACCGCCGAAGCCGAACGAGTTGGACAGCACCACATCGAGCTTCGCTTCACGGGCGACATGCGGCACGAAATCGAGATCGCAGCCTTCGCCGGCCTCATCGAGATTGATGGTGGGCGGCACCACGCCATCGCGCAGGGCGAGGATGGAAAAGATCGCCTCCACGCCGCCGGCGGCACCGAGCAGGTGGCCGGTCATGGACTTGGTCGAGCTCACCATCAGCGCGTCCGCATGCGGTCCGAACACGCCGCGAATGCCCTGCACTTCGGCGGCGTCGCCGGCCTGGGTGGATGTGCCGTGGGCATTGATGTACTGCACGTCGGTGAAGTCGATCCCGGCATCGCGCATCGCCGCCAGCATGCAGCGCCCGCCGCCCTCGCCGCTCTCGCTGGGCGCGGTCATGTGGTAGGCGTCGCCGCTCATGCCGAAGCCGACCAGCTCGCAGTAGATGCGCGCGCCGCGCTTCCTGGCATGTTCATAGTCCTCGATCACCAGCACGCCGGCACCGTCGGACAGCACGAAGCCGTCGCGGTCCTTGTCCCATGGGCGACTGGCGCGTTCGGGCTCGTCGTTGCGCGTGGACAGCGCGCGCGCCGAGCAGAAGCCGCCCATGGCGGTGCCCACGGTGGCGTACTCGGCGCCACCGGCGACCATCACGTCGGCGTCGCCATACTGGATCATGCGCATGGCCAGGCCGATGTTGTGCGTACCGGTGGTGCAGGCGGTGACGCAGGCGATGTTCGGACCCTTGAGGCCGAGCATGATCGACAGGTTGCCCGCGGCCATGTTGATGATGGAACTGGGCACGAAGAAGGGCGAGATCTTGCGCTGGCCCTGCTCGTGGTAGGTGATCGAGGTCTTCTCGATGGTGGCGATGCCGCCGATGCCGGCGCCGACGGCCACGCCGATGCGTTCCTCGTCGTGCTCGTGCGGATGCAGCCCGGCATCGGCCAATGCCTGCACCGAGGCGGCGATGCCGTAGTGGATGAAGGGATCCATCTTCTTCACGTCCTTCGCCGCGACGTACTGTGCCGGGTCGAAGTCGCGAATCTCGCCGGCAATGCGGGTCGGGAAGGTGGACGCATCGAAATGCGTGACCGGGCCGATGCCGCTCCGGCCGGCGGTGATGTTGGTCCAGGCCGTGGCTACATCGTTGCCCACGGGGCTGACGATGCCGAGGCCGGTGACGACGACGCGACGCTTGGACATGGGAACGCTTCCGGATTCGGGCGATCGATGCATGATCGCATCATTCTTGACAGAGCCGCCATGGACGGCCGCCTCGCAGCCGCACGAGCGCGGATGCCTGCGAGCGGGGCTGCCACCGGGGCCAGGCAGCGCTCATGGAGGGCCGCTCCGGCACCTCGGGAGCGCGGCTGCCTGCGGGCGGGCACGCCCCTGCCCGGTGAAGGCGGTGTCCCGGCCCGCCACAAAACAAAGCTGCGCCTGGCGGGCGCAGCTCGGAGTGGAACAAAGCAGCCGGAATCAGGCCTTGACGTGGGCCTTGACGTAGTCCACGGCCTGCTGGACGGTGGTGATCTTCTCGGCTTCCTCGTCCGGAATCTCGCACTCGAACTCCTCCTCGAGCGCCATCACCAGCTCCACGGTATCCAGCGAGTCGGCGCCCAGGTCATCCACGAACGAAGCATTCGGCGTGACTTCATCCTCCTTCACGCCCAGTTGTTCGACGACGATCTTCTTGACGCGTTCTTCGATAGTGCTCATGTGGTTGTATTCCTCGCGACGAAACTTGCATGGCGGGCGGCACGGATCGGCTGGCCCGGAAAAAGACGGCGCATTGTAATTGAAGCACGTTCCCGGAGCGAGCATGGCCGCTGCTGCCTGGAACGGGCCCGCCGGCCGCGCCACGCGCCGGTCCGAGCCAGGGTCGGGGTGATGCCTAGGGCATGTACATGCCACCATTGACGTGCAGGGTCTCGCCGGTGATATAGCCCGCATCCGGCGAAGCCAGGAAGGCCACGGCGCGGGCGATGTCCGCGACTTCGCCCAGGCGTCCGAGGGCGATCTGGCCCACCAGGGCGCCACGCTGCTCGTCGGAAAGGGCACGCGTCATGTCGGTGTCGATGAAACCCGGCGCGACCACGTTGACGGTGATGCCACGCGAACCGATCTCGCGCGCCAGCGACTTGGAAAAGGCGATGATGCCGGCCTTGGCCGCGGCGTAGTTGGTCTGGCCCGGATTGCCGGTGACGCCGACCACCGAGGCGATCGACACGATGCGGCCGCGGCGCGCCTTCATCATGCCGCGCAGCACCGCCTTGGAGGCACGATAGACCGAGCTCAGGTTGGTGTCGAGGATGAGCTGCCAATCCTCGTCCTTCATGCGCATGAGCAGCTGGTCGCGTGTGATGCCGGCATTGTTGACCAGCACGGAGAGGGCGCCGGCTTCCTGGCCGATGGCCTCGACCAGGGCCTCGATGGCCGCGCCGTCGGTGACGTCGAGCACCCTGCCCGATCCGCCCTGCGGCGCCAGGCGCGCGTCGATGGCCGCGGCGCCGGCGGCCGTGGTCGCCGTGCCGAAGACCCTGGCACCGCGCGCGGCCAGCTCATCGGCGATCGCGGCACCGATGCCGCGGCTCGCGCCGGTGACCAGCGCGATCTCTCCATCCAGTGGCTTGCCCATCATTGCATGCTGTCGTTCAGTCAAGCGATAAACCTTACACGAAATCCTTCCGCCACGGCGGCAGCGCCTCAGGCGCGCCAGGCCGCCAGCGCCGCGTCGAAGTCCTCGGGCGTGCCGAGCGCGCGGGCATCGAGCGCCTTGTCGATGCGCCGCGTGAGCCCGCTCAGGACCTTGCCCGGACCACACTCGGCGATGCGTGAAATGCCCACGTCGGAGAGTGCCGCGATGCACGCGCTCCAGCGTACCGGCAGGTAGAGCTGGCGCACCAGTGCTTCGCGCACCGCCGCGACCCCGCCATGCACCTTCGCGTCCACGTTCTGCACCACGGGAATGGCCGGCTCACGCCAGGCAATCTCATCCATCGCCACCGCCAGCCGCTCTGCTGCTGCGTGCATCAACGGCGTGTGCGAAGGCACGCTGACCGCAAGCTTCACCGCCTTGCGCACACCGCGTGCGGCCAGTTCCGCCAGCGCCGCATCCAGCGCCCCGGCATGGCCTCCGATGACGATCTGGCCGGGCGAGTTGTAATTGGCTGCCACCACCACCTCCGCCGCGGAAACGGCGCGACAGACCTCCTCGACCACGTGATCCTCGGCGCCGAGCACGGCCGCCATGGCGCCCGCGCCCTCGGGTACCGCCTCCTGCATGAACTGGCCGCGCAGGCGCACCAGGCGCGCGCCGTCATGCAGGCTCAGGGCGCCGGCGGCGACCAGCGCGGCATATTCGCCCAGACTGTGGCCTGCGAGCCGCGCGGGCGCAGGGCCCCCTGCGGCCAGCCACGCGCGCCACACCGCCACACCGGCGGCCAGCAGGGCCGGCTGGGTGAACTCGGTACGGTTAAGTCGCTCTTCGGGGCCGTCTTGCGCCAGCGTCCACAGGTCCACGCCCGCCCCCGCGGAAGCCTCGTCGAACGCAGCGCGCACGCTTGCATGGCATCCGGCCAGCCCGCCCAGCATGCCGAGCGACTGCGAACCCTGGCCGGGGAAGACGAAGCCCAGGTTCGCCAGGGCGGATCCGGTATTGGCAACAGCATCACTCACGGTAGCGGCCTCCCATGCACACGGCCGGGGACCACGTCACCCGGCCTTTTCGAATCCCCACCCGCGCTCGCCGTCAGTAGCGCAACAGCGCCGAGGCCCAGGTGAAGCCGCCGCCGAAGGCTTCCAGCAGCAGGGTCTGGCCGCGCTGCACCTTGCCCGAGCGGATGGCCTCGTCCAATGCCAGCGGCACCGAGCCGGAGGAGGTGTTGCCATGCCGATCGACGGTCACGATGACGCGGTCCATCGACAGCTTCAGGCGCCTGGCAGTGGCTTCGATGATGCGCAGGTTGGCCTGGTGCGGAATCAGCCAGTCGATGTCCGATTCCTGCATGCCGGCCGCGGCGAGCGTCTCGTCGACGATGCGGTCGAGCGTCTTGACCGCGATCTTGAACACCTCGTGGCCCGTCATCATCACGCGCACGCCGGCATTGGGTTCGTCCAGCCGGAAGCCGGCGGATACGCCGACCGGATTGTAGAGCAGGTGCTTGTAGGCGCCGTCCGCATGCAGGCGCGTGGTGATGATGCCCGGCTCGTCCGAGGCTTCCAGCACCACCGCACCGGCACCGTCGCCAAACAGCACGCAGGTCGAGCGGTCGCCGAAATCGAGCATGCGGGTGAGCGTTTCCGCGCCCACCACCAGCACCTTCTTCATGCTGCCGCTGCGGATGAACTGGTCGGCGATGCCCAGGGCATACATGAAGCCCGAGCAGGCCGCGTTGACGTCGAACGCCGCGCAGCCGTTCGCGCCCAGCCGGTTCTGCAGCAGGCAGGCAGTGGACGGAAACACGATGTCCGGCGTGGTCGTGCCGAGCACGATCATGTCGAGCTCGTCACCCTCCACGTCGGCCGCTTCCATCGCGCGCATGGCGGCGTGAAAGGCCAGGTCACCGGTGGTCTCGCCCTCGGCCGCCATGTGCCGCTGACGGATGCCGGTGCGCGTGGTGATCCACTCGTCGCTGGTATCGACGAGTTTCTCCAGATCGGCGTTGGTAACGACCTTCTCGGGGAGGTAGCTGCCGGTGCCGGCAATGCGTGCGTGGATCAGGACCGTATCTCCCCGGAAAAGCCTGCGCGCGCCCGGCCGTGGGCCAGGATCGCGCTTCCTGCCGCGTGAGCAACGCGTTGCGGCAGCATGGGTCGGCAGCAGGCCAGGCGGCCCGCAGCCGGATCAGTCTTCGTCGCGGACCTTGGTGCGCGATTCGATGACCTTCTTGCCACGATAGTACCCGTCCTTGGTGACATGGTGGCGTACATGCACCTCGCCCGAGGTCGGGTCGGTGGCAAGCTGCTTGGCGGTCAGCGCATCGTGCGCACGGCGCATGTCGCGGCGGGAAGGGGTGGTACGACTCTTGGCAACAGCCATGACACTCTCCAGTTCAATGTTTCTTCAACGCGCCGAGGACGGCGAACGGATTGTCCGCCTGCGCCTCGCCGCCGGTTCCGTCCGCGGACGGGTCATTCCACTCCAGCGGCGCCCCGGGCTTGACCGGCACCACCGGCAACGCAAGTATCAGCTCGTCCTCGATCACATCCGCGACCGAAAGCGTGCCATCCGGCGCCAGCAGCGGCTCGTAGCCTTCCGGCAGGGCCGCTTCCTCGGCCTCGTGCGCAATCACGCCGAGGCGTTCCCTGAGCTGCACCGGCCACACGAAGGTCTCCAGCGTGCGCTGGCACACCAGCGGCAAGCCCGTCTCGACATGGATATCGATGCAGGCAATGCCCAGCGAATCCTTGCCGAAGTCCACCCTGTAGCGCACCTCGCCCCGTTCATTGGCAAGGCTGCCCGCCAGCCGATGCAGGGTCGCCAGCGGCAAGGTGCCTTCGTAGCTGCGTCGCGCCTGCACCTGGCGCGCTATATCCACGCGGTCTGGCAGGGCGGTCGACATGGGCGCGCGATGGTAGGTGCGCACCCCGTCCATGTCAACCGCGCGCGTTCCGCGAGGCGGGCGAAACACACCGCTCAATCGGTGAAATCGACCACCGTGAGGTCGAGCGGAAACGCCTTCTCGCGGGGTGTCGGTTGCGGTGCAAGCCCGGCCTTCCAGTCACCATCCAGCGCCCCCTGATCGAACTGCTCGGCGGAAAGCTGGCCGGCCACGGCGAACCGATCGATCACGTACGGCAGGCCCGACGATCCCAGCAGCGAGGGACTGTCCATCAGGTGGAAATGCAGGTGCGGCGCCGAAGTATTGCCGGTGTTGCCGAGCAGTGCCAGCACCTGCCCGCGCGCGACCCGATCACCCTTGGCCACACGCAACGAGCCCTGCTTGAGATGGGCATAGAAGCCGAACCTGCCGTGGCCCAGATCCAGCACGATGTGGTTGCCGCCGATGTTGAGAAGATTGATGGTGCCCGGATCGGGCATCCGACCCGGCACCTGGTCGTGCATGTCGTCCACCGCCTCCACCACCACGCCATCGGCCACGGCCAGCACCGGGGCGGCGTAATAGGCGTAATCCTCCATGTGCGTGCCGTCGCCGGTGTAGAAGCGCCCGTCCGCATCGAGCTGCACCCAGTCGATTGCGTAGCGCTGGCTGTAGTGGAGATCACCGTTGATCGGCAAGCCGGTGGAGCGATGGGCCCCGCCAGGCCCGCAGCAGCCGTTGACGGCCACCCAATGCCTGCCGGCCAGCGGCGGGCCGAGCACGTCGATCGGCATGGCAACGCTGACCGGTGCGATCGTGTAGTCGAAGGGCGTCAGTTCGCCCCTGGCCGCGCCAAGCAGGCGCAATCGATGCTGCAGCTTCGTCGGCGCCGCCGCCGCCGGCAAGGCGAGATCGACCAGCAGTACGCGCGTGCCGGCCGCCTCGATCGCCAGGTCCTTCACCGGCAGGCGCGCGGGATGGCGCAGGTGGTCCTGCAGGGCGGCACCCGCGAAGCTCGCCAGCGGCGGCGCCCCATCCTGCCCGAGCACGTCGATGCGCTCCAGGGTGGCCGGCTTCTGACCCGCGTTGGTCAGCATCAGCTCGTAAACCAGGTGCAGCCTGCCGTCGGTTCCGCGCACCGGCTGCGTGGTTGGCGTCAGCGGCCGCGCCAGGACCGGCGTGATGGCGTCGGCGGCGAGCACCGGCCCCGCCCCCACCGCCAGCGTGCCCAGAATCATTCCGAACGAAAACCGCTGCAGCGCCTGCTTCCAGCGTCCAGTCATGTCGATCCCCAGGGCGGCCCCGAAACTCCAACCCTACTCCGCGGCGCGTGCGCGTCGCAAGGCGGCCGGCAAGTGCGCCGGGCGCGTTTGGAATGGCTGACCGCTGCGGACGCAGCCGCCCGCACAAGGTCGTTGCCGGGCACGGGAAACCGTCGCGCGGCCAGCACCGGCTGGCCAGGGCGGCGGCAGGACGCGGCATGTTCGCGCCTGCCGCTCGCGTGAACCAGCGCACATTGCGCGCCCTGCCACCGCCGGCGGTTTGCCGAATGCGGCCGGCACCCGCAGACTAGGGCCTGGTTCACTGACCTGGTTGCCCGCCAGGGGTTCGTTGCCACAGGGGAATCGTGACCTACCTGCTGTCCGCCGCCATCGCCATCGCGCTCGTCGTCGTGCTCGCCTTGTACTGGCGCGAGCGGCGCCTGCGCCAGCGCACGCAACTGCTCAAACAGATCCTCGACCTTGCCGATGCGCTGGAGCGTGAACTGCTGGAATGCCGCGCGCGCCTGCGTGAAGTGCCGGCGCTGGCAACGCCGCTGCCGGGCGCCGGCGCCATGGTCTCGGCCAACGTGACCCTGACGGCCGAACCGCAGGTGCAGGAGGCGCTGCGCGATCTTCTCGCCCACCGGCTGTGGCTGCGCGATCACGCGACGCAGGCTTCGCTGGCGCAACTGACGAGCGCCCGCGACGCACTGGCCGGAACCCGCACGGCCCTGGCAAACCAGCTCGAGCGGCTCGCCGACGTGCGTGCCGACCTCGCCCAGGCGCGTGAACAGGCCAGGCCGTGAGCGCGCCGCGCCTGATCTTGGCCTCGACCTCGCACTACCGGCGCGAACTGCTGGCGCGCCTGGGCCTGGCGTTCGACACCGCCAGGCCCGAGGTGGACGAAACGCCGCTGCCGGGCGAATCCGCACCCGCCCTGGCCACGCGCCTGGCCCAGGCCAAGGCCCAGGCCGTCGCCGACGACCACCCGCGCGCGCTGATCATCGGCAGCGACCAGGTGGCCGAGCTCGAAGGCCGCACGCTGGGCAAGCCGGGCACGCCGAGCGCGGCGCAGCACCAGCTCGCCGCCTGCTCCGGCCGCCGGGTGCGCTTCCACACCGCCGTGTGCCTCATCGACACGGGCACGAGCCCGGCCCGCGTGCAGCACGCATTGGACACGACCGAAGTGGCCTTCCGCAGCCTGGATGCAGCAACGATCGTCCGCTACGTGGCCGCCGAGGACGTGCTGGCCTGCGCCGGCAGCTTCAAGGCCGAAGGCCTGGGCATCAGCCTGTTCGAGCGCATCCGCAGCGACGATCCGACTGCCCTGATCGGCCTGCCATTGATCGCGCTGGCGCGCCTGCTGCGCGCGGCGGGCATCGCCCTGCCCTGAAGGCCGTCGTGTGAAGGCCGTCGTGCCGTGCCGGCTGCCGCCAGGGCGCGGTCGCTGGCACCTGTCGCCCGGGTCGGGGCAGCACCGCGCTAGCGAACGGCGACCTTACCCCGGCTGCGCGAGCTGGCTACACTGGGGTTCCGCTTGCCAACATGTCTGCGATGACCCAGGCCCCGCCTCCCGCCATCCTGCCCGCGGAGCTGCGCGATCCGCTTGCGCGCGCCATCGCGCAGGTCAACAGCGTCGTGCTCGGCAAACGCCAGGAAGTGCGCCTCGCCTTCGTCTGCCTGCTGGCCGGCGGCCACCTGCTGATCGAGGATCGCCCCGGGGTCGGCAAGACCACCCTGGCCCACGCATTGGCGGCCACCCTTGGCCTGTCCTTCCAGCGCATCCAGTTCACCGCGGATCTGCTGCCCTCGGACATCATCGGCGTGAGCATCTACGAGCGCGAAACGGCTGCGTTCCGCTTCCATCCCGGACCGCTGTTCACGCAGCTGCTGCTGGCCGACGAGATCAACCGCGCGATGCCCAAGACGCAGAGCGCGCTGCTGGAAGCCATGGCCGAACAACAGGTTACGGTCGATGGCACCACGCACCGCCTGGCGCCGCCGTTCTTCGTCATCGCCACGCAGAACCCGCTCGACCTTGCCGGCACCTGGCCGCTGCCCGATTCCCAGCTCGACCGCTTCATGCTGCGCACCAGCCTGGGCTATCCCGACGCCGAAGCCGAACGGGCGATGCTCGCCGCGCGCGACCGCCGCGACCTGATCGCCACGCTCGCGCCGTGCATGGAGCCCACGCAGATCCTCGCCCTGCGTCGCGCCGCCGGCAGCGTGCTGGCGAGCGCGGCCCTGATCGAGTACGTGCACGCACTGCTCGTTGCCAGCCGCAGCCACCCCGACATCCGGGTCGGCCTGTCGCCGCGGGCGGGCCTGGCGCTGCTGGCCGCGGCACGCGCCCACGCGCTGCTCGGTGGCCGTGCCCATGTGCTGCCGGAAGACGTGCAGGCGGTGTTCGCGTCCGTCGCCGCGCACCGCCTGGCGCCGGGAGCAGGCGCCCGCACGGGGCGCGACGCGCTGGCGCGGGAACTGCTCGAAACCACGCCGGTGCGCTGAGCGCGGCGACGGCGCATGGGCGCACCGGGCTCATCCAACCTGCGTTTGCGGCTACTCGCACTGGCCGAACGCCGCCTGCCGGCCCTGACCCGCCAGCGCCGCCCCGAAGCGCTGCCGATCAACCTTGATCGGCGCCGCATCTACGTGCTGCCGACCCGCTTTGGCCTGCTGTTTGCACTGCTGCTCGCCGTGATGCTGCTTGGCGCACTCAACTACGGCAACAATCCGGCCCTGCTGCTCACCTGCCTGTTCGGTGCCGCCGGCGGCGCCAGCCTGTTCTTCGGCTTCCGCATCCTCAGCGGCCTGCGCCTCACGCAGCTGCGCGCCGATCCCGGGCATGCCGGCCTGCCGCTGGGCCTGCACCCGACCTTCACCGGCGGCGCGCGCGACCGTCCGGCCTTGCGCCTGCGCCTGGGCGATGTCGAAACGCAGCTTCGCGTGCCGGCCAACGCAAGCGCCGAAGCCACCCTGGATCCCGTCGTCCCACGCCGCGGCTGGTTTCATCCCGGACCGCTGCGCGTGGCCACCGACTACCCGCTGGGCCTGTTCCACTTCTGGAGCTGGGTGCATCCAAACGCGCGCTGCCTGGTGTATCCGGCACTCGAATCGCCGCCACCCGCCCTGCCGGCCGGCGCTGGCGCGGAAGGCGAACGCGCACGCCACGGCAACAACGAAGAACACGCCGGACTGCGTGGCTACCGCAGTGGCGATGCGCCGCGGCTCATCGCCTGGAAGGCCTCTGCACGCCACGACCGCCTGCTGGTGCGCGAACCCGAATTCCACGGGGGCGCGACCCTGGTGTTCGACTATGCGAGCCTGGCCAGCCTCGACGTCGAGGCGCGCATCAGCCGCCTGGCGGCCTGGGTGGTCGCGGCCGAAATGGCCAGGGCGAGCTACACGCTCCGCCTGCCCGATGCGGTGATTGGCCCGGGTCTGGGGCCGGCCCAACAGGCCGACTGCCTGCGGGCGCTGGCGCTGCTGCCGGGACCTGGCCGTGCCTGAATCCCCGCCCCGTCCACACCGTCGAGGGCCAGCCAACGGTGCGTCCCTGGACCGACACGCCTTCGGACTGCTGACGCTGACCGTCGCGGCCACGCTCGCCACCCACCTGGGTCACCTGCCGGCGTGGCTGCTGCTGCCGCTGGGCGCCGTGCTCGGGCTGCGCTGGTGGAGCCGCATGCGGCGCGGCGCGCACCGCGTGGCGGGCTGGGTGCGCCTGCCGCTGGCCGGGCTGCTGCTGGCCGTGGTGGTCGTGCATTACGGCAACCTGTTCGGGCGCGAGCCGGGCACCATGCTGGGGTGCGGGCTGCTGGTGCTCAAACTGCTGGAAACCGAGCGCGCGCGCGATGCCCGTGTGGCGCTCGGCTTCGCCGGGTTCGTGCTGATGAGCGCGCTGCTGTTCCGCCAGTCGCTGCCCTTCACCGTGCTGATCTGTTCGGTACTGGTGCTGCTGTTGGCCAGCCTGGTCGCGCTGCAACCTGCCATGCCGCGCGGGCCGCGCGCCTGGCGCGGCGAGCTGCGCGTGGGCGCGCTGCTGCTGGCCGCCAGCGTGCCCCTGGCCGCAGTGGCCTTCGTGCTGGTGCCGCGCCTGGCCTCGCCGCTGTGGGGCGCGCCGGGCGACGGGCTGGAAGCGCGCACCGGCCTCAGCGAGGACATGGCGCCGGGCTCGATGACGCAGCTCCTGATCGACGACTCGCCGGCCATGCGCGTGGATTTCGCCGACGCCAACCCGCCGCCGCCGGCCGAGCGCTATTTCCGCGCCATCCTGATGTGGGACTTCGACGGCCTCACCTGGTCGCGCGGCCAGGGCCACTCCGGCCGGCGCCCGGAAGGTGTCGCGCCACTGGGCGCGGAAATCGGTTACCGGGTCACGCTGGAGCCGACCCAGGGCCGCTGGCTACCGGCACTGGACATGCCGCTGGACGCGCCGCGCGGTGCCTGGCTCACGTCCGATCGCACCCTGTTTACCGTCCAGCCGGTCACCCAGCCCCGCCAGTACCGCGCGCGTTCGGCCACCCGCTACCGGCTGGCCGAGCAACTCGACGATGCCGCGCGCGCACGCGCGCTGGCCCTGCCGACCGGCCTCGACCCGCAGGCACGCGCCCTCGCCGCACGCTGGCGGCTGCAGGGCCGCGATGACGCGGGGGTCGTCCAGGCGGCACTGGACCTGTTCAACGCCAGCTTCACTTACACCCTCAGCCCGCCGCTGCTGGGCCGCAATGCGGTGGACGAATTCCTGTTCGATACCCGGCGTGGTTATTGCGAGCACTATTCCTCGTCGTTCGTGTTCCTGATGCGCGCGGCCGGCATCCCGGCGCGCGTGGTCACCGGCTACCAGGGCGGCTGGTGGAACGCGACCTACGGCTACCTGCTGGTGCGCCAGTCCGACGCGCATGCCTGGGCCGAAGTGTGGCTGGATGGGCGCGGCTGGGTGCGCGTGGACCCGACTGCCGCCGTCAACCCGGCGCGCATCGAAGCGGGTGCCGGCGCGACCGCCGGTGACCCGCGCCGCGCCGGGCCGGCCTGGCTGCGTGAACTGCGCAACCGGGTGGATATCGTCAACCGCCTGTGGACGGAAGGCGTGCTGCATTTCGACGCGCTGCGCCAGCGCGGTCTGCTGACGCCGTTCGGCGTGGTCGATGCACGCGCCGGCGACCTGCTGCTCGCCCTCGCCGCGGCGCTGGCCGCGACCCTGCTGCTGGCCACCCTGTGGGCGCTGCGCAACAGTGCTGTCCCGACCGGTGACAGACTCGACCGCGCATGGTCGCGCTTCCTCGACCGGCTCGCTCGCCGGGGCATTCGCAGGCGCCACAATGAAGGCCCGCAGGCACTGCTGCAGCGCGTGCGCGCAGGGGCGCCGGCGCTGGCTGCGGTCATCGCGCCGCTGGTTGGCGAATACGCACAGCTGCGCTATGCCCAGGTTCAGGCGTCACCCGCCAATGTCGCCGCATTGGTGCGGCGACTGCGGCGGATCAGGCTGCCACGTGGCCGGACCGGCGTCCTTCCCGACGCCGCATCCACCGTGTCCGTAGCGCGCGCCGCCGATGAGCGAGGTGTGCCATGAACAAATGTTTCCTGATCGCACTGGCTGGCCTGGCACTGGCTGCATGCGCCAGCGTGCCGACGCCGCTGCGCGGCGACTTCTCCGCCGGCATGCCGCGCGACGTGGTGGGCGGTGCCACGCCGCTGAACGTGCGCTGGGGCGGTGAGATCATCAAGGTCGAGCCCAAGGCCGATTCGACCTGCTTCGAGATTCTCGCGCGCACGCTGGACAGCAGCGCCCGTCCGATCCTCAAGGATCCCGCCGGCGGCCGTTTCATCGCCTGCCGCGAGGGCTTCTACGACCCGGAGGTGTTCACGCGCGGACGTCTGGTCACGGTGGTCGGCACGGTCACCGGCACCGACCATGGCAAGGTGGGCGAATTCGACTACAGCTATCCGCATGTCGCAGCCGAAGCGATCTACCTGTGGCCGCCGCGCCTGCCGGGCAACAGTCCGCCCGCCTGGGATCCCTGGTTCTATGGCTACGGACCCTACTGGGGTCCGTACTGGGGGCGTCCATACTGGGGTCCGTACTGGGGCGGTGCCGTGATCATTCACCGCGGGCCCAGCCCGCAGCCGCCGCGGCACTAGAACGGGTGCGCCTTCGCCGGCGCCGGCACCTCCGGCGCGGCTGAAGCCGCTCCCACGGGCGTCGCAGCCGTGCCGGTTCCCCGGCTGCGCGGTGCTTGCCCGGGCGGCAGGCGCCGGCCGCACGCGGTACGGGTTCCGGCAACGCTGCGCGCCACTCGCGGAAAGGGACGCGGGCCGGCTGGCACGGGATTCCAGGTGGCGCACGCGCGTGCCGCGGCGCCCCTTCCAGGCACGCTGCGCTTGCTCGGGCGACGCGGGCGCGCAGGTCCGGACTGCAAGCACGGGTAGCGGCAGCGCGGGCGTCAAGACGCAGCGGGGCTGGGCGGGCGCTTCGTCGACACAGACGTGCCGGATCGCACACACAAAAAAGCCCGGCTTGCGCCGGGCCTTTTCGTTACTTCGGTCGATCCGCGATTTACTGCGGATTCTCCACGACCATCTCGGTGCGGCGGTTGCGCGCACGACCTTCCTTGGTGCTGTTGGTGTCGATCGGCTGCGTTTCACCAAAGCCCTTGACGCCCGAGATCTGGCTCGCCGGGACGCCGTGCGAGGTCAGATAGTCGTCCACGATCTGCGCACGACGCTCGGACAGCTTCTGGTTGTACGCGTCGGAACCGATCGAGTCGGTATGGCCGTCGAGTTCAACCTTCACATCCGGGTTGCGCTGCAGCACGTCCACGGCCTGGTCGAGGATCGCAATCGAATCGGCCGTCGGCTCCTGCAGGCTCGGCTCGATGTTCGTCTCGCCGGGCTTCGGGCGGTCGAACTTGAAGTTCACGCCACGCAGGTCGATGACGACCTTCTGCGGCGGCACTTCCTCGACCGGCGGCGGCGGCGGCGGCGGCGGCTCAACCGGCGGCGGCGGCGGTGGGGCAGCGCGCTCGCCGAAGTTGTACACCAGGCCGACGCTGGCAATCGCGTCGAGGTAGCCGTTCTTGTGCGACACGTTGTAGCCCAACGCGTCGGACAGGTTGCCACGGGTGTCATCATCGAAGTCGTAGCGCGCGGCGATTTCACCACGCAGGGCGAAGCGCTCAGTCATGTTGAACTGCACGCCACCACCGACGGTCACCATCGGCGACCAGCCACCGGACAACTTGCCGGCACCGTACGGCGGCGGAGTTTCGACCAGGAAGCCCGAGTACGCGGTATGACGCAGCGCACCGGCGCCGGCCATCACGTACGGACGAACCTGCGCGCCGGGCTCGCCGAAGAACCAGCGACCGCTGACGCCCACGCCCACGCTTTCCCACTCGTGGCCAGCGCGCCAGGCGCTGTTCTCGAAGTCGGCGTTGTTGATGGTGTACTCGAAATCGATCGCCAGATGCGGGTTCACCCACACGCCGACGCCGATGCCACCCCACAGGGAAGTATCGGTCATGCGAGCGCTGTCGGAGAAGTTCGCACCGATGCGCGGGGCGATGTACCAGTCACCTGAATCCTGAGCTTGGGCAGCGGCGGGGATGCCACCGACCAGCGCAAGTGCGATAAGCGCACTCAAGGCCTTACGTTTCATTCGTAGAGTCTCCTCTCTCGTTTCTTGGAATTACACGACGCCCGCCCAACCCACGCAGGACGCTCACGCCCTTGCCATTCTACGCCAAATTGACGCGAAGGAAACGTGCGCTTAACACCGCTGCAAACCATGAGGGCTGCGGCGCGCAGTCTAGCGGCATCTTCGCGCGAGGGCCAGCACTTTGTGAAGATCAGGTTAAGCGCGCTTCAGGCTGTGACGAACAGCCCCATGAACCGGTCCACCGGCAATGCGTCGAGTGACGCCGGATCGCCTGTTGCGGCGAGGATCCGTTCCACCTGCCGGGCAGGCAGGTGATCGGCCAGGGCCTGCGCAAACTTGGCCTGCAGCAAGGGAATGCCTTCCTGCCGCCGGCGCCGGTGGCCGACCGGATAGTCGATCGACACCTTGTCGGTGGCGCTGCCATCGGTGAAGAACACCTGCACCGAATTGCCGATGTAGCGCTTGTCCGGATCGAAGTAATCCTTGGTGAACTGCGGATTTTCGACGACCTGCATCTTCGCCCGCAGCGCATCGATGCGCGGATCGGCGGCCACCTCGTCGGAGTAGTCGGCGGCGGTCAGGCGGCCGAAGATCAGCGGCACGGCAACCATGTACTGCAAGCAGTGGTCGCGGTCGGCATAGTTGGCGAGCGGTCCGGTCTTGTCGATGATGCGCCGCCCGGCTTCCTGGGTTTCGATGACGATGCGCGCGACCTCGCCGAGCCGGTCGGCCACCGCCTCATGCAGCGCCAGCGCACACTCGACCGCCGTCTGGGCGTGGAACTCGGCCGGATAGCTGATCTTGAACAGCACGTTTTCCATCACGTAGCTGCCGAACGGCCGCTCGAACGCGAACGGCTTGCCGCCGAAGGCGACATCCTGGAAGCCCCAGGTCTTCGCACTCAGCGCCGACGGGTAGCCGACGCAACCCTTGACCGCATTCAAGGCATGCGTCACCGCGCGCCGGCAGGCATCGCCGGCCGCCCAGCTCTTGCGCGGGCCGGTGTTGGGCGCGTGGCGATAGGTGCGCAGGACGCCGTTGTCGATCCAGCTGTGGCTGACCGCGTCGATGATCTCCTGCCTGCCGCCGCCGAGCATGTGCGTGGCGACGGCGGTCGAGGCCAGGCGCACCAGGATGACGTGGTCGAGCCCGACCCGGTTGAAGGAGTTTTTCAGCGCATAGCAGCCCTGGATCTCGTGCGCCTTGATGGCCAGGCCCAGCACGTCGCGCACGCTCAGCGGCCGGGTGCCATCGCGCGCGGACCGGCGCGCCAGATAGTCGGCCACGGCCAGGATCGCGCCAAGGTTGTCGGAAGGATGGCCCCATTCGGCGGCCAGCCAGGTGTCGTTGAAGTCCAGCCAGCGAATCTGCACGCCGATGTTGTAGGCGGCCTGCACGGGATCGAGCTCCCAGGCCGTGCCCGGCACGCGCGCGCCCCCCGGCAGCACCGCCCCCGGCACCCGCGGTCCGAGGTGCTTGACGCACTCCGGGAAATGCATGGCCAGCAAGGCGCAGGCGAGGGAATCGAGCAGCATGTGGCGCGCGGTGGCGTAGGCTTCTTCGGAGTCGATGCGGTAGTCGACGACGTAGTCGGCAATGTCGCGCATGGATGCATCGGGCTCGGGCCGCATGGCCGAGCGGATATCGTGGTCGCTCATGGGCATTCCCTGGTCAATGGCGCCACGCGGCGCCCGCTGCACGATGGTCGCACATGTCGGCTGAGCGGGAGCGGAGCCGCGCTGTTCAGGGCTGCGTCTCCAGCACCCCTGCGGGCACCCGCACGGCGCCTTCCATCAGCACCCGCGCGCTGCGGCTCATGACCGCGCGCGTCACCGCCCACGCGCCGTCCACGCGGCGCACCGCAGCGCCGACGCGCAGGATCCCGGAGGGGTGGCCGAAGCGCACTGCCTCGCGTGCACCACCACCGGCGGCCTGGTTCACCAGGGTCCCTGGCACCGCGGCCGCAGTCGCGATGGCGACCGAGGCGGTGCCCATCATGGCGTGGTGCAGCTTGCCCATGGACAGCGCGCGCACGTTGAGATCGATGTCGGCAGCGGCAATCGCCTTGCCACTGGCGGCGACGTAGGCACGCGGCGGTGCCACCCAGGCGAGCTTGGGCGTGTGCTGGCGCCTGGCCGCTTGCGCCGGGGTGTCGATCAGCCCCATGCGCAGCGCGCCGGCGACGCGTATGGCCTCCAGGCGGGCGAGCGCGGCCGGGTTCTCATTGATCTCCGGCTGCAGTTCGGTGCCGTCGTAGCCCAGGCCGGCCGCAGCGACGAACACGGTCGGAATGCCGGCACTGATCAGCGTGGCCTGCAGGGTGCCCACGCCCGGCACTTCCAGATCATCCACCAGGTTGCCGGTCGGGAACAGGGCGGCGCCCGTTTCGCCGTCATCGGCCGGATCGAGGAACTCCAGCACGATCTCGGCGGCCGGAAAGGTGACGCCATCGAGCTCGAAATCGCCCAATTCCTGTACCTGCCCGGCGCGCATCGGCACCTGCGCCAGGATGGTCTTGCCAATGTTGGCCTGCCAGATGCGCACCGTGGCCATGCCCTCGCGCGGCAGGCGCGTGGCATCGACCAGGCCGTTGGCGATGGCGAACGGCCCAACCGCCGCGGACAGGTTGCCGCAATTGCCTGACCAGTCGACGAAGGGCGCATCGATGCTGACCTGGCCATAAAGGTAATCGACATCGTGATCGGGCCGCGATGCCGGTCCGATGATCACGCACTTGCTGGTGCTGGAGGTCGCCCCGCCCATGCCGTCGGTATGCTTTCCATAGGGGTCGGGCGAACCGATGACGCGCAGCAGCAGCGCATCGCGCGCCGCCCCGGGCACGCGCGCCGCTTGCGGCAGGTCGCCCAGGCGGAAGAACACACCCTTGGAGGTACCGCCGCGCATGTAGGTGGCGGGAATGCGTAGCTGGGGAAGATGCAGCATGTCTGGGTGTGCGTGGTTGGCCGGACGGGTCACGGATTATCCCGCACCCCGCGGCCCGGCGCGCGCCGATGCCGATTCAGCCGGCGGCAGGCGCGCCCCCGGCCGGCTCCGCTACCATGCAGCGGGTCCGATCGTCACCCACGAGCCACCACTGCCGACGGCACGCTGCGCTCGGCAAACCGGCCATGACCATGCCCAATACTGCCCACCCCACGCCACCGAAGCGTGACGACCTGCCCGATACCATTGCCCTCGTGCTGCAGGGAGGCGGCGCGTTGGGCGCCTATCAGGCCGGCGTGTACCAGGGGCTTGCCGAAGCCCACGTGCTGCCACACTGGCTGGCGGGCATCTCCATCGGCGCGCTGAACACCGCGATCATCGCCGGCAATGCGCCGGAGCGCCGGGTCGATGCCCTGCGCGAGTTCTGGAACACCATTACCCAACCCTACTGGCTGCCCCCCACCACCCTGGGCCTGGAAGCCGGCCTGGTGGGCATGGGCGGGACGGCGCGCGCCTGGCTGGATACGCTGGAAGCCTGGCGCGCGCTCAGCGAAGGCCAGCGCGGCTTCTTCCACCCGCGCATGCCCTGGGCGGCGGCACTGGACGACCCTGCCCTGACCGGCGGCATCGGCCCGACCACCGCAAGCTGGTACGACACCAGTCCGATGATCGCCACCCTCGAGCGGCTGGTCGACTTCGAACGCCTCAACGATGGCGGTACGCGCGTATCGGTGGGCGCGGTCAACGTCGCCACCGGCAACCTGGAGTATTTCGACAATACGCGCATGCGGCTGGACGCGCGCCATATCCTTGCTTCCGGCTCGCTGCCGCCAGCCTTCCCCGCCGTGGAGATCGATGGCCAGTACTACTGGGATGGCGGCCTGGTTTCCAACACGCCGCTCTCGCACGTGCTGGGTGACCCGGCGCGTGACGATATCCTGGTATTCCAGGTCGACCTGTGGGCGGCGCGCGGTGCCCTGCCACAGAACTTGCTGGACGTGACCGAACGCGACAAGGAAATCCGCTATTCCAGTCGCACACGACGGGTCACCGACGTGCAGCGCATGGACCAGCACTACCGGCGCCTGCTGCGCGAACTGCTGGAGGAAATCCCACCCGAGCGGCGCGCCGCCAGCCGCTGGGCGCGCCACGCGGCCGAGCTCGCCTGCCACGACCGGATCGCGGTGATCCACCTCATCTACCACGCGCGCGCGCGCATCGGCCAGTTCAAGGACTACCAGTTTGGCCGCGTCAGCCTGCGCGAGCACTGGCAGTGCGGGCAGCACGACATCGCCCGCGCGCTGGCCCACCCGGAATGGCTGCAGCTGCCCACCGGGCAGGACAGTTTCGTCACCCACGATGCCACCCGGCCGGAGCGGGATTGAACCATTCGCCGCCGGCCAGGACGCGCGCTGCGCGGGCACCGCAGCGTCGCCAACCTGGTGGAATGGCTGATCCGCCAGCACTGCGAAGCCGCCGGCATTCCCATCCACGAGCGGGCCGAGCTGTTCCGGGAATCGGCCGATGAATGAAAGGACCCTGCGTGCCCTGGTCGAGGCGGGCGCGGTCAAGCGCGTGCGCATCGTCACCGATGGCGCGCGCTTCCACCTGGAGGCGGTGACGCCGACCATGACCGTCGTTGCCACAAGGGCCTGCCGAAGACCTGGGGCAGTCGGGATGCCGCGGCCCGCTGGCAGCACGCACTCGGCATCGGCACCGCCCAACGCGATGTCAGCCGTTGGCAGCCCGAGCAGCGCGGCCTGAAGGTCTGAACCCGGCCGCGCCTTCGATGCCCGTCCTTTGAGTGCGCGGAGCGCTCCACGGGCTTGGGCAGCGCCGGGCGTGCGGCATCGATTCGGCCCCGCTCAGGCCGCCGCGCCCGTGGCCATGAACTCGCGCGCGAAGCGCGGCAGGATGCCGCCGGCGTTGTAGGTGGCCAGGTCATCATCCGAATCCAGGCGGCAGGTGACGGGCACTTCGACGCGCTCGCCACTCTTGCGCCGGATGACCAGGCTGAGCGTGGCGCCCGGAGCGGGTGTACCGCTCACGTCGAAGGTTTCCGTGCCATCCAGACCCAGCGTCTTGCGCGTGGTACCGGACATGAACTGGAGCGGCAGCACGCCCATGCCGACCAGGTTCTGCCGATGGATGCGTTCGAATCCCTCGGCGGCGATGGCTTCCACCCCGGCCAGGCGCACGCCCTTGGCCGCCCAGTCGCGCGACGAACCCTGGCCGTAGTCGGCACCGGCGATGATGATCAGCGGCTGCTTGCGCTGCATGTAGGTCTCGATGGCTTCCCACATGCGCATCACCTGCCCTTCCGGCTCGACGCGCGCCAGAGAACCCTGCTTCACCTGGCCATCGACGAGCGCCATTTCGTTGATGAGCTTGGGGTTGGCGAAGGTGGCACGCTGCGCGGTGAGGTGATCGCCCCGATGGGTGGCGTAGGAATTGAAGTCCTCTTCCGGCACGCCCATGCGGGCCAGGTATTCACCCGCCGCGCTGCTCGCCAGGATGGCGTTCGACGGCGACAGGTGATCGGTGGTGATGTTGTCCCCCAGGATGGCCAGCGGACGCAGGTTGCGCAGCGTGCGCTCGCCGGCCAGGGCGCCCTCCCAGTAGGGCGGATTGCGGATATAGGTGCTCTGCTCGCGCCAGTCGTAGAGCGGCCTGGCGCTGCCCTTCGCGCGCGGCGCGAACATGGGTTCGTAGATGCGCCGGAACTGCTCGGGCTTGACGTTCGCCTCGACCACCGCGTCGATCTCGGCATCGGGCGGCCAGATGTCCTTGAGGCGCACCTCGCGACCCTGGCCATCGACGCCCAGCACATCCTTCTCGATGTCGAAACGCACCGTGCCGGCGATGGCGTAGGCAATCACCAGGGGTGGCGAGGCGAGAAACGCCTGCTTGGCGTATGGATGGATGCGCCCGTCGAAATTGCGGTTGCCGGACAGTACGGCGGTGACGTACAGGTCGCGCTCGACCACTTCGCGCTGGATGGCCGGATCCAGCGCGCCGCTCATGCCGTTGCAGGTCGTGCAGGCAAAGCCGACGATGCCGAAGCCGAGCTTTTCCAACTCCGTGAGCAGCCCGGCTTCTTCCAGGTAGAGCTGCACCGCCCGCGAACCGGGCGCCAGAGAAGTCTTCACCCAGGGCTTGCGTGTGAGGCCGCGTGCATTGGCGTTGCGCGCCAGCAGCGCGGCGGCAATCACGTTGCGCGGATTGGAGGTGTTGGTGCAACTGGTGATGGCGGCGATGATGACGGCGCCGTCGGGAATCCGCCCCGCCCTTTCATCGCTGCGTGCGGCAGCCAGCTTGTCCGCATCGGCCACGCCGCGCGCGACCAGTTCCGCGGCCGGCAGGCGCCGGTGCGGATTGCTCGGGCCGGCAAGATTGCGCACCACGCTGGAGAGATCGAAGTGCAGCGTGCGCGCGTATTTCGCGCCCTCGAGGTCGCTGGCCCAGAAGCCGCAAGCCTTGGCGTAGGTTTCCACCAGCCGCACCTGCTCGTCGCTGCGCCCGGTGAGGCGCAGGTAGTCCAGCGTATTGTCATCGATGAAGAACATCGCCGCGGTGGCCCCGTATTCGGGCGCCATGTTGGAAATCGTCGCCCGGTCACCGATGGTGAGCGCTGCCGCGCCGGGGCCGCGGAACTCCAGATATGCACCCACCACCCGCTCGGCGCGCAGGAACTCGGTCAGCGCCAGCACCACGTCGGTGGCCGTGATGCCGGGCTGTGGTCGCCCACCCAGCTCCACGGCGACGATGTCCGGCAGGCGCATCCAGGACGGATTGCCGAGCATCACGCTTTCCGCCTCCAGGCCACCGACGCCGATGGCGATGACGCCCAGCGCATCGATGTGCGGGGTATGCGAATCGGTGCCGACGCAGGTATCGGGAAAGGCCACCCCGTCCTGCACGTAGATCACCGGCGACATCTTCTCCAGGTTGATCTGGTGCATGATGCCGTTGCCGGCCGGAATCACGTCCACGTTGTCGAAGGCCAGCCGCGTCCATTCGATGAAATGGAAGCGGTCGGCGTTGCGCCGGTCCTCGATGGCGCGGTTCCTGGCGAACGCGTCCGGATCGAATCCCGGCGCCTCGACCGCGAGCGAGTGATCGACGATCAACTGCACGGGTACCACCGGATTCACCTTGGCCGGATCGCCGCCCGCCGCCGCAACCGCCTCGCGCAGCCCCGCAAGATCGACCAGCGCCGTCTGGCCGAGGATGTCGTGGCAGACCACGCGTGCCGGGAACCAGGGAAAATCGAGTTCGCCCCGCCGATGGATCAACTGGCCCAGATAGTCATCGATGCGCGCCGGATCGGCCCTGCGCACGATGTTCTCGGCATGCACGCGGGCGGTGTAGGGCAGCGCCGCCCAGGCTCCCGGCTGGATGGCATCGACCGCGGCACGCGCGTCGTAAAAGTCGAGCGCAGTGCCCGGCAGCGGCCTGCGGTAGTTCGTATTCATGGCATCCCGTCGATGGGCGCGCGCCGCGTTGGGCTGCGCGCAGCGCCGGCAAGGGCGCGGAAACCCGGCATTTTCGCAGGAATCAAGATGATTTGTTCTGCCCGCCTGGAGCATCGCGGCTGAAGCCGCTCCCACAACAGCAAAGGGGATCGCAACGCACGTGGGAGGGACTTCAGTCCCGATGCTGCGGGAAGTCCCCTGCTGCGGGAGGGACTTCGGTCCCGATGCTGCCTGGTCTCTATGGGCGCGAAGGGATCGCGGCTGAAGCCGCTCCCACAGCACGCGATCTTCCACATCGCTCGATCTCCCGCTGCGCTCGATTCCCACAGCATTCGATCTCTGCCGGCGCCGGGGCTGTCGCAGCATCGGGCCTGATGTTCTGCCCGCAGGACCCGGTACGGCATTGCCGGATCGCTCCACACCGGGCATCTTCACGCGACCTGCCGCCACGCGGACCACGCCATGCGCTACCCCCACCTGTTCAGCCCACTCGACCTCGGTCACGTGACCCTGCCCAACCGGGTGCTGATGGGCTCGATGCATACGGGGCTCGAGGATCGCGCACGCGATTTCGACAAGCTCGCCGCCTACTTTGCCGAACGCGCGCGCGGCGGCGTGGCGCTGATGGTGACGGGCGGCTTCGCGCCGAATATCGAGGGTTGGCTGAAGCCGTTCGCGAGCCGGCTGTCGATGCCCTGGCACACCGGCCGGCACCGCACGGTCACCGGCGCGGTGCATGCGCAAGGCGCGCGCATCTGCCTGCAGATCCTGCATGCCGGTCGCTACGCCTACCATCCGCTCGGCGTGGCACCTTCGCGGATCAAGTCGCCCATCACCCCGTTCACGCCACGCGCGCTATCCGGTCGCGGCGTCGAGCGAACGATCGAGGCCTTCGTCAACTGCGCGCGGCGCGCCCAGGACGCCGGCTACGACGGCGTCGAGGTAATGGGCTCGGAAGGCTACCTGATCAACGAGTTCCTCGCCGAGCGCACCAACCGGCGCGACGACGACTGGGGCGGATCGGTCGAGAAGCGCCAGCGCTTCCCGGTGGAGATCGTGCGGCGCATTCGCGCAGCGGCCGGCAACGACTTCATCATCATCTATCGCATTTCGCTGCTGGATCTGGTCGATGGCGGACAGAGCCGCGAGGAGGTCGTTGCGCTGGCGAAGAAGATCGAAGCCGCCGGCGCCAGCCTGCTCAACAGCGGCATCGGCTGGCACGAAGCGCGCGTGCCCACCATCGTCACCAGCGTGCCGCGTGCCGCCTTCGCCTGGGTGACGGCGCGCATGAAGTCGGAAGTCACGATTCCCTTCATCGCCAGCAATCGCATCAACATGCCGCAGACAGCCGAGCGCATCCTGGCTGCCGGCGAAGCGGACATGGTGTCGATGGCGCGGCCGTTCCTCGCCGACCCCGACTGGGTGAACAAGGCCCGCGACGACCGCAGCGAGGCCATCAATACCTGCATCGCGTGCAACCAGGCATGCCTGGATCATGTATTCGAGAACCGGCGCGCGAGCTGCCTGGTCAACCCGCGCGCCTGTCATGAAACCGAATTGATCGTCACGCCCGCGGCCGCGAAGAAGCGCATCGCCGTGGTCGGCGCGGGACCGGCGGGTCTGGCCTGCGCCAGCACGCTGGCTGCGCGCGGGCACGCCGTCACGCTGTTTGAGCAGGCGGGCGAACTCGGTGGCCAGTTCAACATGGCCAAGCGGATACCGGGCAAGGAGGAATTCGCCGGCACCCTGCGCTACTTCGGACAGCGCCTCGACGAGTGCGGCGTCGCGCAGCGCCTCGGCACGCGCGCCAGCCTGCCGATGCTGCAGGACGGCGCCTTCGACGAAGTGGTGATCGCCACCGGTGTCACGCCGCGCGCCGCGCGCATCCCGGGCGATGAGCGCGCCAACGTGCTGAGCTATGTCGATGTACTGGCCGGCAACGCGCCGGTCGGACCGCGCGTGGCCATCGTCGGCGCCGGCGGCATCGGCTTCGACATGGCCGAGTTCCTGGTCGAGCCGCACCCCTCGCCGACCACGGACGTGGTCCGCTGGTCGCGCGAATGGGGCGTGGACATGTCGTTCACGGCACGCGCCGGACGCATCGCGCCGGCACCGGAGCCGGCCGCGCGCCAGGTGTGGCTGCTGCAGCGAACGTCCGGGCGCCTGGGCCGGCGGCTCAACAAGACGACCGGTTGGGTGCACCGGGCAACGCTGAAGGCCAAGGGCGTCGTGCAGATCGGCGGCGTCAGCTACGACCGTATCGACGCGGAGGGCCTGCACATCCGCGTCGATGGCGCCGGGCGGGTGTTGCCGGTGGATAGCGTCGTCATCTGCGCCGGGCAGGAAGCCAATCGCAGCCTGTATGAGGAATGCACCGCCGCGGGCCTCACGACGCACCTGATCGGCGGCGCCGACGTGGCGGCCGAACTGGATGCCAAGCGCGCCATCGACCAGGGCACGCGGCTGGCCGCGCGCCTGTGAGGCACGCGTTGCTCGCGGGCCTCGAAGCGTGGCCTCACGCGTCCGCTTCATGCGAGGATCAAGCGTGGGCATTCCGGCCGTTGGGGAGGACGGTGCAATGCGGGCAATCGGCCTTGGCCTGATGCTGGTGGCGCTGGCGCCGGGCGCCGCACAGGCGGCGACGATCAACCTGGCGGCACGCGACGCGCTGACCGGCGCCGCGGTGACTGCGACGGTGGAGTTCACCGACCGCGATGGCAAGCACACACTGCACATCGATGGCGCCGCGCGCAGCGTCGCCGGGCCCGACCGAAGCGTGCCGGCCATCGCGCGCGCGGACGGCTATCACCCACTCCGCTTCAGGCTCGATCCCGGCGTCGAGCGCATGCGCCTGCTGCTCGATCCGCTGGCCGCGCCGCCGGCGTTCCGGCGCCTGGCAGCACCGGCCGATCCTGGCAGCGATGTGGGCTGGTTGCAGGGGTATATACGTCACGCCGACGATGGTGCGGGGCTCGCCGGCGCCACTGTCAGCGCCGCCGGCCAGACGGTGCTGACCGATGCGGACGGCTATTTCGAGCTGTCGCTGGGGCCGGTGGCGTCGGCCGACATCACGCGCTACAGCGTGGCGGTGGCGGCGGCCGACAGCCGCCGACACCGCGTCGATGGTCTGCTCCGGCACGCCGGCATCCAGCGGCTGGTGGTTGCGCTCGGCGCCGACCCGGCAGCGGTGACCCCCGCGGTGATTGGCGCGCTGGATCGCCGTGAAGGCACCCTGGCGGCGCCCGGCGGCGCCGCGCTCATGCACCCGCGCCCCGCCAGCCCGGCCGGCCCGCTGGTCGCACCCGGCCTCACGCCCCCGGCGTCGATCCGGGTCGGTTATGCCGATGCCGCGTGCACCCAGCCCTGCTGCACGGCTTCCTGTACCACGACCTGCACGATGTCATTGGAAACCTACGTCCGGCGTGGCCTCGACAACGAGTGGATCGCCAGCTGGAACACCCAGGCGCTGCGTGCCGGCAGCCTCGCCTATCGCAGTTATGGCGCCTGGCGCGTCGATCATCCGATCCGCGCGGCCTTCGACATCTGTTCCAGCGCCTGCTGCCAGGTCAACGACGCCAGCACCGCCAGCAGCACCGACGCGGCCATCGCCCGCACGCCGGGCCTGCTGCTGACCCGCGATGGCGACACCGCGGCGGGCAGCGAGTATTCGGCCGAGAACAACAGCTGGGACGATCCGAACGACGGTCTGGCCTGCAGCAACGTGGATTTGTCCTGTGGCAATGGTTACGCCGGTTCGCCAGCCGCCGGCTGGCCCTGCCTCGACGATCCGGTCGGCACCAATCGCGGCTGCTTCGGCCACGGCCGCGGCATGTCGCAATGGGGCACCCAGCGCTGGGCGATCGATGCCAGCGCCCGTCGCTGGCCGTGGATCGTCGATCACTACTACAACGCCCACGGCTCCGGCAGCGCGCTGCGCACTGCGATCATCAGCTCGCCGCTCGGCATCACCGGCATCGCAACGCAGCCCGCCGCAGCCGCGCCCGGCAGCGTCTTGCAGATCCTGGCCGAGGCCGACAATGCTGCCGGCGCCGCGCACGCGCGTCTGCTGGTCGGCGCCAGCCTGTACCGCGCCGGCGTCGGCTACGTGGACGACCCCGGCAACGACGCCCCGCTCAGCCTCGCCCCCGGCGCCCATCCGATCGGGCGACCCTTCCGGATTCCCGCCGGCACGCCGCCTGGCCAGTACGACCTGCTGGTATCGCTGTACCTGGACGTGGACGAGAACGGCACCATCACCTCGGCGGACCTGCCACTGGCGCTGGCGAGGGTCACGAGCGCACTGCAGGTCACCGACGAGCGCATTTTTGCGGACGGCTTCGAAACCTAGATCGGATCGCAGCGCGGCGGATCGGGACAGCGGCGGGTCGGGTGCCGCCGACGCCATCTGCAGCCACTCAGTACACGTCGCGGCGGTAGCGGCCCGTCGCCATCAGATGATCGACACCAGCGCGACCGATGCTCTCGACCAGCACGGCTTCGACGCCGGGCGCCATGCCCTCGCGACTGCCGCACACGTGGATCGCCGCGCCGGCGTCGATCCAGGCGCGCAGCAGCGGGGCGACCGCGCGCAGGCGATCCTGCACGTGCACGCGCTCGGCCTGATCGCGCGAGAAGGCAAGATCGAGGCGGTCGAGGAAGCCCTCGCCCCGCCAGCGCAGGATGTCCTCACCGTAGTGGAAGTCGCAGCTGGCGTTGCGTTCGCCGAACAGCAGCCAGTTGCGACGCTGGCCGCGTGCGATGCGTTGCTTGAGCAGGCTGCGCAGCCCCGCCATGCCACTGCCGTTGCCGATCAGGATGAGCGGACGCGCATCATCGGCGAGATGGAAATTCGGATTGCTGCGCAGGCGCAGTTCAATCGTGGCGCCGAGCGCCGCATGCACCGTGAGCCAGGCGGCACCGACGCCGGGCGAACCATCCGGGCGCAGCGAGTGGCGCACCAGCAGGTCGAGCTGCCCGTCGGCGGGCAGCGAAGCCACCGAATATTCGCGTTGCCCCAATGGGCGCAGGCGCTCGGCGAGTGCCGCGACCGAACAGTCAACGACCTGCGCCACCGGCGGCAGGATGCTGCGCGACAGCAGTTCGGCGAGGGTGCCCGAGCCGTCGGCCGATGCCACCGGTGCCGCAGCGTCGAAGCCGCTTTCGCGCAACCAGGCATGTACGGCCTCGGGTGCGTTGCGCGGCGCGACCACGGCGACATCGCCCGCCTGCCAGTTCACCTGCACGCCTGGCGGCGGTGCCAGGGCAAGGTGGTAGCAGGCAGTACCGGCACTGCCCGGATTCAGCAAGCGACGCTCGCGCAGGCTCCAGCGCATGAAGCGCGGTTCGTCCCAGGCAGGCGGGCGCGCAACCTCGGCCAGTGCGCGCACGCGCGCCTGCCATTGGCCAAGCGCGGCCGCGTCGCCATCATCCACTTCGATGCGTTCGAACAGGGCCTGCGCGCCACAGGCGCCGAGCCAGGCGTCGAGCCGCCGGCCAAACGCGCACTAGTTCGTGTAGCTCTGGTCGCCCAGTGCCAGCACGGCGTATTTCAGCTGCGCCAGAGCCGGGCGCGTGCCAAGCACGTCGCGCACGAAGGGCAAGGCCGGATCCGGCGCATCGCCCTCACCCGTGGTGCTGGCGATCAGCAGCAGGCGGGTGGTTTGCGCCAGCAGGCGTGCATCGACTTCACCCAGGGCAGCCACGCGCGGCGCCTGCCCCGCGCCGGTCAACAGGGCCGCCGTCCGTGCGGCCAGCTCGCTGGCGAAGCCGGTCTGGCTGGCGTGCACGACGAGCACCCCGGTGGCCGACGCGCTGGCCGGTGCGATCCTCGCCGCACGGCGCGGCCGCGCCCGCAGGCACAGGCCCGCGTAGGCGAGCAGCACGCCCAACGCGGCCACGCTCCGGGTGCCGGGCGGCACCGCCGGCACCGCCAGGTCTTCCTGCAGCCCGAGCAGCCACAGCGCCAGCAAGGCAAGCGCAGCCAGGACCGCCGCGTTGGCAAGCGTGGATACGGACGGCAGGCGCCCGCCGCGCGGTGAAAGACGCGCGTCCGCTCGCGGCACCCGCACCCACAGGGTATCCGGCGTTGCAACGGCGACCAGCAGCGCGCGCAGGAATTTCATCGGCGCTCCAGCAACGCAGCGAAGGCCGGCGACATGCGCTCCGCCAGGCCGTCGCCTTCATGCACGATCAACAGCACCGCCAGGCCGCGCTCGCTGGCCCAGGCCAGGCCCTGCTCGGGCCCCAGCACCATGATGGCCGTGCCGGTCGCATCGGCCCGCATGCAGTCGTCGGCGACCGTCGTGACCGAGGCGATGCGCTGCGCGACCGGCCAGCCAGTGCGCGGGTCGATGTGATGTGAATAGCGCCTGCCACCGTCGGCAAGGAAATGGCGGTAGTCGCCCGAGGTCGCGATGGATTGCTCGCGCAAGGCAATCACGCGTTCCACTTCGTCCGCGGCAGCAACCGGGCCGGCTGCGGCACCGGGCCTTTCGATCGCCACCTGCCAGTCGTGGCCGTCCGGGCGTCGTCCGCGCGCGCGCAGTTCGCCGCTGATGTCCACCAGATAGGCCTGGACGCCCTGGCGGTCGAGATAGCGCGCGATCTGGTCGGTGCCGAAGCCCTTGGCGATGGCCGACAGATCCAGTTCCACGCCGCCTGGCTGCAGCACGCGCCGGGTGGCGGCATCGAGTTCGACCCGTTGCCAACCCACTCGCGCGCGCGCCGCCTCGATGGCCGCCGGGTCGGGCACCCGTGGGCCCTGGCTGCCGGGCCCGAAACCCCACAGGTTGACCAGCGGCCCCACGGTCGGGTCATAGGCACCCCCCGTATCGGCCGCCAGCGCCAGGGCATGCTCGAGTACGGTGAAGAACTCTTCCGGCAGCACCTGCCAGCGACCCGCGCCAGCCCGGTTGTAGCGACCCAGATCCGAGTCGGCCTGCCAATGGCTCATCTGCGCCACCACCCGGTCCACTTCGGCCTGGATACCGGCCTGGAGCGCGGCGCGCGCCACGCCCGGCGGGCGCAGCAGCTTGACCGACCAGGTCGTGCCCATGGTCCGGCCCGACAGGGTTTCCAGCGCCGGCGACGGCGCGCAGGCGCCGACCAGAGCCAGCGCCAGCAGCCCCCCGGCCAGGCACAGCATGCGTCGCATCAGCGGTTCCTCCCGCGCCCCTACTGTGGCAGCACTTCCAGCGTCGCGGTGTAGCTCGCGCGCCTTGTGGCGGCTTCCCTGAGCGTGGGCCTGGCGCCCTCGACCGACGCGTTCAACCAGTACATTCCGGGCGCCGGAAAGGTCATCGAGAACTGGCCCTGCGCATCAGTCCTGGTCTGGATCTCGCCCTGGCGATCCCGGTAGCGCGTGCCCCCGGCGATCGCCACGACTTCGAGGCCGGCCGCCGGCTTGCCATCCATGAGCAGGCGGAAGCTTGCCGCCTCACCATCCACGAGGTCGTTGGGATGGCTGACGGGCACCAGCTCCAGCCCCTTGCCGGTGGGCTTGAGGGCCGCCTGGTCGGGCTTGCCAAGCGTGGCGAAGGTCTCGACGCGGTTCTGGGTTTCGCTGATTTCAACCTTGGTCGCCCCGGCCGGGATCTCCAGCGCGCCGACGCGCCCGCGCACCCGGCCCGGCTTGCCCTGGGCATCTTCGAAACGCGCCATCAGGCCATCGTTCACCACCGCGATGCGGTAGGTTCCAGCCTGCTGCAGGTGCAGGTCGAAGGTGCTGCGGTACTTCCCGCGCGCGACATTCTCCGGGGCGAGCGTGGTGCCGTCCGGTGCGGTCACCACCAGGCCGCCGATCGCCAGCGGCACGTGGTTGAAATGGAAAAGGTCGTTGGATACGGCGGCGTCCACCGTCAACCAGGCGTCGGCACCATCGGAGAGCACGGTTGCCGAGGGCACCAGGAACATCTTGTGCGCCGAAGCGGCGCCCGGCAGGGCCAGAGCCACGAGCAGGGCCAGCGAGGGCAGGCAGCGTCTCATCGGAATTCTCCTTGCGTGTTCAGGGTTCGAGGTCGAGGCGCACGGCGCCCAGTTCATCGCGGCCGGAGGCCTGCAGGTGGGTGGACGCTGTCGGTGGCCACTGGAAGGCAATGGCGAGCACCTCGCGGCCACCCACTTCGCGCGCCGCCTCGATCTTCAGGGTGTAGGCGCCGGGCGCGAGCCCGGCCAGCGGCGGGCCGGCGTCGTCGAAGTGCAGGCGGTACTGGCCGGCCGGTCGGGTCGCGCCACTCACGCCGTCGATCGGCAGGCGCTGCTCGCGGCCGCTGCGCCGCCACCATTGGCGCAGGTCCGCCAGCCACTTGGCGCCTGATTCCTGCTTGCCGGTGCCGGCGTCCTTGCCCTCCTTCTGCTGGTACCAGACGGCGAGGTTGGCGGCGACGCTGCGATCCTCGCCCTCGATCCATACCGCCACATAGGGGCGGTGGTATTCGGCGACGTCCAGGCGCGGTATTTCGAGGGTAATGTCGGCGCTGGCGGCCAGCGCCGGCGTGGCCATGGGGAGCGCAAGCAGGGCAATCATCAGGAGTGGACGCACGGTCACCTCAGGCATGGACGAACAGGATCACGATCAGGAGCGGCACGACCAGTCCCAGCGCGACCATCGGCCAGGTGGCACGGCGCTGGCGCGCGTGGAGTTGCAGCAGCACCAGTCCGGTGATCGAAAAGACCAGTGCGCCGACCGCGAACAGGTCGATGAACCAGCCCCACAGCGGCCCGGCATTGCGGCCCTTGTGCAGGTCGTTGGCCCAGGCCAGCCAGCCCCGATCGGTGCGCTCCCAGGTCGCCTCGCCGGTTGCGACGTCGATGCTGACCCAGGCGTCACCACCGGGACGGGGCAGCGAGAGATAGATCTCGCCCGCGTCCCATTCTGCCGGACGCGCGCCCGCCTGGATGCCCCATTGCCGATCCAGCCAGGCAGCCAGCGCCGCGGGCAGCGGCGCGCGATCGGCATTGGCCTGCGCCTGCCCCTGCGCCGCCGCCAGCACGTCGCCTGGTACCTGGGCGGTACGCGTGGTCACGTCGGCGCGCGCGCCGATCCGGCCCGCGTGGTTGAGGGTGATGCCGGTGACGCTGAAAAGCAGCATGCCGACCAGGCACAGGGCGGCGCTGATCCAGTGCCACTGGTGCAGCGTGCGCAACCAGTAGGCGCGACGCCGCTGAACCGGCGCCGGCAGGTGCGAGACCGCCTCGTGCATGCATCCTCTGGGGGGCGTCGGCCAAGGGCCGGAACAGCGCATTTTAAATGCGAATCACTCGCAATTACAATCACGATGCGTCGGCTCCGGGCACGCGCCGGCGCAGGGCGCCGGACAGACGCGCCGATCCGATCACGCGGCAAGATCCCTGCACCCGGACACCGCGCCGCTGCGCCAGCCCGGTCGGCGGGCGCTTGTTCGCCGGCGCGCCCGGCCGGGTTCCGCCTGTGCTCTACTTCACCCATGCGTATCCTCATCGTCGAAGACGACGCGGCCATTGCCGAGGCGATCGTCGCCGCGCTCGAACGTGCGGGCCATGCCGTGGACCGGCTGGAGAGCGGGCGCCAGGCGGACGTGGCCCTGCGTGATCACTTCTATGACCTGGTCGTGCTGGATCTGGGCCTGCCGGAGGTGGACGGCGTAGCACTCCTCAAGCGCCTGCGTGCCCGCGCCGACGCCGTGCCGGTACTGGTCGCCACGGCACGCGAGGAGCTGGAAGAGCGCGTGCATGCGCTGGATCTGGGCGCCGACGACTACCTGGTCAAGCCGTTCGCGCTGAGTGAACTGGAAGCGCGGGTTCGCGCCCTGCTCAGACGCCGCGCCACCCAGGGCGTCCCGGAGATCGAACTCGGCCGCCTGCGTATCGACCTTGCGCGAAGACGGGCACACCTGGACGACGCGCCGCTGGAACTCACGCCGCGCGAGTTCGGCCTGCTGGAAGCCCTGGTGGCGCGCCTGGACCGCGTGGTCAGCCGCGAACAGCTGATCGAGGCGCTGTGCAGCTGGGACACCACGCTGACCGACAATGGCCTGGACATCGCCGTGTACCGCCTGCGTCGCAAGCTGGAGGGCAGCGGCGTGGGCATCCGCACCGTGCGCGGGGTCGGCTATCTGCTCGAGGTGGCCGATGCGCACACCTAGCCTGCGCCGGCGACTCCTTACCATCCTGGCCGCGCCCATGGCGCTGGCCTGGCTCGCCAGCGGCGCGCTCATCTACGTGCTGGCGCTGCACTACGCGAACATCAACTACGACCGCTCCCTGCGCCAGGGGGCGATTGCGCTGGAACAGATGATCAGGAGTGCTGCCGGCCGGCCAGAGCTCAGTCCGCAGGCGCGCATCCTGATGGAATACGATCCCACCAATCCCGGCCTCTACGCCGTGCGCAGCCTGCGCCACGGACTGCTGGCTTCGAACCTGGACCTGCCCGCACCCGACCCGCTGCCCGCGCTCGGCGCGCCGCCGCAACTGTACTCGGTGCAGGTGGGCCGGCAGTCGCTGCGCATGGCAGCGTTGACGATGACCGCGGACGACCCCGATGACGAAATCCTGGTGGCCGTCGCCGAGACCCTGCGCGAGCGCCGCGCGCTGGCGCGTGAAATCCTCGTCGGGACGCTGCCGGTCGTGCTGCTGCTGATCGCGACCGTGCTGGCTGTGGTCTGGATGGCGGTCAGCCGGGGCCTGCGCCTGCTCGATCCACTGACCGAGCAGATCGCGAGACGGCCGGCCAATGACCTTTCACCGCTGGACCCGTCGGTCGTGCCGATCGAGATTCTCCCGCTGACGCAAACCATCGACGCGTTGTTTGCCCGGCTCCGGCAAACCCTGGAGCTGCAGGAGCGATTCATTGCCGATGCCGCACATCAGCTGCGCACGCCGCTCGCCGGGCTGCGCCTGCAGGCCGAACGCGCACTGGCCGACCCGCGGCCGGAGAGCGTGCGCGCCGCACTCGTGCACGTCGAGCGCCTGGCGGCCGGTGCCGGCCGGGCGGCCGGACAGTTGCTGGCGCTGGCGCGCGCTTCGGCCGATGAACAGGGCCATCCGGCGGTCGTGGATGTCGCCCAGCTGGCGCGTCGCTACCTGGCCCAGCGGGTGCCCGATGCACTGGCACAAGGCATCGACCTGGGCTACGAGGGTCCGGTCTCCGGCGCGCTCGTGCCGGGCGATCCGGTGATGCTGCGCGAAGCCCTGGTCAACCTCGTCGACAATGCCCTGCACCACGCGGGCGCGAACGGCCGCGTGACGGTCACCGTGACGCGGCTGGAAGGCGCGATCGAACTCGCCGTGGAGGATTCCGGCAGCGGCGTGGATGAGCGCTGGTGGCCACGCCTGGGCGAGCGCTTCTTCCGTCCGCCGGAAAGCACCCGCGAAGGCTCCGGCCTCGGCCTGGCCATCGTCCGCCGCATCGCCGAGCGGCACGGTGCCAGCGTCACATTCGGCCGCGCACGCGAGGGCGGGCTGCGCGCCGCGATCCACTTCCCGCCACCCGCGGCCTGAGCGCACGCCAGCGGGCGGGCACCAGCGTCAGTCAAGGTCGTGCGGCAACGTCGCGCGCCGCTTGCGCAGCGCGCGCCGACTTCAGCCAGGCTCGGGGCGACACGCCCAGCGTGCGCGAAAAGGCGCGCGACAGCGATGCGGCGCTTGCGTAGCCCAGCTGCGCGCTCGCCGCCTTGAGCGACATGCCTTCCTCGAGCAGCGACTGCACCAGCGCGATCCGCCAGTCGGCCAGGTATTCGGCCGGGGTCTGGCCGACATGCGCGCGGAACGTCGCCGCGAAGGTACTGCGCGACATGGCTGCGGTCTGCGCCATCGCCTGCAGCGACCAGGCAGCGCCCGGCCGCGCGTGGATCGCGCTGAGCGCCTGCGCAAGGCCGGGATGGGCAAGGCCGGCAAGCAGCCCGCTCTGCAGCCCCGCCTCGCGCGGATGATCGAGCATCCAGCGCAGCAGCTGCACCACCAGGACCTCGAACAGGCGGCTGGCGAGCAGACGCTGCCCGCAGCGCACCCGGCCCGCCTCGGCGAACAGCAGCGACACCGTTGCGCCGAGGCCCTCGACCTCGGCCAGTCGCAGGATGGTGACCGCCGGCAGTGCCCGCACCAGCGGGTGTTGCGCGCCCCCTGCGAAATCCAGCGTGGCACAGACGAAATCCGCGCCATCGACCGGCGCATTGTGAAACGCGTGTGCCAGCGGCCGCGGGTAGAACAGCAGCGCCGGCTCGCGCAGCTCGACGCGCGCCGGCAGCCCGCTGCGCGGCGGGTGGGTGACGACCAGTTCGCCACGCCGGAGCACGTGCAGGAATCCACGTCCCGGGCGCGCGTCGAAGCGCACCAGGCCACACAGCGGGCCGGCATGGAAAAGGTGTGCGCTCAGGCGGAAGCGCTCGAGCACCGCGGAGAGTCGATCTACAGTGGCCATGCCCATCTCGCTTCTGGACGTTCTGTTGCATTTCTCGTACGAAATATCACCAAAAGCAAGTGCCCGCCGTGCAAGCTGTGATCTCCGCCAGCAATGGCCCCCAGAGGAATCGGACATGAGTCAGCCACGAATCCGGGCGTGCACGCCCCTCCGCACCCTGCCCGCCGGCCTCGCGATCGCCTGTGCCCTGGCCCTTGGTGTGTCGCCCGTTCTCGCCCACGGAAACGGCGAGCACACCGGCGGCCTGCACAGCAAGCCGGACAAGGAAGTGCGGGCCGGCTTCGACATCGTGCATACGCGCATCCAGCTGCAGGGCAACACCGCGATCTTCCACATGGCGGTGTCCGGCGCGGCGGGCATCAGCAAGCCCTCGCCCATCGGCAAACTGGCCGGCAGCCGCGTGTTTTCCTATGTATGGCCGACCACGCTGGATCCCTACCTCGTCGGCTTCGAACGCAAGAGCGGCATCCTGGCCCTGGCCGTGACCGCGCATCCGGATTTCGACGACACGCCGCTGTTCGACGAAAACGGCGATGGCGATCCCGGCAACGACGGCGACCTGTGGCACACGCACTGGGTGGTGCTGCAGCCGGACGCGGCCTGCGGCAAGGATGCCCTCAAGGTCGTGGACATCCCCAAGGGCGAAACGCCGCGCCTGCCCAGGACCTGGCCCGGCCTGCCCATCCTCATCGACAGCCCCGGCTGGGATCCGCTGTTCCGCAGCGACACGCTCGAGGTGCGGGTGCCGTTCGACGACATCCGCCCGCTGCGCGAGGCGGGCTTCGACGGCGTCACGGCCGCGCTGCGGGTCAATGCCGACGTGCACAGTCCCCTGCTGTGCGTGACCGACGTCTTCAAGGTGGCCTCGGGCGACCTTTCATTACCCGGTCGAACCGAGCGGCCGGATGCGCCCTGATCCGACGGCCATTGCGCCTGCGTGCCGGGCGGCGTTCGCCCGGCACGCCATGGCGCGTTCAGTCGTCGCGATCATCGCGCGTATAGACCACGCCGTCCTCGACCCGCACCGGGAACCTGGCCACCGGCTCATAGGCGGGTGCGCACAGCGCTTCGCCGGTCGTGACGTCGAAGCGCGCGCCGTGGCGCGGGCATTCGACCTCGTGACCCTCGACCGGGCCACCGGTCAGCTCGCCGCCGTCATGCGTGCACACATCCTCGATGGCATAGAGGTCGCCTTCGATATTGAACACGGCGATGGCGGTGTCCCCATCCCAGACGGTTTGCGATTCGCCGGGCAGGAGTTCCAGGGTGGTACAGACGCGGATCCAGTCGGTCATGCGGCGGCCTCGCTGGTCAGCGGCTTGGCCAGCCATTCGAAGCGCAGGTCGGGGCGCCTGGGCAGGCCGAAGCGCGCATCGCCGTAGGGGAAGGGTTTGGTGATGCCGGTGCGCACGTAACCCCGCCGCTCGTACCAGGCGATCAGCTCGCTGCGCTGGATGATGACGGTCATGCGCATTTCGCGCGCGCCCCACTCGGCCGCGGCGATGCGCTCGCATTCGGCCAGCACGCGCCGGCCAAGGCCGCGGGCCTGCTGGCCTGGATGGACGGAAAACATGCCGAGATAGGCGGCGCCGTGCATGCGTTCCAGATGCACGCAGGCGAGCAGTTCGTCCTTGGCTTGGGCAAGCAGGATCAGACTGCCAGGCCTGTCGATGAGCTCGGAAATTTCCGCCACGTCCGTGCGCTGTCCATCCAGCAGGTCGGCTTCGGTGGTCCAGCCGACGCGGCTGGCCTCACCGCGATACGCCGATTCGACCAGTGCGCGGACGGCCGCGATGTCGCCGCTGGTGGCGTAACGGAAGCGGGGTTCCAGGTGCGACATCGCCGCGGCGCTCATGCTGCGAAAACGCACATCATGCCGTGACGAAGTGCGCACGCCCAGGGCCTGCATCTAGGCCAGCAGCTTGCGCACCCGGTCGATGGCCGCCACGCAGCGATCCACTTCGTCGCGCGTGTTGTAGATCGAAAAGGACGCGCGAACGGTGGCCGGCACGCCGTAAAACGCCATCAGCGGGTGTGCACAGTGGTGGCCGGAACGCACGGCCACACCTTCCTGGTCAAGCAGCGTGGCCAGGTCATGCCCATGCACCCCGTCGATCAGGAATGAAATCACCGCCACCTTGTGCGCTGCTTCGCCAATGATGCGCAGGCCGGGGACAGCCTGCAGGGCAGCGGTGGCGTACTCCAGCAGCGCATGTTCGTAGGCCGCCATGCGTTCGCGACCGAGCGACTGGACATAGTCCAGCGCGGCGCCCAGGCCGATGAAGCCGGCGATGTTGGGCGTGCCGGCCTCGAAACGCTGCGGCGGGTCGGCGAACGTGGTGCCGCTGAAACTGACTTCGCGGATCATCTCGCCGCCGCCGAAGAAGGGCGGCATGTCGGCAAGCAGCTCGCGCCGCGCCCACAGCGCGCCGGTGCCGGTCGGCGCGAACAGCTTGTGGCCGGTGACGGCGTAGAAGTCGCAGCCCAGCGCCTTGACGTCCACCGGCAGGTGCGGCGCGGCCTGGGAGCCATCCACCAGCAACGGGATGCCACGCCGGCGGGCCTCGCGCGCGATCTGCGCGATCGGGTTGATGGTGCCGAGCACGTTGGAAACATGCGTGACGGCGGCAAGCTTCACGCGCGGCCCGAGCAGCTCAAGGTAGCGCGCGACGTCCAGTTCTCCGGCCGGCGTGATCGGCGCCACCTTGAGGGTCGCGCCACTGCGTTCGCAGACCAGTTGCCAGGGCACGATGTTGGCGTGATGCTCCATCATCGTGGTGACGATCTCGTCGCCCGGCGCCAGGCGCGGCAAGGCGTAGCTGTAGGCCACCAGGTTGATGGCCTGGGTGGTGCCGCTGGTCAGCACGATCTCGTCACGAGACGGCGCGCCGAGGAACTGCGCCAGCCTGGTGCGCACGCCTTCATAGGCCGTGGTCGCTTCCTCGCCGAGCTGGTGCACGGCACGCGAGACGTTGGCGTTCATGTGGCGGTAGAAGTGATCCACCGCCTCGATCACCACGGTTGGCTTCTGCGACGTATTGGCGCTGTCCAGGTAGATGAGCGGCTTGCCGTGCACGCTGCGTCCGAGCAGCGGAAAGTCGCAGCGGATCCGTGCGGGATCGAGCGGCGCGCGGGTTTGCGGTGCCGTTGGAGCAGCGTGGGCGTGCGCGTTCATGGTTGGCTCTCCATGGCCGATGGCAGCCGATCGGCAAGCAGTCCGTCCAGCCGCTCGCGCAGCGCGGCGGGTGCGAGTTCGTCCAGCATGGCGCTGCAGAACGCCGCGACCAGGATGCGCCGCGCCGCATCCGGCGCGATGCCGCGTGTGCGCAGGTAGAACAGTGCATGCTCGTCGAGCTGGCCGACGGTGGCGCCATGTGCGGCCTTCACCTCGTCGGCATGGATTTCCAGGACGGGCTGGCTGTCGATCTCCGCCTGCGGCGACAGCAGCAGGTTCTTGTTGGTGAGCGTGGCGTCGGCACCATCGGCGCCGGGCTGGATGGTGATGGCGCCGTGAAAGACCCCGCGGGCGCGCTCGTCGGCCACCCCGCGCCAGGCAACGTCACAGGCCGTGTCGCGCGCCTCGTGCCAGACATCCAGGCGCGTGTCGGCATGCTGGCGACCGTGCAACACGAACACGCCGCGCGACTCGAAGCGCGCACCACGGCCGGCAAGGTGCACGCGAAACTCATGCCGCGCCAGTTGCGCGCCGGCCTCCAGGGTCGTGGCGACGAGGCGAGCGTCACGCTCCAGCCGGAACGTGCTGCGCCGGACCAGCACCGAGGTTTCCGGTACATCCTGCAACTGCAGCAGCTCCAGGCGCGCGCCGTCGGCCAGTCGGCTGTCGCTGACCAGGTTGCCAAGATGGCGATGTGCGCCGCTGCCGAGGTGGTGTTCGACTACCCGCAACGCCGCACCGGTGCCCAGTTCGATGCGCAGGCGCGCCTGCCAGGCGAGATCGGCGTCCGCCGGCGCGCCGATGAAGACGAGATGCAGGGGCGCTGCCACCTGCACGCCGGCGGCAACGCGCACGTACGCGCCGTCGGCGACGAGCGCCGTGTTGAGGCGCACGAAGGCGTCCGCGCGGGCACCGGCAGCGGAGTCCTCGAGCAGCCCGGACAGCGCGCCCGGGTGCTCGGACAGCGCGAGCAGTTCGAGCCCGGCGACCTCAGGTCGATCCGATGCTGCGGCCTGGAACACGCCGTTGACGAAGACCAGGCGCGGACCGTCGATCCCCGGCAGGTCGAACGCCGCAGCATCGACGCTGCGCGTGGCTGCCTGCGGATCGCCGGCCACGTAGCGACGCTGGTCGAGCGCACGCAGGCTGGTGTACTTCCAGGCTTCCTCGCGGCCCAGCGGCAGCCCATCGCGCAGCAGCGCGGCGGCGGCTTCGCGGCGCGCCGGCAGCGCCAGGGCACTGGCGTCGGGCAACAGCGATTCGAGCAGGACGCCCATCAGGCGGCTCCGGCTGCCGCGGCGCCGGGGATATGGCGCTGGGCGACCCAGCCATAGCCATGCTGCTCCAGTTCCTGCGCCAGGGTCTTGTCGCCGCTTTCGACGATGCGCCCGTCCGCCAGCACGTGTACGAAGTCCGGCACGATGTAATCGAGCAGGCGCTGGTAGTGGGTGATGACGAGGAAGGCGCGCGAGGCATCGCGCATGGCGTTGACGCCGTCGGCAACCAGCTTCATGGCGTCGATGTCCAGGCCCGAATCGGTTTCGTCGAGGATCGCCAGCTTCGGCTCCAGCAGGGCCATCTGGAAGATTTCGTTGCGCTTCTTCTCGCCGCCGGAAAAGCCGGCGTTGACGGCGCGATGCAGGAGCTCGTCCTTGAGATGCAGCACGGCGAGTTTCTCGCGCACCTTCTTCAGGAACTGCATGGAATCGAGCTCTTCCTCGCCACGCTGGCGGCGCTGCGCATTGAGCGCGGCGCGCAGGAAATAGGTGTTGTTGACGCCGGGGATTTCCACCGGGTACTGGAAGGCGAGGAAGACACCGGCTGCGGCGCGTTCCTCGGGTGCCAGCGCGAGCAGGTCCTGGCCGTCGTACTCGATGGAACCGGCCGTGACCTCATAACCTTCGCGGCCCGCCAGCACATGGCCAAGCGTGGACTTGCCGGCGCCGTTCGGACCCATGAGGGCGTGCAGCTCGCCGGCCTTCACTTCGAGGCTCAGGCCCTTGAGGATTTCCTTGCCGGCGATGCGGACGTGGAGGTTGTCGATGGAAAGCATGGCGATAGGGAATGGGGAATGGGGAAAGGTTCAACGCAAGTACTGGAAGCACGAAATGCGGCGCAAGCCAGGGCGGTCCCGCCGTTCGCGATTCCCGGCGCCCGAATCGCGCTGCCCGGCGCTCAACCCACCGCGCCTTCCAGCGAGACATCGAGCAGCTTCTTCGCTTCTACCGCGAACTCCATCGGCAGCTCCCGGAACACCTGCTTGCAGAAGCCATCGACGATCATCGACACGGCATCTTCCTCGGCGATGCCGCGTGCGCGGCAATAGAAAAGCTGGTCGTCGGAAATCTTCGAGGTGGTCGCCTCGTGCTCGACGATGGCCCCGGGGTGCTTGACTTCGATGTAGGGGAAGGTATGCGCGCCGCACTGCTTGCCGATCAGCAGCGAATCGCACTGGGTATGGTTGCGCGCGCCATCGGCGCCCTTCTCGATCTTGACCAGGCCGCGGTAGGTGTTCTGCCCGCGCCCGGCACTGATGCCCTTGGACACGATCTTGGACTTGGTGTTGCGGCCGATGTGGATCATCTTCGTGCCGGTATCGGCCTGCTGCCAGTGATGCGTCAGCGCGACCGAGTGGAACTCGCCGCTGGAATCGTCGCCCCGCAGCACGCAGGATGGATACTTCCAGGTGATCGCCGAGCCGGTTTCCACCTGGGTCCAGACGATGCGCGAGCGCGCGCCGCGGCACTCGCCGCGCTTGGTGACGAAGTTGTAGATGCCGCCGACGCCGTTCTCGTCGCCCGGGTACCAGTTCTGCACCGTGGAGTACTTGATGCTGGCGTCATCCAGCGCGACCAGTTCCACGACGGCCGCATGCAGCTGGTTCTCATCGCGCATCGGCGCGGTGCAGCCTTCCAGATAGGACACGCTCGCGCCTTCCTCGGCGATGATCAGGGTGCGCTCGAACTGGCCGGTATGCCCGGCGTTGATGCGGAAATAGGTCGACAGCTCCATCGGGCAGCGCACGCCCCTGGGGATGAACACGAACGAGCCGTCGGAAAACACCGCGGAGTTGAGCGCTGCGAAGAAGTTGTCGCCCTGCGGCACCACGGTGCCCAGGTATTGCCTGACGATCTGCGGGTGGCTCTTGATCGCCTCGGACATGGAACAGAAGATGACGCCCTTGGCGGCCAGCTCCTTCTGGAACGTGGTGCCGACCGAGACCGAATCGAACACGGCGTCCACGGCCACGCCGGCCAGTCTGGCGCGCTCGTGCAGCGGCACGCCGAGCTTGTCATAGGTTTCGATCAGTTCCCTGGGCACGTCGTCCAGCGACTTGTATTTTGGCCCCTTGGGTGCCGAGTAGTAGCTGATCGCCTGGAAATCGATCGGCCCGAGCCTGAGCTTGGCCCATTCCGGCGCGGTCATCGTCAGCCAGTGCCGATACGCCTTCAGGCGCCACTCGGTCATCCATTCGGGCTCGTGCTTGCGTGCGGACACGGCGCGCACGGTGCCTTCGTCGAGGCCGGGCGGCAGGCTGTCGCTTTCGATATCGGTCACGAAACCGGCGTCGTAGCGGCGATTCAGCGCCGCTTCGACTGCCGCGTTGCCGGTGGCGGGCACGTCACGGTGCTCGCGCAGATCGTTTTCGAGCTGGATGCTGTCAGTGGCCATGATCGGGTTCTTGCGGCGATGGTGTGATCGCGGAAATCGTCACGAAACGCGCCCCGCCGCGACGCGCAGCGGAATCGTCGTGGCATGCCGGGCAGGCGGCGGCGCATGGATCATGTCGGCGAGGGTCACGCTGGCGAACGCGTCGGCGATGGCGCGGTTGATGCGCTGCCAGTTCACCCGCATGCCGCACCAGGGTTCCAGGTTGCAGTTGCCCGGCTGCACGCTGCATTCGGTCATGCCGATCGGCCCTTCCATGGCCGTGACGATGTCGGCGACGGTGATCGATTCGGGTGCGCGCGCCAGCCGGTAGCCACCATTGGCGCCACGCGTGGAGACGACCAGCCCGGCCTGCGCCAGCTGCTTGAGCAGCTTGCTGACGGTCGGTGCTTCCAGCCGCGCGCGATCGGCCAGGGTCTGCGCGCTGAGGACGCCTTCCCCGGTGTCGCCCAGACAGGCCATCACCAGGGTGGCGTAATCGGTGAGTCGGCTGACGCGGAGCATGGCTGGCGGCGTGCATCGCCCTGTCTAATAAGGACCGAAATGGTACTCTTTCGCAGTGCAGCGCGTCAATGCGCCCTCGCGCGCGCGGGATGCATCAGCGGCGTACGTTCACCGCTAAACTGTGCCGATGCCTGCCATCGAATACGCCACGCCAGCGATTCCAGCACGCTGCACTGCATTGCAACACTTTGCGGCCACCGCACTGGGTGCGGCGCCGCGCCTCCAGCCTGCCTCCGCGGACGCCAGCTTCCGCAGCTACTGGCGCGCCACGCTGGCCGACGGAAGCACCCGCGTCATCATGGATGCGCCGCCGGACAAGGAGGATCTCGGCCCCTGGTTGGACATCGCCGCGCGCCTGCGTGCAGCCGGCCTGCACGCGCCAGCCGTGCAGGCGGTGGATCGCACCCAGGGTTTCGTGCTGATGGAGGACCTGGGCACGCGCACGTTCCTGCCGGAACTGGGCGAGGCGACGGTGGACGGACTGTATGGCCAGGCGCTGGACGCACTCCTGCGCATGCAGGCCCACGTGCCGGCCGCGGGCCTGCCGCCCTACGACCGCCAGCGCCTGGTGGACGAGCTGGAACTGATGCCCGCGTGGTTCCTGCAACGGCACCTGGGCTTCCAGCCCGCGTGCGAGGAATGGGACGTGATCGAAGCGGCCTTCACCCTGCTGGTGGGCGCCGCGCTGGAGCAGCCGCGCGCCTTCGTGCATCGGGATTTCCACAGCCGCAACCTGCTGGTGAGCGGGGCTTGGGGATCGGGGATCGGGGATTCGCAAGGGCAGGTGCCGGCAAGCCCGGGAATCATCGATTTCCAGGACGCGGTGGCCGGCCCGGTCACCTATGATCTGGTGTCGTTGCTGCGTGATTGCTACATCGCATGGCCCGATGCGCGGGTCGCGGCCTGGGCGAATGAGTACCGCCGGCGCCTCATCGCGACCGGCCTGCTCGCCAGCAACGTCGATGCGGCGCGCTTTCGTCGCTGGTTCGACCTGATGGGGCTGCAACGCCACATCAAGGTGCTGGGGGTCTTCTGCCGGCTCTGGTACCGCGACGGCAAGGCGCAGTACCTGGGCGATCTGCCACTGGTGTGGCGCTACACCGTGGACGTGGCCAGCCGTTATCCCGAACTGGCCGGTTTCCTGGCCCTGCTGGAGCGTGCACGCGCCGGGCGCGAGCTGCACACACCCAGGCCGGAACCGATCGCATGAGCATTCGTACGGCGCTGATCCTGGCCGCCGGCCGCGGCACGCGCATGCGTCCGCTGACCGATGTCACGCCCAAACCCCTGCTGCGCGCCGGCGGCAGGATGTTGATCGAACATCATCTGGAAAAGCTGGCCGCGGCGGGCGTGGAAACCGTCGTCATCAACACCGCGCACCTGGCTGCGCAGTTCCCGGCCGCGCTGGGGGACGGCGCGCGCTGGGGTCTGCGCATCCACTACAGCTACGAAGGGCCCGACCCGCTGGAAACCGGCGGCGGCATCAAGCATGCCCTGCCCCTGCTGGGCCAGGCGCCATTCATCGCCGTCAGCGCCGACATCGTCAGCCATTGCGATTATGCGTGCCTACCGGCCGAGCCGGCGGGACTCGCCCACCTGGTGATGGTGCCCAACCCGCAGTTCCACCCGCGTGGCGACTTCTGGCTGGAAGATGGACGCCTCAACGAGGAGGGCGCCGGTGAGCGCCTGACCTTCGCCAACATCGGCGTGTACCGGCCGGCCCTGGTCGCAGGTGAAGGCGCCGCGCATTTCAAGTTGTTGCCCGTGTTCCAGCGCGCCATGCGCGAAGGCCGGCTCAGCGGCGAGCGTTTCGACGGCTTCTGGCGCAATATCGGCACGCCCGCGCAACTGGCCGCACTGGAAGAGCGCGCGCGCGCGCACGGAGCATGAGACAGGCACGGCCCCGCGGACGTGTTGATGCTCCATGCGGGCCGGCCCCGGGGCCGACGAACATTCTCGAGGAAACGCCATGAGCCTGCGCAGCATCGCCTTCGAGACGCTCAAGCTGCCGCCCTTCGCGCCGCTGGGGCGGCGCCTTTATCGCCACTACTTCGAGCGCCAGCGCCACGGCAACCATTACCTGGGCGTGTTCGACAACTACTCCGAGGCACTGCAGGCCGTGCCTGGCCGCCTGCCCGCCAGCTACGACAGCGCGGAGTCGGCAAGACGCTATCGCGGGCGCATCGCGCGCCTGTCGGTCGGCGACTATCCGGTCCTGCACTGGCTCAGCCATCTGATCAATGCCGGACGCCGGCGCATCTTCGACCTGGGCGGGCACATTGGCGTGGCCTACTACGCCTTCCAGCGCCACCATCCCTATCCTGATGATCTGCGCTGGCTGGTCGCCGACCTGCCCACCACCATCGAGGCAGGACGCGCATGGGCCACTGCCCATGACCCGAGCGGCCGGCTGGCATTCACGGACGAGCGGCAGGCGGCCGATGGCCACGAGGTGCTGCTCGTGCTGGGCGCGATGCAATATTTCGACTTCGATTTCGCCGCGTGGCTCGGCGCGCTGCGGGCCGCCCCGCGGCACCTCATCATCAGCCTGGCGCCGATGCATGACGCGCACGATTTCCACACCCTGCAGAACATGGGCTTTGCCTGCGTGCCCTACCACATCCATGCCCGACCGGCCTTCCTGCAGGCGATGACACGGATGGGCTATGAGGAAGTGGACGCCTGGTTCCACGACGAACGCCAATGCCGCATCCCCTTCGCCCCCGGATACGACGTGGATCGCTACAGCGGCTTCTACTTCAGACGCAGGCAACCGGCCGACGCACCGTCCGCTGCCTGAGGCTGCGCGGCCTCAGGGATGGCCGGCGCCGGAGTACAGGTTGATGACGACCACCCCGGCGACGATCAGCGCGATCCCGGCGATGGCGGCACGGTCGAGGACCTGGCCGAGGCACAGCCAGCCGACCAGGGCGATCAACACCACGCCTACGCCCGACCAGATCGCATAGGCGATGCCCACCGGAATGCTGCGCAGGGTCAGCGAAAGCAGGTAGAAGGCACCCGCGTAACCCAGGACCACTCCCAGGGACGGCCACGGACGGGTAAATCCTTCCGCCGCCTTCAGCAGGGAGGTGGCCAGCACCTCGCAAAGGATGGCTCCGGCGAGCCAGACGCCATTGGGCATGATGCGCCTCGTGCAGGTTTGGCAAATCGACCTGCGGCGCGCGCCCGCCGCAGGGGCTCGTGCTCAGCCGCTGCCCAGCAGGGTGCGCAGGAAGGGTACGGTGACGCGCCGGCGCGCGGCCAGCGAAGCGCGGTCGATGCGGTCCAGCACGTCGAGCAGCGTGGGCAGATCGCGCCTGGCGCGCATGAACAGCCAGTCGAGCACGCCGTCATCGAGTTCGATGCCGCGTTGCAGCGCACGCTCGCGCAGCAGCAGGCGCCGCGCCGCTTCATCCAGCGGCTTCAGGTTCGCCTGGGTGCAGGCCGACAGCCGCGAGACGAGATCGGGCAGCGCGATGCCAAGCTGTGCCGGCGGCAGGGTCGCGGCAAAGAGCTGGGTGGTGCCTTCCGCACGGCAGCGATTGTAGAGATCGAACAGGGCGTGCTCGGCCGCCGCGTCGCCGGCCACGGCGTCAAGATCATCGACGGCGATCAGCTCGCTGCCGCCAAAGCCGCGAATGTCCGCCGCATGCGCACGCAGCGAGAGGTATTGCGCACTGCGGCCGGCCGCGCTGGCCTCCGCGCAGGCGGCGACCAGCAGGTGCGTACGCCCGCTGCCTGACGGTCCGGACAGATACAGTCCAGACGTACTCGGCGTGGTCGCTGCCGCGCGCACGAGTTCCACGGCAACCGCGCTGGCGCCACCGACGAAACTCGCGAAACGCTGGTGTGCGGGCCAACGCAGCGCGAGCGGCAACTGTGCGCTCATGCCGCCCCGCCCGGCCCATCGCGATCCGCTGTGGACGGTGCCGCGTCCGGTGCGTGGGGCGGCGAGGGCGCGGCGACCTCCGGCACCAGGAGCGTCCCCGATGCCGTGGGCGTGCCATACAGCTCGCTGCTGGTGTAGCGCGCATGGGCGTAGCGCAGCAGCACCATCACCACCGAGGCGACCGGCAGGGCCAGCAGCACGCCAAGGAAGCCGAACAGCTCGCCACCGGCGAGCACGGCGAAGATGACCGCGACCGGATGCAGGCCGATCTTGTCACCCACCAGGCGCGGTACCAGGACATAGCCCTCCAGCAACTGGCCGATGCCGAATACGCCGAGCACCAGCAGCACGTGGGCCCAGTCCTGGAACTGCACCACGGCCGCGATCACGCCCATGATCACGCCCGTGATGGCGCCCAGGTAGGGTACGAAGCTGATCAGTCCGGCGATCATGCCGATCAACGGGCCGACGTCGACGCCGACCAGCCACAAGGCGACGCCGTAATAGACGCCCAGCGCCACCATCACGCTGAGCTGGCCGCGCAGGAAGGCGCCCAGCACGGTGTCCGACTCACGCGCCAGGCGCGAGATCACCGGCTCCACCGAGCGCGGGATCAGCGAGCGGATGTGCCCGATCATCACATCCCAGTCGCGCAGCAGGTAGAACGCGACGACCGGGATCAGCACCAGGTTCAGCAGCCAGCCGACGACCGCCATCCCGGACTTGGAAACGCCGGCCAGCGCGGTGGCGGCGAGGCCGCCGGCCTGCTTCCAGTTTGCCTGCAGGGCGCCGACCAGGCGCTGCGTATCCAGCACCTCCGGCGAAATGCCGAAGCGCGTCTCCAGCCACGGTCGCGCATGGCCCTGGACCCAGTCGATCCATTCGGGCAACTGAAGCAGGAAGCTGCTGATCTGACGTTCGATGTAGGGCACCAGCACGAGCGCGATGCCGGTCAGCACCACGGTCATCACCAGGAACACCAGGCTGACCGCCAGGGGGCGCCCCATCCAGCGTTCCATGCGATCGACCACCGGGTCGGCGAGGTAGGCGAACAGCGCTGCCACGACGAACGGCATCAGCACCGGCGCCAACAGGTACACCACGGTCCCGATCACAAGCAGCAGGATCAGCCATTGCCAGCGCAGATCCAGCCCGCGCACCCCGCCTCGTGGCTCGCTCATTGCAGCTTCTCCGTTCGCGCTGCGCGACGGCGCGCGCGTGCTGTCCACACCACCACGTAATGCAGGCCACTCGCCACGGTCGCCAATGCCACGGCCACCACCAGGATCCGGTGCACTGCGGGCGACAGTTCCAGCCAGTGCGAGGCGTGCAGCAGGATGACCAGCACGAACGCGATCTGGACCGCCGTGTTCAGCTTCGACAGCGCGCTTGGCGCGGCCTCGAAGCGACCGACCAGCACATGGTACAAGAACGCCCCGGCGACGATGACCAGATCGCGCCCGAGCACGATGGCGGCCAGCCAGACCGGTACCTCGCCAACCAGGGCCAGGCACACGAAAGCCACGATCAGCAGCAGCTTGTCGGCCAACGGATCGAGCACGCCGCCTATCCAGCTGCGCCAACCGAACTGGCGCGCGAGGAAGCCATCGAGCGCATCGCTGAATCCGGCCAGCGCGGCGACCAGCAATGCGCCTTCATAGCGGCCACGGGCGATCAGCCAGCACAGGGGCACGGTCAGCAACATGCGCAGGATGGTGATCAGGTTGGGCAGGTGGCGCAGCACCGGCGCCTGCGCTCAGTGCACCAGCACGAGCGCCGCGTCGGCGCCCTCGAGCGGTGGCGCGACGCTTGCCTGAACCAGCACGCGCTCCATGGCAACCGCATCGAGAAAGCCGGCCAGGCCGGTGGCGAGCGAAAGCTTCACCAGCATGCCGTCGGCCAGCGCCCGGGTCGGCTGGATGGTGCGCACGAAATTGCTGCGCTCCAGGTAACCCATCACGCGCAGGAAGTCATCCGCATCGCGGATGCCACCGATCCAGAGCGTCGCCTCGCTCGGCGCCGCCGCCACGGACGAGGCTGCAGAACCGACTCCGAGCCTGGCCAGCATGGCATCCACGGCGGCACTGTCGAACTGCGCGACCAGAGTGAGCGGCGCGCCACCCGTGTCCGGCGCGTTGTGCTGGTACTGGTACTGGACGACGTAGCGTTCGGCATCCGCCACGGCACTGGCCACGTCACTGCGCGCCAGGATGCCCGGGTCGCCGGTCTGCGCGATGACCACGTTCGCCAACGCCGTCTTGAGCGCCGCGCTGCGCTCCTCGTCCGACTGCGAATTGACCGGCGCCTCGCCGGTGTAGGTGGCCGGTGCGGCCAGCACGGCGGCAGGCGCAAGCAGCAACACGGCAAGATAGAGAAGACACGGCAGGAGGGCGGGTCGCACGCATGGAATCCGATGCAGGGGCCAAGGCGAGTCTAACAGGATGGCGGTTCGTGCCGGTTGCCGGCGGGCTGGTAGAATGCGCGCCCCTTCCAGCGCAGCCCGACATGTCCGCCGAACACGAAGCACTGAGCTACCGCGACGCCGGCGTCGACATCGACGCGGGCAATGCCCTGGTCGAACGGATCAAGCCCCTGGTGCAGCGCACCTTTCGACCCGGCGTGATGGCTGGCCTGGGCGGTTTTGGCGCCCTGTTCGATCTCGCGGGCCGCTACCGCGAACCGGTGCTGGTATCCGGCACCGACGGCGTCGGGACCAAGCTCAAGCTGGCCCAGCAACTCGGCCGCCATGACACCATCGGCATCGACCTGGTCGGCATGTGCGTCAACGATGTCCTGGTGCAGGGTGCCGAACCGCTGTTCTTCCTGGATTACTTTGCCACCGGCAAGCTGGACGTGGACACCGCCGCGCGGGTGGTGGGCGGCATCGCCAGGGGCTGCGAACTGGCCGGCTGCGCCCTGATCGGTGGAGAAACCGCCGAGATGCCGGACATGTACCCGCCGGGCGAATACGATCTGGCCGGCTTCTGCGTCGGCGCGGTGGAAAAGGCCGCGCTGATCGACGGTTCTCGGATCGCTGCCGGCGACGCCATCATCGGCATTGCCTCCAGTGGCCCACACTCCAACGGCTATTCGCTGATCCGTCGAATCCTCGCCCGTGCCGGCATCACGCCGGACAGCGGCGGCTTCGATCTGGACCTGGGTGGCACGCCGCTGGGCGACGCGCTGATGGCTCCGACCACCATCTACGTCAAGCCGATCCTGGAACTGCTGCACGGCCAAGCGCCCGCTGCCCACACCGCTCGGCCCGTGATTCACGGCATGGCCCACATCACCGGCGGCGGGCTGCAGGAAAACATCATCCGCGTGGTGCCCGGGCACCTGGCCATCGAGCTCGAAAGCGCCGCCTGGACGCCGCCGGCGGTGTTCGACTGGTTGCAGCGCGAAGGTCGCGTGGCGCAGGCGGAAATGTGGCGTACGTTCAATTGCGGCATCGGCTACGTGCTGATCGTCGCCGATGCGCAGCGCAGCACCACCATCGCCGCGCTCGCCGCGCTTGGCCTCGAGGCGAGCGCGATCGGGTGCGTCGTGCCGGCGCGCGGCGGCGAGCGGGTGAGAATCTCCTGACCGGCAGGTCAGGCGGCAGGCGCTCGGCCAGCGCCCGACGCAGGTTCAAGACCCGCTTCAGCCACATCGGCCGGCACCATGCAGGCATCACCGGACCGCCCCTTGCGAGCAGCCATGCAAGCCAACACGAAACAAAGCACGACGGATCGCGCCGGCGCAACACCCGCGCCCAGGGCGCGCGCGGCAGCACTCAGGCTGGCCGTGCTCGCCTCCGGGCGTGGCTCGAACCTGCAGGCCCTGATGGACGCGCGCGAGCTTGGCCGACTGCCGGTCGAGTTCGTGCTGGTGGCCGGCGACAAGGCCGAGGCACAGGCCCTGCGCCGCGCCGAGGCGGCCGGCATCCCGACCCTGGCGCTCGACCCGCGGGGCTACCCGGACCGCGCCGGCTTCGACCGCGACCTGTTCGGGCACATCGGCGCCCACGCCCCCGACCTGATCGTGCTGGCCGGCTACATGCGCGTGATCGACGCTGCTGCGCTGGGCGCCTGGAACGGACGGATCATCAACATCCACCCTTCGCTGCTGCCCAGGTACCGCGGCCTGCACACGCACCGGCGCGCGCTGGCCGCAGGCGACAGCCGGCATGGCAGCAGCCTGCACTACGTCACTGCCGAACTCGATGGCGGACCACTGATCGGCCAGGCGGAAATTGCCATTCACGCCGGTGACACGCCCACCACCCTCGCCGAGCGCCTGCTGCCCTACGAGCACCGGCTGCTGGTGGCCGGCGTCGGCCTGATCGCCAGTGGCCGCCTCAGCCTGGGTGACGCCGGAGTCTGCCTCGATGGCCAGGTGCTGCAAGAACCGCTGCGCCTGGTCGGCGACCAGCTGCAGGTCGCGGCGGCGGCGTGAAGCAGGGTTCAGGCGCTGGCCGCGACACTGGCGGCTTCGTCCTGCCCACCACCACCTCATGCGAGTTCACCCCTTCACCCTGGGCCTGGCCCTGGTCCTCGCCACCAGCCAGCTGCCGGTTGGCGCCACGGCCGCCACAGACGGTCCGGTCGCCGCCTTCCACGCCGAGTACGTCACCTCACGCAACGGCAAGCCAGCCGGCCGTACCACGCTGGACCTGCACGCCAACGCCGATGGCAGCTGGTCGCTCACCAGCGAGACGCACGGCACCGAAGGCCTGGCGCGGCTGGCCGGCCTGCATGTCGTGGAGAGCACGCGATTGCGCTGGAACGAGGGCCGTCCGGAGGCGCTGAGTTACGACTATCGCCAGAGCGGCGGCTTCAGGCAGCGCACCCGGCACGCGGATTTCGATTGGGCCAGCGGCACGGTGACGATGCGCCACGGCGACACCCGCCACAGCTATGCGACCGTACCCGGGCTGATCGACCGCCAGACCGTCACCCTCGCGATCATGGCCGACCTCGCGCGTGGCGCGCGGCGCTTCGACTACAAGGTAGCCACCAAGACGCGCGTCGATGAACTGCGCTACCAGCGCGGTGCCACCGCCACGGTGACGGTGCCGGCCGGCAGCTTCGAGGCGGTGGCGGTGGAGCGCCTGCCCGATCCGGGCGACCGGCGTGCCAGGCAGTCGCGCAACTGGTTCGCGCCCGCGCTCGGCTGGCTGCCGGTGAAGATGCAGCAGCGTGAAGAGGGCGGCGACACGATCACCCTGGAACTGCGGGCCTGGCGCGCCGCGCCCGCACCCGCCTGAACCGTGCCGGCAACCGTGCGCACCTGCGCGCGGCACGGCCGATGCCGGGCCGGTCGGCGCGCGGCCCTCAACCGGGCAGGCGGCGGATGTGGGCGCCGAGGCCGCCGAGCTTTTCCTCGATGTTCTCGTAGCCACGGTCGATATGGTAGATGCGATCGACCACCGTATCGCCGCGCGCCACCAGCCCGGCCAGTACCAGCGAGGCCGAGGCACGCAGGTCGGTGGCCATCAGCGGCGCACCGGACATGTGCTCGACGCCGCGGATGATGGCGGCATTGCCTTCGAGCTGGATGTCGGCACCGAGCCGCTGCAGTTCGTGGGCATGCATGAAGCGGTTCTCGAACACGGTTTCGGTGATGATGCCCACGCCTTCGGCCACGCAGTTGAGCGCGGTGAACTGTGCCTGCATGTCGGTCGGAAAGGCCGGATAGGGTGCCGTGGTGATGTTGACGGCCCTGGGGCGCCGGCCGCGCATGTCCAGTTCGATCCAGTCCTCGCCGGTATTGATGTGCGCACCGGCGTCTTCGAGCTTGGCGAGCACCGCCTCCAGGGTCTTGGGACGCGCGTGCTTGGTCATCACGCGCCCGCCGGTGATCGCGGCGGCCACCAGGAAGGTGCCGGTTTCGATGCGGTCAGGCAGCACCTCGTAGCTGGTGCCGGTCAGACGCTCGACGCCCTCGATGACGAGCGTGGTGGTGCCCGCGCCCTCGACCCGGGCACCCATCGCGTTGAGGCAATTGGCAAGATCGACGACTTCCGGCTCCTGCGCAGCGTTCTCGATGATGGTGGTGCCCTCGGCGAGGGTCGCGGCCATCATCAGGTTCTCGGTGCCGGTCACGGTGACCAGGTCGAGAACGATGCGCGCGCCCTTCAGGCGCCTGGCCCGCGCACGGATGTAGCCGCCCTCGACCGAGACCTCGGCGCCCAGCGCCTGCAAACCGCGCAGGTGCAGGTCCACCGGCCGCGAACCGATCGCGCAACCGCCCGGCAGGGACACCATGGCCTCGCCGAAGCGTGCCACCAGCGGCCCGAGCACCAGGATCGATGCGCGCATGGTCTTGACCAGGTCGTAGGGCGCAAAGTGATTCTGCGCCGTGCGTGGATCGACCTGGATCTTCATGCGCTCGTCGACCACCAGCTGCACGCCCATCTGGCCGAGCAGCTCCATGGTGGTGGTCACGTCGTGCAGGTGCGGCACGTTGCCGATGGTGACCGGGCCGTCGGCCAGCAGGCAGGCGGCAAGGATCGGCAATACGGCGTTCTTGGCGCCGGAAATGACGACCTCGCCGTTGAGCGGTTGCCCGCCATTGATGACTATCTTGGCCATGTTGATCCAGGGATGAGGACGGAAAACCGGGGGCCGCACGCCGCTTGAGCGGCCTGGCGCGGAGCCGACGGTGCTGGCAGGAGGAAGTAGCGGAAACGGCAGGTGCCTTCCGGCCCTCGGCCCTCAGCCCTGTCGTGCATGTTCTTCGGGCGTCAGGGTCCGCAGGGACAGCGCATGAATCGCGCCCCCCATGAGTTCGCCGAGCGTGGCATAAACCATGCGATGACGCGCCAGCGGCAGCTTGCCGGAAAACGCCGGGCTGACCACCAGTGCCTCGAAGTGTACGCCGTCGGCACCCTGCACCACCACGTGGGCCTCGGGCAGGCCCTGGCGGATCAACTGTTCGATGCTGGATGGATCCATGGATTCCAAGACCTCCGTGCGACGCGCAAGCCCGCCGCCATCCCGCCGGACGGCAGCCCGCGACCGCCTCATGGTGATTGTCCCGCATCGCCACGCGAACCGGGGACGGGCTACAATCGGGGCGCGCATGGTACTGAAAATCCCGCTGCGGCGCAGAATCGACCGCGCGAACCAGCATGAGGCGCAAGGCAACGCAGGCATGCCACGCGTCCTGCCAGCCTGGCGCCGGGCTGGCGCACACTCCTACCCCTGCATCGTCCCACGCACCGGCCCGCTGCCATGAATGCTTCCTTCCTCGCCACCCCGCGCCTGCCCAGCCATCCCCAGCTCGACGCGCTGGCGGTCATGCGCAGCGCGCAGGCGGCGATCGCCACCGAAACGCGTGCGATCGCGGCGCTTGGCGAGCGCATCGACGCCAGCTTCCTGCGCGCCTGTCAGCTGATGTTCGAGTGCCCCGGGCGGGTGATCGTCTCCGGCATGGGCAAGTCCGGCCACATCGCGCGCAAGATCGCCGCGACGCTGGCTTCCACCGGCACGCCGGCCTTCTTCGTGCACCCGGCCGAGGCCAGCCACGGCGACCTGGGCATGATCACCCGCAAGGATGTGGTGCTGGCGCTGTCGCATTCGGGTGAAACCGACGAGTTGCTGATGATCGTGCCGGCGATCAAGCGCCAGGGCATTCCGCTGATTGCCATGAGCGGCAAGGCCGCCTCCTCGCTGGCGCGCCTGGCCGACGTGCACATCGATACCAGCGTGCCGGCCGAGGCCTGCCCGCTGGGCCTCGCGCCGACCTCCTCGACTACCGCCGCCCTGGTCATGGGCGATGCGCTGGCGGTCGCGCTGCTCGAAGCGCGCGGCTTCACCAACGAGGATTTCGCCCGTTCGCATCCAGCCGGCATGCTCGGCCGGCGCCTGCTCCTGAAAATCGGCGATGTCATGCACACCGGCGAGCAGATCCCCGCCGTGGGTCCGGAGGTGTCACTCAGCGAGACCCTGGTGGAGATGACCCGCAAGGGCCTGGGCATGACGGCCATCATCGACCCGGACGGGCACCTGCTCGGCGTGTTCACCGACGGCGACCTGCGCCGCGCCATCGACGACGACGACATCGACCTGCGTGCCACGCCGGTGACCCAGCTGATGACGCCGCGGCCAAAGACGATCACGCCGGACAAGCTGGCGGTCGAAGCCGCCCAGCTCATGGAAGCGCACAAGATCCACGCCCTGCTGGTGGTGGACGCCGAACAGCATGTGGTCGGCGCACTCAACATCCACGACCTGCTGCGCGCACGCGTGGTCTGAGGCGCAATCGGGCCGCAAATCCACGCCTGGAGGCCCTGAAAGCGCATGCCTCGCCTCGCCCTCCAGCTCCGCTTCCGACGCCGACCATGACGAACGCATCCATCCCGCCCGCCATCCTCGAACGCGCCAAACGGATCCGCCTGGCCGTGTTCGACGTCGATGGCGTGCTGACCGACGGCCAGCTCTGGTACGCCGCAGACGGGCGCGAGCTGAAGGCCTTCCATGTCCACGACGGGCTCGGCCTCAAGTGCCTGCTCGCCAACGGCATCGAGGTGGCCGTCATCACCGCCCGCCTCAGCCACGCCGTGACCGAACGCATGGCCGAGCTCGGCGTGGCCCACGTCTACCAGGACCAGCACGACAAGCGCGCCTGCCTGGGCCAATTGCTGGACGCGCTGAAACTGGAGCCGCCGCAGGTTGCCTACACCGGCGACGACCTGCCTGACCTGGGGCCCATGGCCATGGTCGGGCTGGCCGTCGCGGTCGCCAATGCGCATCCCTGGGTGGCCCGCCATGCCCATTGGAACACACGGCTCGCGGGCGGCCGCGGCGCGGTGCGGGAAGTCTGCGACCTGCTGCTGACCGCACAAGGCAAGGCCGCCGACGAACTCGCCCGCGGGCTCTGACCCGGGCCGGAGCGCATGGGACGTCGCTACTGGTTCATCATCGGCGTGCTGGCGCTGGCTGCGGCGCTCAGTCAATGGCTGGTGTGGCTGACGCGCGAGCGCCCCGACGCGCAGACCTACGCCGGCCCGCCGCGCTCGGATTACACGCTCCAGGACTTCACGCTGACGGCGCTCGACCGCCATGGCCAGGCTGCGCTGGAGATCAGCGGCCCGCAACTGGCACGGCGTGGCGACGATGGCTCGATCTATGTCACCACGCCGGACTATGTCGTGATCGACGGCGGCGGGCACTCCTGGCGCGGCCGTTCCGAAGCCGCCTGGGTGGATCGCGACGGCGACCTCATGCAGCTGCAGGGTGCGGTGCACATGCAGCGCGAATCCGGCGGCGACGATCCGCCGATCGATATTGCCACCCACGACCTCACGGTCCGACTACGCGAGAAGACGCTGGAAACCGCCGCCCGGGCCACCATCACGCAACCCGGTTCTATACTCAGCGGGGTCGGCCTGCGCGGCGATCTCGAAGCCAAGACCCTGGAGCTCCTGTCGGATGTGCACTCCACCCTGCAACCCCAGCGGCGGCCGCGCCGCACGCAAGCGCATTGACCTGCGCACGCTGTTTGTCGCGATTGCGCTCGTCGCCATGAGCGCGCCGCTGCCCGCGCTGGAAAGCGACCGCGAGCAACCGATGGAAATCACCGCCGGCTACCAGAAGACGCAACTGGCCAGCGACGACAACCAGCAGGGCATCACCCTGTTCCGCAATGACGTGCGCATGCACCAGGGATCGCTGAAGATCCATGCCGCCGAAGCGACCGTCTACCAGCATCCGGCCGACGCGCGCGATGCCCATGGCAACGACATCGGCGGCACCGTCTCGCGCGTGCTGCTGACCGGCCAGCCCGCACATCTGGAGGAACGCCAGCAGGCAGGCGGCGCCCTCGTCAGGGCCGACGCCGAGCGCATCGACTACGATGCCGATACGGGGGTCGCCGTGCTCAGCGGCAATGTCAGCGTGGTGCAGCAGGGGCGCGGCGAGTTCCGCGGCCCGCGCATGACCTACAACACGCGCACGGGCGAGATAGAAAGCGGCGCCCGCGGCGCGGATGGCGAGGGTGGCCGCGTCCACCTGATCATCGCGCCCAAGGCGAAGTCGGCGGCGCCCAGACCCGCCGCGACCGACCAGGGCGACAAGGACCGGGGCGGCCCCGCCTGATGTTGAGCGCCGAGGGTCTGCGCAAGAGCTTTCGCGGGCGCGCCGTGGTGCACGACTTCGGCTTCGAGGTCAACCAGGGCGAGATCGTCGGCCTGCTCGGCCCCAATGGCGCCGGCAAGACCACCTCGTTCTACATGATCGTCGGCCTGATCGGCGCCGACGCCGGAACCATTCGCATCGGCGATCGCGACATCACCAACCTGCCCATGCATGCGCGCGCGCGCCTGGGCCTGGGCTACCTGCCGCAGGAAGCCTCGGTGTTCCGTCGCCTCAGCGTCAGCGACAACATCCTCGCCATCCTCGAGCTGCGCGACGACCTGGACGCGCAGGGCCGCGCGAGCGAACTCGAAAGCCTGCTCGACGATCTGCAGATCGGCCACATCGCCGGCCAGCAGGGCCAGAGCCTGTCCGGCGGCGAGCGTCGCCGGGTCGAGATCGCCCGCGCGCTCGCCGCCAGGCCGCGCTTCATGCTGCTGGACGAACCCTTTGCCGGCATCGACCCGATTTCGGTGATCGACATCCAGCGCATCGTGCGCCAACTGAAGTCACGCGGCATCGGCATTCTCATCACCGACCACAACGTGCGCGAGACGCTGGGCATCTGCGAACGCGCCTACATCATGAGCGAGGGTACCGTGCTGGCACAGGGCACGCCGGCCGAGCTGCTGGCCAACGATCGCGTGCGCGAGGTGTACCTGGGCCACGAATTCAGGATGTGACGGCATCCGCAAGCAGGAATCGTCCATCCGCCTGGGCGCGTCGCACGCGGCTCTGCACGAAGATCGCGTGGGCCGTCACGAATCGGCCATCGGCCACCCCCAAACCACGCGGCAAAGCGTTAGGATGGCTGCGAGGGAACTTGGCACGATTCCGGCATGAAACCTGCGCTACAGCTCCGACTTGGCCAGACCCTGGCCCTCACGCCGCAACTGCAGCAGGCCATCCGCCTGCTGCAACTGTCGCGGCTGGAGCTGGAGCTGGAGCTCAACCTGGCAGTGGAATCCAATCCCCTGCTCGACCTGGATGCCGAGGCGCCTGACGACGAGGACGAGGACGAGACCGGCGAGGCCAGCACCGACGAGGACGCGAGCGAGGAAGCCTTCGACGACGGCGAGATGCCCCTCGACCTCCAGTTCGAACGCAGTGGCCAGTCGGGCCCCGCACTCGACGAGGATGGCATCGACTGGCAGGACGCCGACACCGAGGACCTGCGCGACCACCTGCTGTGGCAGCTCAATCTGATGCCGCTGTCGGCGCGCGATCGTGCCATCGGCATGGCCATCATCGAGGCGGTGGACGACGACGGCTATCTCACGGAGAGTGCCGCCGCCCTATGCGAAACCCTGGCCCCGCTTCACGCCGTGAGCGAGGATGAAGTCGAGTCGGTGCGCCGGCGCATCCAGCATTTCGACCCGCTCGGCGTGGCCAGCCGGTCGCTGCGCGAGTGTCTGGCCGTGCAACTGGACCAAGCCGCGCCGGGCAGTCCGGGCCTGGCGCTCGCGCGCAGCCTCGTCAACGACCACCTGGAATCCCTGGCGCGCCTGGATCGCCCGCGCATGCGGCAGTTGCTGCAGTGCAGCGAGGATGATTTCGACACCGCCCTGGCACTGGTGCGTTCACTGGTACCCAAGCCTGGCAGCACCTACACCGCCGCGGCGCCGGAGTTCATTACCCCCGATGCCTATGCGCGCAAGGTGAACGGGCGCTGGCAGGTCACGCTGTCGCCGGGCTGCCAGCCGCGCCTGGGCATCAACGAGCATTATGCCGGCCTGATCGCCAAGGCCCGCCGTGACGACGCGGCCTACCTGCGCGGCCAGCTGCAGGAAGCACGCTGGCTGATCAAGAGCCTGCAGACGCGCGCGGAAACCATGCTCAAGGTGGCCACGTCCATCGTGCGCGCGCAGGAAGGCTTCCTCGAGTTCGGCCCGGAGGCGATGCGGCCACTGGTGCTCAAGGACGTCGCCGACGAGATCGGCATGCATGAATCGACCATTTCCCGCGTGACCACGCGCAAGTACCTGCACACCCCGCGCGGCACGTTCGAGTTCAAGTACTTCTTCTCCAGCGGCGTGACCACGGTCGATGGCGGCGCGGCATCGGCGACCGCGATCCAGGCGATCATGCGCAAGCTGATCGACGAGGAACCGCCGGCCCGCCCCCTGTCGGATCAGGCGCTGGCCCGCGAACTCAACCAGCGCGGCATCAACGTGGCCCGGCGCACGGTGGCCAAGTACCGCGAGGCCATGAACATCCCCTCGTCCAACGATCGCAGCAGGCTTGGCTGACATGCGCGCGCAGGCTGCGGCCATGCGGCCGGATCCACCCATGACTTTCCAGGAGGCGCGGAACGCACACACCCAATCGCTTGTCACTAGTTTAGGAGCTGCCCGCGCAGCCGCACGAGCGGTCTGCGCAGCAGGCATCCAGCCCAGGCCCGCATCCGACGGGCCGTTCAGTCAGGAGTTCGTCATGCAGATCATCGTCAAGGGCCACCAGGTCGAAGTCACCCCGGCACTGCGCGACTACGCGACCAGCAAGTTCGAGCGCGTTACCCGCTTTTGGGACCAGCTGCACGAGATCAACGTGGTCCTCGGCCTGGAAAAGGTGATGCACAAGGCCGAGGTGAACATGCAGCTCTCCGGCAAGGCCCTGCATGCCGAAGCGGTGGCAACGGACATGTACGCGGCGATCGATACCCTGGTGGACAAGGTCGAAATGCAGTTGCGCAAGCACAAGGGCAAGCAGACCGACCATCGCGCCGAAACCGTGCGCGCGGCACGCTACGGCTAGCCGCGGGCGGTGAGTCTGGCGGGCTCTTGAGGCACAATCGGACTTTTCCGGCCCGGGGAACCCGCCACCGATGCGTTTCATCGACTTGCTGCCCGCCGCGCGGGTACGGGTCGGCCTTGCCGCGCGCGACAAGGCCGACCTCATCGAGCACCTGGCCGGGCTGCTCGCCGGCGACGGCGACATCGGCCTGGTGCGCGACGCACTGATCGCCCGCGAACGTCTGGGGACGACCGCGCTGGGCCAGGGCGTGGCCATACCGCATGGCCGCAGCGCGAGCCTCGAAGGCGCCCGCGCGGCCTTCGTGCGGCTGGCCGAGCCCATCGATTTCGGCGCCGGCGACGGCCAGCGCGTGGACCTGGTCGCCGCCCTGGTGGTGCCGGCGCAATTTACCGACCAGCACCTGAAGCTGCTCGCCGAACTGGCGGAAATGTTTTCCGATCCCGACACCACCGGCGCCTTGCGCGCCGCCCCCGACGCCGCGGCACTGCGCAGGCTGCTCGCCCGTGACCATGGCTGAGCCCGATCCAGGCGGCGCACGATGGATCGCCTGAGTGCGCGCGAGCTGTTCGACGCAGTCGGCGAGCGCCTGGCGCTGCGCTGGGTAGCCGGGCTGCGGGGGGAAAACCGCGCCATCGAGACCGGCGGCGAGCAGGAACGCCGCCCGTCGCTGGTCGGCTACCTCAATGTGATCTACCCGAACAAGGTACAGATCGTCGGCACCGAGGAACTCAACTATCTCGACAGCCTGGACTCGCGCCAGCGCTGGGAGACGGTCGAGAAGATCATGGCCTACCAGCCGACCGCACTGCTCGTCACCAAGGACCAGAACGTACCGGCCGACCTGCGCCAGGCAGCGGAGGAATCCAACACGCCGCTATGGCAAAGCCCCAAGCGCGGACATGAGCTGCTCACCTACCTCCAGTATCACCTGGCGCGCACGCTGGCGCGCCAGGTCACCGTGCATGGGGTGCTGATGGAGGTCTACTCCATCGGCGTGCTCATCACCGGCGAAAGCGGCACGGGCAAGAGCGAACTGGCACTGGAACTCATCACCCGCGGCCATCGCCTGGTGGCCGACGACGCGCCGGAGTTCACCCTCATCGCGCCGGACGTGATCGACGGCAACTGTCCCGAGCTGCTGCGCGATCTCCTCGAGGTGCGCGGCCTGGGCGTGCTCAACGTACGCGAAATGTTCGGCCAGACCGCGGTCAAGCCGTCCAAGTACCTGCGCCTGATCGTGCATCTCAAGCCGCAGAAGCTGGACGCTCCCAGCGACCCCATGAATCGCCTCACCGGCGATGTAGGCTATCGTGAGGTACTCGACGTGCGGGTGCCACAGATCGTCATCCCGGTTGCACCCGGGCGCAACATCGCCGTACTTGCCGAGGCAGCCGTGCGCAGCCACATGCTCAAGTCCAAGGGGTTCGACCCCGCACAGACCTTCATCGACCGCCAGGCGCACCAGATGCGCAGGTTGCCACCATGGTAGAACCCAGCGAGACCGGCGTGGCCACCCCGCGCGCCGACCAGCTCATCATCATCAGTGGCCTGTCCGGCTCCGGCAAATCGGTGGCGCTGCGCACCCTGGAGGATCTGGGCTTCTACTGCGTCGACAACCTGCCCGCAGCGCTGATGCCGGCCTTCGTGCACGCCATCTCGCACAGCAGCGGCGAGTTGCAGCACCGGCTGGCGGTGGGCGTGGACGTGCGCAACCGCAGCGAGAACCTCAACCGCCTGCCGCAGATCCTCTCGGAACTGGGCCAGTCGAACGTCGACTACCACCTGCTGTTCCTGGATACCCGCGACGAAGTGCTGCTCAAGCGCTATTCGGAAACGCGCCGGCGCCACCCGCTGTCGGCCGATGGACTGGGCCTGGCCGATGCCATCGCCGAAGAGCGCCAGTTGCTGCGCCCCATGCTGGCCATCGCCGACCGCGTGATCGACACCAGCGACCTCAATGTCCATCAGCTGCGCCGGCTGGTGATCTCGGCCATGGGCCTGGCCGGCAACTCGCTGACCCTGCTGTTCGAATCCTTCGCCTACCGCCGCGGCGTACCCGCCGACGCGGATTTCATCTTCGACGCACGCTGTCTGCCCAATCCGCACTGGGAAACCTCGCTGCGCCCGCTGTCCGGACGCGACGCACCGGTGCGCGAGTGGCTGGAGGCACGTCCCGAGGTCGCGCGCTTCTACAACGATGTCTGCGGCTTCATGGAAACCTGGCTGCCTGCCTTCCAGCACGACGGGCGCAGCTACGTCACCTTGTGCATCGGCTGCACCGGCGGACGCCATCGCTCGGTCTATCTCGCCGACCGCCTCTCGGCCCACTTCCGCGGGCAGTACCCGCAGGTGCTGACCCACCATCGCGAGCTGGAGGGGTGATGATCGGGAATCGGGCGTGGGCAGTGGAGCATGGTTGCCGGCCGCCCGGCCATCTGGCGCGTCGCATGGGCGGAGACCGGCCATTTCGATTGCCGATTGCCGATTGCCGATGCCCGGCGCACGGAGCACGCCAATGACCGTCGGCATCCTGCTCATGACGCATGAAGCCATGGGCCGGGCCCTGGTCAGCGCCGCGCACCACGTACTGGGCGCCCTGCCCCTGCCGGTGGACGTGCAGGAAATCGCCCCGGATGCCGATCCCGAACGCATGCTGCGCGCCGCGGCCAGCAACGCGCGCGAGCTCGACCGCGGCAACGGCGTGCTGGTGCTGACCGATCTCTACGGCGCCACGCCCTGCAACATCGCGCGCCGCCTGCCCGACCTGGGCGTGCGCATGCATTGCGTGTCGGGACTGAACCTGCCGATGCTGCTCAGGGTGCTCAACTACCCCGAGCAGAGCCTCGAAGAACTGGCCCAGACCGCCGCCAGCGGCGGGCGTGGCGGCATCGTCATCGACACCCCCTGACCGTAACCGGACTTCGTCACCGCGGACCTGCATCCATGCTCGAAAGGGACATCACCATCACCAACCGCCTTGGCCTGCATGCACGTGCCTCCGCCAAGCTGGTCCAGGCGCTGCACGAGTTCCAGTCCAGCGCCACGATCGTCTGCCGCGGCAAGGAGGTCAACGCCAAGAGCATCATGGGCGTGATGATGCTGGCCGCGGGCCTGGGTACGCCGCTCACCCTGCGTACCGACGGCGTGGACGAGGAGGCGGCCATGCAGGCCATGGTCGAACTGTTCGAGCGCAAGTTCGACGAGGGTGCATGATGGCAACGCGCAGGCGACCGACCCGCCCCGTGGCAGCGTGCAGGAGCCGCTGACGTGCGTCTGCCCCTGTCCGGCATCGGTGCATCGCGCGGCATGGTGCTCGGACGCGCGCGACTGGAACAGCCCAGCCGCTACCTGATCGACGAACGCCCGCTGGACGAAACGGCGATCGATGCCGAACTGGAGCGCTTGCGCCTGGCCATCGAGGCCGCCCGCGAGGAACTGGAGACCCTGCGCAGCCGCCTGCAGGGCGCGATGGCGCGCGAGGCGGCCGAGTTCCTCGACGCACACGCCCTGATGCTGGCCGATCGCGAACTGACCGCCGGCATCTACGAACTGATCCGCACCGGCCGCCACCGCGCCAGCGCCGCGGTCAAGCTGCAGCGCGACCGTCTGGTGGCCGTGTTCGAGCAGATGGACGACCCGTACCTGCGTGGCCGCAAGGAGGACATCGACCACGTGCTCAGCCGCGTCCAGGCAAACCTGGCACGCGAATCGAGCGCGGAGGAACGCCGCCTGGCCGCGCGCGTCGGGGAGATCCTGGTCAGCGACACGGTCGCGCCATCGGAACTGGTGCCGCTGGCCGAACACGGTGCGCTCGGCGTGGTACTGACTTCGGGCAGCGCCGTGTCGCACAGCGCGATCCTCGCGCGCTCGCTGCGCCTGCCGATGATCGTCGCCGCGCACGACGCGCTCGCTTCGATCCAGGATGACGACCTCATTCTCATGGATGGCGAGAGTGGCGAGGCGGTGGTGCATCCGACCGCACAGGATCTGGCCCGCTACCGAAGCTGGCAGCGGGAAACCGCGCACCAGGCCAAGCGCCTTGCCTTGCTGCGCGATACCGACACGCGCACCCGTGACGGCGTCGCCATCGCCCTGCATGCCAATGCCGAATCGCCTGCCGACGTGGCCCAGGCGCGCAACCTGGGCGCGGTCGGCATCGGCCTGTACCGCACCGAATTCCTTTTCCTGCAACGCCACGAGATCCCGGACGAGGACGAGCAGTTCCTGGCCTATCGCGATCTCGTGCTCGGCATGCAGGGCCGCCCGGTCACCATCCGCACGCTCGATCTTGGTGCCGACAAGGGCGACGCCAGCGGCCTGGCGCTGGACGCCGAGGAAAACCCGGCGCTGGGCGTGCGCGGCGTGCGCCTGTCGCTGCGCCGCCCGCAACTGCTGGTGACGCAGCTGCGCGCCATCCTGCGCGCGTCGGCCTACGGTCCGGTGCGCATCCTGGTGCCCATGGTGTCCGCCGCCGAGGAAATGGCCAGCGTGCGCCGCCTGCTGGGAGAAAGTGCGCGCGACCTGCGCACGGCCGGCTACGAGATTGCCGAGAACCTTGAACTGGGCGCCATGATCGAGGTGCCGGCTGCGGCCATCGCGCTGGCCGGCATGGTGCACCTGGTGGACTTCGTCGCCATCGGCACCAATGACCTGGTGCAGTACACGCTCGCGGTCGATCGCAACAACGACCAGCTCGCCCACCTCTACGATCCGCTCCACCCGGCCGTACTCAAGCTCATCGCGCAGATCATCCAGGTGGCCGGCCGGCACGGCCTGCGCGTCACCCTGTGCGGCGAGATGGCCGGCGACCGGCGTTACACGGCGCTGCTGCTGGCGCTCGGCCTGACCGATTTCAGCATGCATCCCGGACAACTGCTGGAGATCCGCGAAACCATCAACGGGCTGGACCGCGCCGCCCTGCGCGGCCACGCGCCGGCCCTCCTGCGGGCACCGACGCGCGAGCGCATCTCGCGCGTGCTGCGGCGGCTCGGGATCGGCATCTGATCCCCACCGCCGCCCGCCTGGGTACACCCTGCGCGTACGGCGCTGCGCCATGACCGCGCGCCGGCGACATGCGATAATCGATCCAATCGGCCGGGCGCCTCCGCGGTTCCCGGCAAGGACGGAATACTCGAGGGAACACACCATGGTTTTGAGCATCCGCGACGTCGCGCCGCGCGATCTGGATTCGGTACTCGCCCTCAACAATGCCGCCGGCGCCACCATCCTGCCGCTCGATGGCGCGGGCCTGCAGGTATTGCATGCGCAGGCCAGCTATTTCCGCCTGGCCGAGGTCGACGGGCACGTGGCCGGCTTCCTCGTGGCCATGCGCGAAGACGCCGACTACGCCAGCCCGAATTTCCTCTGGTTCCAGCGCCACTATCCCGAATTCGCCTACATCGACCGCATCGTGATCGCACGCCCCTACCGTGGCCTGGGCCTCGGACGGGTGTTCTACGCCGACGTGACCAGTTACGCCGAGACGCGCGTGCCCCTGCTGACCTGCGAGGTGTTCCTCGAGCCGCGCGACGACGTCTCCGTGCTGTTCCACGGCACCTGGGGCTTCCAGGAAGTCGGCCAGCAGGTCATGCCGGACAATGGGCGCCGGGTCTCGCTGCTGGCCAGGAAGCTGTGCAGCTATCCGTTCGTGCGCGATACGTACCTGAAGGGTCCGGGCCTGCCGGACCTGCCCTGGCTGGCCGAACGCACCCGCGCCGGCCACCTGCCCGGCAATGCGCGCGTGGCGGGCGGCACCTGATGCAGGCACCCACCACGGCGCCGCGCGCCACGTCGCTGGAACCGTCTGCCGAGATCAAGTTCGGCCAGGTCGGCATCGCCAACCTGAAACTCAAGCGCCTCGACCCCGAGGCGCTGTCGGCCGAACTCGCCGACAAGGTCACGCAGGCGGCCCGGCTGTTCCTGCGCGCACCGGTGGTGCTGGATCTGAGCCCGCTGTTCGAGCTGCCTTCCATCGAAGTGGTGCGCGATCTGCTGGCGCGCATCCGCGCTGCCGGCATGCTGCCGGTGGGGCTGTCCTATGGCACCCGCGAAAACGAGGCGCTCGCCGAGGCGCTGGATCTGCCCGTCATTGCCAAGTTCCGCGCCGCCTATGAGCCGGCAGCCACGGCGCCGGCACGCCACGAAGCGCCACCGGCCCCCGTTGCCGCAGCGGAGCCGGCGCCCGAACCGCCACCCCCGCCCGCCGCGCCGGCGACGGTCATCGGCCTGCTGCACGAGCAGCCGGTCCGCTCGGGCCAGCAGGTGTATGCGCGCGGCCGCGACCTGATCCTCGGCACGCTGGTCGGCAACGGCGCCGAAGTGATCGCCGACGGCTCCATCCACGTGTATGGTGCGCTGCGCGGGCGCGCGCTCGCCGGCGCACAGGGCGCGGTGGATGCGCGCATCTGGTGCCGCGAGTTCCACGCCGAGCTGGTCTCGATCGCCGGCCGCTACCGGGTCTTCGAGGAAATTCCGCCCGAGCTGCGCGGTCAGCCGGTGGTGGTGTGGCTCGAGGGCGACAAGCTGATGTTGCGCAAGCTGTGAATCGGGAACCGGCAACCGTGGACCGGCCGGCCGGCTGCTGCGCACCCCAGAGGTCGCAACGCCCGGTCAGGCCGCAGCACGCTGCCTGACCCCGCCATGATTCCCGAATGCCGCTTCCCTGTCCCCAACCATTCTCCCTTCCCGAGGATACCGTCTTGACTGAAATCATCGTCGTCACATCCGGCAAGGGCGGCGTCGGCAAGACCACCACCAGTGCCTCGCTGGCGGTGGGGCTGGCGCAGCGCGGCAAGAAGGTCGCCGTCATCGACTTCGACGTCGGCTTGCGCAACCTCGACCTCATCATGGGTTGCGAGCGACGTGTCGTGTATGACTTCGTGAACGTCATCCAGGGCGAATGCAGCCTGCGCCAGGCACTCATCAAGGACAAGCGCATCGACACGCTGTTCATCCTCGCCGCATCGCAGACGCGCGACAAGGACGCGCTCAGCAAGGAGGGCGTCGAACGGGTACTGAACGAGCTGGCGGACGACGGCTTCGACTACATCATCTGTGATTCGCCGGCCGGCATCGAGAAGGGCGCGGCGCTGGCCATGTACTTCGCCGATCGCGCGGTCGTGGTGGTCAATCCGGAAGTCTCCAGCGTGCGCGACTCGGACCGCATCCTCGGGCTGCTTGCCAGCAAGACGCGCCGCGCCGAGCGCGGTGACGGCGCGGTCGAACAGCACCTGCTGCTGACCCGCTACAGTCCGGATCGCGTGGCCGGCGGCGACATGATGGGCGTGGAAGACGTGAAGGACATCCTCGGCATCGAAGTGCTGGGCGTGGTGCCCGAATCCAGTGGCGTGCTGACCGCCTCGAACGCCGGCGTGCCGGTCATCCTCGACGCCGAATCGGCCGCCGGGCAGGCCTATGCGGACGCCGTGGCCCGCCTGTGCGGCGAAACCGTAACGATGCGCTTCATCGACGCGCAGAAGAAGGGCCTGTTCGCCCGCATCTTCGGGAGCTGACCATGGGACTGTTCGATTTCCTGCGCTCGCGCCCCCGGGGCTCGGCGACCGTAGCCACCGAGCGCCTGCGCATCATCGTGGCGCAGGAGCGCGCCCAGAGTGGCCGCCCGGACTACCTGCCGCTGCTGCGGCGGGAACTCCTGGAAGTGATCCGCAAGTACGTCAACATCGATCCCGAAGCGATCGAGATCAGCGTCGAACGCGAAGGCAACCAGGATGTGCTCGAGCTGTCGGTCGCCCTGCCGGAAAAGGGCGTGGCGGCGCCGGCAACGGATGCGACACCCGCCAGCGACGCCTGAATGGGCGTCACGCCTGCTGCCCGAGCGGACGCGGTGCTGACGCTTGGCGAGATCGACCTGGCCGAAGTGCGCACGCTGCTTGCGCACTACGGCCTGCGCCTGCACGAAGTGCGCGAGGGCGCGCCCATCCCCGGCAGCTACTGGGGTGAGCCGGAGGCGGGCGTCATAGCCGATGGCGTCTTCGCGCGCCGCGACACGCCGGTGCATTCCCTGCTGCACGAGGCCTGCCACCTGATCGTCGCGCCCGCGCAGCGCCGTGCGGCGATCCATACCGACGCTTCCGATTCGCAAGCCGAAGAGGACGCCAGCTGCTACCTGCAGATCATCCTGGCCGATGCCCTGTCGGGTGTCGGCCGCGCGCGCCTGATGGCCGACATGGATGCCTGGGGCTACAGCTTCCGCCTCGGCAGCGCGCACGCCTGGTTCGAACGTGACGCCGAGGACGCACGCGCCTGGTTGCAGGCCCGTGGCCTGTTGCCTGCCGGCGATGCGGCGGGTGGCGTCAGGTCGGGTACATGTGCGCCTGCGAAAATGACTGGCTGATTACCGCGAGGGAGTTTCGCGCCCGCTCCGGCCACGCGCACCCCAACGATGCAATCCGCCAAGGCCCCTGCGGCCCGACCCGATCTTCCAGCGCCGCGCTTGCCCGACTGCACCCGCACGGCGCTGTTCCTCGACCTCGACGGCACCCTGCTCGATTTTGCCGGGCATCCGGACGAGGTCGAGGTCGATCCGTCCCTGCCATCCCTGCTGGATCGCCTGGCCCGGGCATTCGGCGGCGCGATGGCGCCCATCAGCGGACGCTCGTTGTGCGAAGTCGATTCCCTGCTCGGTCGCGGGCACGCCGCCGCGGCCGGCCTGCACGGCGCGCAGATGCGCGATGCCGATGGAGTCATGCTGACCGGGATGACCCGGCTCCCAGCCGAACTGGCGGCCCTGTTGCCGCGCGCGCAGGCACTGGCGGCGCGCCTGGCAGGCGTGTTCGTCGAAGCCAAGCCCAATGGCATCGCCCTGCACTATCGCCGTGCGCCGCAGCTGGCTGATGCCGTGCGCGCCATCGCCGCCGACCTGCAGCAGGAAGCGGGCCCGGGCATCGCGTTGCAGGCCGGCAACCACGTGGTCGAGCTCAAGCCCGCCAGCTCGGACAAGGGCGCGGCCGTGGCCACGCTCATGCGCAGCGCGCCGTTCGCCGGGCGCGCGCCCTGGGTGATCGGCGATGACCTGACCGACGAGCACGCCTTTGAACGGGCGCTGCAGCTGGGCGGCGTGGGCGTGATCGTCGGGCCGCGCCGTCCCACCGCGGCCCGCTACGCCCTGGCCTCACCCGCCGCCACGCGTGCCTGGCTGGCCGCGCTTGCTGACCACTGCGCCAGCACGGCCCAGGCAGGAGACGACACATGAATGGGGATTCCGGACCGGCCGAACAGAACCTCGACCTCGGCGTCGTCGGCAACGGCAGCATCGGCGCCCTCATCGATGCCCGCGGCAGCATGGTGTGGTGCTGCCTGCCGGCGCTGGATGGCGACCCGGCGTTCTGCGCCCTGCTCTCGCCGGCCATCGAGGAGGCCGGGTTCTTCGACCTGGCACTGGATGGCGAGAGCGGCTCGCAGCAGCATTACCTCGACAACAGCGCGGTGCTCGTGACGCGACTGGACAGCGCCGACGGCAGCGCCATCGAGATCACCGACTTTGCCCCGCGCAGCAAGCGCAACGGTCGCATCTACCACCCGATGAGCCTGGTGCGCACGATCCGTCCGCTGGCTGGCAGCCCACGCATCCGCGTGCGCCTGCGGCCGCTTTCCAGTTATGGCAGTCGACGCCCGGAACGCACCTTCGGCTCCAACCACCTGCGCTTCCTGCTCGATGGCGTGGTGCTGCGCGTGACCTCCGACGTGCCCTTGCCAATGCTGCGCGACGAACTGCCGTTCCTGCTCGACCGCCCGGTCCATATCATCCTCGGGCCGGATGAAACCCTCACCCAGGCCCCCGAGCTCTACGTGCGCGGCGAACTCGATGCCACGCTGGGCTACTGGCACGAATGGGTACGCTACCTGTCGATTCCGGCCGAATGGCAGGAGGCGGTCATCCGTGCGGCGATCACGCTGAAGCTCTGCCAGTACGAAGGCACCGGCGCCATCATCGCGGCGATGACCACTTCCGTGCCCGAGGCGCCCAACACCCAGCGCAACTGGGATTACCGCTACTGCTGGCTGCGCGATGCGGCCTTCGTCGTGCGCGCCCTGAACCGCCTCGGTGCGACCCGCAGCATGGAGGAATACCTGCGCTACCTGTTCAACCTGGCGACCCGCGAGGACGGCGAGATGGCGCCGGTGTATGGCATCCATTTCCAGAAGGAACTGCACGAATCGGTCGCCCCGGGCCTGGCCGGCTACCGCGGCATGGGTCCGGTGCGCATCGGCAACGATGCCTGGCGACAACGCCAGAACGATGTCTATGGCAGCATCGTGCTCGCGGCCACCCAGCTGTTCTTCGACCGGCGCCTGGCTGCACCCGGCGATGCGGCCCAGTTCGCCCGCCTGGAACGCGCCGGCGAGAACGCCTGGCGCCTGCATGATGTTCCCGACGCCGGCCTGTGGGAGTATCGCGGCCGCGCTGCCGTGCACACCCATTCGGCGGTCATGTCCTGGGCAGCCTGCGATCGCCTCGCGCGCATCGCCCAGCATCTGCAGCTGCCCGAGCGCGAACGGCTCTGGCAGGAGCGCGCCGGCAAGGTGCGCGAACTCATCCTCGCGCGTGCCGTGCACCGCGAGCATGGCTATTTCGTCGATACCTTCGATGGCGAGCATCTGGACGCGAGCCTGCTGCTGCTGGCGGACCTGCGCTTCGTCGCCGCCGACGACCCGCGCTTCGTGGCCACGGTGGAGGCCATCGGCAAGGCCTTGCGGCACGGCAACTACCTGTTCCGCTACGTCGTCGCCGACGATTTCGGCACGCCAGAAACCAGTTTCACCATCTGCAGCTTCTGGTACGTCGATGCACTGGCCGCCATCGGCCGCAAGGACGAGGCACGCGAGCTCTTCGAGGAACTGCTGGCGCGGCGCAATCCGCTGGGGCTGCTGTCCGAGGACGTGCATCCGGGTACCGGTGAACTGTGGGGCAACTTCCCGCAGACCTACTCGCTGGTCGGGCTCATCACCGCCGCGGCGCGGCTTTCGCACAGTTGGGAAAGTGTGCTGTGAGCCGCCTCGTCGTCGTCTCCAACCGCGTCGCCCTGCCGCGCGAAACCCGCGCCGGCGGCATGGCTCCGGCCCTGCAGGCGGCGCTTGCCGAACGCGGCGGGCTGTGGTTCGGCTGGAGCGGCGCACTGGCCGAGCGCGACGAGCCGGTGGTGCACACGCAGCACGTCTCACGCGTCGATTACGCGCTGCTCGACCTCACGCGCGAAGATTACGAACACTACTACCTCGGCTACGCCAATCGCACCCTGTGGCCGCTGCTGCACTTCCGCCCCACCCTGATCGGCTACTCTCGCGCCGACCAGGAAGGCTACCTGCGCGTGAACCGGCTGTTCGCCAACCGGCTCGCACCACGCCTGCGCCCGGACGACCTGGTGTGGGTACACGACTACCATCTCATCCCGCTCGCCGCGCAACTGCGCCAGCTGGGCATCGATGCGCGCATCGGCTTCTTCCTGCACATTCCCGTGCCGCCGCCGGCACTGCTGGCCATGCTGCCGCAACACCAGGCCCTGCTCGGCAAGCTTGCCGCCTACGACCTTGTCGGCGTGCAGGGCACGGCTGACCGCGACGCCCTGCTCGCCTACTTCCGCGAGTATCTGCAGGCAGACATCGCTGCCGACGGCACGGTCAGCCTGCCGGACGGGCGCAGCGTGCGCATTGATGCTTTCCCGATTGGCATCGACACCGCCGCCATCGCCACGCAGGCACGTCGCTCGGTCGGCCACGCGACCGTGCTGCGCCTGGCGCAAAGCCTGGCCGGGCGGCGCCTGGCCATCGGCGTCGACCGGCTCGACTATTCCAAGGGCCTGCCGCAACGCTTCGAAGCCTTCGCGCACTTTCTTTCCCAGCACGCGGAATGGCGCTCACGCATTTCCTTCCTGCAGATCGCGCCGCCCTCGCGTGGCGAGGTCCCCGAGTACCGCGAACTGCGCACCCAGCTCGAACGTACCGCCGGCGCCACCAACGGGCGCTATGCGGAGCCTGACTGGGTACCGATCCGCTATCTCAACCGCAGCTTCAACCAGGCCACCCTGGCCGGCTACTACCGGCTTGCCGACATCGGTCTGGTCACTCCGCTGCGCGACGGGATGAACCTGGTGGCCAAGGAATTCGTGGCCGCGCAGGCCGCGGAAGATCCGGGCGTGCTGGTACTGTCCACCTTCGCCGGCGCCGCAGAGGAACTGCCCGAAGCCATACTCGTCAATCCGCTCGATGTCGAGGACATCGCCGACGGCCTGGGTCGCGCGCTCGCCATGTCACTCGACGAACGGCGCGATCGCTGGCATGCCATGTTCGACACGCTGAGCCGGAACGACATCACGCATTGGCGCAACAGTTTCGTGGAGGCGCTGGAAGCCCCCTGATCCGCGCATGGCCGCGCCAATGCCCGCACGTGCCGCACACCGGCCCGCGACCCTGCATGCCGGCGCCGCGCCCGATCCGTCGCCAGGTCGGCAACGCTGCCACGACGACGCGGGCGCCCGGGTGCAAGTCCCGGCGCGGGGCGCGACTGCCGACTCCCGATGCCCCGCGCGGAAGGCGGCTGCGCCGCGCGAAACGCCTGCGGGCCAGCCTGCCCGCCAGGATACGCAAGGGACACACCGCGCCTGCCGCCGGTCGATCAGCCGCCCTGGCCTTGCCACCCGACTGGGCGAGGGCTAGCCTGCAGGCATCTTGCCCAGGGGAGTCCGCGCATGAATCTGCGTCTGCTGTCGCTTGCCACCGCGATCCTTATCGCCGCACCGACGGCCGTTGCCAGCGAGACAGTGCGCACGCCCGACGCCGCCTCCGCGCATGCCTTCGTCGCGGACCTCAATACCCAGCTCGAGGCGCGCTATGTCGAGCCGACGGCCGCCGAGTGGGTGGCCGAGACCTACATCACGGACGACACCCAGATGCTCACTTCGCGCGCCAACGAGCGCTGGCTGAAGTGGCTCTCCGGCGAGATCGACGCTGCGCGCGCCTTCGACCAGGTGGCGGACATCGATCCGCAGGACCGGCGGGCACTGGAGCAGCTCAAGCTGCAGACCGCCATGCCGGCGCCGAAGGACCCGGCCCACCTGACCGAACTGACGCAGATTGCGGCGCGCCTGACCGCAGCCTACGGCGGCGGCAAGTATTGCAAGGATCCGGCCGATGCCAGCACCTGCCGCAACCTCGATCAGCTTTCCGCCATCCTGGCCAGGGACCGCGACTGGGACCACGATCTGGACGCCTGGGCCGGCTGGCAGCAGGTCGGGCGCGGCATGTTGAAGGACTACCAGCGCTTCGTCGAACTGCTCAATGAGGGCGCACGCGATCTTGGCTACGCCAATGTCGGCGTGATGTGGCGCTCGGGCTATGACATGCCACCGGCCGACTTCGTCAAGGAAACCGATCGCCTCTGGCATCAGGTCAAACCCCTTTACGACGACCTGCAGTGCTATACGCGCAACAGACTGGCCGCGAAGTACGCGGGGCGCATGCCCGATGATGGCACCATTCCCGCGCACATCACCGGCAACATGTGGGCGCAGGACTGGTCGGCGCTGTATCCGCTGCTGGAACCCTATCCCGGCGTGGGCAACCTGGACGTGGATGCCCGCCTGCGCGCAGCGCGCGAGGCGCTGGGCACCCGGGAACGCCACGCCCTGGGCGGCGCGCCGACTCCGCTGGACATCGCCGGCGCCGAGCGGCGCGCCGATCACGACAATGCCGTGGCCATGGTGCGACGTGCCGAGGACTTCTACACCTCGCTCGGCTTTCCCGCGCTGCCGGCCTCGTTCTACGAAAAATCCATGCTGCTGCGCCCACGCGACCGCGATGCGCTCTGTCATGCGAGCGCGTGGCCGATGGCGCTGGGCAGCACCGACATGCGCATCAAGATGTGCATCGGCGCCACCGAGGAAGACCAGTACACCATCTATCACGAGATGGGTCACATCTACTATTTCCTCGCCTACAAGGATCTGTGGCCGATCTTCCAGAATGGCGCCAACGACGGCTTCCACGAGGCCATCGGTGACACCATCCGCCTCAACATCACGCCGGCCTACCTGGCCAGGATCGGGCTCGCCGGAAAGGCGGGCAATGACGACAAGGCGGTGTTGAACGCCCAGATGAAGCTGGCACTGGAGAAAGTGGCCTTCCTGCCGTTTGGCCTGCTCATCGACAAGTGGCGCTGGGGCGTGTTCGATGGCTCGATCGCAGCGGGCGACTACAACGACGCGTGGCTGAAGCTGCGCCGCGAATACCAGGGCCTGTCCGCGCCAATCGCCCCGCAGCCGGGCGACTTCCAGCCAGGTGCGAAGAACCACGTGCCCACCAACGTGCCCTACATGCGCTATTTCCTTGCCGACATTCTCCAGTTCCAGTTCTATCGTGCCTTGTGCGAAACGGCGGGACACAAGGGTGCGCTGGCGGATTGCTCGATCTACGGCAACAAGGCTGCCGGCAAGAAATTCTGGAAGATGCTGGAGGCAGGCGCCAGCCGACCCTGGCAGCAGACCCTCGAGGAGCTCACCGGCCAGGACGACATGGACGCCAGTGCCATCCTCGACTACTTCGCCCCGCTGCATGCCTGGCTGAAGGAACAAAACCAGGGCAAGCCGTGCGGCTGGCACTGAGCCTGGAATCGACAAGGGCGCAGCGGGCGTGCGCTGAGCACCGCACCGCGCTTGCCTGGTTCGCGCGCCGGCCGCACCCGACCCATCCCGATTTGCTGATCCCCATTCCCCTTCGCCAACTCCGGTCCTGAAAATGCAACGCTGGCTCAAGCTTCCCGACGGTCGCATCATCGATGCCAACCGCGTCGCCTACATCGGCAAGGTGGAAACCTTCGTCCGCATCGACGAGAACGGCATCGATCTGGGCACCGGCTACGCGGTGTACATCGGCACCGATTTCCCGCGCGAAACGCAGATCAGCGTCACCGGCGGCAAGGACGAGGTCCTGGCCGTGCTGCGTGCCCTGCTCGGCCCCGCAGCGGCCGCCGCAGCGCCGGACAAGACCTGAGGCCGCAGCGCGCGGCACGGCCGGGCGCAGGTGTGCGCTCGCTGCGCCTTGCGTGCGCCCGTCGAAAGCTTGTCGCGTTCTTCCCGGGAGCCGATCCGCGCAGCGTCAAACGTAGCGTCGATCCGTTTCTGCGAAGGGCGCCTGCGCGCCGAAGGCCGCGGACCGGGGCTGCGCGGATAGCGCGTCGCCTCGTTCCGATCCTGCCGGAGCCGTCGCCACTGGCGTTGCCGGGGTGCCGACCAGCGATCCCGCGAATGCGTCCCGGCAACGGCCGGCCGCGCGACGGGTGATCCTCGCGTGAACGGCGCACGCGCAGCGGCACGGGCCGGATCGGCTGCAGGGTATGATGGGTGAGGCGTGGCGCGGAGCCTGCATCAGGCTGCGACGCGGCCTGGCCGCTGCGTGCGGCTGCGCTCCGCGACGCCCGCTCTCGGCAGGAGATTCCCCGTACATGAAACGCCAAGACGATGCACCGGAATGGATGTGGGCCAATGCGCTGGCTGCGCTGGATCGGGCCGAACGCGTGCACCGGCAACTGTTTCGCCCGCCGGCGGGCCAGGGTCGCAGTTGGGAACCACCGGTGGACGTGCTGGAGAGTCCACATGAGGTGTTGATCTACGTGGCCCTGCCAGGCGTCGCCGCGCGCGACGTGCATACCGCGATCGAAGGCGGCACCTTGACGGTGAGTGGTCGTCGCCCACCGCCAAGCGAACTGGGTTCATCCATCATCCATCGCCTGGAACTGCCCCGCGGCCGCTTCGAGCGGCGCATCCGCCTGCCGCCAGGCCAGTACGCCGGAGTCAGCATCGGCACCGAGCGTGGTTGCCTGGTCATCCGCCTGCAAAAGCGCTGAGGTCGCCTCATGAACGAATCCTCGCCCAAGCCGCCACCTCCAAACACCGCATCCGGCGACAGCGACAGCCCGCCCGGCAACGCGCCTGCCGGCCCCGTGCAGACGCCAGCCGATGCTGGGCCGGCCCCTGCGCCGGACGCGGCGCCGGAGACCGGCAACGATGCCCTGCCCGCGGACGTGCTGCCCATCGTTGCCGTGCGCGAGACCGTGCTGTTCCCGGGCACGGTGTTCCCCATCGCGATTGGCCGCGAATCCTCCATCCGCGCCGTGCAGCACGCCTTGCGCGCCGAGCGCCCGATCGGCGTGCTGATGCAGAAGAACGCCGAAGCCGAAACGCCCGGGCCGGACGATCTGTACACCATCGGTACCCTGGCCAACGTGCTGCGCTACGTGACCGCGCCCGACGGTGCTCACCATATCGTCGTGCAGGGTGTGCAGCGCTTCCGCGTCGTCGCCTTCGTGCCCTCCGCGCCGTTCCTGGCCGCGCATGCGGAAGTGCTGCCCGACCCCGACGAGCAGAGTCCGCAGGTCGAGGCACGCCTGCTGTACCTGCGCGGGCAGGCCATCGAAGCCCTGCAGCTCCTGCCCAGTGTGCCGCAGGAACTGATCGCCGCCGTGCAGTCGGTGACAACCGCCGGCGCCCTCGCCGACCTGGTCGCCGCCTATCTCGACATCAGCGCCGAAGAGAAGCAGGCGTTGCTGGAAGCCGTGGACGTGCGTGAGCGCATCGACCGGGTATCCGCCCTGCTGGCCAAGCGCATCGAAGTGATGCGCCTGACCCGCGAAATCGGCCAGCGCACCAAGGCCACCTTCGACGAACGCCAGCGCGAGGCGATCCTGCGCGAGCAGATGGCGGCGATCCAGCGCGAACTGGGCGAGGATGACGGCCGCTCCGGGGAGGTGGCCGAGATCGCCAAGGCGATCGACGCGGCGCAGATGCCCGAGGAGGCGCGCGAGATCGCGCAGAAGGAACTGGGCCGCTACCAGCGCATGCAGGAAGGCGCGCCCGAAGCCGGCATCGTGCGCAACTACCTCGACTGGCTGACGTCCCTGCCCTGGGCCGAGCCGGAGTTGCGTCCCATCGACATCGGCGAGGCGCGGCGCGTGCTCGACGAAGACCACTTCGGCCTGGACAAGATCAAGCAGCGCATCATCGAATTCCTGGCCATCCGCAAGCTGGCGCCACAGGGAAAGGCGCCCATCCTGTGCTTCGTGGGTCCGCCCGGGGTCGGCAAGACCTCGCTGGGACAATCCATCGCGCGCGCCATGACGCGACCGTTCGCGCATGTCAGCCTGGGCGGCGTGCACGATGAAGGCGAAATCCGTGGGCACCGGCGCACCTACATCGGCGCCATGCCCGGCCTGATCATCCAGGCGATCCGCAAGGCCAAGGCGCGCGATTGCGTGATGATGCTCGACGAGATCGACAAGATGGGCCGCGGCATCCAGGGCGACCCCGCGGCGGCCATGCTGGAAGTGCTCGATCCCGAGCAGAACGCGGGCTTCCGCGACAACTACCTCGGCACGCCCTTCGACCTCAGCCGCGTCACCTTCCTGACCACGGCCAACATGCTGGACACGATTCCCGGCCCGCTGCGTGACCGCATGGAGATCATCACCCTGGCGGGCTACACGGAGAACGAGAAGTTCGAGATCGCGCGTCGCTACCTGGTGCGCCGCCAGCTCGAAGCAAACGGTCTGGAGGCCGAGCAGGCAAGCATCAGCGACGACGCCTTGCAGCGGATCATCGCCGACTACACGCGCGAAGCGGGCGTGCGCAACCTGGAACGCGAGATCGGTCGCGCCTTGCGCCATGCAGCGGTGAAGATCGCAGAAGGCTCGGCCACCCGCGTCGACATCGACGCGGCCGCGCTGGAGTCCATCCTCGGCCCGCGCCGCTTCGAGAGCGAAGTGGCGATGCGCACCAGCACGCCCGGCGTGGCTACCGGCCTGGCGTGGACGCCGGTGGGCGGCGACATCCTGTTCATCGAGGCGACCAGTTTCCCCGGCAAGGGCGGCCTGATCCTCACCGGTCAGCTGGGCGACGTGATGCGCGAGAGCGCGCAGGCCGCGCTGTCCATCGTCAAGCACCGGGCGCGCGAACTGGACATCGAGGAACGCCAGCTCTCGCGCATCGACATCCACATCCACGTGCCCGCCGGCGCCACGCCCAAGGATGGTCCCAGCGCGGGCGTGGCAATGTACACCGCGCTGGTCTCGCTGCTCACGGCGCGTACCGTGCGCAGCGACACGGCGATGACCGGCGAAATCAGCCTGCGCGGCCTGGTGCTCCCCGTCGGCGGCATCAAGGAAAAGATCGTCGCCGCCGTCGGTGCCGGCATCACGAGGGTCATGTTGCCGGCCCGCAACCGGCGCGACTTCGATGACATCCCCGTCGAGGTCCGCGAGCGGCTGGAGTTCATCTGGCTGGAGCGCGTGGACGATGCCATCGCCGCGGCGCTGGAGCCTGGCTCGGGGGCAGCGAGCGCCTCGCCTTCGTAAGCCCGGCGGCTAGCCCGCCGCGCCGTGGCTGCGCAGCGACAGCGCGATGCCGACGCAGGCACTCAGGAACACGACGCCGAGGACCACCCGGTAAGCCGCGGCCCAGCCAGCGTGGCGGCTGTGGCGCACGCCCAGCAGGAATCCGGCCAGGGCCAGCGCAAAGACCAGCGTGGCCAGCGTGACCAGTCGGGGCTGCCCCAGCAGCGTACCGGCGATCACGCCGGCGTTGCCGAGATTGAACAGCAGCCACTGACCCCAGAACAGGCCAGCTGCGGGTGGCACCTGCGCCAGCCAGGCCTGGCCCGCGCCGAGGATGACCTGCATCAGGCCGACGACCAGCACCAGGTAGCCCACCAGCCACATCAGCTGCCGGCTGGGCGCGTTGGCGCAGGCCGCGGAAATGCCGCCGCCCGCGAGCACGGCGGCAACGCCGAACAGGGCAAACGGCATGCCCGCGGCAAGCCGCCGCTTCAGCATCGCATCGAGGCGCTTTCGCGGATGCCTTCCGCGATCGCCGGGTCGAGCCCGACGTTGTTCCGTTCCAGCACGCGCTCGGCACGATAACTGGAACGCACCAGCGGCCCGGCGACCACTTCGAGGAAGCCCATGGCCAGCGCCATCTCGCGGTATTCCTCGAACTGCCCCGGGGTCACGAAGCGCTCCACCGGCAGGTGGTGCTTCGTCGGCCGCATGTACTGGCCCATGGTCACCACGTCCACGTCGGCCGCGCGGATGTCGGCCAGGGTACGTTCGATCTCGGCATCGGTTTCACCCAGGCCCAGCATCAGGCTGGTCTTGGTCACCGTCCGTGGCGCGTGCCGCTTGGCGAACTTCAGGATGCCGAGCGTCTGCGCATAGCCCGCGCGCGGGTCGCGCACCGGATGGGTCAGGCGCTCCACCGTCTCGATATTCTGCGCATAGGTCGCAAGGCCGGCTTCCAGCACCTTGGCGACATCGTGGTGGCGGCCGGCGAAATCGGGTGTCAGCGCTTCCACCGCGGTCTGCGGCGTGCGCGCATGGATGGCGCGGATGCAGGCCGCATAATGGCCGGCACCGCCATCGGCAAGATCATCACGATCGACCGAGGTCAGCACCACGTACTTCAGGCCCATCAAGGCCACCGCGTCGGCCACGTTGGCCGGCTCCATGGGATCGAGCCAGCCCTGCGGGTTGCCGGTCGAGACCGAGCAGAACTTGCACGCGCGCGTGCATACCGAGCCCATCAGCATCAAGGTGGCCGTACCGCGGCCCCAGCACTCGGCGATGTTCGGGCATTTTGATTCCGCGCACACCGTGGAAAGCCGGTGGCTCTGCACGATATTGCGGATTTCCTCGTATTTGGCCCCGGCCGGCAGGCGGATGCGCAGCCACGGCGGCTTGCGCTCGGCATCGGGAATACGCGACAACGCGTTCGGGCGGATGCCGTCCTTGACCGCACGCGTGCCTTGGGGACTGATGAACTTGCTGCCCGGCAACGGGCGCGGATGATCGGCGGTTTCACTCATGGATGGGCTGCAGAAGGGTGTGGAAATGATTCTCTGGCCGCGCATTGTAGCCGGGCGCAGGTCAATCGATGCCGCCAGGTGGCCCCAGGCAGGACCTGGCCGGCAATCTCATCCACTGCGACGCGCATGACGCAGACTTCGCCTTGCCACTCAGGGAGACGCTGATGATCGAACACGACCGGCTGGCCGCCGCACTGGCCATGGCGCATGCCGCCCACCAGACGCAGAAGCGCAAGGGCACCTCCATTCCGTATATCTCGCACCCGATGGCGGTGGCCGCGCTGGTGCTGGAATTCGGTGGCAGCGAGGACCAGGCCATTGCCGCGCTGCTGCACGACACCATCGAGGATGGCGGCGAAGCCTATGCCGAGCGCATCGGTGAAGCATTCGGGCCGCACGTGCTGGCGATGGTGCGCGCTTGTACCGACGGGACGGCCGAGTCCAAGGCGGCGGCCGTGACCGTGGACGCGAAACGTGCCGACTGGCAGGCGCGCAAGGACGCCTATCTCGCGCACCTCGAGGCCATGCCGTCGAAGTCACCGGCCCTGCTGGTCTCGGCCTGCGACAAGCTGCACAACGCGCACGCCGTGCTGGAAGACTTCCAGCGGGTCGGCGAGCGCGTCTTCGAGCGCTTCACCGGTGGCCGCGAGGGCACCCTGTGGTACTACGCCGAGGTGGCCCGCCTGTTCGCGGAAAAGGGCGTGGCGCCCGCAGCGCGCCTCAGCGCCGTGGTGGCGGCGCTGCAGCGATAGCCGCACCCGTCCTCCTGCGAAGCGGGCCGTGCCGGCGCTGCACCGGGGCCCGCGTGCAGGGATAATCCGCGTTTGCCTTGCACCCGCCCACCGATGTCGACCTCCCACCGCGCGCACGGACTCGCCGGCGACCACACCGCACCCGACTGGCCGCCACTGGCAACCGCGGAGGTCGCGGCGCTGCTCGCCGCATTTCCAGAGGGCGGCACGCTGTGCGAAGTGCGCTGGCACAGTCCGCGGCCACTGTCGGCGGCGGCGCTGGTGGAAACCGATCGCGGCCTGCGCTTCATCAAGCGCCACCACCAGCGCGTGCGCACGGTGCACGCCCTGGGCGAGGAACACCAGTTCGTTGCGCACCTGCGCGCGCGCGCGCTGCCCACGCCCGACCTGTTGCGCGACCGGGACGGCCGGACGGCCATCGGCCGCGGCGACTGGACCTACGAGATCCAGCAGCCGGCGCAAGGCATCGATCTCTACCGCGAGCGCATGTCCTGGCAGCCGCCGTTCGCACCCGGGCATGCACACGCCGCGGGTCGCATGCTGGCGCGGCTGCACGCGGCGGCGGACGATTACCGCGCGCCGCAGCGCAGCACCCACATCCTCGTCGCGCGCAGCGAGGTGCTGGCGGCGGCCGATCCGGTGTCGGCGCTGCAGGCGCAGCTCGCCACTCGACCCGGACTCGCCGCTTACCTGGCTGGCCGCGCGTGGCAGCGCGAGCTCGGCGCCGCGCTGGCGCCCTGGCATGCCCGCGTGCAGCCGCATCTGGCCGCCCAGCCTGCGCTCTGGACGCATGGCGACTGGCACGTATCGAACCTGTTCTGGAGCGGCGCCGATGCCACGGCCCGCGTTGCCAGCGTGCTCGATTTCGGCCTCGCGGCGCGCAACTTCGCCCTCTTCGACCTCGCCACCGCAATCGAGCGCAATGCCATCGCCTGGCTCGACCTGGACGGCGAGGGCGCCCGCCCCGATATCGCCCTGGCGCTGATCCAGGGCTACCGCGAACACGCCGCGCTGCCGGGCGAGGCGCTGGCCGTCCTCGCCGACCTGCTGCCCCTGGTGCACATCGATTTCGCCTTGTCGGAAGTGGAGTACTTCCACGCCATCACCGGTTCGCGGGTGAACGCCGATGTGGCCTGGGAGACCTTCCTGCTCGGCCATGCGGCGTGGTTCCGCACGCATGCGGGCGCGAGCTTCCTCTCGACGATCCGCGATCAGCCCTGAACAGATGCGACGGCCGCAGGTCGGGGCCACGTCCACGACGGCGAGCCTTGCCCCGGTCTGGATAGCAGGGCAACAGCAGCACGTCAGGGGTCATTTGTGGTCAAATAGACGCACAGAAGCGGGGGTGCCCGGCAACACCGGGCTGAGAGAGTCCCTTGGAACCTGATCCGGTTAATGCCGGCGTAGGGAGCTTGCTGATGCTGCGGACCACCGGCCCGCGGCATCCCGTCGCTTCGTCCGCACTCCCTTGACGAACGACGATCATGCCGATTTTCCGCACTTTCCTCCTGCTTGCACTGCTTGCAACGCCACTGTCCGCCCGCGCGGCCGATGCCGCCGCCGATCCGCCCGACAAGACCGCGAAGACCGAGCTCGCCCCGGTCGAGGTGAAGGGGCAACGCCTGGAGGGCTACCACGCCGACGCCTCGCAGCTGGACAGCTTCGGCAGCTTCGGCGCAGCGCCGATCGGCGATACGCCGGCCGCGATCAGTGTCATCACGCGCGAGATGATCGAGGACCTGCAGCCGCGTTCGCTGAGCGAGCTCGGCCACGCGGATGCCGCCGTGGGCGACAACTATGCTCCGGTCGGCTACTACCAGAACCTTGCCATCCGCGGCTTTCCGCTGGATCTGGCTACCGGCTATCGCATGAACGGCCTGACCATCACCGGCGAACAGCCGCTGGCGCTGGAAGACAAGCAGCGCGTGGAAATCCTGAAGGGTCTCGGGGGCCTGGAGGCCGGCATCGTCTCGCCGGGCGGGCTGGTCAACTTCGTCAGCAAGCGTCCCGCCGACGTGCGCCAGGCCACGCTCGGCACCGATTCGTACGGTTCCCGCTATTTCGCGGCGGACCTTGGCCGCTGGCTGACGCCGGAGTTCGGCCTGCGCATGAATGTCGCCCATGAAGACATCCACTCCTGGGTCGAGCACGCCGATGGCCGGCGCAACTTCGCCGCCCTGGCCGCCGACTGGAAGCTGACCGATGCGGGCGTGCTGCGCTTCGATGGCAACTGGCAAGGCACGTCGCAGCGCTCCGTATCGGGCTACCAGCTCCTCGGCGGCAACGCGCTCCCGCCGCATCCCAGCCGCACGCGCATGCTGGGCTTCCAGCCCTGGCAGCGGCCGACCGACATCGACGCGCGCAACGCGATGCTGCGTTTCGAGCAGCGTCTCGGCGACTGGAACCTCCAGCTCGCCGCCAGTCACAGCCGCTCGCGCATCGACGACAGCGTCGCCTTCGCCTATGGCTGCTTCTACACGCCCGAATGCGAGGATGGCAGCTACCCGGGCTGGTACTTCGCGCCGAACGGCGACTATGACATCTACGATTTCCGCAGCCCGGATGACACCCGCACCAACGACGAGGTCCGCGCGGTGCTGAACGGGGGTTTCAGCACCGGATCGCTGGAACACGAGCTCAGCGTCGGCGCCAGCGACTTCCGCCGCACCATGGACAGCCGCGGCTGGGTGTACGACTACGTCGGCAGCAGCAACATCGACGTCATCGACATCCCGGTGTTCGCGCCCTCGCCGACGCAGCCCGGGCCACTGCAGCGGCGCCTGACCAGCTGGCAGCGCGCGGTGTTTGCCCTGGACCGCGTGCATCTTGGCGAGCACTGGCAGGTGCTGGCCGGCGCGCGGCGCCTGGAGCTCGACGAGCGCGCCTTCGGTGACGAAGGCGAAGTCGTGCGCGACACGCGCCTGTCCCGGACCCTGCCGCAGGCGGCACTGATGTGGCAGCCCGATGCGCGCTGGACCACCTACGCGAGCTACAGCGAAAGCCTCTCGCTCGGCGCCGAAGCGCCCTACTGGACCAGCAACGGCGGCGAGCTGATGGGCCCGCGCGTCGCGCGCCAGATGGAGCTGGGCACCAAGTTCGACTGGAACGGCCAGCTCAATCTGGGCGCCGCGCTCTACCGCATCCGCCAGCCCTGGCAGTTTGCACGCCCGGACGCCACGCCCGAGGGCTTTACCTTTGTCGAGCAGGGCCAGGAGGAACGGGAGGGCCTCGAACTCAGCGCCGCGGGCCAGCTGGCCGAATCGCTGCGCGTGTTCGGCAGCCTGAACTGGATCCGCGCACGCGCGACCGGCTCGGGCGTACCGGCCTATGAAGGCCACCAGATGGGCAACGTGCCGCAGCTGCGTACCGCGCTGTTCCTCGACTGGCGCCTGCCGGTCGCGCCCGACCTCGCGCTGCTCGCCGGCTGGCGCCACGCGGGCAGCAATGTGGCCACGCCCGACGGCGTGACGCGCGTGCCGTCCTACGACGTGTTCGACCTCGGCCTGCGCTACACCACGCGCTGGAACGGCCAGGCACTGGTGTGGCGCCTCGCCATCGACAACGTGACCGACCGCTTCTACTGGCGCGACACGGGCTCCACGCTCGGCGACAGCTATCTCTTCCCCGGCACGCCGCGACTGGCGCGCCTCAGCCTCGACTGGTCGTTCTGACTCCCATGCCCTGGTTCGAGCTTGCCGCCGCCCTGGTCAGCGCGCTTGGCGTGTGGCTGATGGCCAGGCGCCGGCCCTGGGCGTGGCCGGTCGGCCTGGTCTCGGTGCTCGCCTACGGCGTGGTGTTCATCGACGCGCGGCTCTATTCCGATGCGCTGCTGCAGGGCGCCTTCGGCGTGATGATCCTGTATGGCTGGTGGGGCTGGCTGCATCATCTGGAAGACGACGGGCGGGTCCTCCCGGTGCCGCTGGCACGCGCACCGGCGCTGCGGGACGTCGCGCTGGGCGCCCTCGGGGCGCTGGCGCTGGGCGCCTTCATGCACTACCGCACCGACGCCGCGCTGCCCTGGCTCGACGCCGCGCTGGCCGCCTTCAGCCTGGTCGCGCAGTGGTGGCAGGCGCGGCGCCACACCGCGAGCTGGTGGCTGTGGATCATCGTGGATGTGATCTATGTGGGCATGTACGCCTACAAGGATCTCTTCGTCACGGCGGTGCTGTACGTCGGCTTCATCGCGCTGGCGGTGGCCGGGCTGCGCGGCTGGCAACGCGCGTTCCGGGAGGCCGCTACCCACCGGAGTGGCTGAAGCCCCCTCGGCCGCAACCATCCGGAGATGGCCGGCTCCCACCGGATGACCGGCGCGTTCCCGGGGATCTCCCGTTCGGTGAACCATGGCCGGCGAACCACCAGGCCGTTCCCCGGCAGCGCATCCTGCGCTTCGGTCCCGAACGCTGCACGCCTCCAGCACAGCGAGACCATCCGGTCCACACTATGGCGATGCCCACGCATTTCCTGCAGCGCATCGCCAACCTCCGGCGGGACGAGGTTCGCCCGATCCTGGTCGCGGCGCTGTTCTTCTTCTGCGTCCTCACCGCCCTGATGCTGCTGCGCCCGGCGCGCGAGGCGCTGGGCATGCAGCGTGGCATCGAGACGATCCGCTGGCTGTTCGTCGGCACCGTGCTGGTGACGTTGGCAGTCAACCCGGTGTTCGGATGGCTGGTCAGCCGCTTCCGGCGGCTGGCCTTCGTCAGCGCCACCTATCTCTTCTTCGCCGGCGGCCTCCTCGCCTTCTACGGATTGCTGGTGTTCGCGCCGAGCGGGGTCGGCGAGCACAGCGGAGAGGTGTTCTACGTCTGGTTCAGCGTGTTCAACCTGTTCGCGACCATGCTGTTCTGGGCGCTGATGGCGGACCGCTTCTCGCTGGAGCAGAGCAAGCGCCTGTTCGGCCCGATCGGGGTCGGCGGCACGCTCGGCGCCCTCTTCGGGCCGTGGCTGTCGAGCGTGCTCGCGGCGCCGCTCGGCACCGCCGCGCTGCTGCCGATCGCCGCCGGCTTCCTCGTGCTGGCACTCGCGG